>Ga0207707_10000208_pt1 | contig 62369 bp, 45 predicted proteins | sample KBSC83BmetaG_FD_184336 | JGI IMG/M metagenome (GOLD analysis project Ga0207707, IMG submission 184336) | Corn rhizosphere microbial communities from Kellogg Biological Station, Michigan, USA - KBS C8-3B metaG (SPAdes) (version 2) | ecosystem: Host-associated > Plants > Roots > Rhizosphere ... | reverse complement strand
CGCCTCGCCGAGGTCCGCATCCCGGGCGATGGTCACGCGCAAGTGCGTGAACTTCTCGGCGACCTTCTGTGTCACAGCACTGTCAAAGTCGGCCCGAGGAATTTTGGCGAAATCGTCAATCGCCGTCGCCATCCACAGATGTTGCTTGTTGGTGCCTTCGTTGGCGAAGTGATGGACGTTGGCCACCCGGACGAATCCGGGCGAGTCCGAGGCCGTCGCAGTGATTTTACCCAACTGGCCATCCAGGCGCTTCACATTACTGGTCAGCTTGTAATCCCATTCGCCGGGCTCGGTGGGCGCGAACCGCAGAACATATTTACGATCGGCCTCTTTGAACGCCTGAATCAGCAAGGTGCGTTTAGGGGATCGGAACTCGCCGTGCAGTTCGATAGTGGACGGGTTTTCTCCGGCCTCGAGATCGAACGCGAGATCGCAGGAACTCCAGGCCGGGACGTTGCAGGTCGGCAGTTGGGCCCATGCCGGAACCGCCAGCAGAATCGCCCACCGTAATACTCCCATTCTGTTCCCCACTATACCCTGTGCGCTTCCGGCCTTATCGCGATACAATTTGCTTCATGAAAACTGCCATCTTCGCCCTGTTCTGCGTAGTCTGGGCCGCCCTGACCTTCGGCCAGAGTGTTCCCGAAATTCCGTTTGACTCGAACCCGGATTTCTTCAAGCTGCCCGACGATCTGCACTTCGGCGAAACCGCCGGCGTGGCCGTGAACTCCCAGGGCCAGGTGTATGTTTTTTCGCGCGGCAACACCACCGGCCCCGCCTACGGAGCTACCGCGTCCCAGGTGCTGATGTTCGATAAGAATGGCAAGTTCCTTCGCGAAGTCGGCCACAATCTGTACGCCTGGTCCTTCGCTCACACGGTGCGGGTCGACCGGCAGGACAATCTATGGGCGGTCGACAAAGGCTCGGACATGATTATCAAGTTCAATCCGCAGGGACGGGTGATGATGGTGTTCGGCCGCAAGTCCGAAGCATCCGACGAAAACGCGCATCCGTTGGAGCACCCCAATCCGCCGCGACCGGCCCAAGACGGACGATTCCGCCAGCCCACCGATGTCACCTGGGACCCGGAAGGCAACATTTTCATCAGCGACGGCTACATCAACTCGCGCGTCGCCAAGCTCGATAAGAACGGCGACTGGATCAAATCGTGGGGCGGCCCGGTCATGAATCGCGCCATGCCGGCCCCGGGCGAATTCAACACGCCCCATAGCATCGCCGCCGACGCGCAGGGGAATATCTACATCGCCGACCGCGGAAACCGCCGCATCCAGGTGTACGATCACGATGGCAACTTCAAGAAGATCATCACCATCGACGTGCCCGTCACACCCGGCGCCAAATCCTGGTTCAGCAATACTCCCACCCCCGGGGATATCGCGACTGCCGGAGCGCCCTGGGCTATCTGCATCACTCCTGGACCCGGAACCCAGTACCTCTATAGCTCCGATGCTTACCCCGGCCGAGTATACAAGCTGTCGCTGGACGGAAAAGTGCTGGGATGGCTCGGCCGGTCCGGCCGCCAGCCTAAGGAGTTCGGCTGGATCCATGAAATGGCGTGCCCCTCAGAGAACGAGCTGTATGTTGCCGAGATCCTGAACTGGCGCGTCCAGAAGCTCACTCTCAAACCGGGCAAGTAAACGGGGGCGCCTGTCTCCAGCGGAAGACGTACTGAAGCCGGTGGAAGACGCCAACGTCCCGTTCAGACTCCCGTCAAGACTTGCGCCGCCCCGGCCAACCGCGGACGGCGTAAGTCACTACGGGGCCCCATTGTGATAGAACGCTAAGGTCAACCTCGATCCTCGAGTCGGTGTTCCGGGGCGTCGATCGGTCTCCCTCCGGACTGGCCCCGCACATGCAAATCGTGAAGGGTACTTAATTTCTGTTTCGGAGGATCGGAAGACTATATGTTCAAGAGGGAATTTTCTCGCACGGCGTTTTTCTTATGCGTCAGTGCCATTCTGAGTACTGCGGCGGTTTCCGCACAGACCTGCCAGTCCGCGGTCAACGGGGCTTATACATATTCGGCGGTCGGCGATGGCATTCCTGGCGCCTTGACCAGCGGCGGAAACACCACCGCGGGTACGCCTCCTTTTTCTAGCAGCGGCGTGGGCCAACTGGTAGGCGGAGCGGCGAATGCCGTGCCCTTCACGTCGGCTGGAACCCTGTACTTCGATGGCATGGGCGACATCCGCGCCGGCAACGCTGTGGAGTTTGGAGCCCCTTTGACGCTGGTGGGATCCTATGTGCTGAATTCCGATTGCACCATCTCGGTCACGCTGACGGACGCGTTCGGAACAAATCTGACGGTTGCGACGCTGCAAGGAGTCGTGCTCGGCAATGGATCGGAAATCGACCTCGGTCAGTTGCAGAGCATCTCGGGGAACTCCGCGAGCCCGGCGATAGGAGTGTATCAGTCGAATCTGCTCGTCAGGCTGGTACGGCCTCTGGCGACATATTGCTCCGTAGGTAACCTGAATGGTTCGTATGTTCTAATCGCGAGGGGCGCGCGAGCAGCGAGTGTTGCCACCGATGCTGGGGTCGGGCCAACCGTCGCCCCGTTCTTCCTGTTCGCCCGGGTCCAATTCGATGGCAATGGGAACATACTCACTCCGACTGGCCCTCTTTCCACCATGAGTTTCCTGCAGTTGGGCGGATCTTACACCGTCAAGACAGATTGTACGGGAATCCTAACGCTCACGGCAGTCGATGCGACCGTCGGTGGGTCGGGTGCCACACTATCGCTGAATTTTGCGCTCACCCAGAGTGACTCGTTGACCGGGTCCAGCGCCGAAATCCAGTTCAGCGGCGCCAGCCAGGGGCAAACTCTATTTGGATACGGCCGGTTGCAATAGCAGGTTCCGGGGACCATTCAGGTAGCAGACACCGCCCGTATGGTTCCCGCCACCCCCGGGGTTGTCGAACCCCAGGATTTATCGTGGCAGAGTGCCTACTCGCCACAAAACAGCCGATTATATCGTTAATATTAACGGATTTTCACCTTCGCTACCATTGCTATGGTATTGCGCTGCTGGTTTGAATTGGGTAAACTACGCCTGTTGTCTTTTATCCGCTTCAAGGGGCAGTTTTAAAAGGGGTTTCTGGTATGAAATTTGCAGGTTTTATTGCGTGTCTACTATTGTCCACGTCCGCGATCTTCGCACAGGGCGCTTTGGGCACGATCACTGGAACAGTCACCGATCCTAGCGGCGCGGTTGTAGGCAACGCTGCGATCGAGGTCAAAAATACTGCCAATGGCCAGGTATACGACACCGTGTCGACCGCGACGGGGAATTACACCGTCACCCAGCTACCGGTCGGGGCTTACGACCTGACGGCCACCATAACAGGCTTCAAGACCTACAAACGTTCCGGTCTGGATCTAGCCGCTGCGCAGATCATGCGCATCGACATTCCGCTCCAGGTCGGCTCGCAGACGGAGTCGGTCACCGTCACCGCTGAGGCTTCCCTGCTGAAGACCGAAGCCGGCGACATGACGCACAACGTGACAATGGACACGTTGACGGAACTGCCGCTCCTGGGTATCGGAACTGCGAACTCCGGCACCACTGGCGTGCGCAATCCGTACAACTCTTTGCAGACGCTTCCCGGCATTAGTTCGTATGCCAGCAGCGGAACATTCACTCTCAACGGCCTCGGCGCGGCTTTCGCGTTAACGGAGACCATGCGCGTGGAAGGCCAGGACGCCACCTCCCGGCTCTTCGGGAATTACGATTACACCCAGATGGGCCAGCCGAGCGCGGATTCGATTCAGGAAATTGCATACCAGACCAGTAACTACGCCGCCGAATTCGGACAGGCGGGCATCGCGGTCATCAACATGACCATGAAGTCCGGCAGCAATCAATACCACGGCAGCGGCTACGAATATTTAGTGAACGAGGACCTGAACGCCGGCAACCCTTTCAGCCACACAGCCGACGGCGAGCCCGGAAAGTACCGGCCGCGCAACCGCCGCAGCGATTTCGGCGGCACTTTGGGCGGGCCCATCTACATCCCCAAGGTCTATGACGGCCACGACAAGACCTTCTTCTTTTGGAACTATGAGCAATTCCTCGAAACCACACAGTACGGCTTCACGGATACGGTGCCTGCCACCGCCTATCTGAACGGCGATTTTTCCGCGATCTCACCGAATGGGAATTGCAGCCTGTGCGCCGCGAACGGCATTCAGACCACCGCATTGCCTGCCGTGGACGCGCTGGGCCGGCCGATGTACGCCAATGAAATCTACGACCCGGCGACGCGCGGCGTAACCGCCAGCGGCCTGGGATTCGCCAACCCGTTTCCGAACAATATGATTCCCGCCGGACGCTTCGACGCCACTACCCTGAAGATCGAAGCGCTGCTGCCCAAGGCTCAAAACGCGAATCTCGTTGGTAATTACAGCGCGAGCGTCGCGGGCTCACGTTACTCGGCCATTCCATCGATCAAGATCGATCACAATATCTCTTCCAAGGACCACTTGTCCTTCTATTGGTCCAGAATCAACACCGAGAGCCAGATTTCCTCTCCCCTCGGGAACGCGGATGGTCTGCCCCTCGCGATCGGGGCGTACCGCGGCACCTTCATTCCAACCTATACCACCCGGGTCAACTACGACCGGACGGTGACGCCGACCATCCTGCTGCACCTGGGTGCGGGCTACTACCACACCAGTTTCGCCGACCATGCTCCAGTCCTGAATTTTGACCCCGCTTCGATCGGCCTTAGCGGCTTCCTGATCCATCGCCAGTTCCCCGCCATTAACGGAATGTGCGTGCAACCGGCTGGGTTCGGCCAGACGGGATGCCAGGGTCCCCTAGGCGGAATGCAGAATCTCGGCGAGGCCATCCAATCTCAAAATTACGAGGAAAAGCCTACCTTTAACGCCAACCTGACGTGGATCCGGGGTAATCACACTTATAAAATTGGCGGCGAGATGTATCTCGAGCAGGCCTACACCGGAAGCTTTTCCACAGTTACGATGGCGACCGGCCTCAATGCGACTTCGCAGCCCTTCACGCCCACCGGCAGTCTCAACGGTTTCACCCAAGGCTTCGGCTACGCCAGCTGGCTGCTCGGCGACTACGGATCAACGACCTTTACGGGCACCAGCTCGACCACGCAGACGCCCCAGTTGAATTACCGCCTAGGAAACCAGCAGTGGGGATTCTTCCTGCAAGATACCTGGAAGATCACTCGCAAGTTGACGCTCGATTACGGTATTCGATGGGATTATTCAACTGCCCAGCATGAGCAATACGGGCGGCAGGGTCAGTTCGATCCCAATACGCCGAACGCCAACGCCGGCGGGCACCCCGGTGCGACACTCTACGCCAATACTTGCGGTTGCCAGTTCTACCAGAACACTTACCCGTATGCCATCGGGCCACGGCTCGGCCTGGCCTATCAGATCGACCCCAAGACCGTCCTTCGCGCCGGCTGGGGAGTCAATTACCAGTTCGTGGGGGCAGCCGCCGGCGGTATCGTCAGCGCCAGCGGAACTCCGGCTCTGGCGGGTATCAACCCGTTCATAAACATCCAGGCGCCAGGCGCCATCGTGGCTCCTTCCTGGCCCGTCACGGATCCGAACCGTTTTCCGCTTTTGGGCACTGTGAGCGGGTCCCCGGTTATGCCCGACGCGAACCAAAACCGGCCGCCGCGCATCAATCAATGGAGCGTCGGCATCCAGCGTGAGATCACGAGGGATTTCGTCGTCGAAGCGTCCTATGTGGCCAATCGCGCCGTCTGGATAAATCAATTCGGCGCCGCTCCCAAAGCCTTCCTAAGCCAAATTTCCCCTGAAAAATACGCTAAGTTGGGTTTGTACCCCTACGCTGGAACCGGTCCGGCGGGATACAACTACTCGATCCCCGGAAACTCCTGTCACCCCGGAAACGATTGTGACCGCGCTCTGCTGCAGATGCCGATCACTAGCTCGGCGGTCTTAGCGAAGGTGGGGAACGTTACGCCCTATAGCGGTTTTGCAGGTACCACCTTGCAGAGCGCCCTGTACCCGTTCCCGCAGTTTGGGAACCTTCTGCCCGGGGGATCGCCCACCGGCGACTCCAAGTACGACTCTCTGCAAGTTAAGTTGACCAAGCGCTTCTCGCACGGTTTCCAGGCTAGCGGCGCATACACTTGGGCCAAGGGCTTCACCGCACCCAATCAGCAGGACTTCTTCAATCCCGACGCGAATCCGTGGGCACTGCAACAGATCCCGCCGCAGGCTTTGACCTTCAACTTCACCTACACCATACAGAAGTACTCGTTACTGCCCAAGTTCGCTAACGAAATCACCAAAGATTGGGAGATCGGCTTCTTCGCGCAATACCAGAGCGGTCAATTCCTCACGCCACCGAACAGCACTACGGCGAATTTCCTGACCAGTCAGGACGTACGCACCGGCCAACCCCTGTACCTGAAGGACGTCAACGACATCCACAGTTACAACCCATACACCGATATCGTGCTGAACCCGGCCGCTTGGGCGCAGTTGCCGACGAACAGCGTCGGACCTGCCACGAGCACGCTTTACAGCGATTTCCGCGGACCGCGCCAGCCCCGAGAGAACGCCAATCTCGGCCGCCACTTCCGCATTAAAGAGCGCATGGACTTCTATATCCGGGGTGAGTTCGTCAACATCTTTAACCGAACGATTTTGCCAAATCCGATTACCACGAACCCGCAAAGTGCGCCATCGAGGAATCAGGTTGGGGTCTACACCAACGGATTCGGTGTCATCAATGCTTACAATGCTCCCGGCACGGCCCCGGCGCCGACCGCTGGAGCAGTGAACCTCCTTGGCCGGACGGGTACGGTGATCGCCCGGTTTACGTTCTAGTTAGGCCGAACCAAACCAAGGCCCGCCGTCCTAACTGGGCGGCGGGCTTTTTCTTTTTTGGGAACTGCTGTGCGTCTCGCTTCGATTCCGCTCCTCTTCGCCGCCGTCCTGAGCGTAGTCGCGGCGAGCCATGCCTTCACCTCCTACGCCAGCGTGAAACTCGTTTTGGACGCCCAGCGTGACCGCCTGCCCCCCGAGCTTCAGAACCCAAGTGAAGCCAAGTGGACCGCCTGGAGCCAGCACCAAGACCAATCGATTCGAGCTCGTCTGGAACAGGGCGATCTGGATTCCATGGTGAATCTTCTGCTCTTGGGGACCTCCTTCACCAAGCAGCCGCGGATCAGGGTCGAGAACATCACCGAAGCTTCGAAGTCCGGGGCCTTGCGGGCCCGTGTGGACGATCTGGTTGCGGGTTTGGGTAGTCCGGGCGAGAACGAGCGTCTGGTCTTCCTGAGCGGCCTGCTGCGAAAAAAAGGAGTCGATCCGGAAGCCCCCGGCGAGACCGGCGTATTCCTTTACAAGAATCTGGAGCGGGTACTTCAGGAGCGGAGGACCATCGCCGAGCGCGCCGCGCAAGCCAAGCCAGCATCGCTTCTGGATCGTGCGTCCCTCTTCTCCGATCGCGGCGTTTCACTCGATACCAGCATCCTGCCGAATTTCTCGATCGAACAAACCTTGCGCGAACTGAAGCAGCGCGGCTTTCTGCGCCAAGGCGGTGTCGCTCGGGTCGCGGTGATCGGGCCGGGCCTGGACTTCATCGACAAGAGCGAAGAATCGGGCTTCGATTACTATCCGCAGCAGACCGTGCAACCCTTTGCGGTGTACGATTCTCTGGTGCGGCTGGGGCTGGCCAAAGCCAACGCACTGTCGATGTCGATTTTGGACATCAGTCCCCGGGTGATCGACCATATTCAGCGCTCCCGCGATCGCGCCCGGAAGAAAGCCGGCTATGTGCTCCAATTGCCGCGCGACGTATCGCGTCCCTGGCCTCCGCAGCTTCTCGCTTACTGGCGCACGCTGGGCGACCAGGTGGGAACCACGGTGAAGCCGATCCGGCCGCCGGAGATTTTTCAGCGTCTAAACAACGGACAGGGCCTGGAAACGCGGGCGGTGCGAATTCGTCCGGAGGTGGTGCTGGCCTGCGATCCGGTGGATCTCAATATCGTTCTCGAACGCATCCACCTGGAACCGGCCGATCGCTTTGACCTGGTGATCGGCACCAACATTTTTCTGTACTACGACGCTTTCGAGCAGATGCTGGCGCTGGAGAACACCGGCGCCATGCTCAAATCCGGCGGTTTTCTGCTGACCAATGACCGGCTGCCGGAAGTTCCGGGCGGCTCCATGCGGCAGGCCGGCCTGACCGACGTGCGCTACGAGGATCATGACCCCAGTGCTCACGAGGCGGTGGGCTGGTATCAACACCGATAACACCACCGGCGATAACACCACCGGCTTGACTGGCGTACCCGGCTTCGCTATAGGTAGTAAAGTCATCGGGAGGTACACACGATGCGGACCAAGCTTTTGCTGATCGCGGGGATCGGTTTGCTGGCGGCGGCAGCGCCCGTTCTGGCGCATCATGCCTTGGCGGCAACCTACGACACCCATCAGTCCATTCTGTTAAAGGGCACGGTCACGAAGATCAGCTGGGAGAATCCTCATGTCCATCTGTATCTTCAGGCCGAGAACAAAACAGGGCCGGGTGCGGAGTGGGAATTCGAACTGGGCAGTCCGAACATGCAAATTCAGAACGGCTGGAAGCTCGATACGTTCCGGCGGGGCGATCACGTGGTGGTTACCGCGTACCCGGCCCGTAACGGTTCGAAGCTCGGCTACGCCAGCAAGGTCGCGCTCAGCAGTAATTGAGAGCAGAGGCGGGGCATGCCTCATCCCTACTCGACATCGCAGAATTCTTCGTACGGAAAATCCGAGCCCAGCCGCTTAAGCTCGGCCTGGAAGTACGCGTCCATTTCCCGCTGACGCTCGCGGCTCAGCAGCTCTGACGAGCCTCCCTGAGTACCTTTCCGCATCATGGCTCCCTCCGGGCGCCAGGGGATCAGCTTTCCCATCCGGAACTTGTGATCGATTCCTTTCATGTACTCGAACGACGATTTTTCGCTGACTGCATCGATCAGCTCCTCGGTCGCCTGAATATCGAGAAACTGCGCAACTTTCCGAACCGTTCCTTCTAGATCGCGCTTCATCGATTTAAAGGAAACAACCAGCACGTTGGGAAGTCCCCGCTGCGCCCAGTAGCCCGCCGTGTTGGCCGCCCACGAGCCGCCGATCACGAATCCGTCCGACATAAAGAGCTTATACCAGGTGTCCACCGAAGGCATGGCCGGGCCCAAGATGCCATCCTTCAGGAAAAAGTAGCTGGACACAAAGACATCCTTGGGATCGCGGATGACCATGATATAGCGCGCTTCTTGGGAGTACGGCAGCAGATCCCAATCGAAGTGCGTCTTAATCAAGCGCTTGCGCTCGGGCGACATCTCCCAGTCCCGGGCGTCTTCTAAGGGAATCGCATAGCGCCGCATGATCCCCGGCATGACTTCCGTATCCGGCCAAGGGACGACGGAGTGAATGTGATCGAATTCGCCAGCACCGTGCCAGATGAGCTGGTGGGCGATCTGCATCATCCAATTGGTGCCGCTCTTGGCGAACGTTGCGACGAAAATGTCCTGCTTGCCGGGAACATACTCGCGAAAAGGATTCTTTTCCGCGATCACCTTGCTGCGGCGGGCGTTCGCACCTCGAAACGCGCGTTCGGCGCGACCGGTCTTCTGGAGTCCCCACATGAGAGGTGCGGCGAACCCATAGACTATCGCCCCGATGACGCAGCGCGCGGCCATGGGAGGCAACTTATGTTCGAACTTGTGAGCCGGCGGACGAACTTTCGTTGCAGTGCTCATAGCAAGCCATTCAGCTTACTGAATTGCCGGCTGTCTTGCAGGGGGCCTTCAGGTACACTAGAACCGGTATCCGACTTTGATCATCAGAATCCTGGTAGCGATGTTGGCGGCAGCCGCGGCAATTCCGGCGCAATCGAAGCTCCACATGCGGGTCTTTACCTCCGCTCCTGACGGATTCTCGGTCAATTCCACACTGATCTACGGCAACCGCGACGCGATTCTGGTCGACACGCAGTTCGCCCGGAGCGAAGCGCATCGCGTGGCGGCCATGATCCTGGAGAGCAAGAAAAACCTCACCACGGTCTACATCACCCATGGCCATCCCGATCACTATTTCGGCATCGCGGTCTTGAAACAGGCTTTCCCCAATGCCAGGTTCGTGGCGCTTCCCGCCACCATCGCCGCCATCCGCAACGGCTGGGAAGGACGCCTGAAGTTCTGGACGCCCGAATTCGGATTCAATCTGCCGACCACCGGACCGATCCTGCCGGACGAACTTCAGGGGAACGAGCTGAATCTGGAAGGCGAGGCGCTGCAGGTAGTTGGCGGCGTTACCGGCGACGGTCCCAACAACTCCTACATCTGGATTCCGTCGATGCGTGCCGTGATCGCCGGCGACATCGTGTTCAGCGGAGCGTATTTCACGCCACCCAAGATGCCGGAGGAGTGGCTCAAAACACTGGATCAGATCGCGGACCTGAAACCGATCACGGTGATTCCGGGACACGAAAGAGTCGGCGCGAGGAATGACGCGTCCACGATCGGCTTTATGAAGGCGTACATTCGCGACTACAACGAAGCACTCGAATCTTCCCGGACGGCCGCTGAGTTCCGGTCCAAAATAACCAGGAAGTATCCCAACTTCGCGCTGGAGCGCCTGATCGTGTCGGCAGCAGATGCGGCATTTCCCTCCAACCAGAAGTAGCCTCTGCGCCGTACTGATACTGGCCGTGAGCGGCCGCTCACAAGTCCCTGCGCGGCAACTGCAGCCCGAAATGGGCGTGTATCTCGGGTGGGTCGGCACATACCCGGGGAATCGTCTGCGGGAAGGCGCTCGCCTGGCGAAGCAATCCGGCTTTGAAACCATCCGGATTCCGCTGGTGGCCAGCGTCGAAACGGATTTCGGAATCGGAGCGCTCTGCCATGGAAAACAGACGCTCGCGTCTCTGATTTCGCTCCCGGAATACGCCAAGGTATTGGGAGATCCAGCGTTTCGAACGATCTTTCTGACGGTCTGGGGAGATTCGAATTCCTACGAAGCCTGTGAGCCGCGCGATCCCCGGACCGATCAGCATCCGCACAAGCACTATCTCGAGAAGACGTTCTATTCCGTCGCGGCGAATCGCGATCGAACGCGAACAGAATATGCCGACCTCACCTATCACCTCTACAAAACCTATCGGGGAAGCGGGAAAGCATTCGGCATTTCCAACTGGGAGGGCGACAACGAACTTTATTGCGATTCGGCTTACTACTTCGCCACCAACCGGGCCTTTCGATCGTCCTGCGAAGCCAAGCGGAATACCCTGGACATTCTGACGGCCTACCGGCAGTTCTTCGAGCTACGTCAACAAGGGATCGAGGCGGGCCGGGAGCGTGCGTTGCGCGAGGGACTCAAAGGTGTCTCGGTGCGGTCGGTGATCGAAGTGAGCGCCTTGCGATTCCTGAAGGAAAGCCATTTGCCGAGCATGCTGGAGGACGTCGTTCCCTCCGTTGCTATCCCGGATTACATCAGCTACTCAGCATGGGAAAGCATCGGATCCGCACCCAAGCAGCTCCTTAAAGACCTTGACGGGCTACAAAAACGATTCCAGGGGCGCGTGACGGTGGGTGAGTTTGGGTTCGACCGCGGCCTCGATAAATCGGCTGCCGAACACGCTGCCAGCGTCGCCAAGACCATGCGGCGCGCCCGCGTGACGTACGCCATCTGGTGGCAGATTTTCGACCAGCCGCCCCTGGCGGGCCTCAACGATAAAGGGCTATACGGGCTCTACGACGATCATGGGAAACTCACCGCGCCGGGGAAAGCATTGCTCGACGCAAGTCAATAAAACCTCATCGCGCTGACGATACCTGGTCGACGAATCCTTCCAGGCACACCGGTCGGTACATCCCGCGAATGGTATGCCGACGGGCCGGGGCGGCAAGCCCAGCCACAGGGAATAGTTTTAATAGAGCTGCATGGCTACCACAGGCGCCAGGCGCCGTAGATCAGAACGTAGCCTGCCAACAGCGCATTGGTAGTCGCGTGGGCGGCCACGGCTTCGCCGATTCTGCCTCGCCGAATCATCGCCAAGGAATACAGGAGCCCGGCCAGGATTCCCGCGAGCCAATGGCTTCCGTGGAGTGCGCCGAAGAGCGCCGACGAAGCCAGAATCGAGAACCATGTGAATCGTGTAAATGAAACGGACTCGAAGTCCTGCGAGATCAGGCGGCGCTGCAGGAATCCTCGAAATGCCAGTTCCTCGGCGATTGGGACCGTGACCGTCGCGGCCACTATCCGGAAGGCAATCCATAAGGTCTTAACGGCAGCCGAGGACGCGGTCAGCGCAGTGGGCATGGCCGAGGCGATCGGACCATCGGTCAGACGATCCAGACCGATCCAAATGAGAAAGACAGCCGCCCCCATCGCCGGCCCCAGCCACCCGATCCGCCAGTCAAGTTTCAGGTAGGTGTTTCGGAACACCCATAGTGCGCCAGCCGCGGCAAAGAAGCGCAGCGGATACAGCCATTCGAAGCGCCCGCTTAACGCACCGGCGACCATTCCTGCCCCCAAAATCATGAGAAAGGGGAGCAGATAGGCCGCGGTGGGATTGTCGGTGGCTTGGGCTTGACCTGCAGACTCCGCTCGCGGCGTTTTCACGGTGAAATAGGACGTGCGCCTGGCAGCGACTGAGAAACCCAGCGCTACGGCATTAAACGCGATCCAGCCCGCCTGCGAGTGAAACCCTCCGATGGCGATCTCGCGGGCCCCGGCGCTCCCGATCAGAACCAAGGCTGCGATGCGCACTGCGTTGAGCAGAAACATCACCGCCACTCCCGCTGGAATCAGAAGCAGCGCCTGCGGGAAACGGCATTCCTTTCGAAAAAGGCATAACCAGACCACGCCGAATGCCAAGATCAGGCCGGCTCCCTCAAAACCTGAGCACTGATCCGCAATTTCTACCTTAAAGTTGCCAGTCCCGATCATCATCCGGGCCGGGTCGGCGGTAACGCCGGAGGCAAATAATCCGAGCAGGCGTTCGACCAGCCAGAAGGTGATGCGGCCCATCGGCCGCCACAACGTCCGGCCAACGTTTCCCGCCACGCAGGCCGCGATCACCGCGGTCGAGGTGTATAGCCATAGCTGTCCGGTACCGCGCACCATCTGTATCCACTGCATCAGAGGGATCACGGCAAATCCCGCGAAAACAATCGCAGCAAGGCCCGCAGCCAGCCAGTCTGCGGCAATCAGATCCGCCTGGACGCCCGAGACATGGGTTTTGTACAAAGCAAAGGTGAGGGCGCCGGCGATACCAATGGAAGAAAAGTGGCCGGCCAGGAGGCTGCGGTCAATCGGGATTCCTACCAGACGCTCAGAGATCTCATCGAAGGTAGATTTGCTTCGCAGATAGCCAAACGTCACGAAAAGCGCAGCGAAGCCTACGATGCACCGCAGGATCCACGGCCCCGCGGCCGCCAGAACGCCGAGCAGGCTCCCCCGGTTCGCGAGCTCCGCCCCATCGGCGACTACGGAAATGACCAGCAATTCCGCGGCAAAAACTACCGCCAGAGTGAGCAGGCGGAGGTGGATCGAAAGGGAGGATGGTTTATCCGAGGCCCCAGCGGCCAGTGCATGTGCTGGAGAAAGTCGAGCCACGTTGATACGAGAAAAAGATATAAGAAAAACGAAAATCTAAGCGCTTTCATAAGAGTATAGGCCAGAATGCCGGTCTGGGAGCGCTTCGCATCAAGCTTGATAGTTCTAGTACTACCGGAGGACGTGCGAGCATGGTCGCGTTCAAACCGGCGAACAGCATACAATAGCTCCATGAGAATCGCCACCCTGCTCTGTGCCCTCTCTCTGACAGCCGCCGCCTACGGGGCCGGTAAGCCCGAGGAGTTCAAAACTTCCGCCGGCACGCTCACCATGACGCCGATCCAGCACGCCGGCCTGATGCTTCAGGCCGGAGGCCAGGTGGTTCACATCGATCCTGCTCAAGGCAGTTATGACGGGCTTCCGCCCGCCGACTTCGTTCTGATCACGGACATCCACGGCGATCATCTATCCGCGCCCACCATCGCCAAGATCAAGAAGGCGTCGACGGTGATCATCGGGCCCGAGGCAGTGGCCAAGTCCTTGACCGGCACCACCATTCTGCACAACGGCGAAACCAAGACTTTCGGCGCCTGGACCATCGAAGCCATCCCCATGTACAACCTGACGCGCGGTCCGGCGCCGGGCCAGCTCTATCACGATAAGGGGCGCGGCAACGGCTACGTGATCACCTACGGCGGCCTGCGCATGTATGTGGCCGGCGATACGGAGAACATCCCCGAGATGCGCGCGCTCAAGAACATCGAGGTGGCCTTTGTCCCCATGAATCTGCCCTACACTATGACGCCAGAGGAAGCCGCCGCGGCAGTTAAAGCGTTCAAGCCGAAGATCGTGTACCCGTATCACTATCAGGGCACGGACCTGAAGACGTTCGAGGCCGCGCTAAAGGGAAGCGGTATCGAAGTCCGCTTACGGGATTGGTACGCCCGCTAGTTAATCTCGAGCGGCACCCGCGTTAACGGGATACCAAGGCGTTCGGAGGCGCACCGGCGTGCCGGATGACCGGTCGGAACGCCCAACACCAGACCAATAGACCCGTGACGTGGGTCACTTGCAGAAACAAGTCGGGCATCCATACCAGCCGGGGCGAAGCCATCCACTCCTGCAAACCAAAGGCCACCGCCGCGCCTGACATCGCGACCCCCAGTCCCGTAGCGAATTTCAGGAGCTGTGAGTCGCGAGGTTTCGACGCGATCAGCACGGTCCAGAGCACCAGGGTCATGATCCCGCTGCCGAAGTACAGAAACTGGCTCATCGCGTTCAGCCAATGAACCGTAAACGGTCGCGAAAGTACAACGAAGGGCAATAACAGGACGGCGCCAACGATTCCCAGGAGCGTCCTGCCGATCCTTGAACGCTGAGGTTTTCCCTTCAGCAGCCTGAAAACTATCGAGATCACCATAGCGAAAAGAAACAGATTCAGGATGACGCGGTCGGAGTAATAAATCTTACGGAAGTAAGCCGTCCGATTGCCCACCATCTCACGGAGAACCAGTTCCAGCACACTGGTGATCAGGCGCACGAGGGAATAAGCCAGGACCAACGGGTACTTCCGGAACGCACCTTCGAGAAGCAGAGCGATCAATACTACTTGGAGTATTAGACTGACGATGATCAGGGGCTCGTCCCAGTAAGACATAGGATGGCAGTTCGGCGCTAGTGGGACTTGCCTGGAGGACGCAGGACTATCCTTGAATAACTATCGGGTGGAAGCCTCGCATGCTACACAGGGATCTTTACTATCTTTACTAAGGGAAGTTACTTAGGCTGCTGCGCGCCCTGGTGCGCCCGATCCTTTTCATTCTCAGCGCAGAAGTACTCCAGAATGTCCGAGTCGGGTATGAGTTGGTGCGTGACTTTGATACTGAACGGCTTGCTGTACATCTTGGGATCGTCAAACGTCATTTCCACGTCCAGGTGGCCGAAATCGCGCCGATGATAACGCTCCACCAGGTGCATCGCCTCGCTGCGCGGGTGTCCCAGCACATCCAGCCAGGCCTTATCGTTGAACCCGATGGTGTCCACCACCAGCGTGTCGCCTTCCCATTTGCCGACGGAATAGCCCAGCCAGGACGGCTGCGGATCTGTGGGAAGCTTGCGTCCGTCCATGTAGATCTGGCGGTGCGCGTTATCCACTTCGAGCAAGACTACAATTAGTCCCGGAGTTTGGACGATCTTATGCACCTCGGAAACCAGCGAGGAAATGGGGATACCAAGCGGCAGGCAATCGACACCCGGATCCCTTACTGATCCTTGTACCCGTTGCCCGAACAATTTTGCTGCCTCCGGCCGTATGGGAACATCCTCAGGTTTGAGGTCCGCAAAAACGCTGATGGCATACTTGGAAATCGTGTCTAGCTCCATGCCGGGCACGCTGGTGGCGTCGGCGGCCTTAATCAGATCGGCGCCGAAGATGCGATCCATCTCTTCCCGCGGCGTCGGCTGCACGTGCCAGAGCCCTGAAAGATCCGGCTTGCCGTTGGAGGCGCGCGGCGCAGGCGCCGTTAGATTGGGTTTGCCGTCTCGGGTCCGGGGCATTCCCGGCGTGGGGTAGTTCAACCACTGTGCATATGTACAGCTCGCGGCTAGCGCGATCAATACCGTTAGCCTGCTTAAGCTCATTTACCCTCGGCCGCCGCTTTCTTCTGCTCGTCCAGGACCGCGTGGAACGCCGCCTCCTCGATATCCAGCTCGGTCTTGTAACCCTGCGGATCGATGAACGGATTCGGACCGTGGCCCAGTTTCGGATACTTTTCCGCCAGGCTGTACATGGCGGGATGCGATCCCAGCGGCACGTCGCACTTCAATCCGCGCAGAATGCGGAAGCTGCGCTGATACTCATCGGCGATATCCGGCACCTGCGGATTGTTCACCAGCTTGGTTCCCGCGTTCACGCCCACGCTTCCGATAATCACCACGTCGTACGACCGTCCGCCATCGTCGTTTGAAGAAGTGATATTCGCGGTCCAGGTGGTGTCTCCGCGAGTGTGCCCCGGAGTGAGATGGGCCACCAAAGTGGTTCCGCCCAGCGTGACTTTGTCGCCATCGTGCAGGACCTTGTAGTTGGGCCGAGCCTTCCCGCTGGGTGTCCGCATGGTCTGAAGAGCAGGGATATCTTCAGCCATCGCCATAGCCTGCGCTCCGCTCAGTTCCAGGGCCAGCGGATCGCCTTCCATATGATCTCCGTGCGCGTGGCTGCCCAGAAGAATCTTGATATCCGTGAACTTGAAACCCAGTTTTTCCACCGATGCCTTGATCACCGGCACGGTGCGCTCATAGTCGCTGTTGATCAGGATGTCCCCCTGCGGCGTCACGAATAAGAACGAACCCAGGCTGCGCGTACCGACGTAGTAAAGGTTCCCGATGATCTTGTGCGGAGGAAACGCCGTGTCCTGATCTTCCTTGGTTCCTACATTGCGGCGGAACAGCTCGGCCGCCGTCCACACTTTACCGGTTTGCGCCATCAGGGCCGCCGCACCGAAAGCGGCCAGGAGTAGTCCTGGCAAGAGGAATCTAGCAAGTTTTTTGGACCGCATGGTGAATGTAGAATATCAGATCGTCTACCGCAGCTAGGCAGCGGCACGCTCGGCGGCAGACACTCCGCGAGCCGATCGCTGGCGCAGATAACGGATGGCGGCACTCATCCCGATCATCGCCACCAGCAGTGCCGCCGATGCCGCCACGCATTCCCAGACTGCGAGATGCTGCTTTAAGCGCGCCAGCCACCATCCGTATACCAGCTCCACATGAACCCAATACACCGCTAGCGACGTGGTCCCCAAAAGCCGCACCCAGCTCCAACCCGCGCTGAAATATTCGGTCCACAGGAACGCGCCCGATCCCAACAGCAGCGTGATCCCCATCTTGCATGCCACCAGCGCCGGACTATCCAGCCAGAAATTCGCGTTGGAATACAAAGAAAACGGCAGGTTCGAAAAATACTGCCCGGCCAGCAAGAGTCCGAATCCGCCTAAAGCAGCCCATTGCATGACAGTGCTCCATTCGCGCTTCACGAACGGCACAGCGCTCCCCGCCGCCAGCCCGAACGCCAGATATGATCCCCACGGGAACATGCTGAACCCGGTCGCGCTGGGCACGAAGTAATCGCGCACAGCATCTGGCAGTGCACCCACGTGTCCGCCTGTTTCCAATCCCGACATCACCGGAGCCAGTGCCGCCAGCGCGATCCCAGCCACTACCGCCCACCGCACCCGCCGCATTCCTTTCCCCAGCGCGATTAACGACAACAGCGCGGCCGTCGCCCCCATGACGTTCAGTACGTCCACTCGCAGCAGATCGGTCCAGGGCTGGTTCGGCAGTGCGAAAACCCACATCTGGAGGCGGAAAGCAATCGCCAGCAGGAATAAATACCGCGCACGCCGGAGTGCGCCTGTGATGCGCTGCCACGCCGGCAGATGCTCCCGTTTATTCATGCCCAGGCCGAACGTGATGCCCGTAAGGAATAAGAAAATGGCCGCCGCTTGACCGCCGAAGAACTGCGAAAAAATGAAGGCCGGATGATCCCGCAGTTCCGGCCGCAGAAAGGAATCAAAAGTATGCCCCTGCAGCATGACAATGGCCGCCAAGCCACGCAACCAGTCCAGGAACACAATGCGACCACGAGTCGATAGTGGACCCACGCTGCTTTAGTATTTGACCTTTCCCAAGAATGCCAACAACAAGCGGTTAAATTCTTCCGGCCGCTCCATCATCACAAAGTGCCCTGTTCCGGCGACCTGCAGGTACTCCGCATTCGGGAAGAACTTCTTAACGGTTTCGTGATTCGCCATCGGCGAACTGGCATAAATCGCGAGGACCGGCATCGTCATCACTGCCTCGTTCCGGCCGGATGCGTCGAAGGTCGCGATCATAGCCCCGGCGGCGGTCGCTTCCGGCGCCGCCAGCATCATTTTCAACACATGCTGCTGAATTGCGGCCGGCGTGGCGGGTGTAAACATCCCCCGGATCATTTTTTCGCGTGCCTGCATACCGCCAGGCCCGCTCATCGCCGCCGGATTCGGCGCGCCGCGCCCGCTGCCCTTCACCTGGCCGTCAGCGATAGACGGCATGAGCCCATCCACCAGCACCAGCGCAGCAACGTGCTTCGGATACAGCCGGGCATATTCCCGGATCACCGGCGTTCCCATGCTATGGCCGACCAGCACTGCCATATCGACTTTGGCCTCCGCCCGCACGGCTTCCACCGCGCGAGCGAATAGGATCATCGAAAACTTGCCGTCCCGAGGCAGATCGCTCTTGCCGTGGCCCGGCAGATCCAGCGTGATCACCCGATATTTCGCGCTCAGTATCGGTACCTGGGCGTCCCATGACGATTCGTCGCAAGTCCAGCCGTGCACCAGGATAACTGCCTGATGCGCGACGCCGGTGCTGGACCAATGAATCTTCGCCCCGTCCACTGCCGCCGCGGAAAGGGGCAGGGCCACAACCAAACTGAGCAGCAGCCTCATGCCGCCATCTTAGCAGTTGACACACTCGGGAAAAATGGAGGTGGTAATATGGAGATAGCATGCAATACTTTGTTCGCACCATGGAGAAACACAAAGCCAGCACTCGCGTGTTCAGCCCGGAACTTCCCTGCCCCGCTTTGGGCAGCGCCAAGGATGCCGCCAAGCAATTGGTCCAATCCTCGGATCCCTCCGTAATGCTACAAGCGGATGTATGTTCTAGAAATCAAAACCAGGTTCGCACACGATACTGCTGCTGGATTAACGAGCGGGGCGAGTTTGTGGAGCGCGCTCTCATCTAACCAGAGTTTCCGTAAGATTATCAAACTGCCTGCCTCTAACTGCTGTGTGATACACTCTTGAACGTGCCTAGCCCGCCAGTTACCTACCATTGGAACCGAGCCCGCCTGGTCAATTGAATTTATTGGAGAAAGATCTGTGACGAATATTTTTGTTGGAAACCTTGCTTATCAGACCACGGAGACCGAGCTCGAGGCTGCGTTTGCCGCGTACGGCGCCGTTGAAAAAACCAGTGTGGTGCGCGATCGCGACACCGGGCAGCCCCGCGGCTTCGCCTTTGTCGAAATGACCAATCAAGCCGAGGCGATGAAAGCAATCGAGGCCCTGAATGGCCAGGAACTGAACGGCCGCGCGTTGAACGTGAACGAAGCCCGTCCGCGTCCCGAGCGTGGCGGATTTGGCGGCGGCGGCGGCAACCGTGGCGGTGGCGGCGGATTTGGCGGCGGCGGCGGCGGTGGTCGCCGGCGCGAACCTCGCTGGTAATTTCTGGGGCACAGGCCTTCCCGCCTGTGCCTTTCAAGCTGTAATTAAATGTTTTTTCGCCGCGGCACGCCGCGGATGCCTGGGCTTACGGGAATTTGAAAAGGCTCCGCGGATTATCCACCAGGATGCGCTTTAGAGTAGCGCTGCTCCTGCCTGCGATTTCCCAGATCCAGCGATTCAGCAACGCCCCGTCGTTGGGCATCTGTCCCTCTTTCATGTTGGGATGAGGCCAATCTGTCCCAGTGATCACGCGGCCGGGAAATTCCTTAGCCAAAGTAAGTGCGAACGGCAAAACTCTGCTCCAATCCTCCGGCTTGTTCGATCCGCTAAGACGCTCGGGACACGTCAGCTTGGCGTAGCAGTCCGGCTTGTCGCGAAACAGCTGGAGATAGCGCTGGAATTCCGGAGCATTTACACCCTTGTCAATGGCCGGAACGGCCATGTGATCGAACACAACCGGAACTGGAATAGCCTTGATGTGCGCCTCCAGATCCTGGAGGTCGGCCGCTTCGCAATACAGATCGATATGCCAATTCAGGCGCTTGATTCGGTTCGCCATTGCAATCATCTCCTCGGGCGGAGGAGGATTAGTTAGGCGCTTCACGTAGCTATAGCGCGCGCCGCGCACACCAGCTGTATCGAGGTTCGTCAGGTCCTGGTCCGATATATTCCTGTCGAGAAAAGCAACGCCCAACGCCCTGCCCTTCGACTTCTTCAGGGCATTGAGCATGTAGCTGTTGTCGGTTCCATGGCAGGTGGCCGCCACGATCACCTCGCCCGAAAAGCCGAGAAATGTATCGAGCTCTTCAAGCTTTCTCCAGGGGGCAAACGCCGGATCGTATTTGCGATCCTCGGACCAGGGGAATGGCGTCATTCCATTACTGTTCACGTGGCAATGAGTGTTGATCGCTCCCGGCGGCAGGTCGAAGGCGGGCTTGTCAGGGTCAGGATCAGGCTCCAGATTCTTCGCGCGAGACGGGGCCTTTTTGCGAGGCTTGTCATTATAGTGATGCCGGTTCACCTCGCGTGTCTCGGAAACCATGGTGTATTCCCGGCCCTCTTCCATCTGATATTTCTCGGACAGGTGGTTGACGATGACGTCCTCCAGATCCAGCCCCAGATCCTTGCGAAGCCGGTCGCCCAACGGCCCCTTGCGATCGGGCTTGTCGCCTAAAGCAAAGTTCACAGATACGCGCTGGCTGGGACCTTCCTCATCCCCGACGATACAAAACGTCCAGGGCGTGAGCGTAGTGGCGACACGATTTCGCAGCATCGTATTCTTGGGCTCTTCCGTCACCGGGTCAAGCGATTGATGGCCTTGCAGGAGAGCATGTATTTTCCTGAGAAGCTCTCCGTTGTTCTCGAGAAAAAAGTGCTCCAGCTCCTTCGAACATTTTACTTCAAGATTTGGCACGCACTCAGTTTAGCGGATCAAGGGTGGATCCGGCCAGGTGGCAGCGCTACCTGGTGGTGACGATGCGGAAGCCGGTTTCAACGCGCTGGTCCATGATGCGATTCCACATCACGCGGGCCGTGCCGACGGCAAAGGCGTGCGAGAAGCCGACCAACTGGCCCGACGGCAGGGACTGATTGGCGTGGGCCATACGGAAGCCGCTGGGACTCACGTCCACCAGCTCGCCCAGGACCTCCATGGGCTGGGGATTCGAGAAGTTCACCAGAACGGGCCCCTCGGCCGCATGGCGGATCTCCGTACGCTTTTCGTGAATCGCGAGATTCATAAAGCCACCCGCTGTTCGGATTCGTATAGTTTGAGCTTGCGGCTGAGAGTCCGCCGCGAAATTCCCAGACGCGCAGCCGCCTTTTGCTGGTGTCCGCCGGTGGCGGCCAGGGCATCCTCGATCATCCGCCGCTCCATGGTCTCCAGGCTTCCCGAATCCTCGTCCGCGCCGTCGGGATCCTGCTCCAGTTCGCCGCTATCGCCGCCGTTTACAAAAGTCCGCGAAGTTATCGCGCGCAGGTGGAAATCCTTGGCTGTGATCTCGCCGCCCTGGTTCATCACGCCCGCCTGAATCACAGCATTTCGAAGCTCGCGGATGTTCCCCGGCCAGGAATAATTGCGGAGCGCACCGACGGCGGAGCTGCCCAGTTCCAAATCCGGAAAATGCTCCGCCAGGAAGTGCCGCGCCAGGGGCTCGATATCGTCGGGACGGGAGCGCAGCGGAGGAACGTGCAGCGTGAACTGGCTGAGACGATGAAATAGATCGCTTCGAAAGCGGCCTTGTGCCACGGCTCGCTCCAGGTCCCGATTGGTGGCTGCCACTACGCGCACATCCACGGAAACTTTACGGACTCCGCCCAGCCGGTAATACGGCGCGCCGTCCAACACCCGCAGCAGCTTTACCTGAAGCCGTGCATCCAGCTCTCCCACCTCGTCCAGAAAGATGGTTCCCTGATGCGCCAGCTCAAACAATCCTGGCTTGGCCGAATCGGCCCCGCTGAAAGCCCCGCGCTCGTGCCCGAACAGTTCGCTCTCCAGAAGCTGCTCGGGCAGCGCCGCGCAATTGAAATCGACCCAGGGTTTGCCGGCCCGGCCCGAGTGATAATGAACCGCGCGCGCCACCAATTCCTTCCCCACTCCACTTTCACCGGTGATCAGCGTGGTCGCACTAGACCGCGCCACACGCCGCACCAGTTCCATGAGCCGCTGCATCGGTTCGCTCGCGATAATCGCGGTCATCCCCAGAAACACCTGAGAAATGGGTTCCTCCAGGGGCAATGGGGCGGTGCGTACGCGTATGGCTTCCGGCATCATTATGGGTTTCGCCTCTTCCATCTTGCCCAATCCTCTGTGGATCCGCCCTCCGGGGAACACCTTACGCACACTGGGAATTGGCCCGCAGGCCTGAGCCAGTTTGTCGCAATACTATGGGCCACAAAGTGCCATCCTGACCCCGCATCGCCCGCCAACAGCGTCCATCCTGAAGGAATCGAAGGGTCAAAGCAGTGGCCGCAAGCTTGCATTCGGAACCGTTCGTGGCCGACGTGTCCATAGAACCGCGAACCCCGGCGGATGCCCGTGTGGAGGCCCCCGCGGATCCGCTTGTGAACTCCCCGCCTCCGCATCCTGACAGCTACGTTTCTGACGACGCCGCACCGCTGACTTCGGGAGCACGGCTGATGCTGGCGCTGGTAGTCACTCTGGCGGCAGGGGTGCTAACGAATGCGGCCTTTTTCTGGAATTCCCCGGACCTGATCAAGTTCGGAGCGTTCCTGGCCATGTCGCTCATCTCCGCGGGAGCACGCGTGCGGGTTCCCGGGGTAACAGAGCCGCTCGCTCTGTCCTATCTGTTCGTGCTGCTAGGCGTGGTGGAACTCACCGCTTCCGAAACCATCCTGCTGGCGCTCGGAGTGACCTTGGTCCAGTGTTGCTGGAATCAGCCCAAGCGGCTTCTCACGGCGTTCACGCTCCTACAGGTAGGGCTGATGATTGTTGGAGCGGGTGCCGCGGAGCGCTTATACCATTCCGCATGGTTCGAATATTCGGGCGTCGATACCTCCCTGCGGCTGGCCATCGCCACGCTGGCCTTGTTCCTGATCAATACAGCGCCGGTTGCCAAATGGACGGCGATCGCCAAGGGCGAACGTTTCGCAGCGGTGTGGCTGTGTACGTCCTTCTGGTCCTTGCCGCACTACCTGGCGGGAGCCGGCATAGCCCGTGCGGTCAGCAGCGCGGCGCATTACATAGGGTGGCAAACCGTGCTGCTCACCGGCCCGGTAGTCTACCTGATCTATCGTTCCTACCGGCTCTATCTGAATCGGCTGGAAGCGGAGACCGAACATGCGGAGGAAGTCGCCTCCCTGCACCTCAGAACCATCGAGGCGCTGGCGCTGGCGATCGAGGCCAAGGATCACACCACACACGACCATCTTCAGCGGGTCCAGGTGTACGCGCGGGAATTGGCCGCCTCCCTGGATCTCACCCAGGATGAACTGCGGGCGCTTCAGGCGGCCGCGCTGCTGCATGACATCGGAAAGCTGGCGGTGCCGGAACATATCATCTCCAAACCCGGCAAGCTGACGCCGGAAGAATTCGAGAAGATGAAGATTCATCCGGTGGTGGGAGCCGAAATTCTGGAAAGGGTACGCTTTCCGTATCCAGTGGCTCCGATTGTGCGGGCTCACCACGAAAAATGGGACGGCACAGGATACCCCAGCGGCCTCAAGGGTGAAGAAATTCCCATTGGCGCGCGTATCCTGGCTGCGGTGGACTGCCTGGACGCACTCGCGTCCGACCGCCAGTATCGCCGCGCGTTGCCGCTGGACGAGGCCATGAAAGTAGTCCGGTCGGAAGCCGGCCGGGCCTTCGATCCGCGCGTAGTCGACGCTCTGCAAGAAGGCTACGTGGAGTGGGAGCGCAAAGCGCATCTTCCCGCGCCCAAGCCGGCGTCTCTGTCCAAAGACATGAAAATTGAACGCGGACTGGCGCCTGCGGCGGGATTTGAAGCCTCCAACGGGTCGCCCGCGGCCGCGGCCACGGCGGAACCCGGGAATTTTCTGAACCTGATTGCCGGAGCCCGGCAGGAAGTCCAGGCGCTCTTCGAGATTTCACAGGACCTGGGCAATTCGTTGAGCCTGGATGAGACGCTGTCGGTCCTGGACGTTCGTCTGCGCCGCATTATCCCCCACCATTCCCTGGCCGTGTGGATGGTCCGCGAGGGCGAGTTGATTCCGGAATATGTCAATGGCGAGGATTGCCGCCTTTTTTCGTCCCTCCGGATTCCCATGGGTCAGGGTCTCTCCGGATGGGTGGCGGAAAACTGCAAGCCTATCGTAAACGGAAATCCGTCGGTGGAGCCTTCCCACCTCAATGACCGCGCGCTGACGTCGTCACTCCGGTCCGCCGTTGCACTGCCGCTTGAAGGGGCCGCCGGCATCATCGGCGTGCTGACGCTGTATCATATGGAACGCGACGCTTTCACCAAGGACCATCTACGGCTCCTGATGGCGATTGCCCCTAAAATCGGCATCTCCATCGAGAACGCGCTCCGGTTCCGTCAGGCGGAATCGTCAGCTACCACGGACTTCCTGACTTCCCTGCCCAACGCGCGTTCTTTATTCCTGCAACTGGATGCGGAGGTATCGCGGGCGCGCCGCAACAACCAGCCCCTGACCGTGGTGGTTCTGGACTTGGATGAGCTGAAACAGATCAACGACCGGTACGGGCATTTGGAGGGGAACCGGCTTCTGCGCGAAGTCGCCGCCGGACTCAAAAACAACTGTCGCGAGTATGACTACGTGGCGCGGATGGGTGGCGACGAATTCGTGGTTTTGATTTCCGGAGTGAAGCAGGCCGACGCCGAACAGCGGGTGGAAGATTTCCGGAATGTGGTTGCCCGTATCGGAATACAGTCGTTTGACAAGCCTCTTTCAGCCAGCATCGGAGTGGCCCATTTCCCCACCGACGGCGCCGACCCGGAAAGGCTCCTGGCCGAGGCCGACCGGCTCATGTACCAGCAAAAGCGGGCTCGCAAGAATAGCCGGACCGACGCTCCGTCGGGATTCTGGGTGCGGGACCTCAACAGCACCTTGGTCCAATAGTCCGCCTGAAGCGGATGCCGCTTACGGCGCGACGATGCCAAAAGATGTAAATGCCCCCGTGGAATTAGAGCGGAAAACTACAGCCGAGAGAGCCACATTGGATGTAAATTCGGCCACCCCGGTGCGATTGGCAGTATTCGGATATTGGCCCGCCAGCAGGAACGCCTGATGATTGCGGGCCGCCAGCGGTGGATAGGCTACGGTCTCGCTGGTCCCGTCACTGTAACGCAAAAGCACGCTGATATTGGCAACCGAGGCGCCTGGATTCGTAACGGCTACTCCCGTCGCTCCGCCGGCGGTATTGTCGAAGGGCAGAAAGAAGTGCTGGCTTCCCGCGGCGACAACGGTTGCCGTTCCCTCCTGTATCGAAGGTAAGCCCGTCTTTTGACTGTAAATCACACTGCCGCCGACCGACGCGGGGGCAGTCAGTTCCGCCCATCCTCCGATCGTCTGGGCTCCCAGTCCCGCGGTACGGATGGTCACCGATCCGCCTGCCGGAATGGTGCCGGTCAGCGACCCGGTTTCCAATTCAAACCCCGTGGAAGGAATGTTGCCGTTATCGTCGTTGAAGCGCAGAGTATAGGATGCGGGTCCGGAACCTGCGTTGGTCAGAAGAACCGTGGTCTTGAATGCATTGCCATCGGCGGCATGAGCGAGCGCTCGGGTCACGACGGCAACGTTCGTGCTATCCGGGGTTGCATCCAAGGCTGTAAAGGCACCTGTTGAATTGGCGCGGAAGACCACCGTCAGAAGAGGCGCATCGGAAGTGACTTCAGCCACACCTTTTTTGCCGGGAACAGACGGCGCAAACGTCCGATGATTACGGCTGGCCAGCGCGGGCAGCGAGCTCGCCTCGGTGGTGCCGTCGCTGTAACGGTAGGTAACGTGAATGTTGTTTGCCGCCACACCTCCCGGATTCGTAAGCGCCACGCCGGTGGCCGCTTTATCGGTATTGTCGAAGGGCAGGAAGAAGTGCTGGCTGGCCGCGGTCCCGATGGTCGCGGTCCCTTCCTGGACCGACGGCAGGTTGGGATTCTTCTGGCTGTAGATGATGCTTCCCCCTACCGAGGCTGGGGCTGTTAATTCGGCCCATCCATTTACCGTCGCAGGACCCAGGCCGGCAGTGCGAATGGTCACCGACGTCCCGGCCGGAATAACTCCGGTGAGCGAACCGGTCTCCAGCTCGAACCTCGTGGACGGCAGGTTGCCTCGGTCATCGTTGAAACGCAGTGTATACGGCGCCGCCACGGAGCCTGTATTCGTAAGAAGCACCGTTGTCTTGAACGTATTTCCATCGGCGGCGTGAGCCAATGCCGTGGTTCGACTGGTGGGCACGCTGACGGTGAACGGAACGGAAAAGAGCAGGCTTTCATGGTCGTACACGCGAACCTGCCAGGCGCCGAGAGGATTGAAAGGAATGGTCGATAGCAACAAACTGGAGTCAGGAAAGCAAAAGTTCCCGGTTATGGGAGGCCAGCTGTCACCGGGGATAACCGCTCCGTTGGGTGCCAGCCAGTCGTCACTCAAATGGCTGTTCGTGGTCACTTTAGCGCCGTAATACAGGAATACCGTATCGCTGATTCCGAACGAGGTAACCGCAGGTGGAACCAGACAGCCGGAGGCCACCGGCGGGGTGAGAGTGACCATTTGGCTGTTAAAAGTGGCGCCAAAAGAGGCAAAAACGCCCAGCAATATCGGGGTAGACGTACCGCCGCTGCTCACCACCGTGATATTGACAAAACCAGGTTGTGCGCTCAGCGCGGCGCTTACGGTCGCGAACAACTGGGTACCGCTCACGAAGGTCGTCGGCAAGGGTGCGCCCATCCACTCGACGACGCTTCCCGAATCGAAGCCCGTTCCGGTTACGGACAGCGTGAAACTTCCCGCCCCCGCGATGACGGAGGCAGGACTCAAGAGAGAGATGGCCGGAGTGGTCCATTGCGTCGAGAGGTTGACTGCCAGGTTAAATGCGTCGACCGAGCCCAGGCCGGTGACGAGATCATATCCGGGGCCGGCGGCGTAACCCAGCATTCCGCCGAAGCAATCGGACGTGCCTGCCACACACCCAACGATATTGTCGCCAGCAGTAACGTCGTGAAAGATGTTTGTGGTGTGCTGGGAAAGGCTGTACAGATTAGGATTGATATTGCCCTGGCCGGATCGGGTTTCGACTCCATTCAATTCCTGATACTGATTGACCAGCGCCAGAATTCCGGCAAACGCAGGGGCGGACGCGGAAGTGCCGGAGTCTACGAAGAACTCACCCCCGCTAATGACGCTGTACCCATCGTGGTCCGCGGCAGACACGGAGACATCCGGTACCGCGCGGAAGTTCACACTCGGAACGCCTGGCCCTGTCTGCCACGTTGGTCTGGCGAACATCTTACTCAAACCACCGCCACTCGCCGCGAGGCCGTCCCTATTTGATTCGTTCCAGCCGTTCTCTGGAATATAGGAAAGCGCCGAGCCCAGAGTACCTGAATTGGATGGCGCCCAGAAGTTGCCACCCGTCTCGTCGAACTGAGTGCCCCCTACTGCGGTCACTTCCGGAAGGCTAGCGGGAAAAGCCACAGCCAACCCCAGAGATGCCTTGGAGGCCATGGAAGAAAAGGCCAGATCGCAACCAGCGGCGCCGGAATCGAGCGACGCCGCCAGCCACGTAATTCCCTGCGCATTGGCCTGTTGTGCGAGCGCTCGTGTGTTCGTCAATATTGTCTGCGGATTTTGTTGTTCGCACAGGCCGAAGCTGAGAGTGATGACGGATGCGAGGTTCTGGTCGATAGCATAGGCGACAGCGGTCCTAACATCCGTCGAGTAGACGTAAATAATGCTGGCGTTGCGAGCGACCGCGCCCGCCCACTCGATATCGAGATCCGCCTCGCCCAACGCATCGTTGAAGCCGGGGTCTGGGCTACCAGGGACGCGGACTATCTGAGGATCATTCGGAGGAAGGCCGTAAATACTGCGGAAGAGTCGAATATCAGCCACATCCACACCGGACTCTCCAGCCACCACAATCCGCTGGCCCGAACCGTCGTAGCCGGCATTATAGAGCGGGTTGAGGTTGTAGATGGTCGCGAAGTCATCGGGCGCCAGGTAATGGGCGCCATCGAAGTTAGTGAACTTAGGACTTATGGAGTTTAGGGCTTTCGCGCTGGACGCCACAGCCCGGCGTGAGTGCATGGCTTTTGGACGAAAATCGTCCAGGCCTGCGACGCCCTCTACCAAGGGCTCGATGGCTGCCGGCACCGACGGCTCACTCGAGGCGGCAAAGTGCGACACTCCATCCACCCGGTATTGACGTATTTCGGTCCGCAGTGCTGCTTCCACCTGGTCGGCCGTGCCGCTGAACCAGATCGAGTTCCTTGCGCGTGCAATCCCGTCCACTGACAGCCCTTCTGACCGCAACCAGGACGCGACCTGAGCCACATCGTTCGGACTGGCGCCGAAGCGATCGCCAAACTGTTCCGGCGTCAGCCAGGCGTGATAGTTGCGTGAAGACCGGTCCTGCTGTTCGGCGAGCAACCGATCCAAGTCCGCCTGCTGCGCGACGGAAGGCTTGAACATGATCGTGAGGTGATCCAGCTTCATGGATGGATCGACGCGGCCAGCATCGAACCGGGGATTCGCATTGGGAGAGATGTTCCCCTTGAGCGCAATCTTCTGAACCCGGTCCACAGGAGCGGTGATGCGGTTTTGCTGTGCCAGGAGTGTCGTCACCGGCAACGAACAGAGGGTCAAGACGCGGAGAATGCGGGTAGCGTGACAATGCATTGAATTTTACGGAATATCGGCAGTCTTATGTGATAACGCGAGGCTCAGTTATTTTACCAGGGAAAACGAAGGGCCATCCATAACTCCGGTCCCCCCAGGGCCAAAATTCCCGCTTGACATCTTCGCCTCTTCTTCGCTATCCTGGACTCAGGCGAATACAAGACGAATACAGGATGCGCTCATGTCCCCCTCCATCAGCATCGGAACTGCAGGCTGGTCGTACCCGCATTGGAACGGGCTGATCTATCCTAAGGCGCATGCCCCTGGATTTCACCCGCTGGAACTGATCGCAAAACAGCTCGATTGCGTAGAGATCAACAGCTCGTTTTATCAACCGCTGAAGCCCGAAGTGGTGAAGTTATGGATTAGGAAAGTCGAGTCCTATCCCGACTTCGTGTTTACGGCTAAACTCCACCAGGATTTTACGCATAAACGTGTGCTGGACCAAGCCGGCATCGCGCTCTTCAAGGAAGGGTTGTGGCCGCTGTTGCGGGCCAAGAAGCTTGGCGCCCTGCTGATGCAATTCCCGTGGTCGTTCCGGTTCACGACGGAAAATCGGGAGTTCTTCATCGACCTCCGCAGGGCCTTCCACGAGTTTCCTTTGGTCGCGGAGATGCGCCATAGCAGCTGGATGGCGGAGGAGGCCATCGGCACCTTCCTTGACTACCGGGTGGGGTTCTGCAACATCGACCAGCCCCAGTACACCCGGGCCATGCCGCCGACGGCGATTCTGACTTCAGACGTCGGGTACGTGCGGCTGCATGGACGAAATCCGCAGAATTCCCTGGGCTCCTTCGATCGATCCGCCGTGCGGCGTCAGCAACACGACTACCTGTATTCGCCGGCCGAACTGGAGGAATGGTCCCATCGCATCGAACAAACCAGCCGCTTCGCCGATCGGACGTTCGTGGTGTTCAACAACGATGCCGCCGGGAAAAGCTTCGTGAACGCGCTACAGACGCGGGCGCTGGTCCGGGGCGTACATGCAAAGGCGCCCCAAGACTTGCGCCGCCGCTACCCGGTCGAACTGGAACATTTCGGATCCCAGTACGCCGAGCAGCAATCATTGTTTACAGCTGCCTGAGAAACAACCCGGACTACTCAGCCAGCGTTTCTTCAGGACCCGCGGGCGTTTCCGCTTCCGACAAGCCGCCCGCATACAGAGCGCGGGTTTCCTCGTCGTAGCCGGGAATGGCGTCCAGAGGCACTGCTTCCGCCTCGGCAGCCAATTCCTCTTCGATATCCTCGCCGGCGATCTTTACCGTCCGGTAGTACGCCATTCCGGTGCCCGCCGGAATCAGGCGGCCCATGATGACGTTCTCCTTCAGCCCGCGCAGGTGATCCACCTTGCCATTGATAGCAGCTTCGGTGAGCACACGCGTTGTCTCCTGGAAACTCGCGGCGGAAATGAAGGAATCGGTGGAGAGCGATGCCTTAGTGATACCCAGCAGCACCGTCTTGCCAGTGGCTGGCTGGCCGCCGGATTCCGATACCCGGGCATTCTCTTCCCGGAACTTGAACTTGTCGACTACTTCTTCCGGCAGGAATTCGCTGTCTCCGATATCCTCGACCTTCACCCAGCGCATCATCTGGCGCGCGATCACTTCCAGGTGCTTGTCGTTGATATTGACGCCCTGCAGACGGTAGACTTCCTGGATTTCGTTCACCAGGTACTTCTGCAGTTCTTTTTCGCCGAGCACGGCCATGATGTCGTGCGGATTGCGCGGCCCATCCATCAGCGGATCGCCGTGGTGAACGCGCTCGCCCTCCTGCACGTTGATGTGGACACCGCGCGGGATGGCGTATTCCTTCTGCTCGCCATCGTCTCCGATGATATTGATCTTGCGAGTACCCTTGGATATCTCGCCGTACTTAACGATACCGTCGATTTCCGTGATAACCGCGGTTTCGCGCGGCTTGCGGGCCTCGAACAGCTCCACCACGCGCGGCAGACCGCCGGTGATGTCCTTGGTCTTGGTGGTGGCTCGCGGGATTTTGGCCAGCACGTCGCCGGCATGGACTTCGTCGCCGTCCGATACCATCAAGTGCGCATGCATCGGCATCAGGTAGCGTTTCTCATCGTGCTTGGACGTTCCCGGCCGGACCAGAACGGCGGGGATGCGCTTCTCATCGGGCGAGTCCGTCACCACCCACTGTGAACGGCCGGTGATTTCGTCCACCTGTTCCGTCATGGTGATGCTATCGATCAAGTCCTTGAAATGGACCGTGCCGCTGACTTCGGTGAGAATCGAGAACGTGTAGGGATCCCACTCGAGCAGTACATCGTTGGTCTTAACCTTGGCTCCGTCCGCGAAGTAAATCTTGGCGCCATAAACAACCTGGTAGCGCTCTTTTTCGCGGCCCTTATCGTCCAGCACCGCGATGATGCTGTTGCGATTCATCGCGATCAATTCGCCCTTGGCGTTCTTGACCGTTTGAATGTTATGGAATTTCACGAAGCCGTTGGACTTGGCATCCTGCTTGGATTGTTCCGCCGATCCGGTAGCCGCGCCGCCGATATGGAAGGTACGCATGGTGAGCTGCGTGCCGGGTTCGCCGATGGACTGTGCGGAGATGATACCCACGGCTTCGCCGCGCTCCACTAAACGCCCTGTGGCGAGGTTGCGCCCGTAGCACAGCTGGCAGACGCCACGCTTGGATTCGCAGGTCAGTACCGAACGGATCTTCACCCGCTCGATACCGGCTGCCTGGATCTGGTTGGCCAGGTCCTCGGTGATTTCGTTGTTGACCTTGATGATCAGATTGCCTTCATAATCCATCTGATCTTCGAGAGCCACACGGCCGACGATGCGGTCGCGCAGCGGTTCGATAATCTCACCAGACTCAACAATAGGTTCGACGTAAATGCCGTCGCTGGTTCCGCAATCCGTCTCGGTGACGATCACGTCCTGGGCCACGTCGCACAGGCGGCGGGTCAGATAGCCGGAATCGGCGGTCTTGAGAGCCGTATCGGCCAGTCCTTTACGCGCACCGTGCGTGGAAATGAAGTACTCCAGCACGTTCAGACCTTCGCGGAAGTTGGCCGTGATGGGCGTTTCGATGATTTCGCCGGATGGCCGGGCCATCAATCCGCGCATACCGGAAAGCTGGCGGATCTGCTGTTTCGAGCCGCGCGCGCCGGAGTCGGCCATGATGTAAATCGGGTTGAGATAACGGCCGGTACGGTCGTCCTCTTCCATGGTCTTGAACATTTCTTCCGAGACGCGCTCGGTGACCTTGGACCAGATTTCGATGACTTTGTTGTACTGTTCGCCGCGGGTGATGGAACCTTCCTGGTACTGTTCCTGCACCTCAATGACAGCCTTCTGCGCTTTATTGACAAGACCGGCCTTTTCGCCGGGGACCACCATATCGTCGATACCGATCGAGATTCCGGCTCGCGTGGCGTACAGGAAGCCCAGCGACTTGACCTTATCGAGCATGGTCACCGTAGTGGTCAGGCCGAACTTCAGATAGCAATAGTGCACCATCTGTGTCAGACCCTTCTTCTTGAGCAAGCCATTGATGAACGGCATGTCGTCGGGCAGCACGTCGTTCAGGATCACCCGGCCGACGGTCGTGTCCATGTACTGCTTGCTGAACTCGATCGGTTCAGTGTGGATCAGGTTCTGGTTGTCGAACGCCTTCACCAGATCGATCACTTTGCCGGTATAACGCAGCTTGATGGGCGTTAGCGTCTCGACCTCGCCCATTTCGAGAGCGATCAGAACGTCGTCATTGGACGCAAATGTGCGGCCTTCGCCCTTGGAACCCGGGCGGGCTTTGGTCAGGTAGTACAGGCCCAGCACCATGTCCTGGGTGGGGACCGCGATGGGAGCGCCATGCGCCGGAGAGAGAATATTGTTCGCCGACAGCATCAGTGTCGATGCTTCGATCTGGGCTTCCGGCGACAGCGGAATGTGTACCGCCATCTGGTCGCCATCGAAGTCAGCGTTGAACGCAGTGCAGACCAGCGGGTGAATCTTGATGGCCTTGCCTTCGACCAGGACCGGCTCGAACGCCTGAATGCCCAAGCGGTGCAGCGTGGGAGCGCGATTCAAAAGGATCGGATGATCCTTGATGACTTCTTCCAGAATATCCCACACCACCGGATCCTGCTGCTCGACCAATTCCTTGGCCTGCTTGATCGTGGTGCAATGGCCGCGCTGCTCCAGACGATGGTAGATGAACGGCTTGAACAGTTCCAGCGCCATCTTCTTGGGCAGGCCGCACTGGTGCAGCTTCAGCTCGGGACCGACCACGATAACGGAACGGCCGGAATAATCGACGCGCTTGCCGAGCAGGTTCTGACGGAAGCGGCCCTGCTTGCCTTTGAGCGTATCGGACAGCGACTTGAGCGGGCGATTATTTGCTCCGCGCAGTACACGTCCGCGGCGGCCGTTATCGAACAGCGCATCCACGGCCTCCTGCAGCATGCGCTTCTCATTCCGAACAATAACATCTGGTGCGTGGAGCTCAATCAACTTCTTCAACCGGTTGTTGCGGTTGATCACGCGGCGGTAAAGATCATTTAGATCAGAGGTGGCAAATCGTCCGCCATCCAGTGGGACCAGCGGACGTAGTTCCGGTGGAATCACTGGCAGAACGTCCAGGATCATCCACTCCGGCTTGTTGCCGGATTTGCGGAAACTTTCAGTAACTCGCAGGCGCTTGGCGTACTTCAACTTTTTCTGCTGCGAGGCTTCCGTTTGCATCCGCTTGCGAATGTCTTCGCTGAGGAAGTCCACGTCGATCTTCTTGAGGAGTTCCTTAATGCCCTCGGCGCCCATCATGGCGACGAACTTGCCAGGGTGTTCCTGATCCAGTGCGCGCTTGCGCTCGTCGGTGATGACTTCGCCCTTCCTCAGGTCGGTGACTTCACCGGGATCCACCACTACGAAGGCTTCGAAATACAGCACCCGCTCGAGCTCGCGCAGGGTAATATCGAGCAGATACCCGATGCGCGACGGCAGGCCCTTGAAGAACCATACATGCGAGCAGGGGCTCGCCAGCTCAATATGGCCCAAACGTTCGCGGCGCACGCGGGACAGGGTGACTTCGACGCCGCACTTGTCGCAGATCACACCGCGGTGCTTCATACGCTTGTACTTGCCGCACAAGCACTCCCAATCCGCAATGGGTCCGAAAATGCGGGCGCAGAACAGCCCGTCGCGTTCCGGCTTGAAGGTCCGGTAGTTGATGGTTTCGGGTTTGGTGACCTCGCCGTGCGACCAGCTCCGGATCTTTTCCGGAGAGGCCAGCGAGATACGAATCGAATCGAAATCCGCGATTAAATTTGCTCTGTCGTATGGAGAAGAACGATACATGAAATCTCCTATTCTGATTAATCAGCGGCGAGGGCGGTTTCCAGGCCCTCGCGCGGCTTCTTCATCAATTCCACGTCCAGACACAGCGATTGCAGCTCGCGGATCAGGACGTTAAAGCTTTCTGGAACGCCCGGCTCGGCGGCCGCCTCGCCTTTGACGATGGCTTCGTAAATCTTGGCCCGGCCGTAGACGTCGTCCGATTTGGCGGTGAGCAGCTCTTGCAGCACGTAAGCCGCGCCGTAAGCTTCGAGCGCCCAGACTTCCATTTCGCCGAAGCGCTGACCACCAAATTGCGCCTTACCGCCAAGAGGCTGCTGCGTGATCAGTGAGTATGGACCGATGGAGCGTGCGTGAATCTTGTCGTCCACCAGGTGCGACAGTTTCAACATGTAGATGTATCCCACCGTCACCGGCTGCTCAAACGGGATGCCGCTCAAGCCGTCGTGAAGCTGGATCTTGCCGGAAGTCGGCAGGTTCGCCGATTTCAGCTGCGACTTGATGTCTTTCTCCGTCGCGCCGTCGAACACCGGAGTCGCAAAGCGAACGCCCAGAGCCTGCGCCGCCCAACCGAGGTGCGTTTCGAGAATCTGGCCGACGTTCATACGGCTAGGAACGCCCAGAGGATTGAGCACGATCTCGACCGGCGTTCCATCCGGCAGATACGGCATGTCCTCGTCGGGAACAATGCGTGCGATTACGCCCTTGTTGCCATGGCGGCCGGCCATCTTGTCGCCGACCGATAGTTTGCGCTTCATGGCGATATAGCACTTCACCTGTTTGATCACGCCGGGCGGCAGTTCGTCGCCCTTCTTGAGCTTCCCGACCCGCTCTTCGGTGATCTTTTCGAGCACCGAAATCTGGCGCGAGGTCATTTCCTCGATCTCGTCGATCTGCTCGTTGATACGCGGATCCTTGTCCTTCAGCTTCATGCGCTTCAGGTCGCGGGCGCGCAGCTTCTCGATCAGGTCCCGGCTCATGTCGGTCCCTTTGGCGAGCAGCTTCTTGTTGGTCTTCTCATCGTGCAGGTCGGCAAGAAGTTCCTTGCCTTCGAGCAGATTGGCCAGGCGCTTGGCTCGCTCGTCATTCAAAATGCGCTTTTCGTCTTCGAGATTCCGGCGCATGCGCTCTTCCGAGCCTTCCAGAATCAGCTTGGACCGCTCGTCGAGCTCCGCGCCTTTGCGCGAGAATACCTTGCAATCGACCACGGTTCCTTCGATGCCGGGCGGGCAGTACAGCGATGCGTCCTTAACGTCGCCGGCCTTTTCGCCGAAGATAGCGCGCAACAGCTTCTCTTCCGGAGTAAGCTGCGTCTCGCCCTTGGGAGTCACCTTGCCGACCAGGATGTCGCCCGGTTTCACCGTCGCGCCGATGCGGATGATGCCGCTCTCGTCGAGATTCGTCAGGAAGCCTTCCGCGATATTCGGAATATCGCGCGTGATTTCCTCCGGACCTAGCTTAGTGTCGCGGGCGTCCACTTCGAATTCCTCGATGTGGATGGAGGTGTAATAGTCATCCTTGACCAGCTTCTCCGAGACCACAATGGCGTCCTCGAAGTTGTAGCCGCGCCAGGGCATGAACGCGACCAGGACGTTCCGGCCCAGTGCCAGTTCGCCGCTTTCCGTGCAGGGTCCGTCAGCCAGCACGGTGCCCTTCTTGACCTTCTGCCCCTGGAACACTATGGGCTTCTGATTGATACAGGTGTTTTGGTTCGAGCGCTTGAACTTGGTGAGCTGGTAGATGTCGGCGCCCACTTCGCGCGAAAGCTGCCCTTCCTGGCTGTTACCTTCGACGCGCACGATGATGCGTTCGCTGTCAACCGAGTCGACAACGCCCGAGCGCTTGCAGAGCACCACGGCTCCGGAATCGCGGGCTGTCACATGCTCCATGCCGGTGCCGACATAGGGAGCCTCGGCACGCAGCAGAGGAACCGCCTGCCGCTGCATGTTCGATCCCATGAGCGCGCGGTTCGCGTCGTCGTTCTCAAGGAACGGGATCAAGCTGGCGGCGACAGATACCAGCTGTTTGGGACTGACGTCCATGTACTCGATTTCGCCCACGTGCTTCAGGACGAAGTTGCCGGCCTGGCGGGCGTTCACCAGTTCTGCCGTGATCTTGCCCTTCTCGTCCAGGCCGACGTTGGCCTGCGCGATGATGTATTTGTCTTCTTCCCAGGCTGACAGATAGTCGCAATGCGCTTCGAACTCGACGGGTTGCTTCTTAGCAGCCTTGTTGACCCTATCGACCTCGCCTCGCAGAAGAATTTGTCCGACCTTCAGGTCGGCTTCGCCCGGATTCAGGATCCGGACTTCGTCCACCACATGGCCGTCTTTGACGCGGCGGTAGGGGCTTTCGATGAACCCGTAATCGTTGATCCGCGCGAAACAGGATAGTGAGCTGATGAGTCCAATGTTCGGACCTTCCGGTGTCTCAATCGGGCAGATACGGCCGTAGTGGGTGGGATGTACGTCGCGGACTTCGAATCCGGCGCGTTCCCGGGATAATCCTCCTGGTCCAAGGGCGGAAAGACGCCGCTTGTGCGTGATCTCCGACAGCGGATTGGTCTGATCCATGAACTGGGATAGCTGCGACGATCCGAAAAACTCGCGGATCGCGGCCATCACCGGCTTGGCGTTGACCAGGTCGTGCGGCATAGCCGTCGACATTTCCTGGTACACGCTCATCTTTTCCTTGATGGCGCGCTCCATACGCACCAGCCCGATGCGGAACTGGTTTTCGAGCAGCTCGCCCACCGCGCGAACGCGGCGGTTGCCCAGATGGTCGATATCGTCCACCGACCCGATGCCCTTGCGCAGCTTCAGCAGGTACTGGATGGTATCGATGAAATCCTTCTGGTCCAAGGTGCGCTTATCGAGCGGAGTGGCATCCGCGCGGTCGTGCAGCTTGATGTTGAACTTCATGCGCCCGACCCGCGAAAAATCGTACTTGCGGGCGTCGAAGAACATTCCCTGGAACAACTGCGTGGCCGTATCCACCGTGGGCGGATCGCCAGGGCGCAGCTTGCGGTAAATTTCGAGCAGTGCGTCGTTCTGCTGCTTCACGCCGTCCTTGCGGAGGGTCATGGAGATGACGTTGCCCACGTCGTCCAGATCAGGGAAGAACACCTCGAAGCTGGGGATCCTGGATTCCATCAGCTTGCCGACAATGGTCGGCGTCAGCTCGTGATTGGCCTCGATCAGAACCTCGCCCGTATCCGTGTCGATGACGTCGGCGGCGACGTACGCGCCTTCGAGATCATTGGAGGCGACTTCCACATGGTCCACCTTGGCCTTCTGGATTTCCTTGAAAACGCTGGCAGTAATCTTGCGGCCCTGCGTGGCAATGGTTTCCCCACCCTTGGTGATGGCGTGGGAGAGCTTGTGCCCAATCAGCGCGTCGGTCACCTTCCACTGCAGTTTCTTGCCGCTGATGACCACTTCGCTGCATTTATAGAAGGCGCGCAGGATGTCGGCGTCGGTTTTAAGACCTAATGCCCGAAGAAAAACTGTCCCGTAGAACTTGCGCTTCCGGTCGATGCGCACATGCAGCAGGTTCTTGTTGTCGTACTCGAATTCCACCCAGCTCCCGCGATAGGGAATGATCTTGCCCAGGAAATATCCCAGCGCTGGCTGGCGCTCAAAGAACACACCCGGCGAGCGGTGCAACTGGGATACAATCACGCGCTCGGTACCGTTGATGATGAACGTGCCGTTCTCGGTCATCAGCGGGATTTCGCCGAAGAAGACTTCCTGTTCCTTGATGTCGCGGATGGTCTTATTGCCGCTCTCCGGGTCCTTGTCGAACACCGTCAGGCGGATCGTAACCTTAAGCGGCGCCGCATAGGTCATGCCGCGTTCTTCGCACTCCGGAACATCGTACTTTAGCTGCAGACCCACGGGATCGCCGCAGCGGTTGCAGAAGGTGACGATGTTCTTGTTAAATGTTCCGCAGCGCTGGCACAGTACTTCACCGGCATGGAACGGATCGGTCTGAATGGTAGCGCCGCATGCGGGATTCCGGCAAGTCGAGCGCAAATGGTGCAGTCCCTTGAGGTTCCCGCACTTGCATTCCCAGTTGCCGATGGCGTAGTCCACGAACTCCAACTGGCTCAGACCGCGGAAGTCGGAGATCGGGAAAACGCTCTTAAAAACGCTCTCCAGACCGGTGTCGTCGCGCTCGCTGGGCAACAACTCCATCTGCAAAAAGCGTTCGTACGATTTCTTCTGAACCTCGATCAGGTTCGGAATGGGAATCGTAGTCTTGATCTTCGAAAAATCGACTCGCTCGCGAGCAACACCGTTTTCGGGGGTAGGCATGGCTAAAATCCTCTATTCAAGAGCGACGGCCGACGGAACACGCTCCGCCGGATCAAAATGCAAAAGCCCGATGGTGTGGACACACCTCGGGCTGGATAATTATGCGTAGGGCAAAGCCTAGCGGTAGTTCAGACGAACTGCCGAGCAGATCGCGGGATGCCAAATTCACTGTGACCAGGTCCGGGCGCTCTTTCCGGTTGTCTTAATCTTAGCAAACGCCGTACCACTCGTCAAACGGCGCTGCCGTGAACTTGCAGGCGACCCGCTTGTAACCAAACAAGACGCCTGCCCTACCTATCACTTAACTACTTAACTTCTACAGTAGCACCCGCATCGACGAATTTCTTCTTGATGGTCTCGGCTTCTTCCTTATTGACGCCCTCTTTAATGGGCTTCGGGGCACCGTCGACCAGGTCCTTGGCTTCTTTCAGGCCCAGGCTGGTGACTTCGCGCACAGCCTTGATAACATTTATCTTATTCGCGCCAGCAGCGGTAAGAACGACGGTGAATTCGGTCTTTTCCTCAGCCGGAGCCGCAGCCGCTCCGCCACCCCCTGCAGGTGCTGCCGCCACTGCGGCCGCCGCAGCCGACACGCCGAGCTTCTCTTCCAGCATCTTGACGAGCTGGGATGCCTCGAGCAGCGTCAGCCCTTGAATCTGTTCCGCAATCGCATTGATATCAGCCATGTTGTTCCTTCGCTCTTTCGCCCTTAGGCGGAAAACTTGTTTTCTTTAACGCCTTGATCCACTACTACGGCCAGGTTACGGCCTACCCCGTTCATCACCGTCACCAGCCTTTGAGCCGGCGCGTTGATCAGCCACAGCAACTTCGCGTAAATCTCTTCCTTAGAGGGCAGTGTCGCCAGGGCGGTGATCCCAGACACATCGATCACCCGGCCCTCGACCATCCCGGCCTTGAAGGTGAACGTCGGGTTCGCCTTGGCGTAGACCGTCAAAGCCTTGGCCAGCGCTACCGGATCGCCCGAGGTATAGGCGATGGAGCACATGCCCTTGAGTTCCTTCAGCAGTTCCGCCGAATTGGTGCCTTCTGAAGCCTTCTCGGCAATGTTGTTCTTGACCACCTTGTAACTGGCGCCCGCGCCCCGGACCGTTTTCCGCAGTTCGAAATCCTGCTGCACGGTCAGCTTCTCGTAGCCGGTGAGGAAGACGTTCCGAGCCTTCTCCAGCTCAGTCCGCAACACTTCCATATCTTTTTGCTTTTCCGGTTTCTTTTTCATTGGAGCTTAGACCGCTTTCAAGTTGTAGGGCGTCACATCCAAGTGAACACCGGGGCCCATAGTGGAGCAAATGGTCGCGCTACGCACGTATTTGCCCTTAGCCGCCGCCGGCTTGGCCTTGACTACCGCCTGCAGCAGCATGTTGGTATTTTCCACCAGCGCGTTGGACTCAAAGCTTACTTTGCCGACCGGGCAATGAATGCAGTTGGTCTTATCCAGCCGGAATTCCACCTTGCCGGCCTTCACTTCCTTCACCGCCTGCGCGACGTCGTTGGTCACGGTGCCGGTCTTGGGATTCGGCATCAGACCGCGCGGACCCAGAACTTTGCCCAGCCGCCCGACGCCCCGCATCATATCCGGCGTCGCGATGACGGCGTCGAAGTCGGTCCAATTCTCGTTCTGGATCTTGTTGACCATGTCGTCGCCGCCGACGTAATCGGCGCCGGCTTCGGTGGCCTCGCGCTGCTTGTCGCCCGAGGCGATGACCAGCACTTTTTTCGATTTGCCGAGTCCGTTGGGGAGAACGATGGTTCCGCGCACCATTTGGTCGGCGTGCTTGCCGTCGACGCCCAGACGCAGATGCAGCTCCACCGTCTCGTCAAATTTGGCGAACTTGACTTTCTTGACCAGCGGAACGGCTTCTTCTACGGAATAGGGCTTGGCTTCGACTAGCTCGGCGGCAGCGGAATATTTCTTGCCTGATTTGCGGCTCATAATGTGATTGGTCCAAACGGCTAAGAGGGCACAAGACCGCCTCAGCCTCCCAAAAATGGTAATCCCAATAATAGCAAAACCGGGATTGCTCTCGCAACCCCGGTCAACACCTTGGAGGAACTGCTCGAATCGCTCGTTTAACCGCGAACCCGGCGGCGTACGAAGAAGAGTGCGATCAGTCCGCTGCCCACCAGCGCCGACGTAACCGGCTCGGGAACAGACGGGCTATTGTTCTGAATGATGAAGAACTCCTCCATTCCATCCGTTGCGTTGGTAACGCCAACCTTGAACTCATAGTTGAGGCCAGCCGTCAGCGCGAAACCGCTCAAGGTAGCGTCCGAATACCCGTTACCGTTGTTGTTATTCGGCAGGTCGGTGGCTGTCTGATAAGAGTTGGCCGCATCAAGTGTGCACGTTGGATTGCAAACGTAAGTGTCAAAGAAAGTCAGGTTCTGGAATCCCGCTCCCTTGGCGATATTGCTGTCGATGCCGATGATAAAGCTGGTCGGGATGAGATTTCCGCTGAACGTGCTGAACGGCGACGTAGCAGTATATATGGGTGAGGTCAAGGTGTAATCCCCAGGCCCCGTATTCGATGTGTAGGTCATGCCCGACGGCTCATTGCACGATGGGTCGCCGATGACGCAGGGATTGTTGGCGGTCTGCTGAAACGTATTCGTGTCGATGCCAGATCCGTTAAAGGTGATGGTTGCTCGCGCCGGAATTGCGAGTGACAAAGCCCCGATGAGCGTTGCCAATAGGGTTGTTTTCTGAGTGACTGTCTTGAACATGTATTCCTCCACACTTTGAAGCTCGTGTTCTTCCTAGGACACGATGCTTTCAACTAAGGCCTTCTCCGTAGGCTCCCGGTCAGTATAGCTTAACTCCCGCGAATTTGAGCCCGATTTTTGGTCGATCTAGTATCAATCCTGTACTAGTACTACCCGAGCCAAGCTGAACATTCCAGGGCTGTGCCGATTTTACGCGGCCTAGACAAGAAACCGGAGGCGCGTGAGGCAACCTCCGGTCCTTGATTTTGAAGGAACTACTTTTAATATAAAGACTTAGCCGCGAACCCGACGACGCACAAAGAAGAGCGCAAGCAGGCCGGTGCCGACCAGTGCCGACGAGATCGGCTCGGGAACGGTGGATGACGTCATCGTAGCGCCTACCAGCCCCGTATTGCCGTTGGCCAGGACGTCCGCTGCGAATTGAACCGGCGTGCCGCCGTTGAAATCGTTGAAGGAAGCCACTGTGAGCCCTGTCGCCGTAACGTCAAACTTCAACGGCGGGTTCTTGGGATTGCTCCCGCCAGGCCCACATGGATCCGCGCCCGTCATACAGGAGACTGCGTAGTCAAAGGTCCAGCCGGAGCCGCCCAAAGCGCCCGCAGTGGTGCTGGTCAGGATGAACCCCGGCGTAATGAACGAAACCGAAATGGTGGGATTGCCGAGGATATTGAAGAAGAACTGATTGGGTTTGCCCGAGGAATCCACGAACTGGAATCCCGTGCCTTCCACGTCGATCAGAACGGTGTCTGTGCCATCCGGGGTGACGGAGATCGTGCCTGCGAACGGGAGACATCCACCCGTGCAGTTATCCGTGTTGAAAGTGTAAACATCCGCTCTGGCCGGAACTGCGGCCAGCAAAAAAGCTCCCGCGATTGCGGCGCTTAGGTAACCCGCTTTCATTACCCTCCGACTCTCATTCAAATTTGACAGAAGTTTCCTGAACACTCTTTTTCCTCCGATTGGCCAAGGCTTTTCCCTTAGGCTCTTTCTAAGTATATAACGACGTGGTTCGATCGAAACACAATTCCACGCTGGATAAGTACCGAACTTGCGCTAGTACTGGGGCCCGATCATCGGAGCTCCAACCGGCCATGTTACCTTGAAGATACCCGTGCCTCCTAATGAGCCTCAGCTGCCTTCGAAGCTGCCTGCCGGGATCGGCTTCGCCCGATTAATCGAGATCATGGATCGGCTGCGCTCCCCCGGCGGCTGCCCCTGGGATCGCGAACAGACCTTAGAAACCATCAAACCTTACCTGCTCGAAGAAACCTACGAGGTCCTGGACGCGATCGACGCCCGGGATTGGGATGGTCTGTCCGAAGAACTGGGCGATCTGCTCCTGCAAGTGGTGTTCTTCTCGCAGATAGCCCAGGAAGCCGGCTATTTCGACGTCACCGACGCCATCGAAGCCATCAACAGCAAGCTCATCCGGCGCCATCCACACGTTTTCGGCGAAGGCGAGGCGAAAACCTCCGCCGACGTCGTCCGCAAGTGGGACGAGATCAAAGCCACAGAAAAACCGAGGCCGAAAGGACTACTCACAAGTGTCCCTCGCAGCCTCCCGGCCCTGATGGAGGCCCGTCAGATCGCCGGCCGCGCAGCCGGAGCCGGATTCGACTGGAATAATGTTAGCCAGGTCATCGAGAAGCTCCATGAAGAACTGGTGGAGTTGGAGGAAGCTCGCCAGGCCGGATCGCCCGAGGCTCTGCAGGACGAAATCGGCGATCTGCTGTTCGTGATCGTCAACATCGCCAGGTTTCTGAAAGTGGACCCCGAACAAGCCCTGCGCGGGACCAACGCCAAGTTCCGCCGCCGCTTCGCGCACGTCGAACAAGGTTTGGAGGCGCAGGGGAAGTCGCCGCGCGAAGCGTCCATCGAAGAAATGGAAGCCCTTTGGCAAGAAGCCAAGAGGCAAGAGGCGCTGCGAAACGGCGTATGAATGTCCGCGCGCTTTCGGGTTACGCGGAGTTTGCCGAAGCCGTCCGGCTGCAAAAAGAAATCTGGGGCTTCCCTGACCTGGAACTGTTGCCCGTGCGCTTCTTCGTCGTCGCGTCACGCATTGGGGGCCAGACGTTCGGAGCGTTCGACGGTAGCCGCATGGCCGGATTCCTTCTAGCGATTCCCGGCGTTAAAAGGGATAGTGGTATTGCCTATCTGCATAGTCACATGCTGGGCGTGTTGAGCGATTATCGCGATGCCGGCGTCGGCCGCATGCTCAAGCTGGCACAGCGCCAGGATGCTCTGGCTCGTGAGATTCCGTTGATCGAATGGAGCTTCGATCCGTTTGAAACCAAGAACGCCTATTTCAACTTGGAGCTGCTCGGTGCGATCGTGCGCACCTACGTTCCCAACATGTACGGCATTTCCCCCAGCCCGCTGCACGCCGGCTTGCCGACCGATCGGTGTATCGCGGAGTGGTGGATTGCGGAGGACGTCCGGACCAAGTCTCCCGTTGCCGCGCGCGTTTCCCTGCCCCCTCAAAAAACCCGCGAATCCCAGGAATCGCTGGCTCGCGAGCTGCAGCGCCATTTTGCCGATGGACTGGCTGTAACCGGTTTCGAGCGCTCAGGAGATACCGGAACCTATTTGTTATCGCCATGGCCATCCAAATAGAAGCCATCACTCTGCGGGAAATCGCCATGCCGCTGGTGCACTTCTTCGAGACCAGCTTCGGCCGGACCACCGAGCGCAGGATCATCCTGGTGGAAGTGATCAGCCAGGGTGTTTCCGGATGGGGCGAGGTCACCTGCGGAGAGAATCCGTTCTACAACGAAGAATGGACCGACGCGGCCTGGATGATCCTGCGCGATTACGTGGTTCCGCGCGTGCTGAACGTTCCGTTTGAAAGCGCCGCGGAAATCGCCGGACGCAGCGCGCATATTCGCGGCCACTTCATGGCTCGCGGCGGAGTGGAAGCCGCGGCCTGGGACCTGGACGCTCGGCTCAAAAATCTGCCGTTGTGGGAACACATCGGCGGAGGATGGTTTAAGGAAATCGCCTGCGGCGTGTCCATCGGAATTCAAAATTCGGTAACGGAGCTGCTGAACACCATCGAGAAGGAAATCGCGGCCGGTTACCAGCGCATCAAAATCAAGATCAAGCCCGGCTGGGATGTGGACGTGGTTCGCGAAGTTCGCAGCGCCTTTCCTTTAATCCGTCTGATGGCGGATGCCAATTCGGCCTATACTCTCGCGGACGCCGCTCATCTGAAGAGACTGGACGAATTCCATCTGATGATGATCGAGCAGCCGCTGGAGCACGACGAAATTGTCGATCACGCTTCTCTTCAGGCTCAGCTCGACACGCCCATCTGCCTGGACGAGTGTATTCGCACGGTGCATCACGCCGAACAGGCGATTCGCCTCCAAGCGTGCGGCATTCTCAACATCAAGCTCGGACGAGTCGGCGGTTTTCGTGAAGCCCTGCGCATCCATCACCTGGCTCAAGCCCACAGTATTCCGGTATGGTGTGGGGGCATGCTCGAATCGGGCATCGGGCGGGCGCACAACATCGCGCTTTCGAGCCTGCCCAACTTCGTGCTGCCGGGAGACGTGTCGGCCAGCAAACGATACTGGACCCGCGACATTATCTCCCCTCCGGTGGATATTTCTCCGCAGGGAACCATCCGCGTGTCCGAAGCCCCAGGCTTCGGCTATGAGGTGGATCGCGACTATATCCGCCATCTGACGGTGCGTGAGGAAACTCTCACGTGAGCGGGTTCAGGGAGCTGCTGCGCTCCAACCGGAATTACCGCTTCACGTGGATCGGACAGGTGGTCAGCGAGATCGGCGATCACTATAACAACATCGCGGTCTTCAGTCTGGTGCTGGCGAATACCGGATCCGGGCTGGTAGTCGCCGGGATCCTGCTGGCCCGGGGAGGCGCCGTGATGCTGGGCGGCCCGATCGCCGGGGTCCTGCTCGATCGCATGGACCGCAAGCGGCTGATGATCACCAGCGACCTGGTCCGGGCCGTGGTGGCTCTGCTGTTCATCTTCGGTATTCCTCAGGGACGGACCGTCCTGCTGTATATTCTCAGCGGATGCCTGATGTTCGCGTCCCCCTTTTTCACCAGCGGGCGCGCCGCGATTCTTCCCACCATCGCCAGCAAAGATCAGCTGCATACCGCGAACTCCCTGACGCAGTTGACCCAATGGAGCACGCTCGTCGTCGGGGCGTTCCTGGGCGGGACTTCCGTGGCTGGCTTCGGATACACCCTGGCATTCGCGTTCAATGCATTCTCCTTTCTGTTTTCGGCCTTCTGTATCTCGCGCTTGCACGGTCCCAGAGGTTTTCGGTCCGACCGGAATGCCCTTACCGAGAGTCACGTCGTTCGGCCCTGGCATGAATACACCGAAGGCCTGCGCTATATGCGCGCCACACCGCTGATCCTGGGAATCGGACTGGTGGGCGTCGGCTGGGCCACGGGCGGCGGCGCGGCGCAGATTCTGTTCAGCATTTTTGGCGAGGTGGTCTTCCAGCGCGGCCCTGTCGGGATCGGCATCATATGGGGATGCGCAGGCATCGGATTGGTGGGCGGGGCTCTTTTTGCGAACTACATTGGCAAGCGCATTCGGTTCGAATCGTACAAGCGCGTGATTTCCGCGTGCTATGTGGTTCATGGCGGCTCGTACGTGCTGTTCAGCCAGGCGCCGACATTCGCAGGAGCGCTGCTGTTCATAGCGCTCTCCCGCGCGGCAGTCGCCGTGAGCTCGGTCTTAAACACGTCGCAGCTTCTGCGGCATGTCTCAAATGACTTCCGCGGGCGAGTCTTCTCGACCATCGAGACCTGGACCTGGGCCACTATGATGGTTTCCATGGCCATCGCCGGCTTTCTTTCCGACCACGTGAGTCCGCGCACCATCGGATTGTGGGCCGGGATCCTCAGTTCGACCACGGCTATCTTCTGGGGGTGGGGCAACCTGAGCGGCAGGCTGCCGGAGCCGACTTTGGCCGGCGTCGAACCGGAAGAGGTCGAAGTCCACGGGGATCCTACCGTATGATGACGTCCTTGGCAGGGCGAGTTGTATTGGTTACTGGGGCTGCGAAACGCATTGGCCGGGGGATTGCCCTGCGCCTGGCGAAAGAGGGAGCGCGGGTGGCGATCCACTACTCGTCTTCGGAAGCCGAAGCGCAGGCGACGGCGGCCGAGTGCGGAAACGCCCCGGTGTTTCGGGCGAACCTTGAGAAGGTCGCCGAGATCGAGCGGCTGTTTTCCGAAGTACAGCAGCATTTCGGAAAGCTGGATGGTGTGGTGAACAATGCCGCGCGATTTACGCGCAAAGATTCGCTCGAAATCACCGAATCCGACTGGGATTTTGTCCTTTCGGTCAATCTCAAAGCCACGTTTTTCTGCTGCCAGCAGGCCGCGCGCCACATGCTGGCGGGCGAGGGTGGACGAATCGTCAATATCAGCTCGCTAGGGGGAATACGCGCGTGGCCGGAACATGCGCATTATTGCGCTTCCAAGGCCGGCGTGATTCACTTGACGCGGGCGCTGGCCCAGGCCTGGGCTCCGAAGATTACAGTGAACTCTGTCGCGCCCGGAGTCATCCCGTTCGGCGAACCCGACGAACGTGTGAAGCGGCTGATCGCGAAGACCCCCGCGGGACGCGCCGGAACCGCGGATGAGATCGCCGATGCGGTGGTGTTCTTCCTGACCGCGTCGGACTTCATGACCGGGCAGGTGCTGGCAGTCGACGGCGGGCTAAGTCAAAAATGACGAGGGGCGTGCATGAAAAGGGGACAGGTCCCCCCTGTCCGGACGCTTCGACGGGCATTCAGACCTAGGACCTGTCCCCTTTTCACTGGCCTGGCCCTTATTTGTACATGTCCGGGTATGCGCGGCGCTGCTCTTCGGCGATCTCCATCGCCGTTCCGATCTGTATCAGTTTACCCGTGCCGATGCCCGGGCAGTACTTCGCCGTTCGATTCCACTTCCGCCGGCTCTCGACTAACTCCGGCCAGAACGGAAATGTGCGGCATTGGGTCGGCTTGGCGGGATGAATCGAGCACCCGTGGCCTTCGAGGAACGGGCATTGCTTGGCAGGCGGCTTGCGGAACCGCATTTGGTGGCGGGTTCTATAGACATACTTCGCTGCGAACGCACGCACAGACATGCGCACGAATTTCGCCGCGCGCTTCAGGTCGGATTCCGTTAGGTAAACGAAGCCCTCCTGATCGCAGCAGTTGATACATCCGCGCTGGCAGGTAAAGCGGAGAGAGTCCAAGCCCTGATCCTACCTCTTTCTTAAAATACCTAGTACTAGAGGTCTTGTGCCAAGTACCGGCTCCTGGTACGAAGCCCCATGAAGCCTGATACTTACAAGACAAGAGCTGGGCTATGATGGTACAACCCTGTAGGCAGTCATCGGGGAACTCGGAGGGAATATGAACTTTAAGAAGCGCGCAGCGTTCGCGCTTTTGGCGCTCTTTTCCACAGCCGGACTTGCGGTATGCGCCACCTTCGGTACCAGCGTTCCGATCCGCGGAACGGTCTCTGACCTCGCCCTGGACGAGGGCAGGAGCAAACTCTATATCGCCAACTTCAGCGCGGGACGCATTGAAGTCATGGATACCTCCAGCCGTTCCCTGCAAAATTTTCTGCTGGTGCCTTCTCCGCCCAGCACCTTAGCGCTGTCCCCGGGCGGGGGTTACTTGGTAGTGGGAGAGTACAACAACTTCGATAGCGCCGCGTCGAAAGGCGGATTGACTATTTTCAACCTGAATGCCGGGACCAAGCAGGATGTGGCGCTCGACAATCCGGTTCTGTCCGTAGCGTTTGGCGCGGGTTCACAAGCACTGGTGATTACCACCAAAGATTTCCTGCTGCTCGATCCCGGCAGCGGGAACACCACACCGCTTCCGGCTCCGGTCGCTCTCGATGGGAAACCGCTGCCGGTTCCCTTCTCGACCTTCCCTCCTGAAATTGTGGAGGCGTCCACCGGCGTTTCCGGCGACGGCCAGAAGATCGTAATTCTGGCGCAGATCGCCGGAGGTAATAAGCAAGAAGCCGCAGTGTTGCTTTACCACGTGGGTGACCTCCAGGTAGGAGTGATCGAAATCACTTCGACGCCCCCGCTAGGTCCTCGTTCCGTAAGTGTGAACCAGAATGGTTCCAAATTCATGGTCGGCTGGACGCTGATGAGCCAAAATGCGATCGGCTTGGCCGACATCCCTTACGCTAGCGGTGATTTCCGGCTCGGCGGGCACGTGTGGGATACCAACCTGACTCGGAACTGGATCTATGTAGATGCGCCGGTGAGTGCGGGCGAAGCACCGGTCCTGCACGTGATGGATACCGACAATCTGACGGTGAGGCAGCGCATTCAACTTCCCCAGACGATGTCAGGCCGCGCCATTATGTCGAGAGACGGAAGCACGGCTTATGCCGCCTCCGTCGGTGGCGTGCTGGTTCTGCCGATCGATACACTGGACGGGAACGCTCCGCGCGTTGTGGCAAAACAGGAAGATGTAGTTTTCCTGGGCGACTGGTGCACCCGGCAGATCATCTCCCAATTTGTCGATATCGTCGTCCAGGGCGGCGGCCCGGTCGATTTCAAGCTGTCCCTGCCGAATGGCACCAAAGGCGTGCAGCTTAGCCAGACCAGTGGCACAACCTCCACTCGCGTACGCATCGATGTGGATCCCACGCTGTTTCAGAACGCGAAGGGAAGTACAACCATTCCGCTGACCATCACATCGGCCAAGGCCATCAATATTCCGTTTCCGGTGCGCCTCGTGATCAACACCCGCGATGTGAACCAGACCGGCAAGCTGGTGAATGTGCCGGGCAAGATTGTGGATATTCTGGCGGATCCCGTCCGGAATTTTGTTTACCTGTTGCGCCAGGACACTAACGTTGTGCTGGTGTATGACCGCACGACGCTCAAGCCGGTGACGTGCGGCGACAAGCCGTGCCAGCTCCGTACCGGTAACACACCGGTTTCGATGGCGATCACCGACGACCAGCGGTATCTGATCGTCGGCAACGATCATTCCCATCTGGCCAGCGTGTTTGACCTGGATAATAACTTTGAAGCTACGCCCCCGATCATTTTCCGAGACGGATATCCGCGCTCGATCGCGGTTTCGCACGGCGGGATTTGGGCCGTTCTCCGCGTAGTGTCGCCGCCGGACGATGTCACCTGTTCAGGGACGCCGATTACCAACCCGCTCTACCGGATTAATTTCGACAACCGCACCGCCAGCGCTCCTTTAACTCTGGGGGTGTACTGCAACCAGGTCCCGGCGGACTCGGTTCTCGCGGCCACTCCTTCCAGTAACTACATGCTGCTGGCGATGTCCAATGGGACTGCGGCGATGTGGGACGGCGGATCGGATACCTGGCTGGTTTCCCGCAGCAACGGCACGGCCGCTGGCGGCGCGTTTGGCGCATTTGACGACCAGCAGTTCGTGATGGACAACAAGGTGCTCGATCCAGGGTTGTTCCCCATCGCCACTCTGGAGTCGACCTCGGGAAGCTCCTCCGGTATCGGAGTATTTACCGACACAGTATTAATCAACGCCAACACGGGGCTTCGCACCACCAACGCCGGCGATACAGCTCCCGGCACCATCGAGCGGGTGAATCTGGACACCTTGGGAACGTACAGTGCCAGATTGACCGCCGAGGCGCCAGTATTGGTCTCAACGCTGACGACGACGCCCATCGGGCAGATCGGACAGACCATCCTCCCGTTCACCCGCACGCTGGCGGTTCCCGCCGACGGGCGAACGATTCTGATGTTGACGCAATCCGGGTTGACCGTAATCGACCCGAATTTCGATGCCCCGACGCCGTTGCCCATGGTCACCGGGCTGGTAAACGCCGCCGATGGCGGCACGGACGTGGCTCCCGGTGGCCTCGCTTTGGTCCAAGGCAACGGACTCGCGCCGCGTTCGGAAATGGCTATCAGTTTGCCTCTGCCCTCCACCTTAGGGGACGCTTGCGTGACGGTGGGAAATATCGCTCTGCCGCTATTCCGCGTTTCCCCCACCGAAATTCTGGCGCAGCTACCCTTCGGTCTTAGCGGCGATGTGCCGCTGGTAGTGCGCTCGCCGGGCGGCATCAGCGATCCCTTCAACGCCCACATCCAGGCCTTCGCACCGGCCATCTTCCGCACCGGGCAAGCCGGCGATGAGACCGGACTGGCCACTGTCATCCGGCAGAAGAACAACGATTTCGTGAACTTCACCAATCCCATTCACCCGGACGATGTTCTCTCGATTTATCTCACCGGCCTCAGCCAGACATCGCCCGCGGCTCCGTTCGGCGACGCCGCTCCGCTCGATCCCCTGGCGGTGACCACGACGGTGCCCACGGTCACCCTGGGGAATTCGGCACTGTCGGTGCTGTTCTCCGGGCTGGTGCCCGGCGAAGTGGGTGTGTATATCATCAACGTTTCGGTACCCCACGGGGTGCCCGGTGCGGTGCAGACCCCTCTCACCGTCAAACAGGGCGGGTTTTCCACGACGCTCCAGGTTCGAGTCGTCAACCCGTAACAACGAGAAGAGGACAAAGGACAAAACATGCTGAAAAAACTTGCTTTGACTGGCTTACTCGCCGCCGGCGTGGCCTGCGCGCAGGAATGGGAAGTAGGCGCTATCGGAGGCTTTGGCTACGCTCCCCATTTGACCGTAAGCAAAGGCAGCACCAGCGCCGAGACTGGACTCGCGTCGGGGCCGGTAGTAGGCGTATTCGCCGGAGACGACATGTACAAGTTCTGGAGCGGCGAACTGCGCTACCTGTACCGCTTCGACGATCTCAAGCTCTCTTCGGGAAGCGTGAAGGCGCCCAATTTCGGCGCTCACACCCATATCATTACAGCCGACTTCCTGGGGCACTTTCGGCCCACAGGATCGACCTTCCGGCCCTTCATTGCGTTCGGCGGAGGCGCCAAGTTCATGGTGGGAAGCGGAATAGAATCGGCCGGGCAGCCGCTCGGCAGTTACGCGGCGTTCACAGCCACGCATGAACTCCTGCCGGTAGCCGACATCGGCGGCGGCGTTAAGATCGACCTTCACAAAAATTTGCGCTTACGCGTCGAGATGCGCGACTATATCAGTCCCGCACCCAACAAAGTGATCACTCCCGCTCCAGGCGCGAGCCTGGGCGGAGTGCTGAACGACTTCCAGGGCATGGTCGGCTTGAGCTTGACCTGGTGAGAACTTACTCGTTAATCGCGTAATCCGTCCAGCAGAATATGTCGCCGCTCTCGCTGAGCGGTAAAACAAGCACGGGCACCGGAGTCGGATTGGCAAGCTGGAACTTGGGATCCAGAATCTTGGCGATTTGATCGCGCAAATCGTCCAAGTGAAGCCGGGTATCGCGATCGGTAGTCCGCGCCAGCGCGGCGCCGGCATCCGCCGCGATGGTTTTCAGCTCGCCGCGGAACATGGGACGCTGGTCGTCATTCACGCGCTGCGCGCCGTTCAAGCGCGTCGACATCAAGTCGAGATAGGCGCGCTGGAGATTGCGGCGGTAGGCGTCAATTTTCACGGAAGGCGCGTAGATCTCGCCGAAAATCCCCTTGCGAAGGTCGCTCAGAAACTCCGAAGGACGGTACGCCGCGGCGCCGTCGATGGCTTCTTCCTCCACCAAACGGTCGAAACGCTGTGTGGACAGCAGCGAATTCAAGACCTGCAACTGCGCCGTACGGATGCGGGTGAGCGCCCCAGCCGGCTCGATACGCCGCAGGACTTCCGGCCGCAAGAGCATGGTGGGAGTGGTAAACGCATTTTCGTTCAGGAATTTCACCGCAGCCGCCTGACGCGTTTTAGGGACCAAGTTGAACCGAACGCCGTCCTGGCCGCCGTGTTTTTCGAAGGAATCGAAGGCTCCGACGATCTGCGTCACGTGACCCATTTCATTGGCCCACTGTCCGACCACCCGGCCGTAGACCGTGCGTAGATCGTCCCAATCCTGGCCTTCGTGAGTGGTAGCGACCAACAGGTTGTCCATCACACGTTGAAGATTCTTCAAGCCGAGGCCCGTGGAGTACACCGCGTCGGCGTCGCCCACGGCTTCGGTGTTTTCGCCGGAATCGGCGCCTTGCGCGCGATCGGTACTAAAACGCAGCCAGGGCGTTTTCTCCTGCTCGCGCGCCCACGCGTCCAGAGTTTTCTTCTCGTCGTCTGAGACCTGGGCGTCGTTTATGGGCGCGTAGGCCCAATGAATGGCCCACTTGTCATACGGGCCGATCCCGGGAATGAGCAGCTTGGGATCGATCTTGTCTTCGGGCTGCGCCACGTAGTTGAAGCGCGCATAGTCCATGATCGACGGCGTATGGCTCATGGTCTTCAGCCATTCGGGATCACGCAGTTTCGCGGCCGGATACATCGAACTGGCCTTCATGTTGTGCTGCAGGCCCAGCGTATGACCGACTTCATGCGCCACGACGAAGCTGAGCAGTTCGCCCATCAAATCGTCCGGCAAAGGAAGTTTGTCGGCGCGTGGATCGAGCGGGCCTACCTGCACGAAGTACCAATCCTCCACCAACTGCTGGACGTTGTGATAGAACTGGATATCCGCGTTCAGAATCTCGCCTGTGCGAGGGTCGGAAATATGCGGCCCGCTGGCGTTTTCCGTAGTCGAAGGCAGCCAGCGCACCACCGAATTGCGCACGTCCTCGGGACTCCAGGTAGGGTCTTCTTCCGGCGTGGGCGCCTCCCTGGCGATGATCGCATTCTTGAATCCCGCGGCTTCAAAGGCTGACCGCCAGCTCTCGATTCCCTTCTTCAAGTACGGCACCCATTTCCTGGGCGTCGCGGGATCCAGATAATAGACCAGCGGCTTCACCGGTTCGGATATAGCCGCTGTGGGATCTTTTTTCTCCAGGCGCCAGCGAGCCACGAACTGGCGCTCCTCGGCGCGATGCTCGGGACGGCTGAAATCCATGGTCGAGGTGGTGAAGTAGCCGACGCGCGCATCGGCGACCCTCGGCATCATCGGCTTCTCGGGAAGTTTCACCATGCTGAAGTGCACCAGCACGGTTCCGGAGGTGGCGCGCATTCCGCCGCGTCCAGCGCCGCCGGGTCCGCCGCGGCCTGGGGCCTGCTGATCGGCTGGAGCGGACGTATAGGTCTGCGTCGCCTCGGCTTCAATATTTTGCGGAAACGCCGAGACGTGCTCGATAAAGCTGCGACTGGTATCCATTCCCCGGGCTCGCAAGCGAGCCCGCACGCTCAGCTCCGGAACATCGCTCAGAAACAGCCTGGTCACCTCAATGACCGCAGATTCCCCCGGCCCGAAGGCCTCAATATTGAAAGCCATCACGATGGATGGATTATTCGCTGCTTGAACGGCTTTAGCAATGGGCTCGGCTGGATTCGCAATCAGGTCATAGCTCATCTCGCGCAGGAGGATGCGATTCTGGCGGCGCTCCCAGCGCCCCACCATCTCGCCCACGGACGCCCCGCCATAACCCGCACCGAGCGTGTTCTTGGCGATCTGGGTCACGAAGAGGAAATCCTTCCCCATTTCGGACGGTGGAATTTCGTAGTAGTAACGGTCCGCTCCGCGGTCGCGGACGACGTGTACTTTAAACACGCCCGCCGAGGTTTTGGCGTCCTTGGTGATCACGCGATCGTAGGGACGTGGTTCGTTGACGGCGCCGCCGCGCCCTCCCGGGGCTCCTCCTCGGCCAGGCGGAGCGGCAGGAAGAGCTTCCTCCTGAGGCGCAGGCGCGGGAGCGGGATCGTCTTGAGCTTTCAAAAAGGGGATGGCGCAGCAGAAGCTGCTCAGAAGGAACAAGCGTCTCATGAATTAGCCTCCAGCCAAACTCTCGCGATGGGCATATTCTAGCAAGTTGTTACAGTATGTACTTATGAGGACGCGTCTCCTCCTGGCCGTGGTTATGATCATGTTCGCTGGCGCCCAGCCGCGCACCATTAGCGATGCCGAGGTGATGCGGGTGCACCGCTCGGCGCTGCTCATCGATACCCACAACGATGTTCCCAGCCGCACGGTGGAAGGATTCGACATCGGAACACGTTCGGGCACGAGCTCCGGAACCGGGCACACCGATATAGCCCGCCTCAAGGAAGGCGGTGTGGGGGCGCAGTTCTTCTCGGTCTATGTAGCGGCCTCCTACGTAAACGGCAACCACTCGGCCAATCGAGCGCTGCAGATGATCGATACCGTGCGGCATGACATCATCGACCGCTATCCCAATGACTTCATGCTGGCGACCAGCGCCAAGGATATCGAGGAGGCCCACCGACGGGGAAAGATCGCCGCACTGATGGGAATCGAGGGCGGGCACGCGATCGAGGACAGTCTGCGGCTGCTGCGCGATTACTACGACCTGGGTGTGCGCTACATGACGCTGACGCACTCGAATACTAATGACTGGGCGGATTCCTCGGGCGATATCGACGATCCGAAGATCAAACATCACAATGGGCTGACGGATTTCGGCAAGCAGGTGGTCCGGGAGATGAATCGCCTGGGCATGATGGTAGACATCTCGCACGTCGCCGACAAGACCTTCTGGGATGCTCTGGAGGTCAGCAAGGCTCCGATCTTCGCGTCCCATTCATCCTGCCGGGCGCTGACCAAACACGCGCGCAACATGACCGATGATATGATCTTGGCCCTGGCCAAGAAGGGCGGCGTGGTGCAGGTAAACTTCTACTGTGGCTTCATTTCGCAGAAATTCCGCGATAACGACGCGGCCGATACCAGGCTGCTGGATGCCCGCATGGCGCGGGAAACCGCAGGCAAAAACCTGAACGAACCGGACCGGCAGATCCTGACGGAAAAAGTCCGTAAAGAGCTGAACCTCTCGCGGGCGACGCTGGCCGACGTAGTGGATCACATTGACCACATCCGCAAGATTGCAGGGATCGATGCCATTGGCCTCGGCGGCGACTTCGACGGAGTGAGCTGCACGCCCGTTGGGCTGGAGGATGTGTCGAAGTACCCTAATCTGACGCGCGCGCTGCTGGAGAAGAGATACTCGGCCGAAGATATTCGCAAGATTTACGGCGGAAACTTTCTTAGGGTGATGCGGGCCGTAGAGGCGGCCGCCGGAAAATGAAGACAACTGGACTTTTCATCCTGGCCCTGGCGCTAGCGGGCTGTGTGAAGACCCCGCCGGGCCCAAAGATCGATCCGGCGCTGGCCTCGCTGATTCCTCCCGACACCATCCTGCTGGCGGGCGCGCGCCTGGACCGGCTTCAGGATACGCCCATCTATCAGAAGCACATGGCGAATCGTCCGGTTCCGCTGATCGACGATTTTCCTATACAAATCGGCTTAGAGGTCAAGCGCAAAGACCTGTGGGAACTGCTGCTGATCTCCGACGGCAAGCAGAGCGTGGTGCTGGGCCGCGGCAAGTTCGCCGACGAAGCCGAGCCGCGCATCGAGATTCCGGGAGCAACGCGCTTCGCCTATAAAGGCTACAACCTGGTGGGCGACGAGCGTCAAGCGGTTCTGCTGGTCAGTCCCTCGGTCATCGGCGTGGGTGCCACCGCCGCGCTGCGGTCGCTGATCGACAACAAGGGAAAAGGAAATGGCCCGCCCGCGGTGCTTGCCGATCAGCTCAAGCAGATGCCCGCCGAGGCGGTGTTGTGGGCAGCCTACGGCGGCGGAGTCACCAAGCTTCCCTTTAACGCGCCCGGTGACCTGGCCAATGTCAACAAGATCATGGCCTCGATTCAATCCGGCTCGATGTACCTGGATTTGCGCACGGGAGTGAACGGGCTGGCTACCGGAACCTGCGGCACAGACCAGGACGCCAAGGGCCTTTACGACGCGCTGCGGGGATTAGCCGGGTTGGCGCGGCTCGCGATTCCCAAGGACAAGCCGGAAGTTGGCCGGCTCCTCGACGGGCTGCGCATTACTCAGGACTCTCACCAGGTCAATATTCACATCGAGGAGCCCGAGGAACTGGTGGATCCCTTGCTGAATTTGTGGCTGGGGCGGGCGAATTAAGTTCCCCGCCCCGATACGCCGTCAGTAACCGACCGCGACCGCTTCCGTACCGATGGAGACGCCGTTGCGCCAGGTGTTGAGACACAGAGGATGAGTGAACACGGTGGCGCCATCGGCGGACGAATAGGTGATGTCGTCCACCAGGGCGCCGCCGGGAGGATTCAGCCCGGTCAGGGTGCGAACCCGTTTCGCGATCTCATGGTCGGTGCAGGAGGTATCGCCGCTGATGCCAAGTCCACCGATGATCTTGCCGTTCTTGTAAATCGGAACCCCGCCGCCGAAGAAAATCATGCCGCCGGCAATCTGGTTTTCGCCGCCGCCCTGCGTCCCGGTGGGGGCCAGCGCCTGGGGATCAAACGGATTGGCCTGACCCAGACTCCATAGGGAGTGGCCGGGCTGCGTGAAGGTATACAGGCGGGCCGTGGAGAGCGCCAGAGAATCGAGGCTGAATGCGTTCGCCGTGTAGGCTTTGGCCTTGGCGATGGATTGGCTGCCGGGCCATACCTGAGTCGGATCGCTCTGGGAGTTCGCGACGGCGCATAGCTTCCCGTCGCGGTTGACGACGGCCACCCACATGCGCGATCCGTGGAACAGGCCGCCGGCATCGCCGCCCGTGCCAGGCGCAGCAACCAATTGCGTCTTCAGCTCTGCTGCCGAGGGCAGACCCGAGCAATTCGCTGGACCGTTATTTCCCTGCGCCCAGAGAGCGGAGTTCGCTGTCCCGATGGCCGCAAGCATGAAAACAGCTTTACTGAATCTCTTCATCGACATTTCTCCTTATTTGGAGTACGCATGATTCTTGCGTCTCAGGTGGATTATATCTCTGGATTGTCGACATTGGCTGGTACTAAGCTCATTTTGAGTGACGAAGATGAAGGAGAATGACCTTATGCCCATGAAGCGATGGCTTACGATTCTGCTACTTTCAGGGTGCTCGGCCTACGGAATCGATTTGCGCTACTGGATTGAACCCTGTACGCGGGCGGAGACGGGCTGCCAGAAATCCGACGTCCAGCTGGCGGAGTGGGCGCTGCGGTCCTGGCAAGCTGCCTCTGACGGAAAGCTGCATTTGGCAAATACGGATCGCATGACGCAAGCGAACATTCGAGTGCACTGGGCTGATTCCGAGCAGGGCCAGTACGGCGAGACTCGTGCATTCGTTACGGATTCGATGCGCGGAGCGGAGGTATATGTCCGACCCGACTTGCGGGCCATGGGTCCGGATATTTTTGCCGCGGCATCTCAAGACGCGCTGCTGCGGGAGACCATCGTCTACCTCACTTGCCTTCATGAGACCGGTCATGCGCTGGGGCTCTCGCATACCGCCGACTTCGCCGACATCATGTATTTCTTCGGATACGACAAAGGCGATGTTCGCGAGTATTTCGGCCGGTACCGGCGCAAGCTTCGCGACCGCGCGGATATCGTGAAGAACTCAGGGATCTCGCCGCAGGATCAGGCCAGGCTTATTCAGGTACTAAAGTAGCGCTGGTTTTAGGCGGTGGAATAGCGTCGCCCAGGTTCAACGAGCCGCCGCCTTCGCTCACGTAGTTACGATTCCAGGAGGGAATCTCGACCGTCACGTCGCCTTTCACCACCGCCTGGCACCCCAGGCGCGAATGGGGGGTGAGGCCGGGGGCGAAATCCAGCCTATCCAGTTCATCCTCTTCCGCTTCAGGAAGGTTACCGTCCCCAGCCTTCACAATGACATGACAAGTAGTGCAGGCACAGACGCCGCCGCAGGCGTGTTCCAACTGGATACCGAAATTCAGGGCTACGTCGAGAATCGACTCGGGCTTGCCATGTTCGTCATAGGGCAGCTTTCCGGACTCGAATTCGACGGTCTTGTTCAGATTGGCGAACGTAACCTTGGGCACTACCTCCATTCTAGCGGCATGCGGGAAGGACGACCTCCTTGCCATACTGGTTGTTCATGTTTCATCTCCTGGAAAAACGGATCGCGGAGGCGTTTGCCGCGAGCATTAACGGTCTTTACGGTGTTACGGCAGCCGTTCAAACCGAGCAGCCCAAGCAGGCGTCTTTTGGAGAAATCGCCGTACCCGTTGCGTTTCAGCTTGCTCGAACGCTGAAAAAAGCTCCCAAAGCAGTAGCGGCGGAGCTGTCCGATGCCGTGGGGGCGATCGAAGGCGTGGCCGCAATCGAGATCGCCGGCAACGGGTACATGAATGTCAGGCTCGACCGCGGCTTTTACGGTGCCTCCCTTCTCTCGGAACAAGAGGCGCACGAAACGCGCGCCGAGGCGGAAAAAACAATAGTCGAACACACCAACATTAATCCCAACAAAGCCGCCCACATCGGACATCTGCGCAACGCGATCCTGGGCGACACCTTCGTCCGCATGCTCCGCGCGATCGGACGCAACGTGGAAGTGCAGAACTACATCGACAACACCGGCGTCCAAGTAGCCGACGTGGTGGTCGCGTTCGAACACCTGGAGAAGAAATCGCCGGCCGACGTTCGAAAGCTGATCCAAACCACGCGATTCGATTATCTGTGCTGGGATCTTTACGCGCGAATGTCGGGCCACTACGCCGACCATCCCGAAGCGCTCGAATGGCGTAAAGCCACTTTGCATGCAATCGAGTCGGGCGAAGGAGCAACCTCAGAGTTGGCCCATCTGGTGTCCGACGCCATCGTCCGCGCGCATCTGACGACCATGTATCGCCTGAATATCGAATACGATGTTCTGCCGCGCGAGAGCGAGATCCTGCACCTGAAGTTCTGGGCGCAGGCATTCGAGCTGTTGAAGGAGCGCGGGGCAATCTATCTCGAGACTGAAGGCAAGAATACGGGCTGCTGGGTGATGCCGGCGTCGGCTTTTAAGGAAAACTCAGACGATCAGGAGAATGCCGACGACAGTAAGGTGATTGTGCGATCCAACGGCACTGTTACCTACGTCGGCAAGGACATCGCGTATCAGCTTTGGAAATTCGGACTGCTGGGCAAGGATTTCTACTATCGCCCATGGCACAAGTATCCCGACGGGCACCAGGTTTGGGCGTCGACATCGGAGCCTCAGACAGGCGCGCCACCCTTTGGCCGAGGCGCACGCGTGTACAACGTCATCGATTCGCGCCAGTCGTACTTACAGGACGTGGTGGTGGCGGGACTACGGGCACTGGGTTTCGAAAAACAAGCCGAAGCCAGCGTGCATTTTTCTTATGAAATGGTCGCGCTCTCGCCGCGCACCTGTATCGAGATGGGAATTGGGTTGTCGGACGAGGACAAGAAGAAGCCGTACGTCGAAGTCTCGGGCCGCAAAGGGCTGGGCGTCAAGGCCGACGATCTCATTGACAAGCTCATTGAGAAAGCTCTCGAAGAAGTTACTTCGCGCCATGCCGAGGATCCGGAAACGCAGCGGCGTCAGGTGGCCACGAAGATCGCGATCGGGGCGCTGCGCTACTTCATGCTGAAGTACACGCGCAATTCGGTGATCGCGTTCGACTTCGGGGAGGCTTTGAGCTTTACGGGGGAAACCGGCGTCTACGTGCAGTATGCCGCGGTCCGGGCCGGCAAAATTCTGGACAAACTCAAGGAACGCGGCGAAACACTGCCTGATTTTGGAACCGGGCTATCGCCCGAAGCCATCGCCCGGCAGCTTGCCGACGAGGGGCTGTGGCAGGCTTTGCTGACGGCGTCAAAAGCGGATGCGGCAATCGAGCAGGCCATTACCAGCGCCGAACCAGCCCACGTGGCGCGATACGCGTTTCAGCTGGCGCAGGCCTTCAGCACCTTTTATCAGGATTTCCCGGTGGTCACGGAAACCGATAAGGAAAAGAAAACATTCCTGCTGTGGATGACGACTTACTTCCGCGCGCAACTGGAGCGCACGCTGGGCGTGCTCGGAATTGAAGTGCCGGAATATATGTAATTTGCGGGTCGGCATGCCCGACGCCTACAAAACCCTTCGGCCCTGTAGGGGCGAGGCATGCCTCGCCCGACGCTCGCGATAACATAAAGGTATCCATGAAAAGTCAGAATTCCTTTGGCGCCGCGGGCAAGTTGAAAGCCGGCGGCCAGGAGTACCAGATATTTCGCCTTGCGGCTCTGGAGCAGGCGGGAATCGCCAAACTCTCGCGCATTCCGTACTCCATCAAGATACTTCTCGAGAACCTGTTGCGTTTCGAAGACGGGACCACCGTCAAGAAATCCGACATCGAATACGTCGCGAAGTGGGATCCCAAGGCTCCCGCCACAGAAATAAATTTTCGGCCTGCACGTGTTCTACTTCAGGATTTCACGGGAGTTCCCTGCGTGGTCGACCTCGCCGCCATGCGCGATGCACTCACCAAGATGGGCGCGGATCCGAAGAAAGCTAATCCGCTGATTCCCGTGGATCTGGTGATCGACCATTCCGTGCAAGTCGACGAGTTCGGCACCCGCGGTGCGTTCGCGGCGAACGCTTTGCTCGAATACCAGCGCAACGGCGAGCGCTACGCGCTTCTGCGCTGGGGACAATCGGCGTTTCGCAATTTCCGCGCGGTGCCGCCAGATACGGGCATCGTCCACCAGGTGAATCTCGAGTACCTGGCTCCGGTCATCTTCCACAACAACGGCAGCGCGTATCCCGATACGGTGGTCGGAACGGATTCGCACACCACCATGATCAACGGATTGGGCGTCGTCGGCTGGGGCGTCGGCGGGATCGAGGCCGAGGCGTGCATGCTGGGCCAGCCTGCGACCATGCTGCTGCCGGCGGTAGTCGGATTCAAGCTCCACGGGCGATTGCCTGAAGGCGCGACCGCAACCGATCTGGTTCTTACTGTCACGCAGATGCTGCGCAAGAAGGGCGTGGTCGGGAAGTTCGTCGAGTTCTATGGCGATGGAGTGGGTGCGCTGAGCCTGGCGGATCGAGCCACGATCTCCAATATGGCGCCGGAATATGGCGCGACCATCGGTGTTTTCCCGATCGACGACGCTTCGCTCGATTACCTGCGCATGACCAATCGTTCCCCGGAGCAGGTCGAGCTGGTGGAGGCCTATGCCCGCGAGCAGGGACTTTTCCGCGTGGACGGCGCGCCAGATCCGGTGTACTCGGATACTCTGGAGCTCGATCTGAAGACTGTCGTGCCGTCGCTGGCGGGCCCGAAGCGCCCGCAGGATCGTATCAATCTGCCCGACGTAAAGAAGAACTTCCTGGATTCGCTGGGGATGGCGCCCCAGAAGACCCATGAGCCGAATGGAAGCGTTCAAGACGGCAGCGTTGTGATAGCCGCCATCACCAGCTGCACGAACACCTCGAATCCGTCAGTGCTGGTGGCGGCAGGGCTTTTGGCCAAGAAGGCAGTGGAGCGGGGCCTGAAGTCTAAGCCTTGGGTTAAGACCAGCTTAGCGCCAGGATCTAAAGTTGTAATGGAGTACCTGGCCGACGCCGGATTGCTGCCCTATCTGGAGGAGTTGAAGTTCAATCTGGTGGGCTTCGGGTGCACCACCTGCATCGGGAATAGCGGACCGCTGCCAGACGACGTTGCCGCGGCTGTGACCAAGGAAAAGCTGACCGTGGCCGCCGTGCTCTCCGGCAATCGGAACTTCGAGGGCCGGGTGAACCCGTTGGTGCGCGCAAACTACCTGGCGTCCCCGCCGCTCGTGGTGGCGTATGCCCTGGCAGGGCGCGTCGACATGGATCTGGTGAATGAACCTCTGGGCGAAGACGGCTCCGGGAAAGCAGTTTATCTGCGCGATATCTGGCCGACCGATCAGGAAGTGCAGGCGGCGGTGAAGAAATCGGTCAGGCGTGAGATGTTCGCCAAAGAGTATTCTCAGGTCTTCGAGGGCGACGCGCAATGGAAAGCCATCAAGGTACCGGCGGGCGACCGCTATCAGTGGGACGAAGCGTCCACCTACATCA
>Ga0207707_10000205_pt1 | contig 62610 bp, 45 predicted proteins | sample KBSC83BmetaG_FD_184336 | JGI IMG/M metagenome (GOLD analysis project Ga0207707, IMG submission 184336) | Corn rhizosphere microbial communities from Kellogg Biological Station, Michigan, USA - KBS C8-3B metaG (SPAdes) (version 2) | ecosystem: Host-associated > Plants > Roots > Rhizosphere ... | reverse complement strand
AACCTTCTAATCTAACTTACTAAAACATAATTATGAAAAACAGATTAATCATAATAGTTGTTCTGTTATCGGTACTGACCTCCTCCTGCAAAAAGGACTTTCTAAACCGTCAGCCACTTACCGAATACAGTGAATCAAGCTTATGGACCGGGGTAAACGATGCGACTGCTGCGTGCAATGCCTGCTATTCGAAATTTGAAGACGGCCAATGGGTTGTTTATATGGATGTGGCAAGCGATAATGCACATGATGCTTATCCCTGGGAAGGATGGCAGCAGTATGGTAATATGCAGCTTCTTTCTCCCAATAATACGGGTTGGAAATATAATTTTACTACCATTACCCAGTGCAATTGGTTTTTGGCCAATATTGACAGAACGCCCATGGATCAAACGCTTCTAACCAGGATGAAGGGTGAAGTGAGGTTTATAAGAGCTTATGAATATTTTCAAAGGTCACAGTTATATGGCGATTTCCCTTTGGTAACTAAAATGCTTACAGCCGAAGAAGCGAATGCTGTTGCACGTAGCCCGAAAGCCGAAGTGGTGGACTTTATATTGAATGAACTGGATACGATTATTCCCACGCTGCCAAAAACCTATGAGGGGAGCGATCTCGGTCGCATAACACAGGGAGCCGCGTTGGCTTTAAAAGCAAGGGTTGAGCTTTTCAACCAGAAATATGCAGAAAGCGCGGAGTCCTGTCAGAAAGTGATGGATTTGGGCGTTTATTCACTATTTCCAAATTATCAGGATCTTTTCCGTATCAGCAATGAATATAATTCGGAAATAATCCTTGACCGGGGTTATCTGGAAACCAATCCGAAACTAACCGTAGGCCTGATGGTTTTGGCACCGGAGTCTACGCCGGGTGGAGGATGGAGTTCCGTGAATATCACCCAGTCTCTTATTGATTCTTATGAAATGGCCAATGGGAAAACAATTGATGACCCAACATCCGGTTATAATGTTGATCTTCCTTTTGTGGGCCGTGACCCCCGGTTGTTGCAGACAGTTATTATACCGGGCGCTCAATATGCCGGAATCATCTTCAATCCGATGGATCCGAATTCCCTGGATTATTGGCCTGCTTACAATTATACCGGCTATGTTGGCCAAAAATATATACATTATAAATCTGATTTTTCGGATCTGTATGCTGCCGGCCTGAACATACCTCTGATACGCTATGCTGAAGTGTTGCTGACCTATGCAGAAGCAAAAATAGAAATGAACCAGATCGACAATACGGTATATGATGCCATCAACAAGGTGCGTGTGCGTGCAGGATTGCCGGCGGTGGATCAGGCTAAATACTCCACACAGGAGCAGATGCGGACGCTCGTCCGCAGGGAAAGAAGGGTGGAACTGGCCCTGGAAGGGTTGCGCTGGTACGATGTTCAAAGGTGGAAGATCGGCGAACAGGTGATGAATGGTCCGGTATATGGTTGCCGCGTTAGTGATATAGACGCCAGTGGGAACGTGACCTACACCTCAACTTCTCATGTTAAGATTGAAGACCGTGTGTTTGATCCGGCAAAAAATTATCTTTGGCCTGTACCCCAGGCTCAAATGGATCTCAACAAAAACCTTACGCAGAATCCGGGGTATTAGTGGATCTATTTTCATACCGATTCGAGGGGCCTTCAGGGGAGGATTTAAGAAATTGAAAGATGAAAAGAAATTCACTGATAATTATTAGCTGTTTTTTCACCTGCCTGCTTTTTGCACAAACGGTATCTAACAGGTATTCGGAATTCCCGGATTCCGTGGCCACGCATAAGGTAGTATTAGATAAGCAGTCGAAGATTATTTCCTGGATGATCCCGCAATCCGGGGCTTACGACCGTTTTTTGCGGGATCGGTGGAATTTCATTTTCAAGGGCATTCCGAACAGTCCGGGGCCGGCTCCCCGGTCTGATTATCCGCAGTATTATTTTTACTGTGCCTACAAGGATCAGAAAATGATTCCGGATACCTGGATGAATGACATTGGGGAGAGAATTCCAAACTGGTACGAATCTGCCCGCTTGTTTTATCAGTATACAGGCGACCCGCGTGCGCTGGATATCGCTATGAACCTGGCGGAATATGCAATAGATCATGGAACCAGTGCTGCTGATTTTGCGTGGCCATATTTTCCATATACCACCACCAATGCGGGGGACACTATCTTCCGTGGATTTACGGATTCTAAAAGATTTGTCCTGCATGAAGTGCAGGTGGATCATGCAGGCGACATGGGATTGACTTATTACAAACTTTATTTGTATTCGGGAAACGAAAAATTCAAAACAGCGGCTATCCATGTAGCGGATGCGCTGGCAAGCCACGCAAGAACAGGCACGGCCTCGCAGTCTGTCTGGCCTTACCGGGTCGTAATGCGTGACGGAAGGATTACCGCACAGTACGGCGCAAACTGGATGGGCTGTTATGCGTTGCTGGATCATCTGGTTAAAGCGGGACTGGGAAATATTGCTGCATATAAGTCTGCCCTGACAAAGGCAAGGAATTTCATCCTGCAGTTTCCTATGAAAACCGGTTACTGGACGGACGGACATACCGACACAGATGTAAACAGCGATACTTATAAAAGTAATATGAGCGCGAGTAATGCGACTCTTTACCTCTTTGATCATCCGGATTTTGATCCGGAATACAAAACGGATATTCCCCGGCTTATCAGATGGACGGAAGAAAATTTTGTTCGTCGTTGCCTGCCTGGTGAACCCCCAACCCAGTGGGGAGCAAACATCGTGGGAGAACAGGATGGCTTCCTGCCGAAAATGGATTATCAGACAGCGCGCTATGGAGCTGAATGTGCCAGATGGTATGCGCTTTCCGGAGATACATCCTACAGGGAAAAGGCTTACCGGTCATTAAACTGGGTAACCTATTGCAGCGACTCGAACGGGATGGCTTTTGAGAGCCCTTTGAGCAGGGGGGTGACGAGCTGGTGGTCGGATTGTTATGGAGAAGGACCGCGGATGTTTTATCATGCTTTAGCAGCCGTGCCAGAATGGGCACCCCCGGGAGAAAATCATATTTTATATTCGGAGGATGTTTTAAAGAATGTTTTATATGAAAAAAATAAAGTGGAGTATATCGCTTTAAATACTACGGGCACTGAATTTTTACGACTTTGTTTTAAACCAACCGTAGTTCGTGTAAATGGGGTGACCAGTTCAAAAGAGGATCATTTGTCAAAAGCAGGATATACTTTAAAATCCCTGGGCAATGGCGACTATTCCCTCACCATCAGGAGATCCTCAGCAGGACCCGTTTTGGTTAAATAAAAATTTAAAAAGAGATCCAACGATGAGATTCAGTAACAAAACTATTGTGATCACTGGCGCCGGCTCGGGTATTGGAAGAGCTACGGCCTTATGTTTTGCACAAGAAGGCGCAGAGGTAGTGGTCGCCGATATTAATCCGGAAGCGGCTCGTGAAACGGTCCGGCTTATTCAAGAGGCGAAAGGGAAGGCAGTCGCCCATACGGTGGATGTCTCCGATCCTGCTTCCGTGCAGGAACTGGTTTCGTTTACTATTTCAACACTTTCTAAAATTCATGCGCTCGTGAATAATGCGGCGATCCAGGTCAATAAAACGGCAGAGGATACGAGCTTTGAAGAATGGAGCCGGCAACTGGCTGTTAACCTCGGTGGGGTTTTCCTGTGCTCAAAATATTTTCTTCCGCATTTAAGGGAAACAAAGGGCAGTATTGTCAATATGTCTTCTGTAAATGGATTTTTTGTTGAGCCCACTTGTGCGGGTTATTGTGCTACGAAGGCCGGAATTATCGGACTCACTAAGGCCATGGCTATTGATCACGGGCATCAGGGCATAAGGGTTAATTGTATTTGTCCGGGTTATATTGATGCGGGACTTGCGGAAGGGTATTTTCAAAGTCAGCCGGATCCGGCCCTTGCCCGCCAGGAAGCAGGGAAATTGCACGCACTCTGGCGTATCGGGAAGCCGGAAGAAGTAGGTAAAGTGGCCGTTTTCCTCGCCAGTGAGGATGCTTCCTTCGTAACCGGCGCTTCTATGGTGGTTGATGGTGGTTTCGGTTCCGGGATACCTCCCCGGTAAAAGACGGATTGTACACAGATAAAATAATCCTTTCCGAATGGTTTACGGATGATAAAATAATATACCGATCGAGAATTAAAAAAATGAGATGAAGATGAAAAGACTTTTGCTTTCTGCCATGCTTTCCGCAGGAATATTCACAATTGTCAAAAGCCAAAAAGCGGATGCCACATACCATTGCAATTTGCAAATTGACGGGTCTGAAAAGTTTCAACAGATAGACGGATTTGGAGTTAATGCCAATACGCGCAGCTGGAACGCGCATGAGCTAATGCCGGCCCTGAATTTATTAATCGATTCTTTGCACGCGGACCTGTGGCGGGTGATTGTAGAAACAGTGTATAACTGGGAAGATAAAAACGACAATACCGATCCTTTTTCCTTTAATTGGGATTATTACAATGCGCTTTATGAAACGCCAAAGTTTCAAAAGGTCTGGCATATGATACGTTACCTCAATGGCAAAGGCATCAGAGATAAGCTGATGATCAATTTTATGGGCCCGGTTCCCTTATGGATGGGAGGGAAGGTTGTCAAGCCGAAATACGAGGACGAGTATATTGAAATGCTGGTCTCCTTTTTCTACTATGCGCGAAACGTAAAGCATTTGAAGATCGGCCTGATATCCATCATGAATGAACCGGATATAGAGAATGAGGGGCCAACCGTCGGGCCGGAACAATACGTAAGGCTGATGCATAAATTTATCGACAGGATGCAGGCCCTGGGAATGGGCGATATCCGGTACGTGGCGCCCGATGTGGCCGGAATGGACAATGGGATAAAGAAGTATATTCCTGAACTGATGAAGGATACGTTCGTTATGTCCCGCATCGCGCATTTTGGATTGCATAGTTATGGAGGATATTATATTAATGTTGACTCCGCGCTCACTCATTCTTCCTATCCCAATTCGAATTTCTGGATGACGGAATGGAATGCCTGGCGGGATGGACTGGATGATGGCAGGATCGGTCAATACGACTACAACTTCGCCAGGGAATGCATGGTTCATCTGCTCGATTTTATGAACCACGACGCCAGGGCCGCTATAGCATGGGAGGCTTACGATAGTTATTACGAACATCATGCACCCAGCATGTTCAGTTACTGGGGTATGCTGAGCTACGATACGGCTGGGCACCGGTATATTCCGAGGAAACACTTTTATGCGCTGAGCCAGGTTTTCAGTTTTGTGAAGGCCGGCGCCCATCGAATTGCTGTTACACAACCTATAGCGGGACTTGATGTGACTGCATTCCAGGATTCTACCGGCACGATGACTTTAATCGGAATCAATAATCTGGATCATCCGGTTGACCTGAGTGGGAAATTGAAAAGCCTGTCCGGCATTACCCGTCTTGAGATGTATCACACAGACAAAGATGTTAATCTTCAAAAAGACGATGTCATTAAATTAAGCGGCCAATCTTTTAAAACCAGCATTCCTGCCAATTGCATATTTACAATAACCGGAAGCGCTTCGGAAAGCAAAAGGCTGTCGTCAATCCCGAAGCGGCCTGAGCCGGCAGGATGGTACACCGGAGATATCCACGTACACAGGAACTGTGGTGATGGGACCAGCGTATTAGGCGAGGATAAATTTCCGTCCATGATGGAGCCCAATGATCTTTCGGTCATTTCTGTGCTTGCGGATATGGGTAACGGAGAGGTGAAATACAGCAAGGACGACTTGCTGAAAGTAAATGGCAAAGACGCGCCCGTGTCCAAACCCGGACGCATTGTTCACTGGGATGCGGAATGGCATTGGGATGCTACTTACTCCAATTTCAGTCATCAGGCGCTGGGTGGCCATCTGGTGGTCCTCGGCCTGCAAAATGCGCACCAGATATGGGATGAATCTGCCTATAAGATCCTGGACTGGGCTAAACAACAGCATGCTGTTACCGGTTTTGCGCATTTTGAATATCTGAAAGATAGTTTCCAGAATGATTTGAACTGCTGTATCCCGGTAGAATACCCCGTGGAAGCCGCATTGGGAACTGTCGATTTTGTTTCAGAAGATGTATTTGGCTCTGCCTCACCCAACAATGGCAACTACAACAGCGAAGCGGCTATTCATGCCTATTACAAATTATTGAATTGCGGTTTCAGGCTGGGCCTGGCTGCAGGTACCGATTTTCCCTGTAACGAAAGTGAACCGCTGGGGACTTTATTGACTTATGTCAGGATAAAGAATAAGGGGCTGACCTATGACAAATGGATCAATGGAATTAAGGAAGGCAGAACCGTGGTGTCCAGGAATGGCCATAAGGAATTCATTGAATTTAAAGCGGAGCGTACCCGGGAACCGGGAGATGAAATAAAAATAAAGAACAGGAAGCTGGTCAGTCTTTCCGTCAAATGGACAGGCGTGAAGGAATTCACGGGAACCATTGAGTTGGTTTGCAACGGCAAAGTGATTGCCAGTCAGCCGGCTTCCGTGGCCCCCGGAAAGCCGTTTGTATTCAACACAACCCATGAAATAACAGAAAGCAGCTGGATCTGCGCCCGGCGAATGGATCAAAACGGACACGAGTGTCACACTGCGCCCATTTATTTCGTTGTCAACAACAAGCCAGTGCGGGCAAGTGCCGATGACGCCCGATATTTTATAAACTGGATTGACCGGTTAATGGAAAAGACCAGTCCTGGCGGGTCATGGAACCGTTATTTTACCCATGACCTGGATGTTGTGCAGGGGCGATATCTCAAAGCAAAACTTATCTTCAGCAAAATCCTGAAGGAGTCGGGGACAAACGATTAATTATATTAAAGCTAACCAGATGACGTATTTCAAGAGCGATAAAGAGTTGTTTTCTTTTATACAAAGGCATTTGTATGTTGCGTCCGTATGCGATATACTGGATGAAATGGGATACAGGCATCAGGCTATGCATCAGCGTTTGCGGCCACTGCTGGCCGATATTAAAAATTGCGGATTTACCGGCAGGGCGCGGACCCTTCACTGGATTGAAACCGATACCATCGTGGAAGAGGATCCTTATGGCCTTGAAATTGAGGCCATGGACTCCCTGCAGGCGGGGGATGTCGTGGTGCATTCAACGGATTATAAAGGAACCAATGCACCCTGGGGTGAATTAATGTCGACCATTGCAAAAAACAAAGGAGTGACTGGCTGTGTTTGTGACAGCCAGGTACGGGATTGTGTCAAAATTATGGAAATGAATTTTCCGGTGTATTATGCCGGTATCCGTCCGCTGGATTCCAAAGGACGGGGCGTGGTGATTGAATATGATGTGCCTGTCCATTGCGGAGAAGTGCTGGTGAATCCGGGGGACCTGATCTATTCTGATTTTGACGGGATTGTAGTGGTGCCGAAGGGAATAGAGCTGGAAGTATTTCACCGGGCAAAAGAAAAGGTGGAAAGTGAAAACCATTCCCGCAGGGAACTGATTGAAGGGAAATCGCTCCGGGAGGTCTACAATAAATATAAGTCGCTTTAAGGCGGTTGGATTTCCGTAAAGGAAATTTTTTTTTATGAGATGGTTCTAAAAAATTCTAATTCTGCCTATGCCTTCATCCGGATCTCAGAAAATAATCGATTGGTCACTTGTTATCATCATTAATTTCATGTGGGCAACACAGGTTCCCGTGATCCGGCTGATCGGCGATGCCTACGGTCCGGTTACCATTGCATTCGTTCCCATGATTCTGAGTACGCTTATTTTTCTGCCTTTTCTCAGGGCGGAAAATAAAAAACGCCAGGTGAAAATGAAATGGCGGTTGAAAGACATCCGGTATTTTGTGTTGCCGGGACTGATCGGTGTTTTTCTGATGCAATATTTATATACGGTCGGATCCCAGATGACACTGGCTGCCAATGCCGGTATTATTACGTTAACCATCCCGGTGATTGTGGCGCTATTCGCTTCCCTGCTCCTGAAAGAAAAATTAAACATCGTTCGTATTCTGAGTTTTGCGCTGGCCATCGGAGGTGTTCTGTTAACCTCGCTGCCTGATATTTCCCAGGCCAGTTTCAAGCATGGGAACTATCTTACCGGTAATCTGATTTTTCTTTTTGCCTGCTGCTGCTGCGGATTTTATAATACGTATTGCAAATTGCTGGTGGATAAGAAATTCACGGAGCTTGAAATCCTGGTATACGGTTCCATCATTGGCAGCATCGTCAGTATCCCCCTGCTGATCTGGGTAGAGCCGTTTCATTTTTATTCATTTATTCACAGTGGCAAGCTGGCTTTATTCGGTGTGCTCGAATTAAGTATTATCGTTTACGGGGTTTCGATGCTGTTGTTTTTTTATATCCTGAAAAGAATGGACGTAACGCAAGCTATTCTGGGAAATTACTTATTACCATTTTTTATTGGTCTGCTGGGGGTAATGCTGCTGAATGAAAAGATCAGTTTTCTCATGTTTCTCGGTGGGGTTCTTATTATTCTCAGCACCCTGATGGTCACAATCTATGAAAACGCATTATTAAAAAAGATATCAAATAATCTGAAATGAAAATTACGAATGTGCAGGCTGTTGCATTAAAACTTCCGGAAATCTCCAGTGCTGCCGATGGTACGCAGGATGATCTGATTATCATTGTTGAAACGGACGAAGGGATCACCGGTTACGGGGAAGTGGATACTGCGCCGGGCGTGGGGAAAGCCGTGGTGGATGCGTATATGTCGCATGGAACCTGCTACGGACTGCGTGAAGTGGTAACGGGATCTGATCCGTTTGACTATGAACAGATCTGGAATGATATGTGGGCCAAAACGTATTATTACGGCCGCAGCGGTCCTGTTATGCATGTTATGAGCGGGATTGATATGGCTATCTGGGATATCATGGGCAAAGCCAGCGGCAAGCCCGTGCATAAATTGCTGGGAGGGAGTTACACTGGTAAAGTGCGGGCTTATGCCAGCGCCTTAATGCCTGAAAATAAAGAGGCAGTTAAAAGGATGGTTGCATCTTACATTTCCCAGGGCTTCACCGCGATCAAGTTCGGCTGGGGGCCGCTCGGCTATGATGTGCATTTTGATATTGAGCTGGTAAAGGCAGCCCGGCAGGCAGCCGGTGATCAGGTTGATATTATGATTGATATCGGGAAACGATATCGTCTGAAGTCTGCCATTTACGTTGCAAAGGCATTGGAACAATTAAATATTTACTGGCTGGAAGAACCGCTTCCTGCGGAGGATTATATAGGATATAAAAAACTTACGGAAGCTACCAGTTTGCGTATTGCAACAGGGGAGGAGGAGAGCGGAAGGCTGGCTTTTTCCCGCCTCATTAACGAAACGCATGTGGATGTGATACAGCCGGATATGTCCCGCTGCGGTGGTTTGACGGAGGCAAAGAAAATAGCAACCCTGGCTGCTGACGCAAATATTCTGTGCGTTCCGCACGCTTTTAAAACAGGCGTGTTGGTTGCCGCTTCCATTCACCTGATTGCCGCTATACCCCACGCTCCATTCCTCGAATTTTCGGTTACGGAATCCGCGATACGCAAGGAATTGCTGGTTAATCCCTTCAAACAAAAGGATGGTTTTGTGGAAGTTCCGCAGAGCCCGGGATTGGGGGTTGAGTTGAACACGGACATCATCAAAAAATATGGCATAAAAAAATAACCGCAATAAAATGACCTCAAGGATAGAAAAACTGAACGGGATAAAAAAGGCTCAGCAGGCGGATGCCTTTATTATCAGTTCGCCTTCTTCCGTAAAATATTTCAGCGGATATTTTTTTTATTTTGAATACGGCCCCTCTCCCTTTCAGTTGGTTCCGGCTATTCTGGCAGTGGTTCCCGAACAGGACAACTGCCTGCTGCTGGCAGATAATGAAATGGCTCAGATGCCCTGCATTGATCCGGCTCTGCATGTTCAGACATATGAAACCTATACATTTGAAAGGCCACCGGATCCTGCCGGCGATTGTGTAAAAAAGCTTGCTGAATTCATTCTCAGAAACAAACTCACCGCTTCCAGGATTGGAATAGAGCGGAATGCACTGCCATTTAGCATTGCACAGATGTTGCAGGAACGTTTTCCGTTAATCGAATGGATAAATGTGAGCGCCGCCCTAAGCCGGTTAAAAGCAATAAAAGACATGGATGAAATAAACTGCATCCGGCAGGCGGCGCATCTGGCTGATATTGGTCAGGCAACTGTTTTGCAATTTGCGCGGGAAGGAATGAGCGAGCTTGAACTTTTTTCTCTGGCTCATAAAAACATGGAAGCGGAGATCGGCTCCAGGGTACCGTTGATGGCAGACCTGAGCAGCGGATCGGGAACGGCGTCGGGCGGGGGCATGCCGACCAATAATATCATCCGGGCCGGGGATCTGATCTTATCCGATTTCACCCCCTGTCTGAACGGCTACTGGGGCGATTCCTGCAATACCATCGTCATCGGAACTCCGACAACCACCCAAAGGAAAACATTCGGCCTCGTCCGGGAAGCATTGGAAATCGGGATCCAGGCGATGAAGCCGGGCATAAAAGCAAATGCCATTGACCGGCTCATGCGGAGTCATATCGGGAATTATCCTCATCACAGCGGACATGGCGTTGGCACAATATATCACGAGATTCCCCGGATCGTTCCCTATAATGATGTGCTGTTAGAAGAGGATATGGTTATTGCCCTTGAACCTGCCATTTATGAGAACGATTACGGGATCAGACTGGAGCATCTGATGCTGATTACGTCCTCAGGCGCTGAAGTGCTGACCAGGTTTCAACATTGCTTTGAACAATAATGCTGTTGCCATGAAACTGGAAAAGAATGTCAATTATATGGGCTGGCCGAATTGCATCCGGCTGAGTAATTCCGAAGTAGAAGTGATCATTGCTTCAGATATCGGTTTGCGGATCCTGCGGTTCGGATTTATTGGGGAACAAAATATTCTTTATTTGTCGGATGAGGATAAGGGGAAGGCCGGTGGTGACTCTTGGCGGATTTATGGGGGACATCGTTTGTGGCATGCCCCGGAAGCAATGCCCAGGTCCTATAGCCCGGATAATGCTCCCATCAGCTTCACGTTTACGAACAAAACGCTGAAGATTACCCAGACGCGGGAATCCGCTACGGGAATCGTGAAAGAGATGGAGATCCGGTTATCCGCAGACTGCAACCAACTGACGGTGCTGCATCGCCTGATTAATCAGAATCTCTGGGATATAAAATTATCCCCCTGGGCAATTTCTGCGCTGGCTGCCGGAGGCAGGGTAATTGTTCCACAGGAACCTTATGGCGAAGGAGATCGTTATTTATTGCCGGCGCGTTCCATGGCGCTTTGGAGCTATACCCAAATGAATGACCCCCGGTGGATCTGGGGAAATAAATACATCCAGGCCCGGCAGGATCCTGATGCAAAATCAGAACAAAAGATCGGTCTGATGAATAAGCAGGGATGGGCGGCCTATTGTCTTGGAGAGGATTTACTGATCAAGTTATTTCCATTTGATCAGGCAGTGGAATATCCGGATTTCGGCTGCAACCAGGAGATATATATCAACGGCATGTTTCTCGAAATGGAAACACTGGGCCCATCCGGGAGCATCCCCCCGCAGGGGAAGGCCGAACATCTGGAAAATTGGTGGCTGGGCAAGGCAGCGATAGGAAATTCGGAGGAATCTATTGACCGGGAACTGCTGCCCCGGGTCTCTTCTTTCCAGACGCAATTAAAATAATATCTGCCCGCCGGGTTGTTGCATTACCTTATTTTGTATATTACTACGCGAAAATTAATATAATAACTACAAAATAAGATAATATGAAACCCACTTATAAGTCGGTTTCCCCGATCGATTCAAAATCATTTAAAGTAATCCGTCAGGATAATAAACAGGAATTTGACTTCCCCTGGCACTATCATCCGGAGTTTGAGCTTACCTATATTTCCAATAACCAGGGTATCCGGTATGTTGGAAATAATGTTGAAAATTTTTATGAGAATGATCTCGTTTTAATAGGATCTAATTTACCGCATTGCTGGATCAATACCAGCGACCAGGAGGAGCCTTCCCGGGCGGTGGTTATTTATTTGAACGAGGATCTGGTGAAGTGGTTGTCTGATGAACAATTCGGCTCTATCAGCGCACTTTTTGAAAAATCGAATCAGGGGATCAGGTTCAATGCTGCCGTCGCCCTGAAAGTTAAGGCAAGATTATACGAGTTATTAAGTGTGGATCCCTTTGAACGATTTATTATTCTCCTGCAGATCCTGAAAGAATTATCAGATACGAACGAGTTCCATCTCTTAAGCCAGACGGGATTTACTTACGAACTGAGCCTTACCAATAATGAGCGCATTAATTCCGTTTACCAGTACGTAAGAAAGAATTTTCAGAAAAAGATCTCCCTGTCAGACGTGGCTGCGCATGTTAACATGAGCGAAGAATACTTTTCCCGTTTTTTCAGTAAAAGCCTGATGAAGTCTTTTTTTACTTTTTTAAATGAATACCGGATAAACCGGGCTTGTAAATTACTGATTGAAACAGATAAGCAGGTAAGCGAAATATGCTACGGCACCGGATTCGAAAGTATTCCCTTTTTTTACCGGCAGTTCAAGAAAATAAAGAAATGCCCTCCGCAGGCTTACCGGCTGAAGTTTCAGCACGCGGGAGAGTGATCTCCTTACAGGTTGTTATTCTCTCAACCGTTCTTTTTCTATAAACCTGATCATATATTAGACAGACTATGCCTGACCGTGAGTTTAAAATAATTTTCGATGCTGACTTATACCCTGTCCGGGAATTGAAAGCGGGCAATCTGACCTGCCTGTATGAAAACGGACATTTGCGTAGGATCAAATGGGGGAAAATGGAAATTCTCCGGATGATTTATGGAGCCGTTCGCGATGAACATTGGGATACGGTTCCCTTTACCATCAAAAACGAATCGATTGAACAAAAGGGAAACAGTTTCCGGGTTACATATACCGCATTTTATTATTATCTGACAATCGCTTACCGCGCGGACTTTCTGATAGAAGGCAGGGAAGATCATACGATCGTTTTTTCCATGAAGGGAGAGGCGCTAAGCGGATTCAATCGTAACCGCATTGGGCTATGTGTGCTACACCCGGCTTCGGCATGCAAAGGATTGGAAGCAGCCATAAGAACAACTGAAGGGGAAATTGACCGGCGTATATTCCCGGATCTGATTAACCCGCATCAGTTGTTTAAAAATATTCGGCGGATGGACTGGACAACCCGGAATTATTTGAAAGCATCATTGTTTTTTGAAGGAGATGTTTTTGAAACGGAAGACCAGCGTAACTGGATGGATGCCACATATAAAACGTATAGCACCGATTTAGCACTTCCCATTCCCGTTTGGGTGAATCCGGGCGATACGATTCATCAATCTGTCACATTGCGGATCGTTCCTTCGGATTTGTCTGAATCCCAAAAAGCGCCAAACGCTGCTCCGGGGAAGAAAATACCTTTTCCTAAAATGGGTTATGCGCGGAATGAGGCGTCGGATCATTTGTCCGATGAAGAAATTTCCCTGATGAAAAAACTTCCCTTCGACAAATACCGGGTGGAAATAGATTTTAGCGATCCGGAATGGAAGGGGACACTGCAGACCTGCATCTCAGAGGCCCGCCAACTGGATTCGAAGCTGGAACTCGTTGTATTCTTTACCGGTTCTTTTAAATCCGAAATAAAAGAATTGCTGGATCAGGCGAAAGGCGAGGAAGGATTAATTTCAGGCATTCTTCCCCTGCAGGCGGATGATCCGGTTTCTCCGGATTTCTTGCTGAAATACTGTTATCCGCTCATTAAAAAAGCAGGTTCTTCCATTCAGGTTGGGTACGGCACCGATGCTTACTTCACTGAATTGAACCGGCGTCGCCCGGTTGATGTGCCATTTGATTTTGTGAGTTTTAGCTGCAATCCGCAGGTGCATGCAGTCGATACCAGAACCGTACTGGAAAATCCGGAAAGCCTGCCGGATATGCTGGAAACGATCAGGTCCTTCACGGACAAACCCATAATCATTTCACCGGTTACCTTCAAAATGCGCAGGAAAATGGATATCATGAATGTTCAGACCGATGCCGCAGACCAAAGGCAAAAGCAATGGTTTGGTGCGGGCTGGACTTTGTTATGTCTGTATTTTTCCGGGGGCGCAGACAGCATCATCTTTTATCAAACGAGCGGAGATAAAGGAATTCTGGATAAAGTCAACCAAAACCCTTTATTTAAACTGTTGGCCGAACTAAAAATCCTCCGGCCGGTTTGGATGCAGCTGAAGGAGGAAGACCAGCAGAAAAAAATCCTGTTTGAAAACGGTCAGCAGGAATCGGTCATTTTCACGCTGGCCGCGGAATATGACAACCGCTGAGCCGGGACACTGATATTTTTTTTGGGCTTACTATCCGCCGTTAAAATGCTTTTTCATAGCCACCGGATAATCCGCCAGTGCAATTTCCGGGGCATCAATTTCAGGATGCCATAATTTCTCCCATTCAAAACTATAATAGCCGCTGTACCGATGCCGGCGGAGAATGTCGATGGCAGTGAAGATGGGTACAATGCCCCTTCCCAGTAAAACATATTTCTCTTTTCCATTTTCAATTACCAGGTCCTTAATGTGCGTATGCCGTATATAAGGATTTAATTCAGCATATACTTCTGCCGGCGCTTCCTTTGTAACTGACCACATATTGCAGATATCCCAGACCAGGCCAACTTGCTGATGGCCCGCACTCTCCATGATATATCGCAGATCCTTTTTGTAAATGACTTCACCGTGCGATTCCAGCAGTACATGCACGTTCGTTCCATTGGCATATTTGCCCAGTTCCCGCAGCCCCCTGGCAATTAAATCCAGGGTCTGCTGCCGGTCCCGGTCTTTTGGAAGCTGATTGGGGAAGACGCGGATATTGGGGCATTGCAGTTTCGCAGCCAGGTCAATAAATCTTTTTCCATCATCCAGATTTTTTATCCGTTCAGCCCCTTCCGGGAAATGCATGGCAGCAGAAGAGCCCAGGTCGGTAAATACCAGGTTGTGATCTTTCATTTTTTGTAAAGTGGAAGGAAGTTGGAGACTGCTGAATTCCGGGACCTTCGGCAAATCCATTTCTTTTAAAATACCCCGGACCTCAATTCCGGAATATCCATGTTCTTTTGCGAATGAAAGAATATTGTCAAATGTCCAGTCCGGACAACCCAGTGTGGAAAAAGATAATTTTAACGAAGGTTCATCCTGACCGGAAAAGGCAAATGAAATCGGCAGCAGGGAGAGTCCTGATAAAATAAATTTTTTCCGCGAAACAGGTTTCATATTTATTGTTTTATTGAAGTTATGCCCGGATCTGCCGGCTAAGTGTAAATACTTATGCGTATCAAATTTAATGTTTGCATTGATAGGAAGATGATAATTGCGTAAATTTAATAAGCAGGATGATCATGAAGTCATCGATACCTGCCGGAATACATCATCCGCAGACCGAATCCTGAAATGAATTTGATATTGGCTGTGCTGTATTAGCTTAAAACCTCGAACCATGAAACTGAGCATACCCGGATCCGGTGTTCAATGTCTTTTCTATGCCCTGCCGGCACTATTAATGCTGGGCTTTGGATGTCTGCCCGCTGATGTATCGGCGCAAAACAGCAGCAGTCAGCTTACCGCCGGAGATCTGAAAAAAATGAGTCTGCAGCAGCTCATGCGGATCGAAGTGACTTCCGTTTCGAAAATCCCGGAAAAATTAACAGCGGCCGCTTCCGCCATTCAGGTGATTACGGGTGAAGACATACGGCGCTCCGGCGCAACTACCCTGCCGGAGGCGTTAAGGCTGGCATCAAATCTCCAGGTTGCAAAGGTCAATGCCAGTCAGTGGGCTATCAGCGCCAGGGGATTCAATAATGTGCTGGCCGATAAATTATTGGTTTTAATAGACGGCCGTACGGTTTACACCCCGCTTTACGCAGGCGTATACTGGGATGTGCAGAATGTATTGCTGGAAGATGTGGACCGAATTGAAGTTATCAGCGGGCCCGGTGGAACGTTATGGGGTGCTAATGCTGTCAACGGCGTGATCAATATCATTACAAAAACATCGAAAGAAACGCAGGGGCTGTTTGCCGAGGGCGGCGCCGGAAACCGGACACCGTGGATGGGCAATCTGCGATACGGAGGCAGCATTGGCGATAATCTGAATTATCGTGTTTATGGTACCGGCTTTAAGCAGGCAGGTACGGGACTCGTAAAAGGACCTGTTGCAAATGATGACTGGACGATGGGCCAGGGGGGATTCCGGTTTGATTGGGATGCAACGAAAAAAGATCAGCTCACTTTGCAATCAGATTTTTACGATGGCTTTCCCAATCCGGACGGAACCACGGCGGTTGTAGCTATCGGCGGAAATGTGCTGGGGCGCTGGACGCACCGGATCTCAGCGCAATCTGATTTTCATATCCAGGCATATTATGATCAAACCTGGCGTGATTTCCTGAACGGCTTTACCGACAACCTTAAGACATTTGATGTAGACTGGCAATACCGGTTTCAATTGGGCAAAAAACAGGAATTGATCTGGGGAGGAGATATCCGGCTGCTGGATGATAAAATGCAGAATCTTCCGCTGTTCGCCTTTCAGCCGGCGCATAAAAATCTGCACATCTACAGTACATTTATTCAGGATAAGCTGACCCTGATTCAGAATCGCCTCTACTTTACCCTCGGAACGAAGATTGAACACAACAGCTATACCGGATTTGAATATTCTCCGAGTGGTCATGTGGCATGGACGCCAGCCCCAAACCAGATGATCTGGGCAGCTGTTTCACGCGCAATCAGAATGCCTTCCAGGATCGACCGGGATTTTAGTTTATTTGCAGCTCCGGGCGTGCCGATCATATCGGGTGATGATTTTATTTCCGAAACCCTGCTTGCCTATGAGCTGGGCTGGCGCGTGCAGCCCTTCACAAAACTTTCCCTTTCCGCTGCGGGTTTCTATAATGTTTATGATAATATACGTAGTGCAGAACCCGGCCCCCCGCCATCCGGTTTCCCGATCAGTTTTGGGAACGGTGTGAAGGGAGATGCCTATGGCATTGAACTTTCAGGTACCTGTCAACCCTTTGATTTCTGGCGGATCCGCGGAGGATATACACTGCTGAAAAAAAAGTTATCGGTTAAACCCGGCAGTCAGGATCTGAATAAAGCCTCCGCGGAAAGTAACGATCCGGAAAACCAGTTCCTGCTCCAGTCCATGTTCAATCTTCCGGCTCATATTGAAGCGGGGTTTGTTGTACGATATACAGATGCATTGCCCGATCCGGAGGTTCCGGCATATACCGGTTTGGACGTACAGCTTGGCTGGAAGATGACAAAAAATCTTGAACTGAGTGTTACCGGCCAGAATCTGCTGGATAACCGGCATCCTGAATTCATTCCCACATCACCATCTCCGCGTGAAATTTTGCGTAGCATTAACGGAAAACTAACATGCCGGTTTTAAAGATCATCCGGAGCCGGTTGCTGCATGCTGTGTTTATTTCAGCCTGCATGGTGCTGCATTTATATGCGCAGCCGGTTGTTTCCAGGGAATACCAGATAAAGGCTGTATTTATTTTCAACTTCACCCAGTTTGTGGACTGGCCCCAAACTGCATTTCCCGATGCAGATGCGCCCCTGGTCATTGCTGTTTTGGGCGATAATCCGTTTGGTTCATACCTCAATGAAACGGTTGCGGGCGAAAAAATAAACGGACATCCGGTGATTGTTCAGTATTACAATCGCACGGAGGAAATCCAAAACTGTCATATCCTGTTTATCGCGTTGTCTGATCCGCAAAAGTCGGAACAGGTGATATCAGGTATAAAAGGGAAAAGTATACTGACCATCGGCGATTCGCCGGATTTTCTGAAGCGCGGCGGCATGATAAAATTCTTTAAAAGGAAAAATAATATACGATTTGAAATTAATCCTGCAGCGACAAAGTCGGCAAGCCTGACCTTAAGTTCAAAACTGCTCCGGGTGGCGGAAATTTTTGATCCTTCAAAAAAAAGCTGAAGCATGTTTTTTAAAGATATTCCCATAAGAAGAAAACTGATGCGCGGGATCGTACTGATCTGCGGCATGGTGCTGCTGGTAACCTGTATCAGTTTCTTTGGGTACGAATTATATGTTTTCCGGAAATCTACGAAGGAAAAACTTTCCACCATCGGTAAAATCATTGCTGCAAACAGCACGGCCGCGCTGGCTTTTGACAGTCACGAGGATGCAAAAGAGATCCTGGCGGCCCTGCGAACCGAACCGAATATTGTATCGGCAGCCTTGTATGATCAGAATGGGAAGCTATTTTCCTGGTATCCGGCTAACCGGGATATCCGGGAGTTTCCTGAAAAACCCGGTACGATGCAGTTTCGGCTGAGCCATAATTTCCTCGAGGGGTTTCAGCCTGTTGCCCAGGACAAAAAGCAACTGGGTTATTTATACCTGAAATCTGATCTGGGGGGCATGTATGAACGATTCCGGGTTTTCGGCGTCGTTGCGGCTTTTGTGATTATCCTTTCCTTTCTGCTGGCCTGGCTGCTCTCCAAATTGCTTCAGAAAAGTATATCCAATCCTATTCTGGCGCTGGCCGAAACGGCAAAAATGATTTCGGAACAGCAGGATTATTCGGTGCGGGCTGTTAAGTTGGGTCAGGATGAGCTTGGTTCGCTGACGGATGCTTTCAACAATATGCTTACGCAAATAGAACAGCAGAACCTGAAGCTGCATGAATTTAATCAGAACCTGGAAATGAAAGTGAAGGAAAGGACAATTCAGCTGGAGTCCGTGAATAAAGAGCTGGAGGCGTTCTCCTATTCCATTTCCCATGACCTGCGGGCCCCGCTTCGCGGAATCATCGGCTTTACCACAATACTGGAAGAAGATTACAGCAGTAAACTGGATGATGAGGCGCGAAGGATTACCGCCGTCATCAGGAACAATACGTTAAAGATGGGGCACCTGATTGATGACCTGCTTACATTTTCCAGGATGGGCAGGCAGGATATTATAAAAACCATTGTTCATACCGATCAGATGATAGAAGAAATTATCAGGGAGGTGGTTCCTGAGAACAGAATGGGAAAGATCAGCTGGGTATTGCATCCGGTGCCAGATGTGCAGGGCGATATCAATGCGCTGCGGCAGGTGTGGATAAACCTGATCTCCAATGCTGTTAAATATTCGGGAAACCGGGAGCAGCCGAAGATTGAGATCGGTTCCGTTAGGGAGCGGGGGCAGACTGTTTTTTTCGTGAAAGACAACGGGGTGGGTTTTGATGAAAAGTACAAAGACAAGTTATTCCGGGTGTTTCAGCGTTTGCATAGTGCCGATGAATTTGAAGGCACGGGTGTGGGGCTGGCCATCGTTGAGAAAATAACTTCCAAACATGGCGGAAGAGTGTGGGCGGAGGGGACATTGAATAAGGGAGCGGCCTTTTATTTTACGCTGCCCGATTTTTAAAATAAAACTGATCATTTATCCTAAACTTTCGATTATGAACCCTAATTCGGTAGAAGTTTTACTGGTGGAAGACAATATCAATGATGCGGAACTCACCATACGTGAACTGAGAAAACACCACATGGCAAATAACCTTTTTCATGTGAAGGATGGGGAAGAAGCACTTGATTTTATATTCGGAACGGGCAAATTTGCCGATTCCAGGGATTTGTTATGCAAGCCTAAAGTTGTTTTGCTCGACATTCAGATGCCTAAGGTAAACGGGATTGAGGTTCTGCAGAAGGTGAAATCTGATGCGCGCACCAGGGCGACCCCGGTCGTAATCCTGACCTCCTCAAAAGAAGATCCGGATATCCAGAAATGTTATGATCTGGGTGCCAACAGTTATATTGTGAAGCCCGTGAACTTTGAAAGCTTTGCCGAGGCTATCAAGAACCTTGGCTTTTACTGGCTGTTATTAAATCAACAACCCACCTGACGTTATGAAAGCTGGCTTAAAAATAATTATGCTGGAAGACAGCCCGACGGATGCGGAAATTATTCAACGGTATCTTGTAAAGAAAAAACCGGATATCCAGTTCTGCCTGGTAACCGGCAGACCTGCTTTTCTTCAGGCACTGGAGCAGTTTAAGCCGGATCTTATACTGGCCGACAATGCCCTGCCACAGTTCAACGGTTCGGAAGCACTGCAACTGGTCAGGGAAAAAAGACCGGACATCCCTTTTATCCTGGTTACCGGAAGCATGACAGATGAGTTTGCGGCCCACATTATTAAATCCGGAGCGGATGATTATATTTTAAAGGACCGCCTGACCCGGTTGCCGGATGCCATCGAAGCCGCATTGAAGAATAGAAAGACGGAAAGGGAGAAGCTGGATGCTATTCAGAGGCTGGTACACAGTGAAGAGAAATACCGCAGCCTGCTGGAGTCGGCGCCGGATGCCATGGTGATCGTAAACAGCGATGGTATTATTCAGTTGATTAATACCCAAACGGAAAATATGTTCGGATACAGCGTTCAGGAAATTATCGGCAGGCCGGTGGGAATTTTACTGCCCGACCGGTATAAAAAGACGGGAGATCTGAACCGGTTTGAAAGCCGGGAAATTATGCGTCTCGGAGAAGCGTTCGAATTGGTGGGTAAAAAGAAAAATGGCGCAGAATTTCCCGTGGAAATGCGGCTAAGCCCTTTGAAAACTACGGAAGGACCGGTGGTGACAGCCGCCATCCGGGACATAACCGAAAGAAGAAAAGCGGAAAAGGCGATCAGGGAAATGGAGCTGGAAATTCTGAATCAGAAAATACAGGAGCAGAAAAAAATAACCCGTGCCATCATCGGGGCACAGGAACAGGAGCGGAACCGCATCGGCCAGGAATTGCATGACAATGTTAACCAGATACTGGTCGGCACCAAACTCTATCTGGAACTGGCCAGGAAAGATGATCTGAAAGTAAAGGAACTGATTAAATATTCCATCAGCCTGATTCAGAGTTCTATCAATGAAATTCGTTTGCTGAGCACTAAAAATGTAACGCCTTTAAAAGATGTTAATCTGAAAGAACTTTTGCAATTGCTGATTGACGGGTTGAATAAATCCAGCGGTATAAAAGGGGAGCTGCTGTATGATATAACCAGTCAGCCGCTGGATGATGATCTGAAGCTGAATATCTACCGGATCGTTCAGGAACAGATCAACAATATTGTGAAACATTCCAAAGCGAAAAATGCAGTTATTCAGGTAAACCCGGAAAGCGGGCATATCCGGGTCAGCATTACAGACGACGGCAGGGGATTTGATCCGAATAAAAAAAGGAAAGGGATAGGCATCGCAAATATGATCAACCGGGTCGAATCCTTCAATGGGAAAGTACAGATTGAAAGCTCAGCCGGGAAGGGTTGCAATGTGAAAGTCTTACTGCCTTACTCAACCGGAAACTGATCCGTTGTCAGCACGTAACGCCGATCAGCGAATGATCTTTGGTTTCCAGCATGGATGACCCCATCAGGTATTCATCAACTTTACGCGCGCATTCCCTTCCTTCACTGATGGCCCAGACAACCAGGGACTGGCCGCGCCGCATGTCGCCCGCACTGAATATTTTGGCGATATTGGTCTGAAAAGATTTTTCCGTTGCCTTTACATTTCCCCTTTCATCCAGTTCCACACCCAGATCCTGGATCATTCCTTCATGCTGCGGATGAACAAACCCCATGGCCAGCAAAGCCAGTTCACAGGGCATGATCCTTTCTGAACCCGGTACTTCGGTAAACCGGGCGGGCTTACCATCTTCGGCCAGTTTCCATTCGAGGTCCACGATTTTGAGTGCAGTCAGGTTTCCCCTGTCGTCTCCTACAAATTCCTTTGTGCCCATCGCCCAATGCCTTTCACATCCTTCTTCGTGGGAAGAGGAGGTCTTCAGGATCATCGGATAAGTAGGCCAGGGCATGAAGGGCGTTCTTTCTTTCGGAGGCTGGGGAAGCAATTCAAATTGTGTGATGGATTTCGCGCCGTGACGGTTGGAAGTTCCGACACAGTCGCTTCCGGTATCCCCGCCCCCGATCACAATAACGTTTTTCTTTGTGGCGAATATATCTTCTTCCATTATTTCGGTTGCCCTTACCCGTTTGTTCTGCTGTTTCAAAAAGTCCATCGCAAAATGCACGCCTTTCAAATCCCGGCCGGGTATGGGTAAATCGCGGGGTATGGTGGATCCGCCGGTCAGCACAATGGCATGGAATTCGCGCATCAGGTCATTGATATGAATGTTTTCGCCCACATTGGCATTGCATTTAAAAATAACCCCCTCCTGTTCGAGGATGCCGATCCTCCGGTCAATCACCCATTTTTCCAGCTTGAAATCGGGTATGCCGTAGCGCAGCAATCCGCCGGGCGCATCATCCCTTTCAAATACCGTAACGGAGTGCCCTGCGCTGTTGAGTTGCGCTGCCGCTGCCATACCTGCAGGTCCTGAACCCACTACCGCTATTTTCTTACCGGTTCTGACATTCGGTTCCTTTGCCTTCACAAAGCCTTTTTCATACGCGATCTCAATGATATGTTTTTCGATCTCTTCAATGGTAATGGCCGGCTGGTTGATGCCGAGCACGCAACTGCTTTCGCAGGGTGCGGGGCAAATCCTTCCGGTGAACTCCGGAAAATTATTGGTGGAGGAAAGTATCTCGTATGCTTCGAGCCAGGAATTGCGATACACGGCATCGTTGAATTCCGGAATCACATTTCCGAGCGGACAACCATGGCTGCAAAACGGAATTCCGCAGTTCATGCAGCGCGCGGCCTGCTGATTCAACTGCACCGGTTCAAACGGATTGACAAACTCTTTGTAGTCTTTTATTCTTTCCTTTACCGGACGCTTCTTCGGAAGCTCACGTTTATATTCCAGAAAACCTGTTAGTTTTCCCATGTTTTAATCTGCTTAATTGGTTTATGAATTTGCCCTTACGCGGGACTTCTTTTCCAGCAGGACCCTTTTATAATCCTTCGGAAATACTTTTACAAAATTCCGGAGCTGGTTCTCAAAATCATCCAGCACAAACCGGGCAACTTTGCTGGCTGTGCAGGCATAATGTCTGGCAATCATTTCCTTCATTTCTCCCGCATCTTCTTCGTCCAGCCGATCCAGGTCGACCATATCGGGATTGCAGAGCGAGGAAAATTTGCCGCCCACATCGTAAACGTATGCAAGTCCGCCGCTCATACCGGCAGCGAAATTACGTCCGGTAGATCCGAGAATTACTACGCGGCCACCCGTCATATATTCACATCCGTGATCCCCGATTCCTTCCACCACAGCGTTTGCTCCCGAATTCCGGACGGCAAAGCGTTCTCCGGCTTTTCCCCGGATATAGGCTTCCCCCGAAGTGGCGCCGTAGAAGGCTACGTTTCCGATGATGAAATTTTCTTCCGGAACAAATCCGGCATCCGCGGCAGGATAAACAATTAACCGGGCGCCGGACAATCCCTTTCCGAAATAATCATTCGCGTCACCTTCCAGCTCAAGCGTTATGCCATGTGCGTTGAATGCCCCAAAACTTTGCCCCGCGGTTCCCTTTAATTTGAAATGGATGCTGTCCTGCGTAAGTCCCTTCGATTTGAATATTTTGGATATCTCATTGGAGAGAATAGTGCCGATGGTGCGGTCGGTATTTTTTACATTAAATGATCCCGTTACTTTTTCCCCGGATTCAAGGGCAGGCTTTGCGGCGGCCAGTAATTTCCAGTCCAGCACATCATTCAATCCATGGTCCTGGTCTTCCATGTGATAAATTCCCGTATTGGACGATTCAGGATCCTTAAACAATACAGGTGAAAGATTAATTTTTTTTGCTTTCCAATGCCGCACATTGTCATTTACTTCAAGACATTCTGCCTGCCCGACCATTTCGTTGATCGTCCGGAAGCCCAGCTCCGCCATGATCTCCCGCAGCTCGCGGGTCAGGAATTTAAAGAGGTTCACTACATGGTCTGCATTTCCGGTAAACCTTTTTCTCAATTCCGGATCCTGGGTGGCAACACCCACCGGACAGGCATTGGTATGACATTTCCGCATCATGATACATCCTTCCACCACCAGGGCCGCGGTGGCAACACCCCATTCTTCCGCACCGAGTAAGGTGGCAATTGCTATGTCGCGTCCTGTTTTCAACTGACCATCGGTTTGTAAAACCACCCTGCTGCGCAATTTATTTTTAACCAGCGTTTGCTGTGATTCGGCGAGCCCCAGTTCCCAGGGCAGACCGGCATGACGGATCGAACTCATGGGCGATGCCCCGGTTCCGCCATCATGTCCCGATATCAGGATCACATCGGATTTCGCTTTTGCCACACCTGCAGCGATCGTTCCCACGCCGGCCTTCGATACCAGTTTCACACTAATACGTGCTTTGCGGTTTGCATTTTTCAAATCGAAGATCAGCTGTGCAAGATCCTCAATGGAATAAATATCATGATGGGGTGGGGGCGAAATAAGTCCCACGCCCGGTGTGGAATGCCTTACTTTCCCGATCCATTCATCTACTTTATGACCCGGCAGCTGCCCTCCTTCACCCGGCTTCGCACCCTGCGCCATCTTGATTTGTAATTCGTCCGCCTGGGTAAGATAATAACTGGTCACGCCAAAACGGGCAGACGCAACCTGCTTAATGGCAGACCGCATGGAATCTCCATTGGGCAGCGGTTCAAACCGGAACTCATCTTCACCCCCTTCACCGGTATTGCTCTTCCCTCCGATACGGTTCATGGCAATGGCCAGCGTGGAATGCGCTTCATGCGAAATGGAACCGAAACTCATGGCGCCCGTTGCGAAACGCTTCAGGATATTTTCTTCCGGCTCCACTTCTTCCAGTGAAATGGAGGGGCGGTTCCTTTTGAATGCCAGCATGCCACGGAGCGTAGCCGCTTTTTCCATCTGGTCGTTGATCAGCTTCGAATATTTTTTGAATGAAGCATAGTCATTCATGTGCGTGGAATACTGCAGGAAATGAATGGTGGAAGGATTGAATAAATGAAATTCGCCTTTCCGTTTCCATTGATATACTCCACCAGCGGGTAAACGATCTACCGGAATATCTTTTTTGCTGAAAGCAAATAAATGCTTGCCGAGTGTTTCGCGTGCTATTTCGTCCAATCCCATGCCTTCGATGCGGCTGGTGGCGCCGGTGAAATATTTATCTACCACGGACTGGTTCAGTCCGATGATCTCAAAAATCTGGGCTCCCTGGTACGACTGCAAAGTGGAAATTCCCATTTTTGAAAATACCTTCAGCAATCCTTCGTTCACCGCTTTTACATAATTCTTCTTGAGCTGGTCTGAATCCAGCGCAGATTGTAGCTTGCCGCTTGTTTTTGCATCCCGGATGCTGGCAAATGCCAGGTAAGGATTGATGGCTGTGGCGCCGAATCCGATCAGACAGGCAAAATGGTGTACTTCCCATACATCTCCGGCTTCCACGATGATGCCCACTTTGCCGCGATAACCTTTCCTGATCAGATGATGGTGTACCGCCGCCGTAGCCAGCAGCGAAGGAATGGGGGCGTGTTCGGAATCAATGGCCCGGTCTGAAAGAACCAGCACTTCAAAACCATCTAGCACCGCATCTACCGCGTAACGGCAAAGTCTTTCCACGCCGGCCTGAAGCGATCCGGGTTTCCCGTCGGCCCGGAAATAGGTCTGCAGGGTTTTCGCCTGAAACACGCCGGTGTCGATACTGCGGATCTTCTCCAGATCATGATTGGAAAGTACGGGATGTTTTAACGCCACACTATGACAGGCAAGCGGATCTTCCACCAGCAGGTTGCCGTTATTTCCGGCGAATGTGGTCAGCGACATCACCAGTCTTTCCCGGATGGGATCTATCGGGGGATTCGTCACCTGGGCAAATAATTGTTTAAAATAACTGCTGAGGTGCTGTGGTTCATCGCTCAGCACAGCCAGTGGAATATCCGAACCCATCGAACCGATCGGCTCTTTTCCATCGACCGCCATCGGGGTGATGATATGCTCAATATCTTCCGTAGAATAGCCAAATGCTTTCTGGTATTTAAAAATCTGGTCGTGGTGCAGTTCCGTAAACAGCACCCGGGGTTCCGGCAATTCCTCCAGCCGGATCTTATATTTATTCAGCCATTCGGCATACGGTTTGGAAGAACAAATCGAATGCTTTAATTCTTCATCGCTGATGATCCGGCCCTGTTCCATATCGACCACGAACATTCTTCCCGGCTGCAGCCGGCCCTTTTCGCGGATCATTTTCTGTTCTACCGGCAATACACCGGTTTCGGATGCCATGATCACGCGGTCATCCGTGGTTACGCAATAGCGCGAAGGACGCAGGCCATTTCTGTCCAGGGTGGCGCCGATTATTTTTCCATCGGTAAAAGAAATGGAAGCGGGTCCGTCCCAGGGTTCCATCAACGATGCATGAAATTCGTAAAAAGCTTTCTTCACCGGATCCATTTGGTCGTTGCCATCCCAGGCTTCCGGAATCAGCATCATCATCACGTGGGGGAGTGAGCGGCCGCAGAGCAGAAGCAGCTCGATCATATTATCCAGGCAGGCTGAATCGGACTGGCCTCCCGTAACGATGGGCAGGAGCATGTCCATCTCCTCCTTGGTAAAATAGGGAGATTCAAATCCCATTTCACTGGTCTTGAGCCAGTTCAGGTTCCCCTGGACAGTATTGATTTCGCCATTGTGGGCAATATACCGGAAGGGCTGGGCCAGTTTCCAGGAGGGGAAAGTATTGGTGGCAAAACGGGAATGGATCAGGCCGAAGGCTGAAACCACCCGGTTATTGCCCAGGTCCGGAAAATAGTCCCTTACCTGCAAACTGGTGAGCTGACCCTTATAAACGACTGTTTTATAAGAAAGGGAAGCCACATAAAAACCGATCGGGTCTTTTTTAACAGTGTTGGCGATCGTATGGCTGGAATAGTTCCGGAGGATGAACAGCTTGCGTTCGAAATCATCCGGATTCGAAATATGGTCCGGACTGGCAATGAACACCTGTTCCATTTCCGGTTCTACGGAAAGAGCGGTATTGCCGAGCCCCTCAGGATTCACAGGAACTCTCCGGTAACCCAATACTTCCAGGCCCAGTTTTTCTGCAGCCCTGTTGAAGATATCGCGGCATTCTTCCCTCAGCATAATATCGCGGGGAAAGAATAGCATACCCACCCCGTACCTGCCATAGGCAGGCAGGTGGATACCCAGCCGGATACATTCATCAAAAAAGAATTCATGCGGAGTCTGGATCATGATCCCGGCGCCGTCCCCGGTATTGCTTTCGCAGCCGCAGGCGCCCCGGTGTTCCATGTTCTCCAGGATCGTCAGCGCATCAGAAATGATCTGATGCGATTTGTTGCCTTTAATATTGGCGACAAACCCGATGCCACAGGCATCCCGCTCAAAAGAAGGATCATATAATCCCTGATTGCTTTCCATTTTTTTCGATTAAGCAGTGAATGGCATCAAATCGTTAAGACTATGATTTTTCTAAGGAAGCAGCCGATTCGTCTAAAAATATAAAAATCTCCTGATATTTTATTAAATAAATATCAACAACTCCCGCAGGTATTATGTTCAAATCAGGTATCCGTACAGCGTGTCGTTTTTGTTGATTTCCGAGAAACCGATCTGACTTTTCTGTAGTTTCTTCAGTAAAAGCTCGTAATCTGACCGGTCCTGAAGTTCGATGCCCACCAGCGCGGGTCCGGATTCCTTATCGGTCTTTTGCATGTATTCGAACCGCGTGATGTCATCATTTGGCCCTAACACATTGTTTACAAACTCCTTAAGTGCTCCCGGCCGCTGGGCAAACCGGATCAGGAAATAATGTTTGAGACCTTCATACTGAAGGGATCTTTCTTTGATCTCCGGCATCCGGTCAATATCGTTATTGCCTCCGCTCAGGATGCAGACCACGTTTTTACCTTTTATCGGGTCTTCTATCCCTTCCAGTCCGGCAATGGACATAGCGCCCGCAGGCTCGGCGACGATCGCGTCCTGATTATACAATTTCAGAATAGTGGAACAGATCCGGCCTTCGGGAACCAGGAGAAGATCGTCCAGTACCTCCCGGCAGATGGAAAAAGTCAGGTCGCCGGTTCTTTTTACCGAAGCGCCGTCCACGAAACGGTCAATTTTTTCCAGGGTCACCGGATGGCCGGCTTTGAAAGCTTCGAACATGGAAGGCGCTCCTTCCGGTTCCAGTCCGATCAGTTTTGTTTTGGGAGAATACTGCCGAAAGTAGATACCTGCCCCGGAAGCCAGACCGCCTCCACCTACCGGGATAAAGAGATAATCAATATCAGATAGTTCCTCCAGGATCTCCAGGGCCACCGTTGCCTGCCCTTCAATGATCCGGAGATCTTCGAAGGGTGGGATGAAGACCATCTGATGTTCTTCGGTGAATTTTTTTGCCGCAACGGCGCAATCATCATAGGTGTCTCCCACCAGTTTAATCCCGACAAAATCCTCACCAAACATCCGGGTCTGATCCACTTTTTGTTTTGGTGTAATGACGGGCATAAAAACCACGCCTTTCAGATTGAGTTTCTTACAGGAGTAAGCAAATCCCTGGGCGTGATTTCCTGCACTGGCGCAAACCACACCGTTTTGCAATTTCTCTTCCGGGAGGCTGCACATCATGTTATAGGCGCCTCGTATTTTATAGGAACGAACCACCTGCAGGTCCTCCCGTTTCAGGTAAACATTACACTGATATCTGCGGGAAAGATGCTGATTCAGGGCAAGCGGCGTGTGAAGCGCTACTTTGTTAACCCGTTCAGCAGCTTTCGCAACATCGATCTTCGGGAAGGACAAGGTTGATGATTTCATACTCACACTTTCTCTGCCAGTTTCTTATCTGATTTGACTCCTGGAACAGGCTGATTTTCGGGCCGGAGGCTTCTCACGGTTTTGCCTGCCTGCCACATTTCACTGTCATGCAGTTCTTTTAACTCCACTTCCAGTTTCTCACGGTAATCCGGTTTGCTGTTGCTGTCAATGGAGCGCTGGGATTCTTTTCCGCTCGCCACACTTTCATATAATTCCTTAAATACAGGTGCTGTCGCATCCCGGAATTTTTTCCACCAGTCAAGCGCGCCGCGCTGAGCCGTAGTGGAGCAGTTGGCATACATCCAGTCCATTCCGTTTTCTGCAACCAGGGGCATCAGGCTCTGGGTGAGTTCTTCCACGGTTTCGTTGAACGCTTCCGATGGCGTATGTCCTTTATCGCGGAGTACCTGGTACTGGGCGGCAAAGATTCCCTGGATCGCGCCCATGAGTGTGCCGCGTTCGCCGGTCAGGTCGCTGTACACTTCTTTTTTGAAATTCGTTTCAAATAAATATCCGCTGCCCACTGCAATGCCCAGTGCTATCACCCGGTCTTTTGCTTTTCCGGTGGCATCCTGGAAAATTGCATAGCTGCTGTTCAGGCCGCGGCCCTGCAGGAACATTCTTCTTAAAGAAGTTCCGGAGCCTTTTGGCGCTACCAGGAAAACATCCACATCAGCAGGCGGGATAATGCCGGTCTGCTCCTTAAATGTAATTCCGAAACCATGGGAGAAATACAGGGCCTTGCCCTTAGTCAGGTGCTTTTTTACTGTAGGCCACAGTTCAATCTGCGCCGCATCACTCAGGAGATAACAGATGATTGTTCCTTTTTCCAAAGCTTCTTCAATTTCAAAAAGCGTTTTGCCGGGAACGAATCCGTCCCTTACGGCTTTATCCCAGGTTTTGGAATTCTTTCGCTGCCCCACGATTACATTGATGCCATTGTCCTTCTGGTTCAATGCCTGGCCGGGACCCTGCACTCCGTATCCGATCACCGCCACCACTTCATCTTTTAATGTCTGCTGGGCTTTCGAAAGCGGGAATTCCTCACGGGTTACTACCGTTTCATTGACTCCGCCGAAATTTAATGTTGCCATGTTTTGTTTTTTATTGCTTTAAAAAATTGATAATTGATAATTGATAATTGAGGGCCTGGCTTCGCGTTGAAATTTTCATTTTCCTGTTCCGATAACGCCGGGCCGGTTTACATGGTGAATACTTCGTCTTTTTTATTCAGGAATTCATTTTCGACGAGGGTTTCGCTGGGTTCCATTTGTTCAAACTCCTTTAGTTTTTCATGGAAGCCGTGACTGTTGTTGATGATGGCCACGCGGGCGCTGCGGACAAATTCGATCAGACCATAAGGTTCCAGCACCTTCAGCAATCCGTCGGTTTCTTCGCGGTGGCCGCTGGTTTCAAAAACGGTATAGTCCTTACGGATTACAACGGCGCGGGCGCCATATTTTCTCAGCAGTCTTTCCACCTTCACTTTTTCCACGATCTCATCCGTGGACACCTTGTAGAGCGCCAGTTCCTGCCAAACAATCTCGTCATTCTGGTTATAGTAGGCTTTTAAGACCTCCACCTGCTTTTCGATCTGCCGGCAGACTTTTTTCACCACTTCTTCCGTTTCATTGATCACAATGGTGAAGCGGTGAATGCCTTCAATCTCCGAAGGAGAGGTGTTCATGCTCTCAATATTGATCTTTCTGCGTGAAAAGATAATTGCAATGCGATTGAGCAGACCGATCTGGTTCTCCGTGTAAACGGTTATGGTATATTCCTGTTTCATGATGATATTCTCCTATCTTTTAAAGACGGGTTTTAAAATTATTGTTTAACAACTTTCAATCTTTTTATAATGTTCTACCATAGGAAACGGATCATAAAAATGATGCAGCAATTCTTTCCATTCTTCATACTTTTTGTGTTTTCTGAAACCTTCCAGATGATCTTCGGCCGTCTGCCATCTGACTAACAGAAGGTATTTTTCAGCTTGTCCGCTATATTTCAATAATTCATGCGACATATATCCCTGCATGGAACTGATGATATCTTTGGCGCTGTAAAATGCCTGTTCAAATGCATCGCTTTCATTTCTCCTGATATGTAAAAGAGCAACTTCAGTAATCATCTGTCCGCCTGGTTTTTTACTGCTATGATTATTCCGGTTGACCAGTTCAGTTTGGTTAATATGATATCCTCCCTGTTTTCGAGTGCCGCAATAAAGTCATCGGCCTTTGCTGCGTGTCCCTCCGGCCAATTCGGTTGAGGCAGCATGTCGTCAATAACATAAATTCCCCCGATCTTCAATAACGCCCAGGTTTCTTCAAATAAATCGTATTTACCGGGCATCGCGTCGGCAAATATCATATCGAACGGCAGGTCTTTATATTCCTTTATCCATTGATAACCATTGGCGCAAATAAATGCTATTCTTTCGTCTGTCAAATTCTGTTTCGCTACCGAAATCAGTAATTCATTATTATCAATGGTAAGCAGGGTTGAGTTCTTATCCATTCCTTCGAGTATCCAGGAGGTTGCCAATCCGCTTCCCGTTCCCAATTCAAGGATTCTTCCGCCTGCTTTTGAAGCCGCCAGTGTCTTTAACAAACTTCCTGTATATAAGTCGGAAGCCATAGGGAAAGACAGAGCTTTGGTTGCTTTTGATATGCTTTCGTACTGAAGCGGAATGCTGATAAAAGTATCGTCTCTCATCTCTGGTTAAATGATATGTTATTACATTAACCTTATTTCACTCACGCTGCAACCCTGCGGTACCATCGGGAATACATTGTTTTCTTTTCCCACCATTACTTCGAGCAGATAAGGACCTTTGTGTTGCAACATATTTGAGAGGTCCTTTTTCAGTTCGCCGCGGTCCGATGTTCGTTGAGATGCAATGCTGTATGCTTTGCCCAGCGCGACAAAATCCGGGCTGTCGATGTTTACGAAAGAATATCTCTTGTCGTTGAACAGCTGCTGCCACTGCCTCACCATACCCAGGAAATGATTGTTCAGGATAATGATTTTTACATCCAGACCGGTTTGCATGATGGTGCCGAGTTCCTGCAGCGTCATCTGAAATCCGCCATCGCCCACAATGGCAACCACTGTTCTTTCGGGAGCCCCAAATTTTGCTCCGATGGCTGCGGGCAGACCAAACCCCATGGTGCCGAGTCCGCCTGAAGTGATATTACTTTTCGACTGGTTGAATTTTGCATATCGGCAGGCTACCATCTGGTGCTGGCCTACGTCGGTTACAATGATCGCATTGCCGCCGGTCAGTTCATTCAGCGCATCGATCACTTCCCCCATAGAGAGTATTTCGGAGGAAGGATGGAGTTCCGGAAAAATGCATTTCTCGTCTTCCTCTTTTTGCAGATCCCGGAATTTTTGCAGCCAGGCAGAATGATCTTTTTTGTCAACCAGCTGGGTCAGCAGCGGAAGCGTTTCTTTGCAATCGCCCCAAACCGGAACGGTTGCCTTTACATTCTTATCTATTTCTGCCGGATCAATATCCAGGTGAATGACCTTTGCCTGTTTGGCATATTTATCCAGCCTGCCGGTCACGCGATCGTCAAAGCGCATACCCACGGCAATCAGCACGTCACATTCATTGGTCAGCACATTCGGGCCGTAATTACCATGCATTCCCAGCATGCCTACGGCCAACGGATGGCCGGTCGGAATGGCGCTCATGCCGAGGATGGTCCAGGCTGCCGGAATCCCCGACTTCTCCAGGAACTGAATGAATTCTTTTTCGGCCCGGCCGAGAATTACGCCCTGACCGAAAATGACAAATGGTTTTTTTGCTTCGTTAATAAGCCTGGCTGCTTCCTCAACGTATTTTTTTCTGACGATGGGTTTCGGACGGTAGCTTCGGATGTGTTCACAGGGCTCATATTCTTCAAAATCGAACAATTGTATCTGGGCATTTTTGGTGATATCAATCAGTACCGGGCCGGGGCGTCCGCTGGCGGCCAGATAAAATGCCTTGGCGAGCACGGAAGGTATTTCGGTAGCGTCCGTGACCTGGTAGTTCCATTTGGTCACCGGTGTGGTAATATTGATCACATCCGTTTCCTGGAAGGCATCGGTTCCCAGTAAATGCGCATATACCTGACCGGTAATGCAAACCAGCGGCGTACTATCGATCATGGCATCCGCCAGTCCGGTGACGAGGTTGGTGGCACCGGGACCACTGGTGGCAAATACAATCCCTGTTTTACCGGAAGCCCGGGCATAGCCCTGTGCGGCATGTGCCGCACCCTGCTCGTGCCGCACCAGGATATGTTTCAGTTTATCCTGATAGTCGTAAAGGGCATCATAAATGGGCATGATGGCACCTCCGGGATACCCAAAAATGGTATCCACTTTTTCCGCAAGAAATATTTCGAGCAATGCTGCAGATCCGGATAACTTCTGAATCTTCTTTTTTGCCGGAACCGTCTTGTCTTTTTTCGCTGTGAGCGCTTCCATCCTGATTTATTTAACTGTATGAAAAATATTTTTAATCCTCATCGGTAACACAACCCTGCGAGGCATCCTTTACACTTCTTGCATATTTAAAAAGTACGCCGCTGGTTGCTTTTAGTGGAGGCCGTTTCCATTTTTTTCGCCTTTCTGCGATCACGTCTTCCGGCACTTTCAGGGTAAGGGTGTTTTTATTGGCATCAATCTCGATCAAGTCATTGTCGTTCACCAGCGCAATCAGGCCTCCGTCAAAGGCTTCAGGCGTGATGTGGCCGACGACAAATCCGTGTGTTCCGCCGCTAAACCGGCCATCTGTAATCAGGGCAACGCTTTTGCCCAGCCCCGCTCCAATAATCGCGCCCGTGGGCTTCAGCATTTCGGGCATACCCGGCGCGCCTTTTGGTCCGATATGACGGATAACCACCACATCACCTGCATGTACTTTTCCGGTTTGTATTCCTTTGATCAGATCATGTTCGCCATCAAAGACCCGGGCGGTCCCTTCGAAACGTTCTCCTTCCTTGCCGCTGATCTTCGCCACGCTGCCGCCTTCCGCCAGGTTGCCATATAAGATTTGCAGATGGCCTGTTACCTTGACGGGATTCTCCAGCGGCATGATTATTTTTTGCTTATCGAAATCGAGATCGGGTGCCGCAGCCAGGTTTTCCGCAACCGTTTTTCCGGTTACGGTCAAACATTCCCCGTGCAGCAGACCGTTTTTCAGGAGATATTTCATTACCGCCGGCACGCCGCCATGCTGATGCAGGTCCTCCATCAGGTATTTGCCGCTGGGTTTAAAATCGGCCAGCACCGGAATCCGGTTGCTGATGGCCTGGAAATCATCCTGGGTCAGGGGAACATTAACAGCTTTCGCCATGGCAATTAAATGCAGCACGGCATTGGTGGATCCGCCGAGTATCATCACCACGGTGATGGCATTTTCGAATGCTTTGCGGGTCATGATATCCCTGGGTTTGATATCTTTCTCCAGTAATAATTTTATAGCGGCACCGATAGCCTCGCATTCTTTTTGTTTCTCTGCACTCAGCGCGGGATTCGAAGAAGAATAAGGCAGGCTCATTCCCATTGCTTCAATGGCACTGGCCATGGTGTTGGCGGTGTACATACCTCCGCAGGCGCCCGCTCCGGGGCAGGAGTTCCGAACGATCCCTTTAAAATCCGCTTCCGCCAGGTTGCCGGCAATCTTTTGACCGAGCGCTTCAAAGCTGGAGACGATGTTTAGGTCCTGTCCCTTATAATGACCGGGTGCAATGGTTCCGCCGTATAGCATGATGCCCGGCCGGTTCAGCCTTCCCATGGCCATTAAAGAGCCCGGCATATTTTTATCGCAGCCCGGAATGGTAATGATGGCGTCATAGTACTGGGCGCCGGCATTGGCCTCAATGCTATCGGCAATGATATCGCGACTGACCAGTGAATACCGCATGCCATCTGTGCCCATACTGATCCCGTCGCTGACTCCGATGGTATGAAAGATCAGGCCCAGCAGATCCGTTTTGTTGATGCTTTCCTTTACAGATTTTGCCAGATCGTTCAGGTGCATATTGCAGGGATTTCCATCCCATCCCATACTGGCAATGCCCACCTGCGCCTTGTTGAAATCAGCTTCCGTAAAGCCAATGGCATAATACATAGCCTGCGCGCCAGGCTGTGTTTCATCCTGTGTGAGTGTTTTGGAGTATTTGTTGAGTTCCGTCATAAATAATAAAAAAGAAACCCGCCATCAGGGGCGGGTCGTGTATGATTTTTAATTTTTTCTATTGATTAACCCACTCCATAAAGTACAGAGACGACAATAATAATGACCACCAGCACCCTGGCGATGATCACTTTATTGTATAATCTGCTGTTCAACATGCGTGATGTTTGAATAGCGAATATACGAACCGCGTATTAAAAAACAAAGAACTAAATAATCGTGGACTTCCTCAATTCGATATTTTCCTTATTGAGTTCAGTTCCCGACATCTTTTCCACCAGGTAATCGCTGATCAGGTCGCCGATGGTCGATGTAAAATAAAAATTCATCGGATCAATATCTTTTGTAACAAATCCATTGCTCAAAGTCCAGCCAACCGCTTCCCGGATCATCGCCGCTTCCGGCTGCAATCCGAAATGGTCCAGCATCATGGCAGCAGAGAGAATGGACCCCAGCGGATTGGCAATATCTTTTCCCGCTGCCTGCGGGAAAGAGCCGTGAATGGGTTCAAACAAGGCATTGCTTTTTCCGATGGAAGCGGAGGGGAGCAGCCCCAGCGTACCGGTGATCACACTGGCTTCATCGCTCAGGATATCGCCAAACATATTATCCGTTAGCAGCACATCAAATTGTTTCGGGTTGAGCATGAGTTGCATGGCTGCATTATCAACGTGTAAAAAATCAACTTTCACCTCCGGGTATTCCGTTGCCAGGTCCTGAACAACCTTTCGCCATAGTCTGGAAGTTTCCAGTACATTCGCCTTGTCTACCAGCGTGAGTTTTTTCCGCCGCAGCAGGGCCTGTTTAAAAGCCAGACGGGCAATGCGCTCAATCTCTTCCCGGCTGTAAACGCATTCATCTATCGCTTCCGTTTGTGCAGCATTGGTTTCCTTCTTCCCGAAATAAATACCGCCGGTAAGTTCGCGGAAGATGATAAAATCCACGCCTTCCGTATTTTTTGCTTTCAGGGGCGACAGATGGTTCAGCGAAGGATAGCTGAGTATGGGCCGGATATTGGCAAAGAGTTGCAGTGATTTCCGGAGTCCGAGCAATCCTTGCTCAGGCCGTACTTTGGCGGAGGGATTATTGTCGTATTTCGGATGGCCGACCGCCCCGAGCAAAATGGCATCGCTTTGCAGCGCGGCTTCAATTGTCTCATCCGGGAGCGGATTGCCGGTTTTATCAATGGCCGCGGCGCCCATCAGATAATAGCGGTAATGAAATTCATGGTGAAAGCACTCTGCAATGGCATTGAGCACCTTCACCGATTGCCGGGTAACTTCGGGGCCAATCCCGTCCCCTTCAATAACGACGATGTTCTTTTTCATATAGTGTCGGCATAGGCTAGCCGTTTGTTTTCGAAAGCTGTAATTTCCTCCTTCATGCTGAGCAGGTAGTCAATATCATCGTATCCGTTCAGCAGGCAGGTTTTTTTATAGTTGCTGATACTAAATTTCTCTGTTAATGCAACAGCGCCGGTTTTATACAGCGTAATGTTCTGAGACGGCAGGTCAACGGTAATTTTTGTATCCGGGTCCTGTTCAATGCCACTGAAAATTTCATTCAGAAATGTTTCACTCACCGTAACCGGCAGGAGAAAATTATTCAGGGCATTATTTTTAAAGATATCGGCAAAAAAACTGCTCACTACCACATCAAAGCCATAATCCTTAATGGCCCACGCGGCATGTTCCCGGGAAGAACCGCATCCGAAATTTTTCGCTGCTACCAGTATACGGCCTTTATATGCGGGATTATTTAAAACAAATTCTTTGCGCGGGAGCGCTTCATTGCCGTTCTCATACCGCCAGTCGCGGAAAAGGTTCTTGCCAAATCCTTCACGGCTCGTCGCTTTCAAAAAACGGGCGGGGATGATCTGGTCCGTATCTGTGTTTTCCACTTTTAGCGGAACAGCGGTGCTGCTGATAATGCTGATTGCCTGCATTGCGTATAATTATTTAGTTAGTGTAATGGAGGGGCGAATGTGGAAATATGTAAATATGAAAATGTGTAAATGTGTAAATGGGTAAATGGGTAAATGGGAAAATGAAAGCCAATCCCTAAGTTCATAATTTTCACATTTACATATTTCCAGATTCGCTCATTATTCAATCAGTTCTCTCACATCGCTCACCCTCCCGGTAATTGCTGCTGCTGCTGCCGTGAGCGGACTCGCCAGGAAAGTGCGTGCGTTCGGACCCTGTCTGCCTTCAAAATTCCGGTTGCTGGTGGAAATGCAGTATTTACCCGCCGGTATCTTATCCTCATTCATTCCCAGGCAGGCCGAGCATCCGGGCTGGCGCAGCAAAAATCCTGCGTCGGAAAAAATCTTATCAATGCCTTCTGCTATGGCCTGCTGCTCCACCTGTTTGCTGCCGGGTACAATCCAGACCTGCACATCGCTTGCTTTTTGTTTCCCTTTTACAAAGGAGGCAACCATTCTCAGGTCCTCAATCCGGCTGTTCGTACAACTACCGATAAATACATAATCCACTTTCTTTCCTTTTATTCCCGACCCGGGTTCGAGACCCATGTAAAGCAGGGATTTTTCGAAGGAAGGTTTTTCATTTTCTTCCACGTCCTGCAAATCCGGCACATGACCGGAAATGCCGATGCCCATGCCGGGATTGGTGCCGTAGGTGATCATGGGTTCTATGTCCGATGCGTCGATATGCAGCTCGCTGTCAAACTGCGCTCCCGCATCCGTAAAAAGGGTTTTCCAATGCGTGAGCGCCTGGTTCCAGGCCTCAGCTGCCGGAGCGAATTTTCTTCCTTTGATATATTGGAAAGTCGTTTCATCGGGTGCAATCATTCCGCAGCGCGCGCCCATTTCAATGCTCATGTTGCAGATCGTCATGCGGGCTTCCATGCTCAGGTTGCGGATGGCAGCTCCTGCATATTCCACTGCATAGCCGGTTGCACCGCTGGCTGAGATCTTTGAAATGATATAGAGAATAATATCCTTCGATACCACGCCTTTGTTTAGCTTTCCCTCCACATTGATGCGCATCAGTTTGGGTTTGGTCTGCATCAGGCATTGCGTGGCCAGCGCCATTTCTACTTCGCTGGTGCCGATGCCGAAGGCAATGGTTCCGAAAGCGCCGTGGGTGGACGTATGACTATCGCCGCAAACGATGGTCATGCCCGGCTGCGTAATGCCGAGCTCCGGTCCGATCACATGCACGATTCCCTGGTAGGGATGCCCGAGACCATAGAGTTCAATTCCGAATTCCGCACAATTCTTCTTTAGTGTTTCCACCTGCACACGCGAAAGCTCTTCTTTAATCGGAAGATGCTGATCAATGGTAGGAACATTATGATCTGCCGTTGCCACCACCTGCTCCGGCCGGAATACCGGAAGATTCCTTTGCCGCAGTCCCTGGAAGGCCTGGGGACTGGTCACTTCATGAATAAAATGTTTATCAATATAAAGAACGGAAGGGCCGTCGCTGATCGTTTTCACAACGTGCGGTTCCCAGATCTTTTCAAATAATGTTTTAGCCATCGGTTTAATAAATTATGCGGTTACCCGGGCGAGTTTGTGCAAATCTTCTTCACCCACTTCTTTTTTGGTATCAGCCATCCGCAGAAATTCAACGTACAGTACATCAATTTCATTTCTGGTAAAATCGTATCCGATCTTATGCAGGCGGTGAGCCAAAGCGCTTCTTCCGCTGCGGGCGGTGAGCACAATTTTGGAGCCGTCGGCGCCTACTTCCTCGGGATTGATGATCTCATAGGTCTGGGAGTCTTTCAGGAATCCGTCCTGGTGAATGCCGGATGAATGAGAAAAAGCATTGGCGCCCACAATGGCCTTATTGGGCTGAACCGGCATGCGCATGGTGTCGGCCACCAGGCGGCTGACGGGATTCAGGCGCTGCGTTTTGATGGCTGTTGAAAATCCCAGTTGGGCGTGCTGGCGAAGGATCATCACCACTTCTTCCAGGGAAGTATTGCCAGCGCGTTCACCCAGCCCGTTGATGGTGCATTCGATCTGCCTTGCACCCGCAATTACGCCGGCAATGGAATTGGCCGTAGCAAGCCCGAGATCATTATGACAATGACAGGAAATGGTAGCCCGGTCGATGTTCTTTACGTTATTAACGAGGTAAGCGATTTTCTCTCCGTACTGATGCGGCAGGCAATATCCCGTTGTATCCGGAATATTCACCACCGTGGCACCAGCTTTGATGACCGCTTCGATCACCCTGGCCAGGTATTCGTTTTCGGTACGGCCGGCGTCTTCGGCATAAAACTCCACATCGTCCACAAAGTTCTTCGCTTTTTTCACCGCCTGAACGGCCCGCTCAATAATGTCTTCCCGGTTGGAATTGAATTTGGATTTTATGTGGAAGTCAGAGGTTCCGATGCCGGTATGAATACGGGGATGCTCTGCATTTTTCAGCGCGTCTGCCGCCACTTCAATATCTTTCTCCACGGCCCGGCTGAGGGCGCATACTGTTGCCCGTTTGATGATTTTTGAAATTTCTGACACGGAAAGAAAATCTCCGGGACTGGATATCGGAAATCCGGCTTCGATGATGTCGACGCCAAGCCCTTCCAGTTCCAGGGCGAGTTCAAGCTTTTCTTTTGTGTTCAGCTTGCAGCCCGGAACCTGCTCTCCGTCCCGCAGGGTCGTGTCAAAAATGTAGATTTTATCGTTTTTCATATCATTTTGGGAATGAGTAAATTCGAAGTTATTTTTGTTTCCTCCGGCAGAAAAATCAAATTCGGTGGCTAATTACGGGTTTGAAAAGGCCGTTTGGACGCTGGAACACAGGCCAGATCAGGTTTTAACCGTTTCAAATTACGATGCCCAACCGCTCCTCAGATACCCTGTTTCAACTTGTTAAATCGCTGAAAAAGTCAGAGAAGCGGAATTTTAAGCTCTATGTGAAGCGGAATTCTTCTTCAGAAAACCTCAAAATCATCCAGTTGTTCGATGCGCTGGATAAAATGGAGGTTTATGATGAAGTTCAGCTGCTGAAGAAAAATAAGGGGCTCAGTAAACAGCAGCTTTCCAACAGCAAGGCACATTTATACCGGCAGATACTCACCAGTTTACGACTGATCCGCCACGAGAATAATCTGGGAATCCAGTTGCATGAGCAACTGGATCATGCGGAGATCCTGTATAATCAGGGTTTATACCTGCAGAGTCTGAAACTGCTCGACCGGATAAAGGATTATGCGCGGAGCCTCCACCAGATCAGTTTTGTACTGCAGATCCTTTTTTTTGAACAGAAAATAGAATCCCTGCATATTACCCGGAGCATGCAGGACCGGGCGGAGAAACTGGCAGGGGAAATGAAGACGGCCGGTGAGCAACTGAGGCTGACCGGGATGCTGTCCAGCCTTTCGCTGCAATTGTACAGCTGGTACATACAGCACGGGGTGGCCCGCAATGAAAAGGATGAGAAAGCTGTCCGGGAATTCTTTGAATCGCAGCTTCCGGCAGGACAGCCCGATTCCAATACTTTTTATTCAAACCTTTACCTGTATCAGTGTTACAGCTGGAATGCTTTTGTCGGGCAGGATTTTCTTTCCTATTACCGTTACACCCGGCGCTGGGTGGATCTTTTTGAGAAGGAGCCGGAGATGATCGGCATTGAGACCGCCCTCTACATTAAGGGGATGCACAATCTGCTGGGCGCTCATTTTAACCTGCTCAATTATCCCCGGTTTGTGGAAACCCTGCAGCAGTTTGAAAAATTTTTCGATTCCGGCTTTGTGCAGGAAAATGATAATAACCGTATCCAGACCTTCGTGTATCTGCACATCGCCAAAATCAATAAGCATTTTATTGACGGAACATTTACGGAAGGTTTGTGGCTCGTGCCTTATATAGAAAAAAAACTGAAAGAATACGAAATATACCTCGACGGACACCGGATCCTCATTTTTTATTACAAGTTTGCCTCCCTGTATTTCGGAAGCGGGGACTATGAAAAAACGATTAAATACCTCAATAAGATCATCAACTGGAAAATGGATCTGCGCACGGATCTGCAATGCTATTCGCGATTGCTGCACCTGATTGCCCATTACGAACTGGGAAACTACGATCTGCTCGAATACCTGATCAAGACCGTTTACCGTTTTATGGCCAGAATGGAAAACCTGAGCCTGGTGGAGGAAGAAATCTTCCGGTTCCTGAGAAAATCTTTTACCCTTTCTCCCAAAAAACTGAAACCTGAATTTGGTTACCTCCTGGAAAAACTGAAAACATACCAGAAGAACCGTTTTGAGACCCGCGCTTTTGTATACCTGGATGTTATTTCCTGGCTGGAAAGTAAGGTCCGGGATGTGCCGGTGCAGGAAATCATCCGGGAGAAATTTCTCCTGCATAATGCGGGTAAGCCAGCATCCGGCAGCTTAACTTCATCACCCGCTGCTGAATAGGTGTTCCTGTGCATTGGCTTCAATCCGGAATGATAATCAGCCGCTTCCAATCTTGGTAAATTAATACAAACCTCGTACCTTTGCCCTCCTTATGCTGGCATTTTCACATTCGATTTCGCTGTAAATTATTGATTATCAACAAGGTAGCAAATTCTTGCGGATGTTGAGCATCCCTTTTTTTGGCCTTGTTTATGTATTGGTGGTCACTTATTGTTAAAAACCTGACATTTAAATATGGCTATTAAAAAAGAAAATCGTCCCAAAGCCACTTTCTCCAAAATTACTATCGGACTTGCTTCTCCGGATTCCATCCTCGAAAGATCTTACGGAGAGGTTTTAAAACCGGAAACCATTAACTACCGGACTTATAAGCCGGAAAGAGACGGCCTTTTCTGCGAACGCATTTTCGGACCTGTAAAGGATTACGAATGCGCCTGTGGCAAATATAAAAGAATCCGTTATAAAGGAATTGTGTGTGATCGTTGCGGAGTTGAAGTAACGGAAAAGAAAGTCCGCCGCGAGCGAATGGGTCATATCAAGCTCGTTGTTCCGGTAGTTCATATCTGGTACTTCAAAAGCCTTCCGAATAAAACCGGCTACCTGCTGGGAATGAGCTCGAAAAAGCTCGAAAGCATCGTGTATTATGAAAGATACGTGGTGATTCAGCCGGGTATCCGTGCAGATAAAAATCAAAACCTGGGAGATCTTTTAACAGAAGAAGAATACCTGGAAATTCTCGATACGCTTCCGAAGGATAACCAGTTCCTGCCTGACGATGATCCGAACAAGTTCATCGCCAAAATGGGTGCCGAAGCAGTGCATGATCTTTTGCAAAGGATCGATCTGGATCAGCTGTCTTTCGATCTGCGGAATGCGGCAGCCAACGAAACCTCGCAGCAACGCAAGGCGGATGCGCTGAAAAGACTCAGCGTGGTGGAAGCTTTCCGCGATGCCAACAGCCGGATCACGAACCGTCCCGAATGGATGGTGATGCAATATATTCCGGTGATCCCTCCGGAACTGCGCCCCCTGGTTCCGCTGGACGGCGGCCGTTTTGCATCTTCCGATCTGAATGACCTCTACCGTCGCGTGATCATCCGCAATAACCGTTTGAAACGGTTACTGGAGATCAAGGCGCCGGAAGTGATTTTAAGGAATGAAAAAAGAATGCTGCAGGAAGCTATTGACTCCCTGTTTGATAATAGCCGTAAATCCAATGCCGTTAAGGCGGAGGGCGGACGTGCACTGAAATCCCTCAGCGATGTGCTGAAAGGAAAACAGGGGCGGTTCCGTCAGAACCTGCTCGGAAAACGCGTGGATTATTCCGGCCGTTCCGTTATCGTGGTAGGCCCCGAACTGAAACTCCACGAATGTGGATTGCCAAAAGATATGGCAGCCGAACTTTTCAAACCCTTCATCATCCGTAAACTGATCGAAAGAGGTATTGTTAAAACAGTGAAATCAGCCCGTAAACTGGTTGACCGCAAGGAAGCCATTGTATGGGATATTCTGGAAAATATTCTGAAGGGACATCCTGTGATGCTCAACCGGGCCCCGACCCTTCACCGTTTATCGATTCAGGCTTTTCAGCCAAAACTGATCGAAGGCAAAGCGATCCAGTTGCATCCGCTCGTGTGTACGGCATTCAACGCGGATTTTGACGGTGACCAGATGGCGGTGCATGTTCCCCTGAGCAGTGCGGCCGTACTGGAAGCGCAATTGCTCATGCTGTCCAGCCATAATATCCTGAATCCGCAAAACGGTACACCGATTACCCTGCCTTCGCAGGACATGGTATTGGGCCTGTATTATATCACGAAAGGAAGAAAGTCTACGCCTGCACTGAAAGTGAAAGGAGAAGGCAAGGCGTTTTACAGTCCGGAAGAAGTGATCATTGCCTACAATGAAGGTCAGATCGATCTGCATGCTTTCATAAAAGTGAAAGTGAACGTGCGCAATGAGCAGGATCAGCTGGAAAAGAAACTGCTGGAAACAACGGTTGGACGGGTTTTATTTAATCAGTTCACTCCCGTTGAAGTCGGATTTGTAAATCAGTTGCTGACAAAAAAATCCCTCCGGGAAATCATTGGTAATATCATCAAATGGACAAACGTTCCGAAAACGGCAAAATTCCTGGATGATATCAAAACCCTGGGATTCAGAATGGCCTTCCGCGGTGGTTTGTCGTTCAGCATTAATGATCTCATCATCCCCGACAGCAAGGAACAGCTGCTCGTGAATGCAAAAGGGGAAGTGGATGAAGTATGGGATAATTACAATACCGGTTTAATTACCAATAACGAAAGATATAACCAGATCGTCGATATCTGGTCCAGGGTAGATACCCGCATCACCGAAACGCTGATCCGCGAACTGAGTTCCGATAAGCAGGGATTCAATTCCGTGTATATGATGCTGGACTCCGGTGCACGTGGTTCCAAGCAGCAGATCAAGCAGCTGGCCGGAATACGCGGGCTGATGGCCAAACCGAGAAAATCCGGATCTACGGGAAGTGAGATCATTGAAAATCCGATTCTTTCCAACTTCAAAGGCGGACTGAATGTATTGGATTATTTCATCTCCACGCATGGTGCCCGCAAAGGTCTTGCGGATACGGCGTTGAAGACTGCGGATGCAGGTTACCTCACCCGCCGTTTGGTAGACGTAGCGCAGGATGTGGTGATCAAGGATGAAGATTGCGGAACGCTGCGCGGTATTGCAACCACGGCGCTGAAAGATAATGAAGACATCGTAGAACCATTATACGACAGGATTCTTGGACGTGTATCCCTGCATGATGTATATGATCCGGCATCTGACCAGATCATTGCAAAAGGCGGTGTGGAGATCACGGAAGAAGTAGCTAAAAAAATTGAAGAGGCCGGAATTGAAACCATTGAGATCCGTTCCGTGCTCACCTGCGAAAGCAAGCGGGGCGTTTGCGTGAAATGTTACGGAAAGAATCTTGCTACCGGATACACCGCCCAGAAGGGCGATGCGGTGGGCATCATTGCAGCCCAGTCCATTGGCGAACCCGGTACCCAGCTTACCCTGCGTACCTTCCATGTGGGTGGTGTGGCCGGCTCTGCATCGGTGGAATCATCCCTGCTGGCAAAATTTGACGGTACCATTCAGTTCGACGGTTTGAGGACCGTGCTGACAGAAAATAACGAAGGCGCCAAAGTTCCGATCGTTATCGGTCGTACCGGTGAGGTCAGGATTATGGACGTGAAGAATGACCGTTTACTGATCACCAATAACGTTCCCTACGGGGCAACCCTTTCCGTGAAAGACGGACAGAAAGTTGCCAAGGGCGAAATCATCTGTACCTGGGATCCTTTCAATAATGTTGTCATTACTGAAATTACCGGTTCGCTGAAATTTGAAAGCGTGCTGGAAGGAATCACGTACCGGGAAGAAGCGGATGAGCAGACCGGTCACCGCGAAAAAGTGGTTATCGAAACAAAGGATAAAACAAAGATTCCATCCATCATCGTGGAAGGCGGCAAGGATATCAAATCCTATAACCTTCCGGTTGGAAGCCATATTATTCTGGATGAAGGTGAAGAAGTTCGCGCCGGCCAGGTAATCGTGAAGATTCCGAGGGTGCTTGGTAAGCTGCGGGATATTACCGGAGGTTTACCGAGAGTAACCGAATTATTTGAAGCGCGTAACCCGGGAAATCCTGCCGTGGTTTCTGAAATTGACGGGGTGGTGGCTTTTGGAAATATCAAACGGGGTAACCGCGAGATCATCGTGGAAGCCAAGGATGGTATTGTGAAGAAATACCTGGTGCCGCTTACCCGGCAGATCCTGGCACAGGATGGCGACTTCATCAAAGCGGGTGCCCAGTTGTCTGACGGACAGGTAGCACCTGCGGATATTCTCTCCATCAAAGGCCCGTTTGCCGTTCAGGAATATGTGGTGAATGAGATTCAGGAAGTGTACCGCCTGCAGGGTGTGAAGATCAATGATAAGCATATTGAAGTGATCGTGCGCCAGATGATGCGTAAACTCAATATTGTGGATCCCGGAGATACCCGTTTCCTCGAAGATGAAACGGTTGACAAGATCGAGTTCCTCGATGAGAATGACTGGATCTTTGATAAGAAAGTGATTGTGGATGCAGGTGAGTCCGCTAAACTGAAACCCGGACAAATTGTGAGTCTCCGGGAAGTAAGGGAAGAGAATTCCATCCTGCGCAGGAATGACAAAAAGCTGGCGGAATTCCGGGACGCAAATTCGGCTACTTCCGCTCCGATGCTCCTGGGAATTACCAAAGCATCCCTGGGTACGCAAAGCTGGATTTCTGCCGCCTCCTTCCAGGAAACGACTAAGGTTCTTTCCTCTGCTGCCATTCAGGGTAAAACCGATGATATGATGGGGCTGAAAGAAAATGTGATCACCGGCCATCCGATTCCGGCTGGTACGGGTTTACGGGAGTTTGAGAATATGATCGTCGGCAGCAAGGAAGAATATGAATTGCTCCAGACCTCAAGGGAAGCCATGCAGTTTGATGAAGAAGAATAAGATAAAAATTTAGGAATTAATAAGCAGTAGGAAGCAGAAATGCTTCCTACTTTTATGTCCGGTATACTGAACAGGAGGAAGGTTTATTCATTTTAAATAGTTGCTATCTATGAGAAATATTGCAATGGTTCCCGGCATTCTGGCTTTATTGCTTACAGGGGTTTTATTTTATGTCATTTACCATAAGCCGGTACATGCAGTGTCCACCGGTTCCGGTCAGGCCACGGGCATGGCAGTTCCGGCAACATTCCGGATTGCCTATTTTAACCTGGATTCCCTCGAGGCCCATTATAATTATTTCAAAGACGTACTCGATCAGGTGAAGGGTAAGGAAAATGAAATGAATGCGGAACTCAGCGGAATGGAAAAAGGGTATCAGAAGAAAATTGCCGAGTGGCAGAAAAAGGGAAACAGCATGTCACAGGCTGAAAGCGAACAGGCGCAGCAGGAATATGCCCAGATGCAACAGAATTATCAGATAAAAAAGCAGGCTCTCCAGGAAGCTTTACTGAAACATAATGAAGATCTGAAAGCCGATATTCGCAAAAAGATCGAAGCTTATCTGAAGGATTATAATAAGGAAAAGGGCTATAATTTTATCGTTTCCTATGAATCCAATTCCTTTATTTATGTAAAGGATACCACGTATAACATTACAGACGATCTCATCCGGGGGCTCAATGCCTCCTACAAGAAAAAGTAGACCAGCGGCGGGTATTGATTTTGCGCCCGATTTACTATCTTCCGGTATAAATCAATATATGTCCGGCGAAAACCCTTCTTTTAAACCTACCCTTGGATTGATGGATGCCACCATGATTGTTGCAGGCTCCATGATCGGATCCGGTATCTTCATTGTAACGGCAGACATTGTGCGCAACGTGGGAAGCGCAGGATGGCTGATACTGGTTTGGGCCGTTACCGGTTTCATGACAATTATTGCTGCAGTAAGCTATGGCGAACTGAGTGGCATGTTTCCCCGGGCGGGCGGACAATACCTTTATCTCAAAGAATCGTATAATCCTTTAGTTGGTTTCCTCTACGGCTGGAGCCTCTTTTCCGTAATACAAACAGGCACCATTGCTGCTGTTGGCGTTGCCTTTTCAAAATTTACCGCTTATCTCATTCCGGCTGTCAGTGAAGACAATAAGCTGATCAGCATCCAAACCGGAGTGAATGCCTGCGGAGATCCTTCCACTTTCAGCATCAGTGCGGCCCAGCTGCTCTCGATTGGCATCATAGGCTTACTAACCTACACGAACACGCGGGGGATCAAAGGCGGCAAACGGATTCAGAATATTTTCACTTCTACCAAACTGATCGCACTATTCGGTTTAATCCTCGCTGGATTTGTGGCTTTTCGCCCGGAGATCTGGCATGCCAACTGGTCTCATGCCTGGGATGCAACGAAAACCACGTTACAGGATATCTGTAATCCTTCGGGAGGATTTACGATAACCCCAATCAGCGGCGCTGCCCTGTTCGGAGCCATTGCTGCTGCCATGGTGGGGTCGGTTTTTAGCAGTGATGCCTGGAACAACGTGACTTTTATTGCCGGTGAAATCAGGAATCCGCAGAAAAATATCGGCGCTTCCCTGTTTCTGGGAACACTGATAGTAACCATTGTGTATATCGGCGCAAACCTGATGTATATTTCGGTACTTCCGCTGAATGAGATTGCCCATGCAGAAAAGGACCGGATTGCGGTAACCGCTGCGCATGTGATTTTCGGGAATGGCGGCACAATAATTATTGCACTACTCATTATGGTTTCTACCTTTGGATGTAATAATGGATTGATCCTTTCCGGGGCAAGGGTCTATTACAGCATGGCCAACGATAAACTGTTCTTCAGAAAGGCGGGTGAGCTTAACAAAAATGCAGTACCGCAGTGGGCGCTCTGGGCTCAGTTTGTAGTGGCAGCTGTTTTATGTCTCAGTGGCAAATACGGGGATCTGCTGGATATGATTTCCTTTGTAGTCGTGATTTTCTATGTGCTTACGATTGCCGGAATATTTATTTTAAGAAAGAAAAGACCGGACCTGCCAAGGCCTTACAGGGCATTCGGATATCCGGTTCTTCCATTCCTGTACATCGTGATGGGCATTAGTTTTTGCATCCTGCTGATTATTTATAAACCGGAATTCACCTGGCCCGGATTGATTATTACCCTGCTGGGGATACCGCTGTATTTTATTGCCGTGGCAGGTAACCGGAAAACGACAGCACCCTGATATGGAGATAGATTATAAACAGATCTTTAAGCGTTTTGCCTCGGTAAAAATTGGCGTCATCGGAGATGTGATGCTCGATACGTATTGGTGGGGTCAGGTGGACAGGATTTCACCGGAGGCCCCGGTTCCGGTTGTGCGGGTAGACCGCAGGGAACAACGCATCGGGGGGGCAGCTAATGTTGCACTGAACCTGGCTTCCCTTGGAGCTCCGGTTACTGTATTCTCCGTTTTGGGCAGGGATGAGGACGGGATCATATTAACGGAACTGTTAAAAGAACAGCGGATCAATACAGATTATCTGATCAGTGCAGACTCCCGCATTACCACTAATAAAATGCGGGTCATCAGCCGGAATCAGCAGATGATGCGGCTTGATTCCGAGACCATTCATCCAATCCTGGAGAATGAAGAAAGAAAGCTTATTGATCAGGTGGAAAAATATATCAGGGAACAATCGCCCCAGGCTATCATATTTGAAGACTATAACAAAGGCGTTCTTACTGATGCCGTGATCAGCCCGGTGATTGACCTTTGTAAACAATATTCCGTTATCACCGCAGTAGATCCCAAACGGAAGCATTTTTTCCGGTATAAGGAAGTGGACATCTTCAAACCGAATCTCAAAGAAGCCCGTGAAGCATTGAATTTACTGCCTGATGAAACAGATCTGCAGTTTCTCCGTGACATTCACCGCAGGCTGAAGGAACAACTCGCACACCGGATCTCCTTTATTACTTTATCTGAGAAAGGGGTATTTTATGAAGATGAAGAAACAGCTGCAATGGTGGGTTCGCATGTCCGCAATGTTGCGGATGTTTCGGGAGCGGGAGATACGGTGATTGCTGTGGCAACGCTTATGTATGCTCTCACAAAAGATGTAAAACAGATGGCAGAAGTAGCCAACCTTGCGGGCGGACTCGTTTGCGAGTCTGTTGGCACGGTGGCCATCGATAAACAAAGACTGCTGAAGGAATGCCAGCGGTTATTAATTTGAAAATCTGAAAAATTGCTGATTTGAAATGAATCGGATTACCCTGGCCATTCATGGGGGCGCCGGCACAATTGTTCCGGAAGACATGACGCCGGAACTGGAGTCGGCTTATCTGCAGTCTCTGAGAGATGCGCTGTATGCAGGTTATGCCGTGCTGGAGGAGGGCGGACTTGCGGTGAACGCCATCAAAGCGACAATTGTAATGATGGAAGATAATGTTCTGTTCAATGCAGGACGCGGTGCGGTTTTCACAAAAAAGGGGGTTCAGGAAATGGATGCGGCCATCATGGATGGGAAAACGCTGGATGCAGGCGCTGTTGCCGGCGTACGGAATGTACGCAATCCCATTGAACTTGCGATGGAAGTAATGCGGAACAGCAATCACGTTTTTCTGAGCGGCAAGGGCGCAAATGATTTTGCAATCAAACAGGGCGTGAAACTGGAGCCGGATGAATATTTCTTTTCCCAGTTTCGCTACGATCAGTGGAAAAGCCTCCGGGATTCCGACAATTATTCCCTCGATCATACCCACCAGCAACTGGAAGAATTGATGAAGGATAAGAAATTCGGCACCGTGGGCGCCGTGGCCCTGGATCAGAACGGGAATCTTGCTGCGGCAACCAGCACGGGCGGAATGACCAATAAAAAATATGGCCGTATCGGCGACAGTCCCATTATCGGATGCGGTACTTATGCTAATAATAAGACCTGTGGTATCTCCTGCACGGGGCATGGGGAAATGTTTATCCGTTCCGTGGCGGCTTACGATGTCAGCTGCCTGATGGAATATAAAAATAGGAATTTGGAAGAAGCCATGCGGATCGTGGTTCAGGAAAAACTGATGGCCATCGGCGGGGAAGGAGGCATGATCGGTGTTGACCGTTTCGGAAATGCAGCAATGCTTTTTAACAGCAAGGGAATGTACCGGGGATGCAAAAGCAATGACGGAAGCGAACTGATCGCATTGTATCAATGAATGATTACCAGAATGACCAAAAAAATTGCAGTGATCGTAGCAGCCGGAAGTGGAACCCGCATGGGCTCCGCGATTCCCAAGCAATACCTGGAGCTGCTGGGCAGGCCGGTGCTCTGGCATAGCATTGCCGCTTTTCAAAATGCATTTGATGATATAGAGATTCTGCTGGTAGTTTCTCCTGCCCATCTTGCGATGGCAGAACAGATCAGGTTATCCGCACTAATTCCCGGGAATATAAAGCTGGTCGGTGGCGGAAAAACAAGGTTCGAGTCTGTCCGGAAAGGCCTGGATGAGATCACCGAAAAAGATGCCGTTATTTTTGTGCACGATGGCGTGCGTTGTCTCATCACCGCTGCACTCATCCGCCGTTGTTTTGAAAAAGCGCTGGAAGCGGGCAATGCGGTTCCTGCAGTCAGACCCGTTGATTCGGTAAGAGTGGAAACGGCGAATGGTAATGAACGGATTGTACGGGATGCAGTAAGACTGATCCAGACCCCGCAGGCCTTTACATGTGAAATGATTAAAGCTGCATTTCAGCGGGATTTCCGGGAATCGTTCACGGACGAGGCGACCGTCGTTGAAGAATCCGGCATTAAGATCAACCTCATAGAAGGAGACATATACAATATCAAGATCACAACAGCTATAGACCTGATGATTGCGGAGAGGCTTTTATCCTCCAGAGTATCGTTGTCGTAAGGCCGGGTAATGCAACGGGTTCATAATGTTGTTCCAGGAAGGATTGCCAGCAGGCGAAATTTTCGGGATTCCGGAATTTCGAGGCATTCGACAGGTCTAAAATATAAGTGGTGTGATGCTGCAGGAGGTCACTCCCGATGGATTTCAGTATTGTCTGATCCGGATCCCAGCGATCATACCAAAACCAAAACTGATGATAGATCCAGCGGGAGGGCGCGAGAATCCTGAATCGGTTGTAGGCATAAACGAAATTCCCCGATCCCATTACATAAAGCTGGTAATCGCCGGAAGGGGGGTGCAAATACAGATATTGCAACGCGGGGTTTTTGTCCATATTACCCGGGTAACGCGGCAGATGGGTCGCGTGCTGAACTACGTTATAACCCAGGCTGCAGCATAGCAGGATAGTCCATACCCGCAATCCTGTTTTGCTCCGGACCAGGGGGTCTTCCACAAACGCAAATACCACAAAAAGCAGTATGCCAAGGGTAGCCGCCAGGGGAAGAAAATAATAATAGAAACTGGGACTGGGAAGATAACCTGTCAGATATTCAGGAGTGAAAGAAAATAGTATTGCTGCCAGCGCAACAATGGTTAGAGCTTTCTTTTTATTCTGCATGAACAGCGAACTTACTCCCAATGTAACAGCGATGAGAAAGAAGACTTCCATATTTGTCCTGTCCATAGCGGTCTTGATGCTTATTAAATGTGCAGGCAATGATTTCTTTACTGTCGTGTACCACGAAAAGTTGAAAATAAAAGCGTCTTTCCAGAAAATCCCCAGTGCATGGTTGAGGCCGAGCCAGCCCAGAAGCGGCAGCGTTATGACCATAAATCCTGAAATCAGCCAGGCCAGGCGCTGCAGGAGGGGTGGTCCATCTTTTGCGAACAGGGCATACAGTATAAAAGGGACTAAAGTCAACGCCTGATCCTGCTGCATAAAAAAAGTAAGAGCCGCAAAAACCCCCAGCAGAAGCTGTTTGTACCGGTATTTTCCCATTATCAGGCAAAATGAAATGACCAGAAAAATGGCCGTATATTCCCGGGTCATTCCGATTCCTTGGCAGATGAGATGGTTCCGGCAGGCAAGATTGAATAAAAGTGGCAACAGCCAGGGATAGGAAAGCCGGTATTTTTTGCAGAGGTCAAAAAAAAGCAGGGTCGTCAACAGAACAAGAACGGCATCTATGATCCATAATCCCCAGGAGCCAAAGAGAAGGCCCGCGGAATTCAGCAAAAAAATCAGAGGTGGTTTGTGGTCGAAGAAATCCCTGTAGGGTATGCCACCTCTGCTGATCACCATGCCGAAATAGCGGAATATTTCTTTATCGTCGAAAAAAATATCCCATGGCGGGCAGTAAAGCAGGCTGAGCAACAGACAGGCCGAAATGATGAATATAAGGCCGTGGTATTTTCTATTCATAATCTAAACCTGAAAAGGATCGTCTGGCAGGCGGCCTGCAGGGATCCTGATAAGAAATAGCGATTCATTTTACTCCGCCGTGCATTATCTGTTTTTCTCCGGTTGACAGAGGTTGTGAATATCCGCTTTTTTTTTCCGGCAAACCAGGCTGTCAGCAGGATATTCGGTGCAAAACTTCCCGGCGGAATCTTGTCCAGCGCTTCCCCTAATGCTGCAGACCGCATCAGGCGATAGGGACTGTTGACATCCCGTACCTGCCGGCCATATAATAGATGAACGATCAGCCTGGATAACCTGCTTACGCAGCGTCGGGATAAACTTGCATTTTTTTCCATTCTTTCCGCCAGCAAAAAATCGTAGATATTTCTGCTTTCCCACAGCGTCCTGAAAGCAGCTGTATCGTATTGATTATCCCCATCGATCTGAAATACCCAGGATGCGGCAAGGGCTATCCGGTATCCTTTCAGGATGGCGGGCCCATGGCCCGCATTAGATTGCGAATAAACAACCAGGTGGGGATCTTTTACCTGCATAGCCCGTAAGAGTGCCATGCTGTGATCGTTTGAACCGTCGTCGATTACGATGATCTGATACGGTGTCCCGGTTTGTGCGAACACAGGTTCCCAATTCCGGATCAGATCAGAAATATGCTCTTCTTCATTGAAAACAGGTATTATTACCAGCAGTTCAGGATTGGCTTTCATTATGGCTTCTGATTAATGGAAGAATGCCGGTTTCGTATATTTCCAGGGCTCTTTCAATCGTCTGGTCCATATCGTAGTATTTAAAATCACCCAGCCTGCCACTTATAAAAACGTTTTTAAGCTGTCCGGCCTCTTTCCTGTAAAGTTCCAGAAGTTGCCGGTTCCTGTCGGAAGCGATCGGATAATAGGGGCTGTTCCCTTCATCCGGAAGAGAATATTCTTTGAAAATAATTGTATTGTCCTTTGTGTAATTCCGCTCCGGATGCAGATGCCGGGGTTCGTGAATACGGGTATAGGGTATTTCCGGTCCGGGAAAATTGATTACCGAATTGCCCTGGAAATCCTCCATGTCCAGTGTCTCCTTTTCAAACCGCAGAGTCCGCCAGTTCAGTTTTCCGTATTTGTAATCGAAGTACCGGTCGATCGGACCGCTATATACCAGGCAGGCGTCTTTTTTCAGTTGGTAACGCAGGGAAAAATAATCGGTGTCCAGCATTACCCTGATTTTCGGATGGGACAGAAGATTCCTGAATATGCGAGTATAGCCATTTTCCGGTATGCCCTGCCATTGATCAAAAAAATAATTCTCTATATAGTTCTTGCGAAAGGGAAGTCTGTTGAAAATGGAAGCCGGAAGATTTCGTGGATCCACCTGCCATTGCTTAATGGTATAATGCCTGAAGAATGCTTCATATAATTCATGCCCCAGCAGGGCAACGGCCTGCTCTTCGAAATTGGACGGCTCTTTGATTGAATGGTCCCTGACGGTGGCCATGAAATCGTCTACTTCATAAGGCTTCAGGTTCAGATGATAGAATTGGTTGATCGTTTCCAGGTTGATAGGGAATTGGTAAATCCGGTCTTTGTAAGAACTCAAAACCTGATGACGATAGTTGTTGAAGGAAGTGAATTGCTGGATATACTTCCACACTTTTTCATTGGAAGTATGAAAGATATGTGTACCGTATCGATGGAATTCGATGCCGGTGGCTTCATCTGTTTCGGAATAGCAGTTGCCTCCGATATGGCTTCTTTTCTCGATCACAAGTACATGCTGATCGGCGTGGCGGGCGATCCTTTCTGCGAGCACAGTTCCCAGAAATCCGCTTCCGACTATCACAAAGGAGTAATCCTGAATATTCATCTCTCTGTTGATTGACTGAAGTTAGACATTCCGGCACTTTTGTTTCGGGAAACGAATAAATTTCCTTTTTTTCACCGGTCTTTATTTAAATAAATTGACGGGAAAGGGAAGCCTGTTCATTTTCACGTGCTGATATTCCACGGCAACCGGGTTAAAGAGGGCATTGAAAAAAGCTATTCCCGGAATGTCTGATCCTTCGAACCGGAATATTTTTTCTGTCCCCGCATAATCCTGAATGATCGCATCCGTCAGCAGATAAAAGGCGCCCGTTTTTTTCCCAGCTGCCGTACTGCCTCCAAGCACGGAGTAAACAAATTGCCGGTCGCTGAAAATGAGATACCAGGCCAATGTTTCTCCCGTTGAAGATAAGGCGGTGTAACCAGCTGCCTGCTTGTTTTTAAACAACAGGTCCGCGCAGCGGACAAATCTATCATATACACGGGTTGGGATATCCGGCTGTTTACTGCCATAGAGCCTGTGCAACAGAATGACGGATGCAGGGTCCCCGCTGCGGTCAATTTGAAGCAGGTTTTTTCCAGCTTTTTTTTTTGCCCGTTTTGCCAGCCTTTTATACCGGGAACTGATCAGGTCATAGGTTTGATGAAGGGATAAAAAATAGTTGGTGCGTGTATCTTTTTTTAAGCGAACATTGCGATCACTGTCCGAAATAAAATTTTCTTCATTAATATCTATGTCCCAGAGTGTAAATTTTTTTGGTATCGTATCTAAAAAGGGGGATATGTCAAAGGGAATGGATCCATTTCCGAATACGCCCAGGGTTTTCGTGAAATAAGGCTGGTACAAATAAGGGAATCCGAATTTCTTATTCCAGGTCAGCGGCATAACCCTGCTGTAGTCGTCTTCGACCAGGGCACTCCAGTGTTCAGCCATTGCATCCAGGTAGAATGCATGGGCATAAATAAGCCCGTTCCGCGCGTGGAGAATGCAGTTATCCCATTTGGCAATGTCGATCTCTGCGCGGGTTAAATACCTGATATGGCCGGGGGACGCTTTCATTATTTTTCAAAAGCCTTTTTTTTCAGCAGCTTTTTGTAATCGAGGTTTTGAATATCGATACTGAAAGTTAACTTTCTCCAGAATGTTTCTGACTTAATCAGGTCACGAAAATCACTGCTGTAAACAAGCGGCGCATAAATATTCAGCACATTTTTGAAAAGAGAAAGCTGAATGCCCCCTGTATACAGGAACCGGCTGGTTTGCGCATTGGTTTTCCAGGCTTCCGCATAAGTACCCACATCGAAGAAAATACGAATGGGAACCGGTACCGGAAATAATCTTCCCGGGAGGCTGGTGGAAAAATTCAATGCGCTTACCCAATCGGCAGAACGGCCCTGAACGTAGTCGTAGGGGTCTATCCGGAGCTTTAATCCTCCATCCCGGATGGAGATCTGCTGCGCAGCGAGTCCGTCGTTAGCCACAGATCCGTTTTCAAATGCATAGGAAGCCGTGCGCCCCAAAAAATACTGGTTGTAGGTATAATCTTCTTCGCCGGTTACGCCCAGTAACTTGGGCTCATACCGCGACAGATCCCGTTTATTGTACTTATTCCAAACGCCGAATTTGGCTGCAAAAAAACGTACCCGCATGCCGCCACCGGAGGAATAATTGAAGAAATAATCTGCGTTCAGGTTGATCCGGTAGAACATGTCGCTCTGCTGAAACTCCAGCCGCGCATCATAAGGATACAGTACCCGGTCGTCGCGGATATTTAATCCCAGCTGGTTTACGTACCGGAAGCTCCGGGAAATCGAATTCGGATGAATCAGCGAATCTCCGGTGAATACAGCAAAATTTGCAAACTGATTCTCATAAATCAGGTAGGATTTCAGATCCAGCCATTTTTCCAGGGTACTTCGGGCTGATCTTTTTTTGAAATCGATCCGCAGGTAAGGAACCCATTTTGAAAATTTCTCAAACATGCTATTCCCGGTACTGTCTTTTGCATAATTGCTGGAAAAACGGGCCCCATTGATTCCAACGGTTATTTTCCGGATCTTTTTTCCCGGATACCAGGAATAACTGATTCTGCCAAGTCCTTCGATGCGTTTTCCGTTCCAGGGATACAGCGGTGCAATAAGGAATTGAAAATTATTTTCCGGAAGATTATAATTATTGACCAGCAGGCCGGCCATTAAATGATCGTAATTGTTGTAACCCAGTATGGGTGCAATATTAATAAAATTGTACTGGCCCTTATTTGCGGGAAAAGACCGGGCTGAAAAATACCGGTACGCCAGGCGCAGCCTTTTCTTCGGATCCCGGGGAAATAAACTTTGCACGGTATTAAGCTTTTCAAAAGCATTTTCCATTGGTTTGCCGGATGATCCTTCCAGGGCTGTTCTGAAATCATCCGGACCGGGATGTCCGAATTTCCAGGCATTAAAATAGACATGCATGCTCCTGTCGAATGCTTCTTTTCCCAGAGAATCCTCCAGGGATTTTAACCAGAATGCCGTTTTTGTTCCTGCAACCAGATAGTAATTCTCCCGACTCATATCGGCCGCCGGTGTGCTGATGGGCTGCGTTGTTTTTCCCTTTTCGGAAACAGCCAGCCACAACTCTCTATCCCGAGACAGAAACTTCTTTTCAAATTTCCGGGAAAAAGGAGTTTGCAGCCGGTCGTAATAATACTGCATGAATCCTTCCGACATCCACGGATGCAACCGTTCATTGGAAAGACAGGCAGCCTGAAACCATTGCCCTGCCAGCGCCGGAAGCAGGTGGGTATCCGAAAAGCCATAGAAATGCGCTTTTTCGAGCATGACGAGACCGGAAAAACTTTCCGCCGGCGCATGCAGAACTTTCACCAGGTTCAGGGAGGGATAGGGATAATCGGAAATCAGGGCTGAAAGCTGGCGGATAAATGGTTTGGATCTGCTCACCGGATCCTGCGCATACGCTTCCTGCTCACGCAGGTTGCTGCTGTCTGATGCCGGATAATACAGATGCAGCGCAATTATTTTTCCGGATTCCAGTTGTACCGTGTCCTTTTTTTCGAGCAGATGTCTGGCAGCTACCCAGGCAAAAGAATTTGCGTCTTTCAGCGAAAAAAAATACGAATTATTTCCGTGATGCAAAACGGAATCGGCCGAACAGCCTGCCACCACGCTGTATTTCTCCGGCACTTCGATCGTTGCTTCGTAATCTGCCGGCTCGTGGTAGGCGCCTCCCTGTTCCAGGAAAGGCATCGGGTGCCAGCCCGAGCGGTCGTAAACAGCCGGCTCCGGATACCAGTTGCTGATCTGGAAAGTATTGTTCTCTGCCCCGTAGCCGGAGAAATTATAAGGAAGTTTCACATGAAATGTGGCAGAGATCTGCAGACTGTCGCCCGGCGCAAGACCGCCGGGCAGCAATAGTTTGATCACGTCAATATATTCCGGGTGATCCTGTATATCGGCGAGCATTCCGTTCACCCGGAACTCCAGCCGGTTGATATACCCTCTTTTATCCTTATCTGAGAAGTAAAAAGCGGTCTTTCCGTTGCCGATCAGCTGATCACTGTAGCTGGTTTTATCATTTCGGTATGCATTGGGCCAAACATGCAACCAGATAAAATGCAGGGTATCGGGTGAATGATTTTTGTACCGCAGATCCATACTGCCGTCGAGGGCCTCTTGCTGAACATCCAGCTTTGCCTGCAGACGGTATTGCAAACCCTGCCTCCATGCCGGCTGGGCTGCCAGCAGCTGGCTGAAAAGCAGTGCAGGTAAAATGAACAGTTTTTTCAAATGAAGAGCCGGTTTGTTCTGGTTAACGGCCTTTGCCTTTAAAAATGGTTAGTAAGGTATGCATCAGGATTTTAATGTCGAGCGCAAGGGAAATATTCTCCACGTAGATCAGGTCATATTTCATCCGCTCGATCATTTCATCAACGTTTTCTGCGTACCCGAATTGTACCATTCCCCAGGAAGTAATTCCCGGTTTTACTTTCAGCAGGTATTTGAAATAAGGCGTTTTCTGCATGATCTGATCAATATAATACTGGCGTTCCGGCCGGGGGCCCACCAGGCTCATTTCTCCCCGGATTACATTGAATAGCTGAGGAAGTTCATCGATACGCCATTTTCTCATCGTCCGGCCCCACCTGGTAATCCGGTTATCATTTTCCGAAGAAAGGGCGGGACCGTTCTTTTCCGCATCCTGCAGCATGGATCGGAATTTATGTATCTGGAATTTTCTTCCCTTATAGCCGGTTCTTTCCTGCGAGAAAATAACCGGCCCTTCCGATCCAAGCCTCACCCGGATGGCCGTATAAAGCAGGAAGGGGGAAAATAGAATCAGGGCGATTGCGGATATCAATACATCAAAAAGCCGTTTGATGTGCAATTGCCATTCCGGCATCAGGCCGGTATGGATATCCGTAAGCACCGCACTGAAAAGATTATTGGTTTTTACGGAACCCGAAAGAATGTCCAGGATGCCGGGCGTGATTTTGATCTCCACATCTTTTTCACTCAGCCGCTGGATAATCCTTTCAGCAACATCATTTTCTGTTTTTTCCAGCGCCACTACGACCAGTCTGATATGATCCCGGTCAATAATTTTTTCCAGATCTCCAACCCCGCCTTTCAACGGAAGCGGAAAATGCGCTTCAAGGGAAGGGCCCGCATTGAGGTATCCTGTGAAATGATAGCCGCTGGCTTCAAGGCCCCTCCGGCTTTCCTCATATGTTTTCAGCGCGATTGGCCCGGTTCCCAGGAGGAGGCTGTTGAAAATAATTTTCCCCTGATGAACTTGTCTCCTGGCAAGCGTCAGAATAACCGATCGCCCAAACCAGGTGATCAGGAAATGGGAGAGCAGGAAAATAAAATATGCTTTATAATAATACCGGTAGTCGGTTTGGGGATCATTGATTACAATGGCAAAAAACAGAACCGTGCAACCGATAAGACTGCAGAGGGCTGTACTGGAAAATTCATTCAGCCTTGATTTTTTATAAAGGGAATGATAAGCGCCGGTAAGTCCGTAAAATACTATCCACCCTGCCGGTATCAGGATCAGTCCCAGCCAGAACCGGTTATTAAGGTCTAATCCGCCACTGGTATCATATACTGGTTCGGAAAGCAGGATACGACGGGTAAAATACAGTACGAACCACGATAATACGGAAGAGAAAAAATCGCTGATGCTGTACCAGATGATATGGATCCTGCTGCCCTGTTTCATGCATTTTTCAGCTGTTGATTGAATTGTATTTTATTTTTTGAAGTATCTGATGGGCTATGTCCATGGCCCGGTAACCATCCATTTCTGAAACGCGCGTGGGTTTATTCTGTAATACCGATTCTGTAAATTTTTCCAGTTCCATTTTGATCGCATTTACCTCGGGTGATTGCGGATTGATGACGGAAATGGATTTTTTGCCATTGCGTGTTTCAATTTCAAAAGAAAAACCATTGGGGTCATCCGTTTGATTCAGGCTGATGATTTCTGTTTTTTTTGTCAGGAAATCGACGCCGATATAAGCGTCTTTCTGGAAGATGCGCATTTTTCGCATCTTCTTCATAGATATCCTGCTCGAAGTCAGATTAGCCACGCAGCCATTGTTAAATTCAATGCGGACATTGGCAATGTCCGGGCTGTCTGTCATAACCGCCACACCACTCGCATAAATATTTTTTACATCAGCTTTTACAATATGGAGAATAATATCAATATCATGAATCATCAGGTCGAGAATAACACTCACTTCGGTTCCGCGCGGATTGAATTCCGCCAGCCGGTGCACTTCGATGAACATGGGATGCAGCGGTACATTTTCCAGGGCGAGAAAGGCCGGATTGAATCTCTCCACATGACCGACCTGCAGTTTAACATTGGATTCTTTTACGAGTTTGATGAGTTCCCTTGCCTCTTCCATATCATTGGCCAGCGGCTTTTCCACAAAAACGTGCTTGCCTTTCCGGATGGCCAGTTTACAGAGTTCAAAATGTGAATTGGTAGGTGCTATGATATCCACTGCATCGCATGCATCCATTAATGCCGCAGCGTTTTCAAACCTTTTGATATGGTATTTTTCCGCAACTGCCTTCGCCGTGCTGGCATCCGGGTCATAAAAACCGGTGATTTCTGCTTCCGGAATCTCTTTCCAGTTATTTAAATGAAACTTTCCCAGGTGTCCGGTTCCAAATACGCCAACTTTAAGCATCCATGCAATTTAAGAAGTCAAATATAAATAATGTGCAAGATGTGGGGCGGAATGATATGAACCAATCCCCTGCAAATGTGGATATGTGGGAAACCTTCCGGTCAGGCCTGGCTTTGCGCTGGTATTTGTCTCTCAAAAATCCGAAGACGCAGATATTTGAAAATATTGGAAAACGTAAGTGGAATATTTTTTTGCGGAAACACTTTTGCTTTGATGAGTTTAACCATCGTTAAGAAAAAAACGATTATAAAGAGAACAAGGGTTACGCCGAAACAAATATCATACATCCGGAGAAAAAATGTTCTGATGGAAATGGTATCCGCCTCCTGTTTTCCAACCGAAAGATCCAGCACTTTTTTAATCGCCGGAAAAATGACCGGAACTTTTGTCCAGTTGGTATAGCGCACACCGGCATAACGGTAATTACTGTCGTAATTAGCGGGCAACTGCTTCCTGTAATAATCCCAGTTGGCCTGTACGTCCGCAAAGCTGGCAAGTCCCCCTCCTGGCTTTTCAAAATAAACGTCAAAAAGCGCATCTACCACTGCCCATCCATGATTGGTTTTGACCTCTACTATATTGTGCGCGGCATATCTTCCATTCGCCTTCATCTGGGCGATCCGCACAGGGAAGCCATAACCATCGTAAAGGCGGGCCAGAACATAAGAGAAGCTTCCACAGGCGCCATTTGCGGTCATCAGATCGATGGTGGTCGGATGCAGGAGACTGGCTTTAATTCCCGTAAGAGGTTGTCCTTCGAAAACAGATTCCCGGTTCGTCATTAAATTATGACCGGCATGCATCAGTTTAACGACAACAGAATCCTGCGAGTCGCCGGATTTTATAACATCTGACCGGATTGCCTGAAACAGCTCCTTTTCATAGTCTGCTTCCATTTTGAAGTAGAAAAGGGTAGCCAGCAGGAACCCATTAAGGAAAGTGAGGAAATACAGATTCCAGAAAATACGTTTTATCATCGCTGCTGTATAATTATATTACTCATTAATCGGTCTTCTTCTGAGGATAGGATTCTGCCGGGAATGAGGGTAGGGGGAAATATACGAGCTTTCAAAGTTAACAAAAAACCAATACAACGAGATCAGGACTCGGTAGGGCAATTTTCATACCAGGCTACATCTTAGCAGGGTATAGCAGGCCACTTATTCAATCACATACAGCCGGAGCCTTCCGGAAACGCCTGCTAATAGTATTTAAGCCGAATTCCTTGCTGCATTAATTACCCCGAACGAACAACGGATGATGAGTTTTTCATATATCTCCTTCATGGGAGAATCCGATTTTTCTGCTTCCCGGAATTTCGTGATCGCATATTGCTGAATCGTACTCAGCGGCAATACAATTCTTTCCCGCATCTGAATGGACAACTGCTCGATCGGGTAGTCGGACATCAGTTCCTGTTTGCCGGAAAGCTTGAATATAAATTTTTTCGTGAGTTCGAATTCATTGTAGATGAGAAACCAGATCTTTCCGAATCTGGGGTCTTTTGAAAAACTTTCTGTGAGGGGGAAAAAGCATTTTTTCATGGCCATTTCGCTATTGTCCAGTAAGGTTTTGAAATAAGGGGAATTGGCGTAGAGCTGTTTAACTGCATGCCATTTGCCCTTTTTCTCCATATCCTGAAGTGCGGTACCGACCCCGTAATATCCGGTTACATTTTGTTTTAACTGGCTCCAGGAACCAACAAAAGGAATGGCCCGCAGGTCTTTAAGTTCCATTTTTCCGGAATTTTTCCTTTTGCTGGGGCGGCTGCCAATATTGGTTTCGCTATAGAATTGCAGCGGACTAACCTCGTTCAGGTATTCCATGAAATCCGGATGGTCCCGCAGCGCGGTATAGGACCGGTAACTGGCCTCCGCCATTTCTTCCAACAGGGATTCTTCTTCTTCGCTAAGCGTGACTTTCCGGGAAGAAAAGAGGTCATTGGCAATACCGGCATGGACAAGCTGTTCAATATTGAACTGGGCCGAAGCCACGGTTCCGAAATTGGAACTCACGGTTTGTCCCTGAACGGTCAGCTGTATTTCCTTATTAGCGATATTTTTTCCGAGGGAGGAATAAAAGCGGTGTGTTTTTCCTCCTCCGCGTGCGGGCGGGCCGCCCCTTCCGTCAAAAAACACAACCCGCACACCATACTGATCGGAAATTTTGGTAAGCTCTTCCTTTGCCTTATAAATGCCCCAGTTGGCCATCAGGTAACCGCCGTCCTTGGTTCCGTCTGAAAATCCCACCA
>Ga0207707_10000204_pt1 | contig 63042 bp, 56 predicted proteins | sample KBSC83BmetaG_FD_184336 | JGI IMG/M metagenome (GOLD analysis project Ga0207707, IMG submission 184336) | Corn rhizosphere microbial communities from Kellogg Biological Station, Michigan, USA - KBS C8-3B metaG (SPAdes) (version 2) | ecosystem: Host-associated > Plants > Roots > Rhizosphere ... | reverse complement strand
CGGCGCTGCCTGGTTCGCCGACCCGACCGGCTATGGCGTGACCAGGCTAAAGGACGGAGTTTTTACCCGCCATCAGATCGAGTCGGCGAGGGGAGGGCCCTACGGAGTTGCAGCGACGGCCGATGGTGCCATATGGGCGACGCTGCAAAGCGGCAACCAGCTCCTCCACCTCGGAGCCGACGGGACCAGCAGGACATTCGACCTCCCGCGCCGCGGCGCCGTGCCGACTGACGTCGCAGCCGGCTCCGACGGTTCGGTGTGGTTCCTGCAGTTCCGTGCCAATCGGGTCGGGCGTTTCAAGGATGGACAATTCTCTGATGTCGAGGCGGGGCAGGAAAATGCCGGTCTCAGCGGCATTGCCGTGGCTCCCAATGATGACGTCTGGTTCGGCATGATGCGCCGCGCGAGTCTCGGGCGGCTGCGCAATGGCCATATCACGGTCTTTGCGCTTCCCCGTGACAAAGCCCGGCCGTTCAGTGTCGCTGTCGATCGCAATGGCAATGTCTGGTACGCCGACATCAGCGGATTTGTCGGTATGCTGCCCGCCAAATACGCGGGCGCGCGTTAAGCGCAGGAAACACAGAGTTGCTGGTGCTCCCGGCGTCCGATCGCAGCATGGAGATTCAGGCCACCGGCAAAGCCGACAGTTCGGAAATCGCGCGGATGGTCAGCACCACGCCCATGCCGATGATCAGCAGGCTGGTGGCGATCTGCAGGCGCACCAACCAGATGCTGGCCAGCCAGTCGAGCACCTTTTCGCCGACCTTCGCGGCAACGATGCCGACCACCACCAGCGTCGCCGCGAAGCCAAGGCTGAACACCACGACGGTGACCAGGCCGAGCAGGACTTTTCCGCTCGACAGCGCGCCAAGCAGCAGCGCCAGCGCGGCTGGATCGGGGAGCAGGCCGCCCGCAATACCCAGCGCCAGCAGCATTGGCAGTTTCGGACGGTTCTCGGCCACGACGTCCAGTCTGTGGGCGTGGACCTTGCCGAAACCGTGGCTGTGCCAGACCACAGGCTCGCCGTGCCGATGGCTATGCGGGTGGTCGTGGTCGTGAGCGTGATCATGAGCTTCAGCCCCGCTGGTGCTATCGCCCGGTTCGCCGGCTTCCCCCATGGCGCGCGCCACAAGATCGCGCTGGGCCCACAGCATCCATAGGCCGAGCACGATCACGAGGATGCCGACTGCGACCGCGAGATAGGCTTCGATGCGCTGCGGTCGCAGCCAGGTCGAGCCGAGTGAGGCGAGCACGCCGACCAGCACGATGCCGCTGGTGTGGGACAGCGTGACAAAAATTCCAAGGATCACCGCGTCGATCGGCTTGCCGCGCGCCCCGACGATGTAGGCGGCCGCGATCGTCTTGCCGTGTCCTGGCGTCGCCGCGTGCGCTGCGCCCGCCCAGAAGCTCGACGCGACGAAGAACAGGAATTCCCGCATTCAGGCAGCCATCCGCTGTCAGTTGGCCGGTCAAGGCCGTTGCTCGGTATGGATAAGTAGCATATCGGCCCCGGTAGTGGCGCTGGTCGCCAATCGTTACGAGCGAGAAAGTCTGCTCGTTAGCGGATCAAGGTGATGCCGGTCGCGGGGTGGGGCTGGGGTCCGGCCACGGAGATGCGCCTGCGGTCTCGGTCTCCGCCGTTTCCAGCCGGATCGGGCGTGGTACCGGTTTGAGGCCTGCCGAAATGCTCTTGGCCAGCTCCGCTGCGCTGGTCTTGACGTCGAGCTGGAGGAAATTGTCGAGGTTCTGAAGGTTCGGGACTGCGTCCTGCCGCCCAAGGTCTTTCGCAACCACATAGTGAGCGTAGGCCTTGGTGTAGTCCCGCGCCGTTCCGGCGCCATCGTGATAGGCACGCGCAAGCCAATATTGGCAATAGGCAATTCTGTACGGCGCGCAAAGCTGGAGCAATTCAAACGAGCGCTTAGTGTCGAACCAGGGCGCCTCCCGCGCGGATCTGTAGACGAAAGCGAGTTCCTCGAGAGCGTAGATCGAGTGCCCCTGGCGCCAGGATCGCTCGAACCACTTGATCGATTCCGACAAATCCGTGCCTTCCCGATAGCCATACCGGTCGCGGAACCACCGCGCGAGCGTGAGCTGGGCCGGTTCAAGCCCTGCGTCCGCGGCGCGGCGCAGATAGTCGATCGTCTTCTCGTTGTCGCGGATCAGGCCGCCCCGGCCCGTATTGATGCAGTAGGCGAGTTGCGCCATGGCGATAAGTTCGCCGCTGTCGGCCGCCCTGCGCAAGAGATCGACTGCCTTGACGGTATCGTAGGTGCCGCCGAATTCGCCGCTGACGTATCCGGCAGCGGCCAACCGCATCGCGTAGGGCTCGCCGGCCGCCACCGCGTCATCGATCAACTTCCGTCCCGCCGTCTCATCCTTCGGCAGGCCGCCGGCGCCCGCGAAGAGGACGCGCCCGAGCACGCTGCCAGCCTGACGATGTCCCCCGGCGGCCGCCTCGCGCAGCAAGGCTTGCGCGTTGCGCGCCTGGTCGGTCGAATTTGGTACCAGCAAAGCGAGCGCGGTGACGAACTGAACATTCGGATCGCTTGCGGTCGCCGATTTCAGGATGTCGATCGCCTTCGCCCAATCATAGCGATAATAGGCGCCGAGCGCCGCCGTGAGTTTCGGCTGGTCGTCCGCCGCAGAATTTCGAAAGGACGACCGGTCGACGTTCACCGTGATCTGATTGGCGATAGTGGGTCTGCCGACCTCGTCGTCCCAGAAAAACACGGCGCGCCGGGTTGCCGCGCAGCCCGGGGTCGACGCGTTGGTGCAATCGGCAGGCTTTGCCCAATTGCCCAGAGGAACTGCGGCCTGAGGAAGACCCACAAGAAGCCAGCTCGCGAGAAGGATTGCCGTCACCTGCGGCCAGACAAGCCACGCGCGGCGGTACCAGGGATCGTACTGCCAGAAGGCGACATGCAAGGCCGCGGTTCGGCCCATCGCTGTCATCGAGTTTGTTCGTTCCAGTTCCATCCCGGGGGCCGATTGTTTCGTTGATGGCTATGCCACGTCCTGCTTGACCAGCTCGACGGCGAGGAACTTGAGCGCATCGGCGACGGGAATGAAAAAGCCGATGCTTGAGCCTAACTTCTCGGCCGTGGTGGTAACTCCGGAAACACTGATGGCAACGACATTGCCAAACCGGTCCACCATGGCTCCTCCGCTACTGCCGCCATGGATGGCGGCGTCGCTTTGGATGAGCTTGAGATCGTCGACCGTGCGATAAGCGCTGACGATGCCCTTGCTGATGGTCGTCGAGTAGTTTTCACTGTACGGCGTCCCGACCGCATAGACCTCGGCGGCGACATCGGGCGGTTCGAGCTGCAGCGGCAGGGCTTCCAAGGCCGATTCGTTCACCTTCACCAGGGCGACATCTCGCGCCTTGTGCGATCGCAACACCTCGCCGGGCATCTGACGGCCAGTTGTCAGTTTGATTGTTACAAATTTGTTGTCTCCTACCACGTGTTGGTTGGTCAGAAGGTACCCATCCTTGGAGATGAAAAAGCCGCTGCCGTGGCCACCTTCCAGTTTTATGGTCACAACGGCGGCCTGCAGAGCGGATGTCCCCTCCGACAGCGGGGTGACCGAGCGACGGAGCGCGGGAATCCTTACGATTGTATCGCTGATCTTCTCCGGCACGGTCTCGCGATATCCGGAAATCCGGATGGCCGCGTCGATATCCGCCATGGCGATCTGACGCACGTCCCCTGAGGGGTCGTGCGCAATGCGCGTGGCCTGGGCCTCGCGCGCGCGCTCGAGCAGCGTTCGCATCTCGCGCGCCTGCCCCCAGGACTTGTTGCGCATGCCCACCTTCATCCACGGACCGAGGCTGGACTCGAGATCGTCAGGCAATACGAAGTTTTGGCGTTTCGCCATCACCCGCAGGATGGCGGCGAGCTCGTTTGCGGCATAGGGCGGAAACTCGATCGTCTTGGTGAAGCGGCTGGAGAGGCCCGGATTGCTGTTGATGAAGCGCTGCATCTCGTTCGGGTAACCCGCGACAATGACGACGATACGGTCGCGGTTGTCTTCCATGAATTTGAGCAGCGTATCGATTGCCTCCTGGCCGAAATCATTGCCCGGTCGGGCAAGCGAATAGGCTTCATCGATGAACAGGATGCCGTCGAGCGCTTCCCTGCATTTGTCGAGCGTCTTGGGAGCGGTTTGGCCGATATAGCCCGCGACGAGACCCGAGCGGTCAGTCTCGACCAGATGACCTTTTCGCAGAACGTTGAGCGAACGATAGATCTCGCCGAGCGCGCGCGCGACCTCGGTCTTCCCCACTCCGGGCGGGCCGGTAAAAACCATGTGCCTGCTGATGGGCGCGATGACGAGTCCCTGCTCGCGGCGCAAGCGCTCGACTTCAAGCGCCGACATCAGCTTGTTCACCTCGTCCTTGACCGGCTCCAGCCCGACCATCTCTTCGAGGCGGTCCAACGCCTGATCGAGCGTGCGTTCAGGGGGGATGGTGGCCTCAACCTTCAGCCTGCGCCCGGGGCGTGCCGCCAAGTGGTCAGGCGCAGAAGAGGGCACAGACACGTGTTGAACGACGACCGGAGGCGGAGTCGGTATGGTCGGCACGGGCGGAGGCGCCGGCGGCGGGACGTGCATTCGCACCAGCGGCACGCCTACGCTTTCGAAGTCGACCATCTCGATCCGGGTCATGTCGGCGGCCGGATCGGCTGCCAGGCGCAAGGACTGGGCTTCGCTCGCTCTATCAAGAAGGTTGCGCATCTCGCGAGCGTTGCCCCAGCCCTCGCTTCTCCACTGGGTTTCGATCCAGGGGACCAGGCTTTGCTCGAGTTCGTCGGGCAACTCCGCGCGTTGTCGGCTGGCCATCAATCGCAAGATCGCAGCCAGCTCTTTCGGCTCATAGGCCGGGAATTCGATGGTCCTGTTGAAGCGGCTCGCCATCCCCGGGTTCATGGCGATGAAACGCCGCATTTCATTGGGGTATCCGGCGGCGATCACCATGACGCGGTCGCGGTTGTCTTCCATGAATTTGAGCAACGTCGCGATGGCCTCGTTGCCGAAATCCTTGCCTTCGCCCGCGAGCGAGTAGGCTTCGTCGACAAAGAGGATGCCGTCGAGTGCCTCCTTGCACTTGTCCAGCGTCTTGATGGCCGTCTGCCCGATATAACCTGCGACCAGATCGGCGCGCTGCACCTCCACCACATGTCCCTTGCGCAGCACTTTGAGCGAGCGATAAATCTCCCCAAGGGCGCGCGCGATCTCGGTCTTGCCGACGCCGGGCGGCCCGGTGAACACCATGTGCCGGCTCACCCTCGCCACGGGCAAGCCCTGCTCACGGCGCTTGCGCTCGACTTCGATGCCGGCCAGCAGCTTGTTGACCTCCTCCTTGACGGAGCTGAGCCCTATCATCCGGTCCAGTTCGTCGAGCACCTCATCGGCGCTGCGGACGGTCACGGCCGGTGAGTCCACGTTCAGCCGGCGCCCGACCGTATAGCCCTCGCCGAGAGGGACCAATCCGAATCCGGTGGGGTCGCTGCCGAGCCGCATCGCCACGTAGGTCAGTGCGACGCCGGCCACCATGATCAGAAGCACGGCGCCGACCGTGAGCGAGTTCGCCCATGTCAATGCGCTGAATGGACCGGATCTCGGATTAAGGATCCAGTTGGTGGCGACCGCGGCCACAATCATGGCGGCGCACATGGCGACCATCGGATTGTTGCGGAAGAAGTTTTTCATTGCTGGCAATTCCCGATCACGGCGTCGCGTTCACCCATTTGCGCACTCCATTGGCGCATTCATGGGCACGGATTGCGAACCTGCCACCTCACGTTGACGGAATACGCGCCATTGACGTCGTGGACGCCCCCGGGCGTCAGATAGAACCCCACCTGGTCCGCCTCGCCGACCAATGTAAGAACGCCACGGCCCGTGGGATAAGGCGAGGGATAGGGAACAGCGACGCGCTGAGGCGCGGGGGTGAGCTTGATCGGCGGCGACAGATAATTTCCCGAGCGGACGCGCACCATCCCACCATGCCCACTCGGTCGTTGCGTCAACGTCACCCATGCCAGCGGCACCTTGCAGTTCTTCGCGTCCTCCACCGCTGCTTTCGAAGTTCCCGGATCGAGGCTCGGAAGGGCAGCATTGATGTCGGCTGGGACAAGCACTTCAAGAGTGGATTCCTCACCAACGCCAGCCGGCTTGTCGCCGACGATGCTTGGCAATACGACGACAGCGGCTATTCCGGCGATCACAAGCCCGCCGGCAATTCCGATCAGGGTGCCTCGAGAGGAGCCAGGCTTCTCGCCACGAGGCGGCTCCTGACCTGGAGGTCGATCCTGCCCGCCGGGCGCGCCCGCGGAAGCCTCATGTTGTGCTTCTGGCTCACTCATGTTTCGGGCATCCATTGCCGGGACGAGAAGATTATGGTTGACGGCCGACGTGACGACAACCCTGATTCAGGGAGTCGGGGTCGAAATGCACATTGAACGACGTCGCGTACCTACCATCGTGTTTCGTACCGGCTTTCGTTCCTGACAGCGGGGGCGCAGGGACCGGCTTTTGTCACAAGGCTGCGGCGTGGAACGTGCGCTGGGTCACTGATCCCGTTTCAACCACTCCATCAATCATCGAGCAGGGCCTGCAGACAGTCGCGAAGCTCATCGACGCTGGAAGCCACGCGAGACGCGCCTGCCGCGGCCAGCCGTTCCGCCTCATGATATCCCCAGCCGACTCCCATTGACCGCACCTTTGCTGCCCGCGCCATCTCCATGTCGTAGGTCGTGTCGCCGACAAAAATGGCGTTCTCCGGCTTCACGCCTGTTGCCGCGAGAGCCTGAAGCAGCATCGCAGGGTCCGGCTTGGAAGGCGCCATGTCGGCCGCCTGGATGGTTCGAAAGTAGTCGCGCCATCGAAGCGCGGCCAGCGCCGGCGCTACGGTCAGCGACGTGTGCCCTGTGGCCATTCCAAGCACCGCGTCGGGAGCGGAGCTCAGGTCGCTCAGAAGGTCGGCGATGCCGTCGAACGGTTTTTCGGCGAATGCAGGGTCGGCCCGCAACTGCGGAAGCAGGAGGTCATAGGCTTTCACCATATCGCGGATCGGCGCCGCCGGGCCGGCCAGTTGCGCCAGGATGAGATCGAGCGTTTTGCCGACCAGCGCAAGGCTGTCGGCCGGCGAAGGAAGCGGCAGGCGGAATTCGGAAAAGACAATCCGGTGACTCTCCCAAATCAGGGAGCGGCTGTCCACCAGCGTGCCGTCAAAGTCGAAAATGATCAGCTTCATTCTATGCTTCTCGTCTAATTCCGGTTCGGTGCCGTTGGGAAACATGCAGCACTATCTGTGCTGGATCGCCCGCGCCATCTATACCTCATGGCGCGCCACGTCTCTCCTGATGAAGATATTTGAGCCCGAGAACGACGAGTTCATCTTCGGTCATATGGCTTTGCTCCGAGAGCTTCTCCAGCAGTGACGGACGGAGCGTGGATAGCCGATGCTCTGGCACCATTTTGATGAGCGACCAGGTGCGCAGGATTCGATTGATGGCAGCGTGACGATGGTCCTCGGGCATTCTGATCAGCCGTTGGCAAAAAACGATGGCCTGTTGCGGTGCAAATTCTTAGCGGTGAAGACACGAATAAATGCGAACGAGCTCCCGAGCCTGCAGTGGAACGGCGCGCTCGGCATCCCTGTTTTGGGTTGCGGTTGCGCAGGACAACCAAAAGTAATTTCCTGCGGGGTCGATGACCAGGCGGGTGGGTGAGAAGTCCGCAAGAACCACCGACAGATAAGGTATGGTTGAGAACCAGGATAGAGCCTTGAGCCTCGGCGAAATCCGCTCCGACGAAACGAACTGCGGATTCCCAAGCTTTGGGTCTGCGTCCTGGCCGGTCGCCAGCGCTGCCACCGCGGTCCGGTAATCGGTCCATGCCGTGACGAATTTTTCGATTTCGACCGCGTGGATCAACATCGCGACGGCAAACGCTCCGGCAAGTACGCGAAGCGCCTGGTTGCCGGGCGAGATCAGGGTTTGCTGCAGTCCGGCCAACGGAGAAAAAATTATTCCATCTCCAGCCATCGCCGACAATGCCGCCACCGCGCCGAACACAGGAGTGAGGAGGACCAGCACGGTGCGTAAATAATATCGACTGCTCGCGTGAACGGAATGGTCGAACTGCAACCAGTACATGGAGAGCGGCACCAGTACGATCGCAAGCGAATAGATCCAGGCCCGTTCCGGAGATATCATCGAGACCGCTGCGAAGATCGCGCCGTAGGCTGTCAGCGCCGCCAACAACAGCAGGACGACCTCGACCTTGAAGACTTCAGGATCGAAAAAGTGCAAGGCGGCCCTCAACAGCACGCCTGCATAATAGTCGTCGGGCGGAAGCACGAATTTCGACGCCGCCGCCAATGTCAGAATTACGGTCAGGCTGATCATCGCACGCACGAACTGAACGCTCCGCAGGCCGCGGGGGGCCAAGGTCGCCACAATGGCAAACAGCAATACCAAAGCGCCCTCATGCGTAAATGCAAGCAAAAGTTGTGCGGCGAAAACTGGAATTGCTCCAGCGACGGTTCGCTTCGCGTAATGGCTCAGCGCCAGCGCAGGCCAAAAGATCGCGTGGGCCAGCCACATCTCGGTTGGAAAGCCGAAGATGAGCGGGCAGAGCAGGGCGGTCGAACAGCAGGCATAGAAAAAGATGAATCGGCCGCGCGAGCGATCGGCCGCGTAGGTGCAAATCAGCCCGATCAACGGCGAGATGTAGAAGAGCACCCCGTAGGTCGTGATGCCCGCCCACGGTCTGCCCGTGACTTCGACCATGATCTCGGCCGGCCACAGACTCATCAAAAACACCGACGACCGGCCGGAGATGTTGTGCCAATGAAACGCCCAGACGTCCTGGACGGCGAGGGCGTAGGAAAACATCGCGCCATCGCCGTAAAGCTCAAGTTGATAGTGCAGCGCGATAACGACGAATGCGGCGGACCAACACACGCCAGCTCCAATGACCAGCCGCCGCAGGGCGCAAGCATCGAAGCGGGGTGAGGGACCTGGCATGTCACGGACCTTCAGCGAGAGGCATCATGCCGTCTGCGCGAATATTGGCCCTTACCGCAACGGCTGCGGTCGTGGAAGGCGGCCTTTAGTTGCCCGTCGCTAGAACTTTTCGGCGGCCAAGGCCTTCAAGTTGAAAAGCTGGTGCCCCGATCGCGCTGCCTTTGTCGTCAGATACCGCTTGTTGTGGGGATTGATCGGGGCCTCCAGCGGGACGCGGGCGGTAATTTCGATCCCTGCACGCGTGAGGCCATCGAGCTTGGCGGGATTATTGGTGAGCAATAGAATCCGTGAGCAGTTCAGCATCTGAAGCATGCGCGCGGCAATGCCATAGTCGCGTTCGTCATCATCGAAACCAAGTGTCGTGTTTGCATCGAAGGTATCGAGTCCTCCGTCTTGCAATCGGTAGGTTCTCATCTTGTTGGCAAGGCCAAGGCCGCGGCCTTCCTGGGCGAGATACAGGATGATCCCTCCACCGAGGCCTTCCACGCGGGTCAGCGCGAGCGCGAGCTGGTCGCCGCAGTCGCATCGCCGCGAACCGAACACGTCGCCGGTCAGGCAGGCCGAATGAAGCCGGACCGGAACCGGTTCGGCGAAATCGGGCTTGCCGACGATGATCGCGACCTGATCGATGCCGGCTGCGTCGCGGAATACAACAAAACACGCTGCAGCGCCTGATGCGAGGGGAACCGGGGCTTCGCTGGCGATAGTCAGCGAAGCTACCGCATCGACGGCAAAACGATCGACCGCTTTCGCGTCGACAACGATGAGCGAATGGGTGGGCCCAACGTCGTGGCCAATCATGTTTGCGGCAAGCACCGCCGGTAGACCGTGAGAAAGCTTGACGAGCTGAATGGCCGCCGCCGAGGCGAAGCCCGTCCTCTTCGCCTCCACAGGCGAGCGGCTCTTCCGTTCTGCTACAAGATTGAAGATGCTGTCAGCGTCAAACGCTTCGGGAAGCCGCACGGCCATCGGAGCCGATGTTTCCAGACCGAGCGCCCGCGCACGCTGTTGTGTGATGATGAGATCAGGCGCCACGGGCCGGCAAAGCGACCTGAATTCAGCCAGCCGCTGGTCATCGAGCCCCTCGACCGGTAACAGGAGCAGGGCCTCATCTGGAGCGTTGATCTGAATCGGCCTTCGGGCCTGCAACTCTCCGAGGGCACGGCTGACGCTGGTGTACTCGGCGCTACCGAACAAGGCAGAACTCGATGACGCTTGCGCGGCGGTCATTTACAAAACCTCGCTTTCACCGGACGCGCTCGTATAAACACCTCTAGTCCCAAATCATTCCGGTCGAAATCAGATGATTTCTGTGCAAGACTGCCCGAAAGTGTCATCGATATCGGATCAAACCCACCTCTGACGTCAGCCGTGCAGCTCAGCAATCTCCCCACCAGCAAATTTGCGCCCAGCGATGATTGGGAAGACTTTGTTCATCTGTTTCGCAATGGACAGCAGTCTCTCCCGCAAGTTTGGGCCGATCTGTTCGGCCCCCTGCGCAAGGGGGGCGTGGATGATCTGGTTGTCGTAGGTCAGCTCGGCCAATCGCTGGACGGTCGGATCGCGACGGCTTCCGGCCATTCGAAATATATCAACTGTCCAGCCGGCATTGAGCACCTTCATCGATTGCGTGCGCTGGTTGATATCGTCGTCGTCGGTGTTGGAACGGCCATAGCCGACGATCCGCAGTTGACCGTCAGGCAGGTTGCCGGCCCTCAGCCGGTTCGCGCCGTCATTGATCCGAGGGGGCGTCTCGGAGCCGATGCCAGATTGTTCGCCGACGATGGCGTTCGCCGGTTGCTAATCACGGCCGAGGGGACGCCTTCCGCGCCGCCGGCCGGCGTCGAGGTCATCGCTTTGCCGGCGCATGAGGGAAACATTGAGCCGTCGGCCATCGTCGATGCGCTGGCGTGCGCCGGGATGCGCCGGATCCTGATCGAGGGCGGCGCCGATACCGTATCGCGCTTTCTGGCGGCTCGCTGTCTCGACCGGCTGCACGTGACCGTTGCCCCCGTCATGTTGGGCAGCGGAGGTCCGGGAATAGTTCTCCCTCCACGCGAGCGCGCGGACCAGGCGCCACGTATGCCGGTCCGCGTTCACAAGATGGAAGGCGACGTGTTGTTCGACTGCGATCTGACGGCTCAGCGCGTAGAGCTCGGGAATGCGAAGAAATCGACGTGACCGACGCGCATCGATGAAAGACCCTGGCTGACAGCGACTTTGCGCCGGGTGAGCCAGTTGGCGATTTCGGCAGCACCTGGCGTTCCGATCTCGCGTGCGGCGCTTGCCCAGCCTTCCAGCAGTTCGTTTTGCATCTCACGGTCATCCGGTCCGATGACCCAGTCGGATTCGCCGCTCACGAGCGAATATCCGAGCGACTCGAAGCGAGCGATAGCCGAACCCGCCGCCGATGGACCGAGGGCCGGCCCAAAACCCTTGTCGGTTCGTTGATGCGCATTCACGGCGGAAATAATGGCAGTATCGAGCGGATCTGCGGGCGCGATATTGGTGCGGCCGTCATAGGTCAGCGCCGCATATACGGGTAGGGCGCGCGCAGCAACCGCGCGGGAGAATCGATGCAGCCATGTCTCGGAGACCAGATCGAGCAGCGCCGAGATTGTGATCAAGCCGATGCCTTCACCAAGCGCCGCCTCAAAACGTCGACTGAGATCGAGCGGGATGGCTTTCAGCGTAACGTCCTTGTCGAGATTGCGGCTGCGGGCAAGCGCCAGCAGATCGGGATCGTTGTCGACCAAATCCCAATGTTGCCGGGCCGGTAGGTGTGAGTGAAGCGTGCGGAGCGTCGAGCCTGAACCGCAGGCGAGATCGACGACATGCACCGAAGCTGCAGATTTGAGCGAAGCAGTCACGGCATCAAGAACGTTCGGGTTCCGCGCGGCCAGATCGTAGCGCTCCCGCAACGCCAGCCACTCGGTTGCGAACCGGCTCATGCCAGCTTCTCCAGCGCGCCGGCGAAGATCGCCGCGGATTCTTGCCAGGTCGGCAACTGCCGTGCCGCGGCAAGTGCGGCCTCCGACAGGCGCAGCCGCAGGCCGGTGTCGGACAGGGCGCGGCGCAGGGCTTCGGCCAATGCTGCCGGATCGCCTGCGGCGACCAGCAAGCCGGCATCGCGTGGGACCGTTTCCGGTATCGCACCGGCCCCTGTACCGATCACCGGCAGGCCATGTGCGAGCGCTTCCGTATAGGCCATCCCGTACCCTTCAAAATAGGAGGCGAGGACGAACAGATCGGCGGTGTCATAAAGCGCGGCGAGTTGCTCCGGCGACACCGCGCCGAGGACTGCTATTCGATCGGGCAATTGGTGGCGTGAGATATCCGAATGAAGTTTTGCGGCGGCTGCCGCGTCGCGGGTCAGATCGCCGGCAACCGTCAGTCGCCACGGGAGTTCGCTGATCGTCGCGAGCGCCGCCACCAGCACGTCGAATCCCTTGCGCGGCACGACGGCGCCGACCGATAGCAGGTGAGGCGGGCCGTTTTGGCTTCCTCGCGCCCGCGGCGCGGGATCGTTGCCGGGACGGGCCACCGTGATACGTTCGGCCGGCACACCGTAGTCGGACGCAACAATCCGCGCGGTGGCAGGGCTGGTCACGACCACTCCTCGCGCTGAAGCCAGCGCGGCCCTTTCGCTACTGCGCAGGACGTCAGCCTGATCGGCGGACAACCCCCATTCCAGCGCCAGGGGATGATGCACCAGCGCCAGCAACGGATTTCGGATCGCAAGTCCCGATACGACTTCCGGCAAGACGCCCAATGCGAGGCCGTCGATGATCGTCGGCTGACCAGCCGGCACGCTCAAGAGCCGCGTGCGCGCAGCAGCAAGGGTTGCTTCCGTCGGCCAGGGAAATCCTTCGCCGATATCGACAAGCTCGATGCGCCAGCCCAAACGTTCGAGTTCGGCGATGATACGCCGATCGTAGGCGTAACCGCCGGTCGGGGTCTCAAGGCTCCCCGGCACGGCGAAGGCGGCACGCTTCACCACAAGGGCGCCTCGTATTGCGCGCGCGCCACATGGGACTCGGAAAGAGTGATGCGGATGGCCTTGAGCTCGCGGCCATCTCGGCCCAGTTCGCCGGCGCGGGCGGGCCTGGCCAGGCCGTCGAAGATATATTTGGAGATGAATTCGGTGGTGGTGTTGACGCCCTTCAACTCGGGCAATTCGTCGAGATTGCGATAGTTCAGGGGCGCCAGCACCGCGCGCAACGCGTCGTGCGCGCGGCCGATATCGATCACGACGCCGTTGCCGTCGATCGTCTCGGCAATGAAGGCGGCGTCGACAACGAACGTCGCGCCGTGCAGCTTTTGTGCGGGCCCGAACACGGCGCCCTGGAAAGAATGAGCGATCATGATGTGGTCGCGAACTTCAACTGTGAACAAGGCAGCTCCTTCAGGGGTAGGCGATGGGTTGGCAGAGTATTCCGCTTCGGGCGTCAAGGATTGCCGGCAGCCGGTGAACCAGATCCTGAAAACCAACCGCCGGCGCAAGCAATGCGTCGAGCCGCGGATCCGCGAGCAGGGCGACCGCAGCGGCGAGGCGGTGGCCGTGCGTCCAGCGTGGCCGGTGCGACGGCGCGATCTTTCCCACCTGGCTCGAGACCAGTCGGAGCCTGCGGCTGTGGAAGGCTCCTCCAAGCATCGCGGTTACGGGCGTATCGCCATACCAGCTCATCTCAAGCACGGTCGCCTCTTCGCCAGCGAGCTCAATGGCCGTGCGGAGACCATCCGGAGAGCCGCTGGCATGAACGACGAGGTCGCAGTCACCTTTCGCGTCCGCGGGTCCTGCGAAACCAACCCCGAGCGCTTTCGCTAATTCCACCCGGTCGGGATTGATGTCGACAAGCGTGACGTCGGCGCGTGGAAGATGTCCGCAAAGGTAAGCTACCAGGGATCCCACCACGCCGGCGCCGACAATCGCGATGCGGTCGCACGGGCCGGGTGCCGCGTCCCAAACGGCATTGAGGGCGGTTTCCATGTTGGCGGCGAGCACCGCGCGCTGCGGAGGCAGGCCTTCGGGCAACTCTATGACGGCGCTGGCGGGAATGTTGAATAGGCTCTGGTGCGGATGGAGCGCAAAGACGGTTTTGCCCCGCAGTCTCTCGACGCCGCCCTCGACCCGACCGACCATGGCGTAGCCATATTTTACGGGAAAGGGAAAATCGCCCGCCATGAAGGGCGCGCGCATTCTCTCAAATTCGCTTTTGGGCACATGTCCGCCGAATATGAGTGCCTCCGTGCCGCGGCTGATCGCGCTATGGAGAGCCCGGACACGGATTTCATCCCCTTTGGGCGCCGCAATCGTTTCCTGACGAATCTCGCCCCGGCCCGGTCCGCAATACCAAAGGGCCGCGGCGATATCAGTGGTTTCGCTAACAGCCATTTAATTCAATCTCGGACTGGAATTGCCTGCAGGATGACGTGTTATAAGGGGTAGTCTGCACCGCCTGCCGATAAATGAGAAGCCGCGACCTTTCGTGCTGGAGCATACCCCACCCCAAATGATGCAGGCTCATCTGGCCGAAGAGAGCGTGCTCGCCCGGCGAGTGGTTTTCGCTGTGCTGTTTGTTGCCACGATGGCTGCGTCGTTGTGGCTTGCAGCGCTTGCGCTTGCACCAGGCGGATTCGGAGTCCTCGATATCGCGGCGCTGGTGCTGTTTTCCGTGACCTTGCCCTGGATGGTTGCGGGATTCTGGAATGCCGTGATCGGTTTTGTCATCATGCGTTTTACCGCCGATCCGGCCACGGCGGTGATGCCGTCGACCGCGCGCATACGGGGCGACGAGCCTGTGACGGCGTCGACGGCGATCCTGTTGTGCGTTCGTAACGAACTGCCGGGCAGGATCGTTCGCAACCTCGAGCCGATGCTGGCAGGCATCGACGCGTCGGGCTACGCTGGATGTTTCCATCTCTACATCCTCAGCGACACCAATGATGCCGACATGGCTACGGAGGAGGAGGCACAATTTTCCGAGTTGGCCCGGCGTTGGCACGATCGCGTCGCGATCACCTATAGACGCCGCACGATCAATACAGGTTACAAGGCCGGCAATATCCGCGAATTTTGCGAGCAGTGGGGCAGCCGTCACGAGTTTGCCGTGACGCTCGATGCCGACAGCTTCATGACGGCCGATGCCATCCTGCGTCTGGTGCGAATGATGCAGGCCGATTCACGGCTTGGTATCCTGCAGGGACTTGTGGTGGGCCTGCCGTCGACGAGCCTGTTCGCCCGCATATTCCAGTTCGGGATGCGGCTCGGCATGCGCTCCTACACCATCGGCAGCGCCTGGTGGCAATCCGATTGCGGGCCCTACTGGGGGCACAATGCCGTCCTGCGCATCGCGCCTTTCATCAGATATTGCGATCTTCCTGTTCTGAAGGATGGCGAGAGGGAGCGTCACATCCTCAGCCACGATCAGATCGAAGCGGCGCTGATGCGCTCCGCTGGATACCACGTACGCGTCGTGGCGCAGGAGGACCTCGGATGGGAAGAGAACCCGCCGACGTTAATCGAGTTCATGCGGCGCGACCTGCGCTGGTGCCAGGGCAACATGCAGTACTGGCGGTTTCTCTCGCTCATGAAGCTGAGGCCTGTAAGTCGCTATCAATTGATGCTGGCCATCGTGATGTTCATCGGCTCTCCCGCATGGATCGGGCTACTCGTGTTGGCCACCATCGCGCTGGTATCATTCGACAGTCCCGCTCACTTCATGCGAGCCGATCTCGGCAATGTCCTCTTCGCATGGATTCTCCTGATGTGGTTCGCGCCGAAGATTGCGACCTTCGTCGACTTTCTGCTCCGCCCGGATGCCCGCCGGGCATTCGGAGGCAGCGGCCGCATCATCGTCAATTTTGCAATCGAGACCGTTTATTCGATCGTGCTCTGTCCCATCCTCTGGATCAGCCACACGATCTTTCTCGTTGGGTTGCTCTTTGATCGCGAGATCGGATGGATCGGCCAGGTCCGCGACGATCACGCGGTGCCTTTCCGGTTGGCGCTCGCCACTTTGTGGCCGCAGACGCTCATCGGGTGGGTTGCGATCGCCCTGGTATCGGCAACGCAGCCGGCGGCGCTGCCTTATGTCCTGTTTCTCGCCGCCGGACCGGCGCTCGCGATACCGTTCGCAATGCTGACGGCATGGCGCTCGCTTGGCAGCCTTGCCGTGCAGATCGGTATTGGCCGGCTTCCGGAGGAGACTGCGACGCCGCATGAGTTGCTGCTGTTGTCATTGCCCGCGATCAGCACGGCGGCGCAGCCGGCTGCCTCCGGCCCGGTGTAGCAATGTTCGGCGTCGTCAGGACCGCGCGTGCCACCGTCCGCTCCTTGCGCATCTACTACGGCAACAGGGCGCGGGCCGCGGCAATGGATCGGCTCTATCGCGAGTTCATCCGGCCAGGTGACCTGGTATTCGACGTCGGCGCCCATGTCGGGGATCGCATCGCCTCGTTTCGCCGGCTTGGCGCGAAGGTCGTCGCGGTTGAACCGCAGCACGCGATGGCTGGGATTCTCAGGCTATTGTACGGCTTCAGCCGTTCGGTTGCGATTGAAGAGGTCGCGGTTGGACGCGAGCCGGGCAGGGCTCGCATGATGATCAATGCCGATAATCCGACGGTTTCGTCTTTTTCTTCCGCCTTTGTCGATGCGGCGCGCAATGCGCCCGGCTGGGAAACGCAGCGCTGGACAGGATCCACGGAAATCGCGGTCACGACGCTCGATGCGTTGATGGCGAGACACGGCCGTCCGGCGTTCATCAAGCTCGATGTGGAAGGTTTCGAGGCCGAGGCCCTGCAGGGAATGTCGCGACCGGTGCCTGCATTGTCCTTTGAGTTTACGACGATTCAGCGCGATGTCGCACTCGCCTGCATCGAGCGCTGCTCCGCCCTGGGTTTCGCCTGCTTCAACGCCGCGCTTGGGGAAAGCCAAATCCTGGTAAGCGACTGGATGAACGCCGGTGACATCGCCCGCTGGCTGATGGAGTTGCCGCAGTCGGCCAATTCCGGGGACATCTATGCCGTCGCTGGCTGAGCAGCAGGTTCGGACGCGGCGGTTTCTGCCTGGCCTCGTCGCCGCGCTACTCGTTGCCGATTACGCTCTGACGCTCTGGATCTTCTATCCCGGCGTCATGACCTACGATGCCAAGTTCGTCCATGAAGACATCGCCAAGGGCATATGGGGCGATTGGCAGTCCCCGGTCATGACGTGGCTGTGGGGCCTGATTGATCCGGTGGCGCCTGGTCCGGGCAGCATGTTTCTCCTGATTTCTGCTTCGTATTGGATGGGCTTCGGTCTCCTTTCGCTCATCCTCTCCGCGCGCGCAAATCGAGTTGCGCTGTTGCTGCCGATCCTGGCCCTTCTGCCGCCCGCGTTGGCGTTTGTCGGGATCATCTGGCGGGACGTGTTGTTTGCAACTTGCTGGTTGCTTGCCGCGAGTGTGGCCTTTGCTGGCTCCGGACGGCCATCGCCGATCAGGCTGCCGGCCCAGTTGCTCGCGCTTGCACTGGTTACCATGGGAGTCCTGCTGCGGCCGAATGCCTTGCTCGCCGCCCCCATTCTCGCCGCCTATGCCGTCTGGCCCACCCGATTTTCGTTTCGCCGGACGGCGATCCTCTTCGTCCCGGCGGCGATCGGCTTCTTTGCCGTCGTGCAGGGGGTCTATTACGGCGCGCTCGGCGCGACGCGGCAGCACCCGTTGCAGTCGATCATGATCTTCGATCTCGGCGGCATCAGCCATTTTGCAAAGGAAAACCAGTATCCGGTCGACTGGAACGTATCGGAGAACGCGCTGCTGTTGAATGGCTGTTACCAGCCGACCCAATGGGACATCTATTGGCGGCTCGAGCCTTGCGAGTTCGTGATGCGAAAGATCGAACGCGAAAAAGGTCTGTTCGGCACGTCTGCAATACCGGAGGCCTGGCTGCGTGCGATCTTGCGGCATCCGCTCGCCTATCTGCAGCATCGCTCGGCATTCATGTGGAATTTTCTCGCTGCGGACAATCTGACGATGTGGCTTGCCGATGTCGAACATCCGACGCAGCAGGTCCTTTCCGATCGCGCGGCCTTCAACGCTTTGGTCTCGATGCACAATGGGCTCAAATCGACGCCGCTGTTTCGTGTTGGAGCGTGGCTGCTGGCCTGCATGGCCTTGTGCTGTCTCGGCTGGCGACGAGCAGGCTCGCGCGAAGGCGCCTTCGTGCTCGGTGTATGTGGATCGGCAACGCTCTACGTCATGTCTTTCTTCGTCGTCGGCGTCGCCTCCGACTTTCGTTATGGCTACTGGGCAGTGCTGGCGGCTATCCCCGGTGCGGTCGTCGCAGTGTCCGGCGGAGACCGGCGTGCGGCAACGGCACTCTCGGTCGAGCGCTGAGAGCGAGCCACCAACTATTGCTTCGGCGGAGATGAGGGAGCCGCCGGTTCGGAGGACGCCGTCCAGGCCTTGTAGTCGGCGTCGGAAACGCCCGGCAGCTTCTTGACGAAGGCTACGATCGACCAGATCTCGTCGTCCTTTGCGCCGGCCTGCTCGAAGCTCGGCATGCCCGTCATGTTGATGCCGTGCTTGATCACCCAGAACAACTGTGCGGGCGAAAGCTCATCGGCGACATCCTTCAGATTCGGTGGATCGGGATGCAGGCCTTCCGAGAATTTCTGCCATGTAACGCCGGGCGCGCCATGGCAGTTGACGCAGCCAAGCGTCGCGTAGGCCCTGGCGCCGGCCTGCACCGTGGCGGCAGCGTTCAACGAGGCCGGCGGGGTATCCTTCGCATGGCGGTCGATCGAGGCGGTCCGCACCCGCGTCAGTGCCCAGGTCACGATGGCCGGATCCTCGGTGGTTCCGGCCACGCTGTAAAAGCCGCCGAAGAAAAAGACGGCACAGCCGATGCCGGCCACAATTGCCAATGCACCGATTGCTGAAAGGACGCGCATGCAAACCTCCGATTTGTTGATGATCCGCCTGTCGCCCGAAAATGAAGATCGAGCCTTGGATTGGACGACCGGCGGCCTCGAAGGTTTCACAGGATATGGCACCAGGACGCAATTTTCGTCGACCGTTTTGCGACGAAAGTTCAATGGTTGGTGATGTGACGGACGGTCCGTCGCACCGCTCCGGTGGCGAGCGCCAGCGTCGCCGCGAGGCTAGATCACTCCTTCGTCGCGCATCTGGCGGATATCCTCGTCCATAAGGCCAAGAAGGCCGCGAAAGATTTCCTCGTTCTGCGCGCCGATCCCTTCGCCGAGCCAGCGGATTTCCCCGGGGGTGGAGGAAAGCCGCGGGACGACATCGGGAACGGCAATCGCGCCGGCGCGCGATTCCGTCATCCTGATATTGCCGCGGGCGCGATATTGCGGGTCCTGGAAGATATCGGCGATGCTGAAGATCAGGCTCGCCGGCACGCCGCCCTTGGCGCAGCGCGCCAGCACCGTTTCCAGATCGAGCGAGGCGACCCATTTTGCGACGAAGGCGTTGACCTCGTCGCGCGCGCCGAGCCTGCGATCCTTCGGGCCGTATTGTTCGGCCGAAGCCAGCTCGGGCTGCCCCATCACGTCCACGAGCCGCGCGAACATCGCGTCGCTGGTGCACGCGATCGCAATCCACTTGCCGTCTTTTGTTTCGTAATGGCTGTGCGGGCAGACATTAACGGTGTCCGCGCCCATGCGCTCGCGGACATAGCCGAATTTCTGGAAGGCGGGTGCGATCTCGTCGAGCACGCGGAAAACCGACTCATAGAGTGCGAGGTCGATGCATTGGCCTTCGCCGGTCACTTGCCGCGCCTGCAGTGCCACCAGCGCGCCGATCGCGCCATACATCCCCGACATGTAGTCCGCGAGCGAGGTCGAGCCGGGCACGACGGGCACGCCGCCGGGGAGACCTGCGAGATAGGTCAGGCCGGAGAACGCGTGCGCGATGCGGGCAAAGCCCGGCTGCGATCGCATCGGCCCGTCCTGGCCGTAGGCGGAGATGCGGACCAAAATGGCGCCGGGATTGAGCTTCTTCAGATCGTCATAGCCGAGGCCCCATTTCTCCAGCGTGCCCGGCCGGAAATTCTCGACAATGATGTCGCATTTGGCGGCGAGCTGGCGCAGCACTTCACGGCCACGCTCGCTCGCGAGGTTGAGCGTCACGCACTTCTTGTTGCGGGCTTCCGAGAGCCACACCAGCGTATCGCCACATTCGGTGTTGGTGCCGAGACGGCGCAGCGAGTCGCCGGTCTTCGGCGGTTCGACCTTGATCACTTCGGCGCCGAACTCGCCCAGGATGGTGGCGCAATGCGGCCCGGCGATGAAGGTGCCGAGATCGAGGACGCGGATTCCCTTCAGTGCGGTCATTTCCTGTCCCCGAGGTTGGCTGCCCGCTCGAGCAATTTGTTGGCGACCTTGATGTGCATGAGATCGATCATCTCGCCGTTCTTGTCCTTGACTGCGCCGCGGCCTTCGCGCGCGGCGGCTTCCATCGCTTCCAGCACTTCCCTGGCCCAGGCGATCTGCGCCGGCGAGGGCGTCATCACCTCGTGAATGATTTCGATTTGCGAAGGATGGATCGCCATCTTGCATTCGAAGCCGAGCACGCGGGCGCGCTTGGCCGCCGCGCGCAGGCCATCGACGTCGGGAATGCCGGAGAAGGGGCCGTCGATCGGGATCACGCCGAAGGCGCGGCAGGCATTGGCGATCCGCGCGGTGGCGAAATGCCAGAGATCGTTCCAGTGCCGCTCACGGGCGCCGATACCGTCGCTATCGGTCAGCACGGCATAATCGGCGGCGGGTGCGCCGACCGCGCGCTGGAAGCTGCCGAGATCGAGCTGGTAGTCGCCGCCGCCGAACACGAGCGCACGCAACCGGCCGCCGGCTTGAGCGATCGTCTCGACATTGGCGACGCCGCGCGGCGTCTCGATCAGTCCCATGATTCCGACCTGGCGCTCGCGTGGCGCGGCGGCTTCCGCGGAGCGGATCATCACTTCGACGGCATGCACGTCGGCCGCGGACTCGCATTTCGGCAGCAGGATGTAATCGAGCCGCGGGCAGGCCTCGACCAGCTCGATGATGTCGCGGCAGCCCCAGGCGGTGCCAAAGCCGTTGACGCGAACGGCAACGCCGCGCCGGCCCCAGTCGAGCCGGTTAAGCGCGGTGATTGCCTCCTGCCGTGCCTTCGGTTTCAACGCGGGGATCACGGCGTCCTCGAGATCGAGGAACAGGGCGTCGGACGGCCCTTGCGCCGCCTTCTCCATGAAGCGCGGCGAGGAAGCAGGAACGGCAAGCAGGGACCGGTATGTCGGATGGGAGGTCATGAATACCTCATGTTCGGATTGGTGACGGCGAGTTCGGTAACCTTCTTGCGCGTGGCGCCGCTGCCGCGGTGGCTTTGCGGCTCGATGCCGAGCATCGCGGCGATCTCGTGCGCGAGCATGACGGTGCGTTCGGGATCGATTCCGGTCTCGATCCCCATCTCGGCCAGCATGGTGACGAGGTCTTCGGTCGGGAAATTGCCGAGGCTGCCGAGTTTGGTCGGCATCGCGATACCGCCGCCGATGCCGCAGATCGCGCCTTCGAGCCACATTACGCCGGCGTCGAGCGCGGCGAGGATGTTGGCGGTCGCCATGCCGGAGAGATTGTGGATGTGGAAGCCAAAGCTCGCGCGCGGGAACGTCAGTCCGAGTCGAAGGAACAGGCGATTGACGTGGGCGGGGTCTTCCATGCCGAGCGAGCCCGCGAGATAGAAGCGGCGGACGCCGCCGTCGTGGAGCCGGCGCACGACGGAGATCACGTCCTCTTCCGGGATCTGCCCCTCATAGGCACACCAGAAGGACATGCCGAGCGCCATCACGAACGCAATCGAATGCTTCTCGGCAATGCGAAACGAATCCAGGTTCTGCGCGATCGCCTCGTCGATCGTCATGTTCTGGTTCTTGCGGGTGTAGGTCGCGCTGATCGTGATCAGCCCGAGCATCTCGTCAACCTTGGCCGAAGCGGCGCGCTCGGCGCCGCGCGCATTCGGCACCAGCGCGCGATAGACCGTGCCCGGGCGCCGCCTGATGCGCTCGAACACCTCTTCCGCGTCGCGCAGATGCGGCACCACCTTCGGATGGGCAAAGCTCGACACCTCGATCACGGGCAGGCCGAGGTCGGACAGGCGATCAACCATGGCGACCTTGGTGCCGGTATCGATCCAGCGCGGAAAGCTCTGCAGCCCGTCGCGCGGCCCGACCTCGGCAATGACCATCGTTTTGGGAAGATGCAGCGCCATGCGTCACAGACCCTCGAAGCTGGCATAGTCGGCGAGCGGCGCGCGTTCGGTGGCGAGCCGGTTGACCGGCGCGTCCGGGTCGATATGGCCGAGCGCCATGCCGCAGACGATCACTTCTTTTTCCGGAATATCGAGAATCGGCCGGATGATCCTGTGGAAGTCGGCAAACGCAGCCTGCGGGCAGGTGTGCAGTCCGTGGCCGCGCGCGGCGATCATCAGCGTGCCGAGATAGATGCCGAGGTCGAGCCAGCTTCCGATCTCCAGGTCCTCGTCGAGGGTGAAGATCATGCCGACCGGAGCGCCGAAGAATTCATAATTGCGCATCCGTGCGCGCTGCGTGCCTTCGAAATCGCCCTTGGCGACCCCGAGCAGGCTGTACATGCCCCAGCCGATCTTGCGGCGTCGGCCAAGAAACGGCTCGCGCCAGTTGACGGGATAATAATTCCATTCGCGCTGATAGGGCTCAAAGCCGTCGCGGGCAACCGCATCGAAGATCGCCTTTTCCAGCCGGTCCTTGATGGCACCCGCGACGACGCGCACGCGCCAGGGCTGGATATTGCTGCCGCTGGCACTGCGGGCCGAGAGCTCAAGCAGCGTCTCGACGGTCGCGCGATCCACCGGCGTCGGCAGGAACGCGCGCACGGACTGACGGGTAATGATGGCATCGTCGACGGCCGCAGCATTGGGGGAATTTTCAGGCATCCGACAAACTCAGCGCCTTCATGCTTTCCGGGATTTCGCCGAGGAACAGCCGCTTCACGTCGTCATTCTCCAGCAGCTCCTTCGCGGCGCCTTCAATCGCGACCTGGCCGAGATGCATCACATAGCCGCGATCCGAGATCGAGAGCGCATGCGAGGCCTTCTGCTCGACCATGACCACGGTCAGGCCTTCGCTGCGCAACGACAGCAATTTCTCGAACACGACGTCGACGAACTTGGGTGAGAGGCCGAGCGACGGCTCATCCAGCATGATGATCTCGGGGCTCGTCATCAACGCGCGGCCGATCGCGAGCATCTGCTGCTCGCCGCCGCTCATGGTGTCGGCATGCTGTTTCAGGCGCGGCTTCAGCGCCGGGAAAAGTTGCAGTACGCGCTCGGTCGCCGCACCGATGGCGGCGCGGTCGTTGCCGAGGATATGCGCGCCGATCATCAGATTGTCGCGCACGCTCATTTCCGGCACGACGATGCGGCCCTGCGGCACGTAGGCGATGCCGCGATGGACGCGGCGGTCGGCCGGCTCGCGCGTGATGTCGACACCATCGACGAAAATGCCGCCCTGCCAGGCGCGCAGGAGGCCGCCCGCGACCTTGATCGCGGTCGACTTGCCGGCCCCGTTGGAGCCGACGATGGTGGTGATGACGCCCTTGGGGAAGGCCATATTGACACGGCGGATCACGGCGACGTCGCCGTAACCCGACGTGACGTCCTTCAACTCCAGCGGCGCCGTTTCGCCTGTCATCGGTGCCTCAGCGCTTGTCCCAGGCCGGGATCGGCAGTTTCGGCTCGGCGGTCTTGTATTCCTCCGGCCAGACCACCTCGCGCTTGCCGTTCTGGACCTGAACGACCAGCCCCTTCACGCCGACCTGCATGTAGGTGGTCGGATCGACCTCATGCTTGCCCATGACGCTGCCGATCTTCAGCGTGGTCAGGGCTTCGCGGACCTTCTCGTTATCGACCGAGCCGGCCTTCTTCACCGCGGCTTCCAGCACGGTGCCGGCGACGAAGCCGAAGGCGGAATAATAGCCGGGATCGGAATTGTATTTGTCGCGATAGGTCTTCACGAACTCCTTGTTGCCTTCGCTTGGCAACGACGGCTCGAACAGCGACATTCCGAGCGCATATTCGGCGTCCTTGCCGGCCGATTTGATGAAATCGTCCTGTGACACGCCGTTCGCGATGAAGAATTTCGGCATGTAGTTCATCGAGTGGAACTGACGCACGGTTTCGATGGCTTCGCTGGGATAGAGCAGGCCGATCCACAGATCGGGCTGCAACTGCTGTCCCTTGGCGATCTGCGAGGAGAAGTCGGCGGTGCCGGCCGGGAAGTATTCGTCCATGACGATCTTCACGTCCTTGCCCTTGATCTGCTCCTTGATCGCCTTGCTGATGTCGCGCGCGGCGGCATAGTCGCGGGAGACCAGCGCGATCGACTTGATCTTGTACTTGTCGATCATCGGGAGGATGCCGTCGGCGTAGGAGGAGATGCGCGCCGCGGTCTGGAACACGTACTTGAAGCCGCGCTGCTGGATCGCTTCCGCGGCGCCGCCGCCGTTGATCATGACCATCTTGTGCTTTTCCGCGACCGCCGAACCGGTGGCCGCGGTCGCCGAGCCGAGCGAGGAAATGACGAGGTCGACCTTGTCGTCGGTGATCAGCTTCTCGTAAAGCCGCGCGGCGGTGGCTGGATCGGAACGATCGTCATAGACGACGAATTCGATCGGCCGTCCCGCGAGGCCACCGCGTGCATTGGCCTGCTCGCGCCAGAGGTCGAGCCCCTTGAAATAGGGAGCGGCGGAATCCGCGAGATTACCGGTCTGGGACAGCGCGACGCCGATCCGCACGGGGTCGGCGGCCTGTGCCGAGGCCGACCATGCGAAGAGGGCCGTCGCGGCCAGAAGCATTGTTCTTTTCATATGTTACCTCCCTACAAAATCAGAAATACGCCCGCAGCACTTTTGCGTCGTTGCGGACGGTCTGCGTGTCGCCGCGGGCGATCAGCCGGCCTTCCGCGAGCACGTAGACGAGATCGCATTCCTTCAGCACGATGCGCATCTCGTGGTCGATGAAGAACACGGTGATGCCCTTGGCGCAGAGCGTCCGCAGATGTTCGACAATGCGGTTCTGCAGGCGGGGATTGATGCCGGCGAAAGGTTCGTCGAGCAGCATGATCTTCGGCTGCAGCATCAGTGCACGGGCGATCTCGACCAGCTTGCGCTGGCCGTAGGACAGCTCCGCGCCCCAGCGGTCGGCGATATCGGTGATCTCCAGGAAATCGAGCAGTTCCAGCGCCAGTGTGATCGCCGCGCGGTCGTCGCGGCCGCGCGCGACGGCGACGAGGTTTTCCAGCACAGTCATTTCCGCAAACAGCCGGCTGATCTGGAAGGTGCGGGCGACGCCGAGCCCGCAGATCTCGGCCGCCGAGGCTGCGGCGATGCTCTTGCCATTGACCAGCACACGGCCCTCGTCGGGGCGAAGCGTGCCGGCGATGATGTTGAACAGCGTCGATTTGCCGGAGCCATTGGGCCCGATCATTCCTGTGATCGAGCCGGGCGCGACGTCGATGCTGACGGAATCGAGCGCGATACGACCGGCAAAGCGCTTGGAAACGTTCTCGACGGCCAGGATAGCTTCGCTCATGACGCCGCCTGTCCCGCGCGCGCGGCGAGTGAGCGGAACAGCGGACGGCCGATCCTGAGCCAACCACTCTTCATGCCGAGATTGACGATGCCGCGCGGCATGAACAGCACGGCGAGCAGCACGATCACGCCGACGCAGGCGAGATAAACCTGTGGATAGTTGGCCCACAGCACTTCGTTGACGACGGAGAGCACCAGCGCACCGACGAGGGGGCCGAGCACGGTGCCCATGCCGCCAAGCAGCACCATGGCGATGGTGGTCAGCTCCATGTTCGGCGCGAAGGCGGTCGGCGGATCAATGAAGCCGAGATAGACCGCGTAGATCGATCCCATCGCGGCCGGTGCAATGGCGGAGGCGACGAAGGTGCCGATCTTGAGCCGCGTCGTCGGAATGCCCAGCGATTCGGCGGCGCTCTCGTCTTCCCGGATCGCGAGCAGCTTCAGCCCCAGGCGGGAATTGTCGAGCTTCCAGGTGAGCAGCAGCATGACGAAGGCGACCGCGGCGACGGCAAAGTAAATCGGCCGGAGATCGCTGACCGGCTTCAGGTAGATGCCAGTGCCGCCGCCGGTGATGGAATCGAAGCCCAGCGCAAAGGCTTCCAGCACGCGCGCGAGACCGAACATGCCGACGGCGAAGAACGGTCCCTTCAACCGCAACATGGCGCCGCCGAGCGGTAATGCCACCAGGGCGCCGGCAATGGCGGCAGCGAGCGCGGCAAGATACCAGGTCACGCCGTAGTGGAAGTTCAGGAGCGAGCCGACATAGGCGCCGATGCCGAAAAAGCCGACCTGGCCGAAATGGGTGTAGCCGGCATAGCCGCCGATCCAGTTCCAGGAATAGGCGAGCACCAGGAAAATGAGGAGCTGGATGGAGAAGGAGATCGCATAGTCGGATCCGACAAACGGTAGTACGATCGCGACAATGGCGGCGATGCCGGCGACAGCGAGCGGGTTGATGCCTTTCATACCCGCACACCCGCGCCAAGCAGCCCGCGCGGGCGCACCAGCAGCACCGCGAGCATCAGGAGGAACAGGAAGGCCGAGCCGATCACGGCGCCGGCAAGATAGCTGCCAAAGACCTCGATCACGCCGAGCAGGAGGGCTGCGAGGATTGCGCCGGGATAGCTGCCCATGCCGCCGACGATGATGACGGCGAACGCCTTGATGATGAAGCGCGAGCCGAGCTGGGGATCGATCGCAAAGGCCGGCGCGACCAGCACGCCGGCAAAACCGGCCATCGCGGTGCCGAGCGCGAAGGTCGCGAGCCGCACGCGTTCGATTGCGATGCCGGAAATGCTGGCGAGTTCCGGCGCGGCCGACACGGATCGCACCGCGCGGCCGAAGCGGGTGTATTCCAACACCCACCACACCGCGAGGCTAACGCCGATCGCACAAGCAAAGGACACCAGCCGCGAGATCGAAACATTAATGCCGAGAATGCGGACCGAGCCACTGAGGACGCCGGGCAGGCCGCTATAGCCGCCGCCCCAGATCAGGATCGCGACATTCACCAGAATGGTCGATAGCGCGTAGGTCGCGAGCAGCGACATGATGAGGGGCGCGCCCTCGATGCGCCGAAGGATCAACGGATGGATCAGCGCGCCGAACGCGGCGCAGCCGATCGGGACCACGACGATCGCAACCCAGAACGGCAGCTTGAGGCCGACCGCGATCGAAACCGTCGACAGCGCGGCGATCGCGAGGATGTCGCCATGCGCAAAATTGATCACGCGCATCACGCCGAAAATCAGATTGAGGCCGCACGCCATCAACGCGTAGACGCCGCCGAGCAGGATGCCGCCAACCAGGAGATCCGCTACCGGCATGGCACGCCCGCTGTCTGGTGAGACGCCGCGCGCCGTGCGCGGGCTTGCTGGAAACGCTTGGCGCAAGCGGCCGGCATGGTTCCTCCCTTGGAACGTCAGATCGATTTTGTCCAGACAAGTACTGAGGACTTTACTTGACGTCAAGGCTGGCGTTATACACACCTTCGGATAACAAACACAAAGTTGTCCGTACAAATATTGGAGGAATGTCCCGATGACGCAGGTGCTGCGGGAAATGCCCGTGGACGCGGACGATGACGGCCAGATCCTGGACATGATCGATCGCTGGGTGGCGCGGGAGCTCAAGCCGATCGTGAAGGAATACGATCACGAGGATCGCTATCCGCACGGCGTCGTCGAGCAGATGAAGGAGCTGGGCCTGTTCGGCGCGACCATCGCGCCGGAATATGGCGGCCTTGGACTGCCGTCGGCAACCTATGCCAGGATCGTGATGAGCATCTCCTCGGTGTGGATGTCGATCACGGGAATCATCAATTCGCATCTGATGCTGGCGCTGGCGATCCAGAAATTCGGGACGGCGCAGCAGAAGACGAAATGGCTGCCGAAGCTGGCGACCGGCGAGATTCGCGGCGGCCTGGCCTTGACCGAACCCGACGCCGGCACCGATCTGCAGGGCATCCGCATGACGGCGAAGCGCGACGGCGATCACTACGTCATCAACGGCACCAAGACGTGGATCACCAACGGCGCCGAAGGTTCCTGCCTGGCGCTTCTGGTCAAGACCAATCCGGAGGCGCAGCCGCGCCACAACGGCATGAGCCTGTTCATCGCGCCGAAGCAGCAGGGTTTTTCGGTGGGCCGCAGGCTGCCGAAGCTTGGCTACAAGGCGATCGATACCGCAGAACTCGTGTTCGAGAATTATCGCGTGCCGGCGGAGAATCTGATCGGGGGCATCGAGGGCCGCGGCTTTGTCCAGGTCGCGGGCGGGCTCGAGCTCGGCCGCATCAATGTCGCCTCGCGCGGCGTCGGCATCGCCGAGGGCGCGCTGAAGCTGGCTTCGGAGTACGCGCAAGTGCGCAAGACCTTCGGCAAGCCGATCTGCGAGCATCAGGCGATCCAGTTGAAGCTCGGCGAAATGGCGACACGGGCGCGCGCCGCGCGGCTGCTGACGCTGGATGCAGCGCAGGCTCTCGATCGCGGCGAGCGCTGCGACATGGAAGCCGGCATGGCCAAGTACTTCGCCAGCGAAGCCGCGCTCGAAAATTCGATCGAGGGCATGCGCATCCACGGCGCCTATGGCTATTCCAAGGAGTTCGACATCGAGCGGCTCTACCGCGACGCGCCGCTGACCTGCATCGGGGAGGGCACCAACGAGATGCAGCGCATCATCATCTCCAAGCAATTCATCAAGAGGAATCCCGCGGCATGAAGCCACTTCAGGGCGTGCGCATTGTTTCGGTCGAACAGTTCGGCGCGGCACCTTACGGGACGATGCTGCTTGCGGATCTGGGCGCCGAAGTCATCAAGATCGAGAACGCCGCGATCGGCGGTGATCCCGCGCGCAAGACCGGGCCTTATTTCCTGGGGACCAATGACAGCGAATACTACCAGGCCTTCAACATCAACAAGAAAAGTGTTGCGATCGATCTGCGCTCGGCCGAGGGCAAGGCGGCCCTCGACAAGCTGATCAAGACCGCGGACGCGCTGGTGAACAACCTGCGCGGCGACCTGCCGGCGAAGATGGGCCTCGACTACAAGACTCTGGCGAAGGTCAATCCAAAGCTGGTCTGCGTGCATGTGTCGGCCTATGGCCGCGACAATGAGCGCGCGTCGTGGCCGGGCTATGATTACCTGATGCAGGCCGAATCCGGCCTGATGCACCTGACCGGCGATCCTGATCGCCCGCCGTCGCGCCTCGGCGCACCCTCGATCATCGACCAGACCACGGGGCTGACCGCCGCGGTGGGGCTGCTGTCCGCGGTGATCCAGGCGCGCTCGACGGGGAAAGGCTGCGACGTTGATACGTGCCTGCTCGATGTCGCCCTGCATCAGCTCGGCTATGTCGCGACCTGGTATCTCAACGAGGGCCACACCTCCATGCGGCAGCCGCGCAGCGCACATTATTCGGTGGCGCCGGTGCAGACCTTTCCGACTTCGGACGGCTGGCTGTTTATCATGTGCATGACCGACAAGTTCTTCGGCGAGTTGCTGGCAGCCATCGGCCGGACCGATCTCGGCTCCGACCCGCGCTTTGCAACGCAATCGCTGCGGCAGGCCAATCGCGGGGTGTTGACGGATATCATCGACGGCGAGTTGAAGCGGGAGTCCACGGACTTCTGGCTGAAGAAACTGAACGGCGTGCTGCCGGTCGCGCCGGTGCTCGATCTCGCGCAGGCGCTGGACAGTCCGTTCCTGCAGACGACGGACATGATCCATACCATTTCCCATCCGGCCAAGCCCGCGATGCGGGTTCTGTCCAATCCGATCAGGATCGATGGCGAGCGGCTGGCGCAGACACCGTGCTCGCCCTATGGCGCGGACAACGCCGCCTATGTCGGCGAGATGCGTGCGACCGAGCGTGCCGGCTCGTCATGAAACTCGAGGGCATCCGCGTCATCGATCTCTCGGTCTTCCTGCCGGGGCCTTACCTGACACTGGCGATGGCCGATCACGGTGCGGAGGTGATCAAGGTCGAGCCGGCGGGCGAGGGCGATCCGGGCCGGCATATCGGCCTCTCGGACGGGCCGAGCACGGTGTTCTTCCGCAACCTCAACCGCGGCAAGAAGAGCGTCGTGCTCGACCTCAAGGATGCGGCGCAGCGTGAGGCGTTGCTGTCGCTGTGCGAGAGCGCCGACGTGTTCGTGGAATCCTTCCGTCCCGGCGTCGTCGATCGCCTTGGCGTCGGCTACGGTGCCGTGCGTGTACGCAACCCGCGCATCGTCTACTGCTCGATCAGCGCCTTCGGACAGGACAGCGAATGGCGCAGCCGGCCGGCGCATGACCTCGCACTGGAAGCCGAAGCCGGCCTTGTCGGCATGACGCTCGGCAATGACGGCAAGCCTGCGATATCAGGCATTCCCGCGGCCGACGTGCTGGCGGGATTGCAGGGCCTGTCCGGCGTGCTGATGGCGCTGCTTCGCCGGGAGAAGACCGGCGTCGGCGATTACATCGATATCAGCATGCACGATGTCACCGTCGGCGGAATGCTCAACATCCTCGGACCCACCTTCGCCGAAGACCGCCAGCCGGTTCCGGCGCATGAGCGCACCACGGGCGGCGCGGCGTTCTATCGTCCCTACGAGACAAAGGACGGGCGTCATCTGGTGCTGGCCGGGCAGGAGCCGAAATTCATCCACAATCTCCTGCGCGCGTTCGGCCGTCCCGAGCTTGCCGAACTTTGCCTTTGCGGTCCGGGGCTGCATCAGAAGCCGGTGATCGATTTTCTCGCTGCCGAATTCCGCAATAGGACTCTTGCCGAATGGCAGGAGTATCTCGCGACCCTCGATGTCTGTTACGGCCGAGTCAACACGCTGCCGGAAGCTTTCGCGCATCCAAATCTGGTGACGCGCGGCATGATCCGCCGCGACGCGACGGGCCGTCGTCATGTCGGGCCGCCGATCCGCTTCCGCCACGAGCCGGCGCAGCCCGTGCTGCGCGAGCCCGGTCTCGGCGAGCACACTTCATCCATCCTGAAGAGAACTTCGGAGTAGGGCGATGCAAGGCCACGACCAGATCGGTCCCCAACGCTACCGCGAGAGTTTCGGCCGCTACTACGACGATTTCACCGTCGGCGATGTCTATGAACATCGTCCGGGCCGCACCATCACCGAAAGCGACAACACCTGGTTCACGCTGATCACGATGAACACGCATCCGCTGCATTTCGACCAGGTCTATGCGGCGAAGTCGGAGTTCAAGCGTCCGCTGGTCAACAGTTGCCTGACGCTGTCGATGGTGGTCGGGATGAGCGTCAGTGACATCAGCCAGAAGGCGATCGGGAATCTCGGCTGGAACGACGTCAAGCTGACCGCGCCGGTGTTCGTCGGTGATACGATCTACGCCGAATCGGAGGTGCTGGCGAAGCGCGAATCGGCCTCGCGCCCGGGGCAGGGCCTCGTCACCGTCCGCACGATCGGCAAGAAGGGGGACGGCACCCAGTTCATGAGCTTTGAGCGGACAGCGCTGATCGCCAAGAGAGGCCATGGCATTGAAGACTGACACCCGACCGCGCCGCGCCGCCTCGCCAAAAGCGAGGCCGCCTTCGCGCGCGCCCGCCAGCGTCAAGTCCGACGATCCGCTCTATCTCCAGGTCGTGCGCGCGCTGAAGGACGAGATCGTCAGCGGGGTCTTTCCGATCGGCTCGCAACTGCCGACCGAAGAGGAGCTATGCGAGCGGTTCGCGGTCAGCCGCTACACGGTGCGCGAAGCGTTGCGGCGGCTGCGCGAGGACAGTCTTGTCTCCTCCCGGCAGGGCGCGGGCACCGTCGTCGTGCCGCCGCGACCGGCTGACTCCTTCGTCCACGAGGTGATGTCGATCAACGATCTCGTGGCGTTTGCGACCGGCGTGCGTTTTGCGATCGACACCGTGGAGATGATCGAGATCGACGACAAGCTTTCGGCGCGCACGGGAATCGCAAGCGGCGAGCAATGGCTCGCGGTGCGGGGCTTCCGTCATACCGAAGGCAGCGAGCTGCCGGTGTGCTGGACCGAAGTGTATATCAACCGCGAGTTCGCCGCGGTCGGCCGGCTGTTGCAGCGGCACCGCGGCCCGATCTTCCATCTGATCGAGGACCTGTTCGGCCAGAGCATCGTCGAGGTGCACCAGGAGATCGCCGCCGCGCTGATCTCGCCCACGCTCGCCGGCGGCCTCAAAGTCAAGGCCGGGACGACCGCGCTCGAGGTGCAGCGCACCTACAAGCTCGCTGCGGGCAAGGTCGCGCAGGTTGCGATCAACACCCATCCGGCGTCGCGCTTCCGGCATGCGATGACAATGCGGCGTGTGAAGGGCTGATCGCCCCTCAGGCGGCTCGCGCTCAGGCGACGAGAGAGGCGGCGTCGACCATGTTGCGGGCTGACAAGCGCGCCCGACGGATTTCGAGCAGCTCGACGAACCTGGCGCAAGGCAGCGGCGGCGAGACGACATAGCCCTGGCCCTCCTGGACGCCGCAGGCGAGCAGTGATTGTACTTGCTGCTCGGTTTCGATGCCTTCGGCGATGACTGTCATCTGCAGATCCTTGGCCAGTCGCACCAGCGTCTCCACGATCCGGGAGGTGGACTCGTCCCCAATGGTGTCGACGAAGAACTTGTCGATCTTCATCGTGTTCGCGCCGAGCGCCTTCAGGTGCGAGAGACCGCTATGGCCGACGCCGACATCGTCGATCGCGACCTTGAAACCCAGCTCGCGCAATTTTCCGACGACATCGCCGGCCTTGCCCAGGTCCTGCAACTCGTCGCGTTCGGTGATCTCCAGCACGATCTGGCGCGTGGAGACCATCGCCTCCGCTACCACCTGGCGAAGCATCTCTACAAATCCCTCGCTCATGAGATGGCTCGGAACGACATTGAACGAAAGCTTGAACTGCTTGTTTTGCCGCAGATGCTCGTTCAGCTCCTTCAGCGCAATGGCGAGGAGCTGCCAGGTCATGACGCGGATGCGCCCGCTCTGTTCGGCAAGCGGAATGAATTTCATCGGCGGGACGACGGTGCCGTCCGCGCGAACCCAGCGCGCCAGCATTTCGCAACCGACGATCTCGCCGCTGTTCAGATGAAAGATCGGCTGGAAATAGGGTCTGAATTCGCCGCGCGCGAGCGCCCGGTCGAGATCGGCGACAGGGCCTTCGGCCCGCCTTGCCCGGGTCACCAGCACACCGAAGGCAAGCCCGAGCCCGAGTGCTGCGAGCATCGCGGGCCAATAGCCGCGGACATAAGTTCTGGCAAGCGCGCTTTGTTCGATCCGGATGGTTGCGTGAAGCGGATAGCGGCTTGAGGTCTTCGTCACTTCGACCGGCTGGGCGGGATCCATGTCCTCGAGCGAAAATTGTGCAAGCTGCTGGCGGTTGTTCAGCGCCAGCAGGACCTCGCTGCGGGCGCGCAACTCCGCCGGCATGATGTCGAACAGGAACGAGTTGATGCCGATGATGGCGACGAGCGAACGCCTGGCATCGACGTCGCGCATCACGCCGAGCGCGTCGCCGCCGAATTGCTCGACGCGGAACAGGCGAAGGCTGGCATCGCCGGTCGTCAGCATTTTGGAGCGATCGATCCAGTCCCGGTCAAATTCGAGGGTTTCGGAATAGGCCGAACAGACGATGGAGCCGTCGTGATTGACCAGACGCACGTCCTTGACGGCGGAGCGCTGATAGACCTGCAGGCGGAACTGCTGCAGCGACGCTGGATCGCAGCCGATCTGCCCGTTCCTAGCGATCTCATCGACGGACGACGCACCGAAGTCGACGGCCACTTCCAGCCGGCGCAGCGCGATGTCGGTCAGCTCCTGCAGGCGCTGCTGCTGCTGGCCCTCGATGATGGCCCGCGCGACAAAATGGCCGACGGCGGCGAAGACGGCCACGCTCGCAGCAACGGTGACAATGGATGAAAGGCTCGGTCGGTGGAGCTTCATCGAATACGCACGCACTATGACAAAAACAAGCCTGGACGGTATCCCGTTAGTTTCTAATATTCGTTTAAGGTGATGGGCGATATCACCAGAAGATGTAACCCGGGAACAGGCTTTACGATCCGCTAACCATGCGGCCGCTCATGCGCCCTGCTTGCCCTGGGTTTCGAGATGCCGGCTGTAGCGCGACATGGCAAAGCAGAAGGCGAAATAGATCAGTGCGACGAAGATATAGACCTCGACGCTGAAGGCCTGCCAGGCGGGATCGATGATCGCGGTCTTCGCCGTGGTGAGCAGGTCGAAGATGCCGATGATCAGGACAAGGCTGGTATCCTTGAAGAAGGCGATGAAGGTGTTGACCAGCGGCGGAATCACATGGCGGATCGCCTGCGGCAGGATGATCAGCCGGTGTCTCTGCCAATAGGAGAGGCCGAGCGCCTCGCCCGCTTCATGCTGCCCGCGCGGGACCGCCTGCAAGCCGCCGCGGACGACTTCGGCGAGGTAGGCGCCGGCGTAGAGCACGATCGCGATCTGGGCGCGCAATAATTTGTCGATGTTGATGCCGTCGGGCATGAACAGCGGAAACATCACGCTCGCCATGAACAGGAGACTGATCAGGGGAACGCCGCGGATCAGCTCGACATAGAGCACGCAGAGCGACCGGATCGCGGGCATTTTGGAGCGGCGTCCGAGCGCCACCAGGATTCCGAGCGGGAAGCCGAAGGCGAGACCGAAAGTCGCGAGCACCAGCGTCACCGGTAGTCCGCCCCAGCGGTCCTGCGCCACGAAGGTGAGGCCGAAAATGCCGCCCCACATCAGGAAGCCGATCAGCGACAGCGCCGCGGCCCAGATCAGCACCAGTTCCTTGCGCCAGAGGAAGCGCAGGCTCGAGACATAGAACAGCGCGATGAAAACCAGTGTCGCCAGCGCCGGCCGCCATTGCTCGTCGTAGGGATAGGTGCCGAACAGGATGAAGCGATATTTTTCGGGGATCACCGCCCAGCAGGCGCCGATGCCGCGCGCGGCCCGGCAGGCCGAGGTGTCGTTGCCGGGTACGGTCCAGATCGCATCCCATATGCCCCATTGCACAAAATTCACCGCCGCCTTCAGCAGCAGCGCGAGCAGCAGCAGCGTGATGATGGACGAGGTGATCGAGGAGAACAGGTTGGCGCGCAGCCAGCGCAGTGCGGGATGTGCGTCCCAGCCGGTGCGCGGGCGGCTCGAGGGGCGGGGGGCGTCAGCGGTCGTCGCCATGGCTCTAGCGCTCCACCAGCGCGATATGCGCGTTGTACCAGTTCATGAACAGGCTGATGCCGAGGCTGATGGTCAAAAACACCGCCATGATCAGCGCGATCGCCTCGATCGCCTGGCCGGTCTGGTTCAGCGTCGTGTTGGCGATCGACACGATGTCCTGGTAGCCGATCGCGACCGCGAGCGAGGAGTTCTTGGTCAGGTTCAGATATTGACTCGTCATCGGCGGGATGATGACGCGAAGCGCCTGCGGCAGCACGATCTGCCGCAGCACGAAGCTTTTCCGCAAGCCGAGTGCGGCCGCCGCGTCCCATTGTCCCCTCGGCACGGCCTGGATGCCGCTGCGTACGATCTCGGCGATGAAGGCGGAGGTGTAAGTCACGAGCGCGATCAGCAGCGCAAAATATTCCGGCGCGAACGACCAGCCGCCGACGAAATTGAAGCCGCGCAATTCCGGGAACGTCACGGCCCAGGATATGCCAAGCGTCCAGGAGAGCAGCGCGGGCAGGACGATCACCAGCAGGATTCCGTAGGGCCAAATGTGGCGTGCTTTTCCATCCTGTACCTGCAGCGAGATCAACTTGCGCCGCAGCAGATAGAACAGGACAAAGCCGAGCACGACCGCACCGATCACCCAGAGCTGTCCGCCGTCGAGCGGGACCGAGGGAACGATCAGCCCGCGATTGGACAGGAAGACGCCGTCGATCGGTTTCCAGGCGCCGCGCGCCGGCGGCAGTCCCTGCATCAGCACGTACCAGACCAGGAGCTGCAGCAGGAGCGGGATGTCGCGCAGTGCTTCGACATAGATGGCCGCCAGCCGCGAGAGCAGCCAGTTGGAAGACAGCCGCGCGATGCCGACCAGCGTGCCCACGACGGTCGCGACCACGATGCCGATCACGGCAACCCGCAGCGTGTTGACGACGCCGACAATGAAGGCGTGCAGATAGGTGTCCTTCGGACTGTAGGCCAGCCAGGTGTCGGTGATGGGCATGCCGGCCTCGCGGCCGAGGAAGGCAAAGCCGGTCGAGATACGCCGCACCGACAGATTATGCACGGCGTTGGACCAGAGCCAGGCAACGAGCGCGACTGCAATCCCGACGACCGCGACCTGCCACAGGAGCGCCCTGAATCGCTCATTTTGGAGCGAGAAGCTCAGGCGCTGGCGGGGAGGGCGTTTGCCCGGCGTCGGTGTCGTCACGGGCGCAAAACTCCTCGTCGGAAGTCGGCGGTCTCGGCAGCGAGTTTCATATGTTGCATTTGTTGGAGCAGTATGCAACATTTGTTTCATGGCCCAGCAGCCGTCGAAATCCTCGCCGTTGAACGAGCTCTGCAGCGCGTTGCCCTCGCTGCCGATGCGGCTGCAGGAAGTCGGCCGCTTCGTCGCCGCCAATGATTATGACGCCACGACCCGCTCGATGCGCGATCTCGCTTCGGTCGCCGGCGCCGATCCCGCCTCTTTCACACGTCTCGCCAAGGCGCTGGGCTATTCCGGCTGGGACGCATTGCGCGCGGCGCTGACCGAAGCGCGGCGGCCGGCGCAGGTCTCGCCTTTCTCGGGGCGCGCGCGCGGCCGGCGGCGGGGTCCGAACGCCGACGTGTCGCTTGTTTCGGACAAGCTGGAGGCCGACGTGGCCGGGCTTGCGAGGATTTCATCCGACGCCGTGGCCGGGGCGGCGAGGGCGCTGCACGCGGCGAAGCGGGTCTGGATCGCGGGCTTTCGAAGCTGCCGCAGCGTGGCGGAATTGCTCAATTACGAGCTTCGCCTGTTCCGGCCCGATGACGTACAACTCGTGGGCGGCTCGGGGCCGGAGGATCTCGACTTCGGCGCGTTCCGTTCGGGCGACGCGGTCGTTGTCATCGGCTTTGCGCCGTATTCAGCCGTGAGCGTACTCTCGGCCCGCACCGCACATCGCGCCCATGCGCGCGTGATCGCGATAGCGGATTCCGTCACCGCGCCGATGGCGGAAGGCGCCGATCATGTCCTGCTTTACGAAGCTGCATCCTCGCCCGGATTCTTCCCGAGCCTGACCGGCGCGATCGCGATCGCGCAGTCGCTTGCCGCGGTCACCTTTTCGCTCGGGGGGGCGGGCGCGAAAAAACGCCTCGAGGAAACCGAAGTCCGTCTCGCGGCGATGTCGCAATATTTCACGGAAAAAGGTTGATCATCATGGCCGGAAGCCGAGTGCTGCATCGAAGTCTGCGCGAGACGCCGCCGAAAGCGGTTGGCGGCGAGGGCATCTGGCTGATCCGCGAGGACGGACGGAAGGTGCTCGACGCTTCCGGTGGCGCCGCGGTGTCCTGCCTCGGCCATCAGCATCCGCGTGTATTGGAAGCGATGTCGAAGCAGGCCTCGAAGCTCGCCTATGCCCACACCGCATTCTTCACCTCGGAGGCCGCCGAGACACTCGCCGATCGGCTCGTTGGCCACGAACCGGGCGGGCTGGCCTATGTCTATTTCGTCAGCGGCGGATCGGAGGCGATCGAAGCGGCGATCAAGATCGCGCGGCAATATTTCCTCGAGGCGGGGCAGCCGAAGCGCCAGCGCTTCATCGCGCGGCGGCAGAGCTATCACGGCAACACGCTCGGCGCGCTCTCGGCCGGCGGCAACGCCTGGCGCCGCGAACCCTATGCGCCACTGCTGTCGCCGGCGTTCAGCCATGTCACCCCGGCCTTTGCCTATCACGAAAAACGCGACAATGAATCGGAAGCGGATTTCGTCGCGCGGCTTGTTGCCGAGCTCGATGCCGAATTCGAGCGGCTTGGTCCCGAGACGGTCGCGGCCTTCATCGCCGAGCCGGTGGTGGGCGCAACCGCCGGCGCGGTGACTGCGCCGGAAGGTTACTTCCGTGCCGTGCGCGAGGTCTGCAACAAGCATGGCGCGCTCTTGATCCTCGATGAGGTCATGTGCGGCATGGGCCGCACCGGCACCCTGCATGCGTGGGAGCAGGAGGGCGTCGCGCCCGACATCCAGGCGATCGCGAAAGGGCTTGGCGGCGGCTATCAGCCGATCGGGGCGATGCTCGCGACCAACCGCATCGTCGACACGATCCGGGACGGTTCGGGCGCCTTCCAGCACGGCCATACGTATCTCGCCCATCCGCTCGCCTGCGCCGCGGCACTTGAAGTTCAGCGCGTGATCGGCGAGGAGAAGCTACTCGACCGGGTCAGGGAATTGGGCGCGCACCTCGAGAAGCGGCTGACCGAACGTTTCGGCAATCACCGCCATGTCGGCGATATCCGCGGCCGCGGTCTGTTCCAGGCGATCGAGCTCGTCGCCGATCGGGCTACGCGGAAATCCTTCGATTCCGGCCTCAAGCTTCACCAGCGGATCAAGGCTGCGGCCTTTGAAGGCGGGCTCGGCTGCTATCCCTCGGGCGGCGCGGCCGACGGAAAAAATGGCGATCACGTCCTGCTGGCGCCGCCCTATATTTGCACGTCAAATGACATCGATATGATCGTCGAGCGCCTCGGCTCGGCCGTCGACAGCGCGTTGAAGAGCGTTGGCCACTAATGAAGTGTAGTCTTTAGTAAAGTGAGTAAAGTGTTGGTTAGGAGAAGAGCACCATGAATAGATTAGTAATCGTTGCTGCGTTGCTCGCCGTCGGCGCCTCGAGCGCGTCGGCTGCCACGCTCGATACCGTCAAGCAGCGCGGCACGCTGGTGTGCGGCGTCTCTACCGGCTTTGCCGGTTTCTCGGCGCCGGACTCGCAGGGCAATTTCAAGGGTCTCGATGCCGACTATTGCCGCGCGCTTGCCGCCGGCGTGTTCGGCGACGCGAGCAAGGTGCGCTATGTCGCGTTGACCGCGCAAAACCGTTTCACCGCGTTGCAGTCGGGCGAGGTCGACGTGCTCTACCGCAACTCGACCCAGACCTTCTTGCGCGGCGCCACGCTTGGGCTGCGTCAGGGGCCGGTCAATTTCTATGACGGCCAGGGTTTTGTCGTGAAGAAGGACACCGGCGTCAAGGAGCTGAAGGATCTGAAGGGCGCTACCGTCTGCGTGGCGCAGGGCACAACGCATGAGGTGACGCTCGGCGATTATGGCCGCGCCAACGGCATCGACTGGAAGCCGCTGGTGTTCGACCGCCCCGATACCATGCTCCAGACCTTCTTCGGCGGCCGCTGCGATGCCATGACCCAGGACGCTTCCGCGCTCGCCGGCTCGGTTGCCACCGCGGCGCCAAATCCGGCCGATTATCTCGTGCTGCCAGTCACCATCAGCAAGGAGCCGCTCGGTCCGTTCACCCGCAATGGCGACGAGGTCTGGAGCGACATCATCACCTGGCTGCACTACGGCCTGGTCGAAGCCGAGGAACTCGGCGTGACGCAGGCCAATGTCGACGAGATGGCGAAGTCGAGCACGCCTGCCGTGCAGCGCCTGCTCGGCGTATCCGGCGATCTCGGCTCGCGGCTCGGGCTCGACAACAAATGGATGCAGCAGGCGCTCAAGGCGACCGGCAATTACGGCGAGATCTTCGAGCGCAATGTCGGCAAGACCAGCCCGCTCAAGCTGGAGCGCGGGCTCAACGCCACCTGGACCAAGGGTGGCTTGATGTACGCCATCCCGTTCAAGTAAAGACTGAGGCAGGCGGCGCGGCGAAACGGCTGCCGCGCCGCTTCCCGGGATTACGTCATGCGCATCACCCTCGTTCACGCCTTGAAGCACTCGATCGTTCCGATCGAGGCGTCCTTCGCCAAACTCTGGCCGGAGGCGCGGCTGATGAACCTGCTCGACGACAGCCTGTCGGCCGATCTCGCGCGCGACGGCAAGCTCACCGATGCGATGACCGAACGCTTTCTGGCGATCGGAGACTATGCGGCGAGCACCGGCGCCAACGGCATCCTGTTCACCTGCTCCGCCTTCGGGCCCTGCATCGAGGCGGTGGCCGGCGCGCACAAGCCGATGCCGGTGCTCAAGCCGAACGAGGCAATGATCGAGCAGGCCGCGAAGGCCGGCCGGAAGATCGGCCTGCTGTCGTCGTTTCCTCCGACGCTGGCCTCGATGCCCCGGGAGTTTCCCGCGACCGTCGAACTCGTACCGAAGCTTGCCGAAGGCGCGATGGCCGCGCTCGATCGCGGCGACCGCGCCGAGCACGACCGGCTCGTCACGGAGGCCTCGAAGGATTTGCGCGCCTGCGACATCATCGCGCTCGCGCAATACAGCATGGCGCCGGCAGCCGGGAAGGTGGCCGAGGCCACGGGGCGTCCGGTGCTGACCACGCCCGATAGCGCCGTGATGAAAATGAAGGCAATGCTCGGCATGGCCTGAGCGCCGATTCGGCCAGCTCATCCCTTGCCGCCGACCACCTATCCCGAAACGCGTATTGTGCACCGCAGCGGTGCCGATATAGATCGGTCCTCGCATGAGGTTGCCAATTGACTGAAATCAATGCTGACGCCTTGGTGTCCTCAGGCCACCGACCGATGGGATTTCCCGAATTCGTTGTGGTGATCGCGTCCATCATGGCGCTGAATCCGCTCGCCATGGACATGATGTTGCCGGCGCTGCCCGACATCCGCTCGGCATTCGGGATCGCCGACGCCAACCTTCCGCAGATGGTGCTGTCTACCTTCCTGATCGGTTTCGGTGCCGGACAATTCCTGATGGGGCCGCTTTCGGACCGCTTCGGCCGGCGGCCGGTGCTGATCGGCGGGATGATCCTTTATGGCGTCGCGAGCCTGCTCGCGATCGCCCGCACCTCTTTCGAGCTGCTGCTGCTGGCCCGCGCGCTGCAGGGTTTCGGTACGTCGGCCACCCGGGTGATCGCGACTTCCATCGTTCGCGATTGCTATGCCGGCCGGCGCATGGCAAGCGTGATGTCGCTGGCGATGATGGTGTTCGTCGCGGTGCCCGTGGTCGCGCCGTCCTTCGGCCAGGCCGTGCTGCTGCTGACGCAGTGGCGCGGTATCTTCGTGGTGCTGATGCTCTATGGCGTGTTCACGCTGGTCTGGAGCGCGCTGCGCATGCCGGAAACGCTGCCTGAAGCGAACCGCAAATCGCTCGCCATCGGCGAGGTGCTCCGCGCCTACGCTCAGACGGTCACCAACCGGCAGACGCTGGGCTACGCGCTCGCCTGCGGCGGCGTCTGGGGCGCGATGGTCTCCTTCGTGTTCTCGTCGCAGCAGGTGTTCACCGAAATCTATCATCTCGGGCATTATTTCCCGCTCGCCTTCGCGGCTGCCGCGACGGGCGTTGCCATTGCCGGCTTCCTCAATTCCCGCATCGTCGGCCGTGTCGGCATGCGCGTGATCTCGCACGGCGCGCTGGTGGTCTACGCGGTGGTCGCCGCGGTCATGCTGGTGGCCGAGCAGATGCAGATGCTGCCTCTGTCTCTGTTCATGGTGCTGGCGATGCTGATGATGTTCGCCTTCGGATTGATGATGGCTAACTTCACGGCACTCGCGATGGAGCCGCACGGAAATATCGCCGGCACCGCGTCGTCGCTCTACGGATCGATCACCACGCTGCTCGGCATCGGCATCGGCATCCTGATCGGCCAGAGCTACGACGGTACGTTGCTGCCGTTTGCGATGGGTTTCTTCCTCTGTGCGCTGACGGCGCTCGCCATTGCGGCGATCACGGAGAAGGGCCGGCTGTTCAAACCGCATCACGCGCCGATCAAGTAGCTCGCTGGGCGGGCACGGAGGTAGCGTGCCGCGCCATCTGCGACAGCCCGTCGCGGTTTGTTGAATTGACGATCCGGCCTGCGCTGACATCTTGGGGCTTTCGATTCCGGACCCCGTCGAATGTTCGGCAGAATCGGCCTTTATTTGATTCCGGTTTTACTGCCCGTTGCGCTTGTCTTGGCGCTTCCCCTGGCGGCGCATGCGTCGAAGCTGGAAACCATCAGCTTCAATGCCGCCGACTTCACCGAGGCCCTTCAAGGCGGGGACGTCGTACCTGCGGTCGTCAAGGCTCAGGTGCTGCTCGATCGCGTCAACATTTCTTCTGGCGAAATCGACGGCAAACCTTCGCCGCGCCTGGATGCGGCGATTGCCGCGTTCGCGGAAATCCACAATCTTCCGGCCGATACCGGATGGAGCCGAAGATTCTGGGACGAATTGACCGCCGAGGCGATCGTTCCCGTCCTGACCGAATATGTCATCACCAGCGACGATCTGAAGGGGCCCTTCGTCCAGCTTCCGGCCCGGATGGAAGACATGCAGTCCTTCAAGACGCTGGGCTACGCCAGCATCCGTGAGGCGCTTGCGGAGAAGTTCCACATGAGCGTGGAGCTGCTCGACCGGCTCAATCCGGACGCGGCGTTTTCGGAAGCAGGCGAAGAGATCATCGTCGCGAACGTGTTGGGTGAGACCAGATCGCAGAGCGCGGCGCGGATCGATGTCGACAAGGACCGCCAGACGGTCAAGGTCTATTCAGCCAGGAATGAGCTGATCGCGTTCTTCCCCGCGTCCGTCGGCAGCGGGGACAAGCCGACGCCGTCGGGAACGCTCAAGGTGACGGCCTTCAACTCCGAACCGATCTTCAGCTACAATCCGAAATACCAGTTTAGGGAAGTCGAGACCCAGAAGCCGTTCTCCCTGCAGCCGGGTCCGAACAACCCGCTCGGCCTGATGTGGATCGCGCTGTCGAAGCCGAGCTACGGCATTCACGGCACGCCCGAGCCCTCGGAGGTCGGCAACGTCGCCTCGCACGGCTGCGTGCGGCTCACGAACTGGGACGTGCAGCGCCTGTCGGCAATGCTGACCCGCGGCGTGCCCGTCAACTTCATCGAGAAGCCGGACGTGAAGTTCGTCGCGTATTAGGAACTGACCGCGTTTCGCGCGATCACGTTGCGATAAAAGGACACGCTGAGCTTTGGAATGCGCTTCTGAGTTTCGAAGTCGACATGGAAGAGACCGAAGCGCTGTTCGAAGCCGAAGATCCACTCGAAATTGTCCATCAGGCTCCAGAGGAAATAACCGCGCACCGGCGCGCCGTCCGCTATCGCGCGCTGGAGCTGAAGCAGGTAGTTGCGCAGGTACATCACGCGGTCGAGATCATAGACCTTGCCGTCGGCAGCAATCTTGTCCTCGGATGAGGTGCCGTTTTCGCTGATAAAGATGGTATCGACATTCCAGACCTTCGCCGTCAGCCGCGGCACCCAATAAGCGGTCTCGGGACCGATCCGGAGCCAGTCGGACTTCATGTGCGGGAAGGAGGAAGGGAAGGGGGCGACATCGAATCCCGGGTTCTTGTCCTTGGGCACGATGTAGAATTGCGGCGCATAGATGTTGAGGCCGACGAAATCGATCTTCGAGCCGATGATCTTCAATTCGTCCGCGGTGAATTTCGGCGCGTCCTTGCCGGCATAGTTGAGATAGCCTTCCGTATATTTTCCTTCCAGGATCACGCCGAGAATGCCGGCGTTCAGCTCGCGCGTGGCGATCTCGGTCGCGCGAACGTGCTCGGGCGTATCGATCGCGGGGACGCAGGCAGCGATGTTCTCGGCGAGCCCGACGCGCGTGCCCGCGCGCGCCCTGGCGCGGATCGCCTGCACCGCGAGCCCGTGGCCCAGCACGACGTTGTGCCGCGCCTGGTTCAGTTCGCCGGTCGGCAGTTTCAGGCCGGGCGCATCGATGGCCCAGCCATAGCCGAAGTTCAGGAAACGGCCGGCCTCGTTGATGGTGAAGAAATTTTTGATGCGATCGCTTAGGCGCTCGGCGACGTAGCCGGAATAATCGCCGAAGGCTTTTGATGTGTCGCTCGACTGCCATCCGCCGACGCGGTCCTGCAGCGACTGCGGCAGATCCCAATGATAGAGCGTCGCATAAGGCTCGATGCCCTGCGCGAGCAACTCGTCGACAAGGCGGTTGTAGAAATCGAGGCCCTTCGGGTTCGGCGCGCCGTCGCCGTTCGGAAACACCCGCGGCCAGGCAACCGAGAAGCGATAGGCCTTGGCGCCAAGATCCTTGATGAGGCCGACGTCCTCCTTGTAGCGGTGATAATGATCGTTGGCGCGGTCGGCGTTGGTGTTGTCTCCGATCTTGCCGGGCGTATGGCTGAAAATGTCCCAGATCGAGGGACCGCGGCCGTCTTCGCTGACGGCCCCCTCGATCTGATAGGCCGATGTTGCCGTGCCCCAGACGAAGCCGTTGGGGAAGCTTGCCGGTGCGGGCGTGGCGATATTCTGCGCCGCGGCCGGCGAAAACATTCCAAGACCGGCAAGCCCCGCGAGCTTGGCAAAATTCCGGCGCGAGAATCTACCGGTCATCGGCTCCTCCAGAAAAATTCGTCTTGATCGGCGTGGCGCCTGGCTGAGGTTTATACTGCTGAAACGGCCGATAGGGATTGATCTGATAGGCGGAGATGCGGTCGATCTGGAATTCCACCATTTGCGGCGACTCGCCGTCGACGACGCCGACCCCGCCGAACCATTTCGAGCCCATCGCGAGATTGACGATCATATACATGGGATCGCCGTAGCCGACAGGGACCTTGATGTCCGACACCGGCTTGCGATCGATGAAATAGACCAGCCGATCCTGCAGCCACAGCATGCCGTAATTGTGGAACGCCATTGACGCGTCCGCCAGCAGGAAGTCGAATCCGCAGGACTCGATCTTCTGCGTGGTGGGAATCCGCCAGTGCGTGGTCATCACGAGATCGCCCGGCCGCTGTCCGCGTCCTTCCAGGACGTCGATCTCCGGCGGCCAGCCGCCATTGTCTGCGAGCATCCAGAACGCGGGCCAGACGCCGGTGCCAACCGGGATTTTCGCGCGGATCTCGAAATACCCGTATTTTTGCGAGAACCAGCCCTGGGTCGTCATGATTCCCGAAATATAGGCATTCCCGAACAACGCGTCCTTCAGTTCGGGCGGCGTGCGGCTTGCCACGATCGACAGCACGCCGTTGCGGACCCGGAAGGGGTCAAGTCCGAGCGGTTTCGACGTCGATCCGCCGTAGTGAGGATCGACATAGATCTGCTGCTCGCCGTTCGATTTGGTCTGGCGCTTGAGCTGCGAGCCGGTGCCGCCCCAATATTGTGCTTCCGGCCAGGCGGCGCCGCCGGCGTAGTGCGGCACCCATCGCCCGTGCGCGAGGGGGTGTTCGTTGAAATCGTCGTTGAAGGTACGGCGTAGCGCGACGGCAGCAAGGCTGGAGGGATCTAGATTGTCGACGCGGCGGCATTGTTCGCCGGCGGGATCGCGCGTCGCCTGCAGGGAGAGCTGCCGCGGCGCTTCCGCAAGGAGGTCCTGCGAGAAAGCAGGTGCTTCCGGGGCAACACAGCAGCCGATCAGGACGAGAACTCTCGCAATCAACGCCAAATCCCTAATTTGCATGCCGGACAGATCGCGGCCGACCGGCGGGCGCACCAATACATCGCACGCTCAGGCCGATTTGAAGGCACGATAGACGCCGCGCTCGAACCGGCCATAGAGCTTCAGCGCGCGTGCGTCGGCAAAGGGCAACATCTGCGTCATCATGACGCCGGCTATGCCGGAGGCCGGATCGATCCAGTAGTAGGTGTTGAGCAGACCGGCCCACGTCAGGCTTCCGGCCCTGCGGCCGTCCTTGACGGGGTCGAGCGTGATCATGTGTCCGAATCCCCAGCGCTTGCGGACGCCGGGAAAGAAATCGACGTCGCTCGACAGCGCCGGGTTGGTGGTCTTCATGACGCCGGCTTCGAGATCGCCGATCTGGTTCTGCGACATCAGCGCCACCGTTTCGGGCTTCAGGATCGTGATGCCGCGCAGGCTTCCGCCATTGAGTAGCGCCTGAAGCAGGGTCAGATAGTCGGGGGCGGTGGAATAGATGCCGCCGCCGCCGAGGAATACTTTGGCGACGACGGGCTTTTCGGGCGGCTCCGGCCTGAACGTGCCATCCGCGTTGCGCCGATGCACGCCGGCCTCGCGCGTCCGCTGGCTGGCGGTGAGGTTGAATGCGGTGTTGTGCATCCCGAGCGGGCCCGTGATGTGCTCGTCGAAATAGCGGTCGAGCGACATGCCGCTCGCGATCTCAACCAGTCGGCCGACCTTGTCGATGCTGCCGCCATAGGCCCATTTCGCGTCGGGGTCGAATGTCAGGGGCTTGCGGGGTAGCGTCTTGTCGGCCTTGCAGCATTTCAGATAGCGAACCACGTCGGCGTCCCAGAGGGGATAGGTGTAGCCCGACGTGTGGGTGAGCAGGTTGCGCAGCGTGAGCGGCTTGCGTGCGGTCCGCAATTGCGGCGCGCCTTTTTCGTCGAAGCCGGTAAAGACGGGCGGTGAGGCAAGCTCCGGATCGATCTGCTCCGCAGGTTCGTCGAGCTTGAGCTTGCCGCGCTCGACGAGCTGCATCGCGGCCACCGACGTGAGGAGCTTCACCATCGACGCGATACGGAAGACCGTGTCGGGTGACATCTTCGCCGCGGTGCCGACGCCGCGCGGTCCGAACGCACCTTCATAGACGATGGAGCGGTCGGTCGCGGCCATCGCCACCACGCCCGGCACGTCCCTGCCATCAACGGCGGATTTCAGGATCGCATCGAGCCCGCGATGTCCCGCCGGCGCGGGAAGGGCAATGCCAGGCGAGGGCGCACCAATGACGGCGCCCGCGCCGGCCAGCGCCAGCGTTTGCAAGGCATCGCGCCGGCTGAGCTTCCCCGTCATCCCATGCGCTCGAGGGTTGGTGATGCTTGGGTGCGAATATACCGGATTTTCGCCGTCCTTGTCTGCCGTTTCCGTGAACACGCATCCCCGGATTCGTGCTTTTGTACAACAGAAGTCCCGGCCCGCCGAAGGGGACCGGGACTTCCGGGAGTTCAAGCCGTTGTTGCCTAGTGTGCGCCGCCGCCGGCCGCAGCGGTCTTTGTCTTGCGGGTCAGCAGGATTGCGGCAGCCGACAAGAGCAGTACGACCCCGAGCACCATGAAGGTGTCGCTGAAGCCCAGCACCAGCGCCTGGCGCTTCACCACCTTGCCGAGCGCAATGATGGCCTGCTGATCCGCGGCGGCCGGATCGGCCACACCGTGGTTCAGGAAGTACCTGGTCATTTCCGCGATCCGGTTGCGCACCTCCTCGCGGCCGAGGTCGACCGACTGGCCGATGATGTTGGAATGGAACTGCTCGCGCTTGGTGACAATGGTCGCGAGCACGGCGGTGCCGATCGCGCCTCCGAGGTTGCGCATCATGTTGGAGATGCCGGAAGCCGCTGCGGCATCCTGTGGCGCGACGCTGCCGAGCGAGACGTTGCTCAAGGGCGCCAGCGTCAAGGCTTGACCGATCGCGCGCACGATGTTGGGAATCCAGAACTGATCGCCGGAATAGTCCAGCGACATCGTCGTGTTCATGAACGAGCTGTAGGCGAACAACAGAAGGCCCAACGCCGCGAGATAGCGGGCATCGATCTTCTGCATCAGCTTCGGGACCAGGGGGATCAGGATGAGCTGCGGCAGTCCGGTCCAGGCCAGCACATTGCCGATCTGCTCTGCATTGTAACCCTGCACCTGGCCGAGATAGGCCGGCAGCAGATAGATCGAACCGAACAGCCCGAAGCCGAGGAAGACCGCGGCCGTGGTGCCCATGCCGAAATTGCGGTTGGTCAGAAGGCGGAGCCGCAGCAACGGCTTTTCCACGATCAGCTCGTTGGCGATGAACAGCGACAGGCTGACCGCGGCGACGATCGCGAGCTTGACGATGAAGGGCGAGCCAAACCAGTCGTCCTTGTTGCCTTCTTCCAGCACCGCCTGCAGTGCGGCGAGGCCGACCGCCATGGTGGCGATGCCGAACCAGTCGCCTTCGCGGAGCAGACCGAGCTGCATCGGCTGACGCTCCAGCGTGAAGTAAAGCATCGCGACCATGATGGCGGTCGGGACCACGTTGACGAAGAAGATGGTCTGCCAGCCGTAATTCTCGGTGAGATAGCCACCGATGGTCGGTCCGATCGCGGGCGCGAAGGTGACCGCGAGCGCGAACATCGCAAGGCCGATCGGCTGTTGGCCTTTCGGCAGCTTGGTGAAGACCAGCGTGAACGCCATCGGGATCAGCACGCCGCCGAAATAGCCCTGCAGGCCCCGCATCGCGATCATCGACGGCAGATCGCTCGTGAACGCACAGGCGACCGAAAAGATCGCAAACAGCGTCGCGTGTGCGAGCATGATCCTGCGGAAGGAGAACACGCGGCTGAGATAGTCGGTCAGCGGAATGACGACGATCTCGCCTATCAAATACGAGGTCGAGATCCAGGAGCCGTTATCGACGCCGGTGCCGATGCCGCCTTCGATATTGAGCAGCGAAGCGTTGGTGATCTGGATGTTCAGGATCGCCATGAACGCGCCGACCATGGCGGCGAAGATGGCGATCCACACCGCCGGGCTGGCGCGATCCGGGTCTTGCGGGGTCGCCTGCACGGCAGCCCGGGGAAGGGGAGTCTGGGATGAAAGCGCAAGCGTGGACATGGCGTCACCTCTGCGAAGCGGCGTAGGCGATCCTTGAAGAGTCCGTTTTCTTTGCCGGGCTATTCGCGCGCGATTGCGTTTCGATGGTCGGGATCACGGACATGCCGGGCCGCAGCTCGATCGGCGCGCCGCCTTCGAGCGCAATCTTCACGGGGATGCGCTGCACGACCTTGGTGAAGTTGCCGGTGGCGTTGTCCGGCGGCAGCAGTGCGAATTCCTGGCCGCTGGCCGGTGCGAGGCTATCGACATGGCCGTGCACGATCTGTCCGGGGAACATGTCGACCTCGACATCGACCTTCTGGCCCTCATGCACATGGGTGAGCTGGGTCTCCTTGAAATTCGCGACGATGTACGCGCCGGAGGCCGGGACCAGCGACATCAATTGCGTGCCGGCCTGCACGAACTGGCCGGTGCGCAGCGTGCGGTTGCCGACCACGCCGTCGATCGGCGCGGTGACCGTGGTGTAGCCGAGATTGAGCTCGGCCTGGCGTTGCTGGGCGGCGGCGCGCGCGGAGGCGGCGACAGCCTGCGCCAACTCGGCCTTGATCAGATCGACCTGCTTCAGCGCGGAGACGAGGTTGGCTTGGTCGCGCTGGATCGCGGCTTCCGCGCCAGCGTTCTTCGATTGCGCGGCCTGCGCGTTCTGCACGCTGCCATAGCCGGTGGCGGCGAGATCGGTGTAGCGCTTGTTCTCCTGGACCGCGAAGGTCCTGGCCGCGGTGTCCACTTCGACGGTCGCCCTGGCCGCTTCGATCACGGCCTGCTGCACGTCGAGCTGGGCCTTCTTGCTGGCAACGGTGGCCTGCGCCGCGGCGACGTCAGCCCTGGCCTGGTCCAGCGCCACGATGAAATCGCGGTCGTCGATCCGCGCCAGCATCTGACCGGCCTTGACGCGCTCGTTGTCGCCGACCAGCACCTGGGTCAGGTAGCCCGAGACCTTCGGCGCGATGGTCGTGTTGTCAGCCTTCACATAGGCGTCGTCGGTGGAAACGAGAAAGCGGCCGACGGTCCAGTAGTTCCAGCCATACCAGGCCGCACCCGACAGCACGGCGACTGCCGCGCCCGCCATCAAGAGCCGCCGCAACTGACCCCTGAGGTTGCGCGTCTTGGCGGTCCCGACCACATTGCCGTGATCGGGGGACGGCAGCCCTTCGACGGCTTCGACTGGAACTTCCCGTTCGGCCTCGAAATCGGTGGAATGACGGCTCATGGTAGTGCTCCTCGTGGATTATCCCCCTGCAAATAAACGGAAATCTGCTTCCGTCAGGCTGGGGATTAAATTAGGAAACTTGATATTTTCCAAAATAGAGCCTATGTTCGGACTGTCAATGGGATGACAGTCATCATGTAAAAGCATGGCTCGATGGCATGAGAATTCCGAAGGCGGCGCATGACAAACGTGAAGGCGGACAGAGCGGGCAAGAGCGATAGCGCGGCGGCCGAGCCGCGGCGCGGCCGCGGCCGGCCGCAATTGCGTTCCGACGAAGAGACGCGCTCGATCGTCCTGGAGGCGGCACGGGCCGAGTTCGCGCATTCCGGCTATGCGGCGACCAGCATGGAGAATCTGGCGCGGCGCGCCGGCGTTTCGACCAAGACGCTGTATCGTCTGTTTCCCAACAAGCCCGCTCTGTTCGAGGCGATGGTGACGGAGCGGATCGACCGCTTCGTGTCGATCGTGAAACTTCGTGGCTGCGAGGGCGGCGATATCGAGACGGCATTGACGGAGGCGCTGATGGTCTGCGCCGAGCTGATGCTCGATGGTGACGTGATCGCCCTCCAGCGCGTGATCGTCGCCGAAAGCGACAACTTTCCCGACATTGCCGAGACCTTCTATCGCCGCGCGATCATGCGCACCCAGGATACGCTCTCGAGCTGGCTGCGGGCCGAGCAGAAGCGCGGCACGATCGAGCTCGACGACACCGATGCCGCGGCCGGCATGCTGCTCGGCATGCTCGCCTTCCAGCCGCATCGCTCCGTGATGTTCGGCCACCGGCCGCCATTGAGCCGGGAAGATCGCGAGCTGCGCGCCAAGACCTGCGCCACGTTGTTCTTAAGCGGATGCCGCCGCTCACGATAGCTCCGATGCGAACCGGCGACGTTTCCTAGAACAGGGACGCCGAGACCAGCAGAACCGTGATCTCGCCGATCTGCTCCAGCGCGCCCAGCACGTCGCCGGTCTGCCCGCCGAATTGCCGGATCGCTACCCGCGCGAGCACGAGCGCCACGAGCAGAAGCAACAGCACGGTGATCATCGCGCCCGTCGGCCCAAAGGCAAGCAGCAGGGAAACGATGCCGAGCAGGAGCCCGGTGATGACGCTGGCAAATGGCGGCTGACCGGCGCCGCTCGACAAACCGTCGGCGCGGGCCGGCGGCACCATATGCATGAAGGCCGGCACGCAGGCGCGCGCCGACACATGCGCGCAGATCAGCGCCAGCGCCACGACACGCGGTTCGGCGATATCGGCGAGTGCGCTCCAGCGCAGCATCAGCGAAATCGCAAGCGCGCAGGCGCCGAAAGTGCCGATGCGGCTGTCGCGCATGATCTCCAGTTTTTTCTCGCGGCTCCCGCCACCGAGCCCGTCGGCGGTGTCGGCCAGTCCGTCTTCATGCATCGCGCCGGTGAGCAGCAGTGTCGCCGCGAGCGCCAGCGCTGCGGCGGGCAGGGGCGCGACATTGGCGCGAACCGCAAGCCAATAGACGATCGCGCCGGCGAGGCCGGTCAGCAGTCCCGCGACCGGAAAGGTCCAGCTCGCACGCGCGATATCGCCTTCGCCGACCGCGTTGGAGAGACCGATCGGAAGGCGGGTGCAGAGCGAGATGCCGATCCGCAGATCGGTGACCAGCTTCTGCAGGGTTTCGGCGTAATCGCTCATCAGCTCATTTCACCCGCATCGGCAGGCCTGCCACCACGAATTCAACCTCGTCCGCCACGCGCGCGACCATCTGGTTCAGGATGCCGGCCGCATCGCGGAAGCGGCGCGCCAGCGCGTTGTCGGGCACGATGCCGAGCCCGACCTCGTTCGTCACCAGCACGACCGGGCTGTTCTGGCGGGCCAGCATCTCCGCGAGCAAAATCGCTTCCCTCTCCCAGTCGCGCTCCGCATGCATCAGGTTGGACAGCCACAGCGTGAGGCAATCGACCAAACGCGCACCCTGCCCATCGGTTTCAGCCAGCGCCGTGACAAGCTCAAGCGGGGTTTCGCACTCGAGCCATTCGTTGCCGCGCCGCGCGCGATGCTTTGCGATCCGCTCGCGCATCTCGGCATCCAGCGCCTCCGCGGTCGCGACATAGACGGGCCTGCCGGGAAACGCGCGCGCGCGGGCCTCCGCCCGCGTGCTCTTGCCCGATCTTGCGCCGCCCGTAACGAGGATGATCGCCATCGCATGTCCCGATCCGACCCCGCACTAACCACCAAATGCGGACGATGACAAAGGGCTAAATCGTCGGGGAGGGGCTTGCGTCCGCCACGCTTTCTCCCGCATCAGGAAGGGACGGCGGAGAAAGTTTCGTGGGATTTGCGGGAATGATGGTGGTGGCGATGGTGGCAGACGCCCTGTTGGGCTGGCCCGATCGCCTGTTCGCACGCATTGGCCATCCCGTGACCTGGCTCGGCAGGCTCATCGCTGTGCTGGACGCGCAGTTGAACCGGTCGTCGGACACGCAGCTTCAGCGCCGCATCGCCGGTGCCGCGACCGCGCTGATCGTGATCATCCTGGCCGCGGCGATCGGTTGCGTCGTGCAGCGTGTGATTCCGTCCGGTCTGATCGGAACCGCGCTGCTCGGCATCCTGGCTTGGCCCTTCGTGGCGTTCCGTTCGCTCTACGATCATGTCGCGGCCGTCCGCGATCCCCTGCGTGCCGGCAATGTCGAGGCGGCCCGAAAGGCGGTGTCCATGATCGTGGGCCGCGATCCGGCAATGCTCGACGAAGCCGGCATCGCCCGCGCCGCGATCGAGAGCCTTGCCGAGAATGCCTCGGACGGCATTGTCGCGCCGGTGTTCTGGGGTGTGTTGTTCGGACTGCCCGGCATCATCGGCTACAAGGCGGTCAATACGCTCGATTCCATGATCGGCCATCGCACCGACCGGCACGAAGCCTTTGGCTGGGCCGCTGCGCGGATCGACGATGCCGCGAATTTCATTCCGGCGCGGCTGACGGGTCTGTTGTTCGTGCTGCTAGCGGGAAGCCGGCGGTTGCAGGCGATGTCCTGCATGCTGAACGACGCCCGGCAGCATCGCTCCATCAATGCCGGCTGGCCGGAAGCCGGGATGGCAGGCGCGCTTGCCGTGCGCCTGTGCGGGCCGCGTTCCTACGACGGCGAACCGGCAAACGAGCCCTGGCTGAACGGCAGTGCGAGCGATCCGGCGGCTGCCGATATCACGCGCGGGCTCGAGCTCTATGTCGGTTCGATGTTTGTGCTCGCCGCGGCCCTCGCCGTGTTTGCATTCATCTAGGACCCTGGGATGACCGATCACGGCGGAAATCTCGATGTGGCGATCAGGCGCTTTGGCGGACGCCTGGAAGACTGGATCGACCTCTCCACCGGCATCAACCGGCAACCCTATCCCGTCGGCGAATTGCCACCGCGCGCCTGGGCTGCGCTGCCGTCGCACGCCGAGATCGAGTCCCTGCATGAGGTGGCACGAAGCGCGTACGGGGCGAATGCGCCGATGTTGGCCGTCGCGGGTGCGCAAGCCGCGATCCAGATGCTGCCGCAACTGGCTCAGCCCGGCCGGGCGCGGATTTTGGCGCCGACGTATAATGAGTATGCGCCGGTCCTGGCGGCCGCGGGCTGGCAGATCGAGGAGGCCGGCGATCTCGATGCATTGGCAGGCGCCGATCTCGCCGTCGTTGTCAATCCCAACAATCCCGATGGGCGGCAGCATGATCCAAAATGCGTGCTTGCGCTGGCATCACAAGTGAAGCGGCTCGTCGTCGACGAGAGCTTTGCCGATGCCATGCCTGGCGTGTCGCTTGCGGCCGAAGCAGGGAGGCCGGGTCTGTTGATCCTGCGCTCCTTCGGCAAATTCTACGGGCTCGCCGGATTGCGGCTCGGCTTCGTGATCGGTTGCGAGACCGATGTCGCAGCGCTGGCCGCAATCGCCGGGCCCTGGCCGATCTCGGGCGCGGCGATCGAGATCGGACGCCGCGCGTTGCTCGACCGCGCCTGGGCGGATGCAACGCGGGTACGCCTCGCGCACGACGCCGGGCGGTTCGATACGCTGGCACAGAGCGCGAGCTGGAGGCTCATCGGCGGCACACCGCTGTTTCGACTTTATGAGATCGGAGATGCCGCCGTTGCACAGGAGCGGCTGGCGCGCGCCAAGATCTGGTCGCGGATTTTCGATGGCAAGCCAAAATGGCTGCGCCTGGGCTTGCCCGGAGACGAAACGGAATGGGCGCGCCTCGCCGCCGCGCTCTCAGCGCGCTAGGGCAAGAATCCCCTCGACATCGAGATGTTTCTCGATGTGTTGAGCCAGCGCATCCAATGCGTCCTCGATTTTTACGGAGTAGCTTTCGTTCGAAGCGGCAACGCCAAGCCGCGCGAGAAAAGCGCGGCGGAAATCGTCCGACGTAAAGAGCCCGTGCAGGTAGCTGCCCTGCACGCGTCCATCCGTCGAGATCGCGCCTTCGGCCGCGCCGCCAATGCGCGCGAAGGGACGTGCGCGATCAGGGCCCTCGGTGCGGCCGATATGGATCTCATAGGCCTCGATCGCCTGCTTCGTCTCGGCGTACACGGCGCTCACCCGCGTCAGGCTCTTTTCCGGCGTCATCACCGTCGCGACATCGAGCAGCCCGAGCCCGGACGTCTCGCCGGCCGATCCCTCGATACCGTCGGGGTCGGCGACACTCTTTCCGAGCATCTGATAGCCGCCGCAGAGCCCAAGCACATGGCCGCCGCGTCTGACATGGGCGAGGAGGTCGATGTCCCAGCCTTGCTTGCGCAGGAAGTCGAGGTCGCCGCGGGTGGATTTCGAACCGGGAATGATCACGAGCGTGGCATCGCCGGGGATCGCTTCGCCCGGCCGCACCATCACGAGGTCGACGTCCGGTTCGAGTTTGAGCGGATCGAGATCGTCGAAATTGGCGATGCGCGACAGCGCGAGGAAGGCGATCTTCAAGCGGCCAGGCTTGCGCGCCTCGCCAAGCCCGAGCGCATCCTCGGCCGGCAATTCCCCCGCGCGCTCGAAAAAGGGGAGCACGCCAAAGCCGCGCCAGCCGGTACGGTCCGCGATGGTCCTGTAGCCATCGTCGAACAGCGAGGGGTCGCCGCGGAACTTGTTGACGATGAAGCCCGTGATGGCGGCGGCATCCTCGGGATCGATCACCGTCCTGATCCCGACCATCTGCGCGATGACGCCGCCACGCTCGATGTCGCCGACAAGGATGACGGGGATGTCGGCGCGCCGCGCAAACCCCATATTGGCGATGTCGTTGGCGCGCAAATTGACTTCCGCCGGACTGCCGGCCCCCTCGACGAGCACCAGGTCGGATTTGGCTTTCAGCCGCTCAAAGCTTTCGATCACCGCCGGCATCAGCGACGGTTTGAGCGTGGCGTAGTCGCGTGCGCGCAAGGTCGCGACGCGCTTGCCTTGCACGATCACCTGCGCGCCGACATCGGTCTCCGGCTTCAGCAGCACCGGATTCATGTCGGTGTGCGGCTCGACACCGGCGGCCAGCGCCTGCAGCGCCTGTGCGCGGCCGATCTCGCCGCCATCGACCGTGACCGCCGCATTGTTCGACATGTTTTGCGGCTTGAACGGCAGCACGCGATAGCCTCGCCGCGTCGCAGCGCGCACGAGGCCGGCGACGATGAGCGACTTGCCCACATCGGAGCCTGCGCCTTGGATCATGATCGCGCGCGCCATGGGGCGTCTTAGAACTCGACGCCGGCTTGCGCCTTGATGCCGGACCGGAACGGATGTTTCACCAGCGTCATCTCGGTGACGAGATCGGCCGCGTCGATCAGCTCCTGCTTGGCATTGCGGCCGGTCAGCACGACATGCGTCAGCGGCGGCTTCGAGGTCTGCAGGAAAGCGACGACTTCGTTGACGTCGAGATAGTCATAGCGCAGCGCGATGTTGATCTCGTCCAGCACCACCATGTGCAGGCTCGGATCGGCGATCAGCTCCTTGGCCTTTTCCCAGCCGGCTTTGGCGGCGGCGATGTCGCGGGCGCGGTCCTGCGTCTCCCAGGTAAAACCTTCGCCCATGGCGTAGAACTGGCAGAGCTCGCCGAAATGTGTGGTGAAGATCCGCCGCTCGCCGGTATCCCAGGCGCCCTTGATGAACTGCACCACTGCGCAGGGAAATCCATGCGCGACACAGCGCACGATCATGCCGAAGGCGGAGGAGGACTTGCCCTTGCCCGCGCCGGTATGGACGATGATGAGCCCTTTCTCGCCGCTCTTCTCGGCCATCATCCGGTCGCGGACGGCCTTCTTCTTGGCCATCTTGGCGGCGTGTCTGACATCCTCGGCTAGTTCTTGTTCGGAAGCCATCGGGCCTGCTCCTTCGGCTTGACAAGCCCTTCGCTTGGGCAAATGGTGCGGCAAGCACTGGTTCCTGTCCTACGACAGGCGAAGAGGGAATGCGATAGGACCTTTATCGGCCCGAAAAGCAGCCGCCCCCGCGACCGTGACCGGAGAGATCCTCCATGAGCCACTGACCCCACCGGGTCGGGAAGGCGGGGATCAGAGGAGAAATCCTGCTCCGCAAGCCGGGAGACCTGCCAGCGCACCGTGTTTGAACCGGCGGACGGGGTGTTCCGCGACGGGGAGCGGGCCGGGCTCACCGGCACGTCAGCCTCATCGCATCTTCCCGCCACCATGTTGATTGGAAGGGCGATGGCCGTCACGCTTCATGTCTGCATCACCTGCAAGGCAGGACAGACCATTCCCGAAGGGGAGCCCACGCCGGGCAAGCTCCTGCATCGGGCCATCACCGAGGTCGGCGCGCCCAAGGGCGTGAACGTGGTGCCGGTCGAGTGTCTCTCCGCCTGCAACAATGGCTGCTCGGTGGCGCTCAGCGCACCAGGCCGCTGGTCCTATGTCTATGGCCGGATGTCGCAGGACAATGCCAGGGATATTCTCGCGGGCGCGACTGCCTATGCCGCCGCGCCCGATGGTCTCGTGCCCTGGCGCGCGCGGCCCGAAATCTTCCGCAAGCAGTCGCTGGCGCGGATTCCCCCCTTATCCCTGTCGGAGGCTGCAGAGTGAGTTCGCTCGCGAAAATTCCCGTCACCGTCATCACCGGCTTCCTCGGCTCCGGCAAGACCACGCTGATCCGGCATCTGATGACCAATGCCGGCGGCAAGAAGCTCGCGGTGCTGGTCAACGAATTCGGCAGCGAAGGCGTCGACGGCGAAATCCTGAAATCCTGCGCGGACGCCAATTGTCCGGAGGAAAACATTGTCGAGCTGGCGAATGGCTGCATCTGCTGCACGGTGGCGGATGATTTCATCCCGACCATGCAGACGCTCTTGGCACGCCCGACGCGCCCCGATCACATCCTGATCGAGACCTCGGGGCTCGCCTTGCCCAAGCCGCTGCTGAAGGCGTTCGACTGGCCGGAAATCCGCTCGCGCATCACCGTCGATGGGGTGATCGCGCTTGCCGATGCCGAGGCTGTCGCAGCGGGCCGCTTTGCGCCGAACCCTGACGCGGTCGAGGCACAGCGCGCCGCCGACGAAAGCATCGATCACGAGACACCGCTGTCCGAGGTGTTCGAGGACCAGATTTGCTGCGCCGATATCGTGCTGCTGACCAAGGCCGATCTCGCAGGTCAGGCAGGGCTGGAAGCAGCGAAACAGGCGATCGCCGCCGAGACGCCGCGCTCCGTGCCGATGCTCGCCGTGACCGACGGCGCGATCGACCCGCAGCTCATCCTCGGGCTCAATGCCGCGGCCGAGGACGATCTCGCGGCGCGGCCCTCGCACCATGACGGCGAGGAGGAACATGAGCACGACGATTTTGCCTCCGTCGTGGTGGATCTTCCTGAAGTGACCGACATCGATACGCTGGTTGCTTCGATCGCGCGTCTTGCGCGCGAGCAGAACGTGCTGCGGGCCAAGGGCTATCTCGCCGTAAAAGGCAAGCCGATGCGGCTTCTGGTGCAATCCGTCGGCGAACGCGTGCGCCACCAGTTCGACAAGCCCTGGGGCACGGCGCTACGGCAATCGAAGCTCGTCGTGATCGGCGAGCACGGCGATATCAATGAGAATGCGATCAGGGCGGGACTTGGTATCTAGGGGACTTGGAGTCTGATGCACGTCGTCTTCCGCGAGAGCCATGGCCTGGAGGAAACCGCGACGGCCGTCGATCTCGGTCAGGATCCGGCCGATCTCGTGATGCTTTCGTTCTCCGACAGCGATCTCGCGGCGTTCGCGGCCGGTTGGCGGCGCGGACGCAGAAGCCTGCCATCTCTCCGCCTCGCCAACCTGGTCGCGCTGCGCCATCCGCTCTCGGTCGACACCTATGTCGAGCGGACGCTCACGCAGGTCCGCGGCATCCTCGTGCGGCTGATCGGCGGTGAATCTTATTGGCCTTACGGCATCAACGCGTTGCATCAGTTTGCGAAGCAGCGCGGCATCGCGCTCGCCGTGCTGCCGGCCGACGGCCGCGACGATGCGCGGCTCGATGCGCTCTCGACCGTCCCGGTCTCGACCTTGCAGCGGCTGCGTACGCTGTGCGACGCCGGCGGCGCGGTGGCAGCACAGGTCGCGATTGCCCAGTTGGCGCTGGCTTCCGGTCTTTACGCCGGGCCCGTGTTCGGCGAGACCGAAATCCCCGACATGGGTTTCTACGATCCCGCGCAGGGCGCGTTGGCGTCGTTGCCGCCGTCAGATGGAAGGCCGCATGCGCTGGTGACGTTTTATCGCTCCTATCTGACGTCGGCCGACACTGGGCCGGTCGATGTGCTGATATCAACGCTGCGCGAGAAGGGCTTTGATGCCTGTGGTGCATTTGCGACTTCGCTGAAGGCGCCGGGGGTGCCGGAATGGCTGAAGTCACACGTCGCCGAACGACTTCCGGCGGCCATCGTCAACGCGACCGCCTTCTCGGCGACGGGCGACGATGGTACGACGCCGTTCGACACGGCGCCCTGTCCCGTCTTTCAGGTGGCGTTGTCCACTGCGCGCAGGGAGGACTGGGCATCATCACTGCGCGGCCTGTCGCCGGCCGATCTCGCCATGCATGTGGTGCTGCCGGAGGTAGACGGCCGGCTGCTTGCCGGTGTCGTCAGCTTCAAGTCGCCGGGCGAGCGCGATCCTGATTTGCAGCTCGCACATCTCGCGCACCAGCCCGATCGCGAGCGGACCGACGCGGTGGTGAATCGCATTTGCGCCTGGCAGCGGCTGGTGACGGTGCCCGCGCGCGACAAGCATCTTGCCATCGTGCTGTCGAGCTACCCCGGCCGGGCGCATCAGATCGCGCATGCCGTGGGACTCGACGCGCTGGCGTCGGCCGAGGCCTTGCTCGGCGATCTCGGCGAATCGAGTTTCGATGTCGCGGCGACGGACTCGCTGGGCCAGGCGCTGGGCAGCGCGACGTTGACCTGGGGCGTTACGGAATATCGCGCTGCGCTGGCAAAGCTTCCGCACGTGTTGCAGGAGAATCTGGCGAACGCCTGGGGCTCGCCGGAGGACGATCCGCAGGTCCGCGACGGAAAATTCCACTTCGCTGCGATCGAGCGCGGCAAAGCGGTCATCGCAGTTCAACCCGAGCGCGGCGAGGTACAAAGCCGCGCCACCGACTACCACGACCTCTCACGCATTCCGCGCCACGCTTATGTCGCGTTCTATCTCTGGCTCCGGACGCAAGGCGCCCATGTACTGATCCACATGGGCGCCCATGGCACCCTGGAATGGCTGCCCGGCAAGTCGGTGGCGCTGTCGAATGAATGCTGGCCCGAGGCGTTGATCGGTGACGTGCCGGTCATCTATCCCTTCATCGTCAACGACCCCGGCGAAGCCGCGCAGGCCAAGCGCCGCATAGGAGCCGTGACGATCGGCCACCTGCCGCCGCCGCTTGCCGCCAGCACCTTGCCGTCGAATCTCGTGCGGCTTGAGCAATTGCTCGACGAATACTCCACCGCCGATGGCCTCGATCCCGCGCGGCGCCAGCGCCTGGTCGCCGCCATCCGTGACGAGGCGCGCGCGGCGGGCGTCGAAAACGATCTTGGCCTCGACGCGTCGGCCGCCCCGGCCGAGGCGATCCCGCGCATCGACCGCTTTGTCTGCGATCTGAAGGAGAGCCAGTACGGCGAAGGGTTGCATGTGTTCGGCCGCGGCGCCTGCGGCGAGGCGGAGCGGGACGCGCTACTCGCGGCGTTGTCGGGCCGGCGCATCGCGCCGGGACCCGCAGGCTCGCCCTATCGCGGACGCCGCGACGTGCTACCGACCGGGCGCAATCTCTTCGCCGTCGATCCCCGCGCCGTGCCGACCCGCGCCGCGCATGCGCATGGCATCAGGCTGGCGGAAGAATTGCTGCGCCGGCATTTGCAGGATCACGGCGACTGGCCGAAGGGGCTGGTCGTCGATCTCTGGGGCTCGGCCACCATGCGCACCGCGGGCGAGGAATTTTCCATGGCGCTGCAGCTTGCCGGCATTGCGCCGCGCTGGGATGCCGCATCCGGCCGGCTCACCGGTTTCGAGATCATCCCGCTCGCGGCCCTTGGCCGGCCGCGCATCGACGTGACGCTGCGCGTCTCCGGCCTGTTCCGCGACGTGTTCACGCCGCTCGCGCAATTGTTCGAGGTCGCCTCGGAAGCGTTGTCGCAGCGTGATTTCGAGGGTGACGAAAATCCCTATCTTGTCCGTGCCGGGCGTGTGTTCGGGCCGCGTCCCGGACAGTACGGTGTCGGCATGGCCCCGACGCTCGACGTCTTCACCAAGGAGTCGCGTGAAGCCGCAGGCGAGGCGTGGCTCGCGTCGTCCTCGTGGTCGATTGCATCCAACGGTGCGACACGGCCGGACCGCAACGGCATCGAGACGCGCCTCATGGCTGCCGACAGTTTCGTGCATGTGCAGGACCTGCCGGAGACCGACCTGTTGCTCGCCTCCGACTATGCCGCGCATGAAGCGGGCGTCGCGGCCGCCGCTGCAAGCCTGGGCTCGAACATCAAGTCGCTCTATCATCTCGATGCGACCCGGCCTGAGACGCCGCGCGCGCGGACGCTGACGGAAGAAATTTCGCGGGTAGTGCGTGCCCGGGCCGCCAATCCAGCATGGATCGCGGGCATGATGCGACACGGCTTTCGCGGCGCCGCGGAGATCGCGGCAACGCTCGAACACATGGCGGCGTTCGCCCATTTGGCCGGTGCCGTGCCGTCGCATCTGTTCGACCTCTATTACGACGCCACGCTCGCCAACGATGAAATCCGCGCATTTCTCGGGCGCGAGAACCCGCACGCGCTTGCCGCGATCGAGGACTGCTTCCGTCGCCTGGATGAAGCTTCGCTGTGGGTAACACGGCGCAATTCAATTATCGCCTCGCTGCGGGAGGCCTCATGACGGGCTTCGCCATCAAGGGCTGGTGTCCCTCTGCGTTGCGCCCGATGCCGTCGGGCGACGGTCTCGTGGTTCGCTTGCGGCCGCGCGGCGGACGGCTTTCTTCGGCCCAGGCCGCTGGCATTGCCGAGCTCTCGGCGCGTCACGGCAACGGCCTGATCGATCTCACCGGCCGCGCCAATCTGCAAATCCGCGGCGTGTCCGAAGAGAGCCATCCGCTGCTGATCGGAGGGCTCGATCGTCTCGGCCTGGTCGATGCGGACCTGCAATCGGAAAATCAGCGCAACATCGTGGTCGCACCGTTCTGGAACGAATGTGACGATATCTATTTCCTTGCCGCGGAACTCGAGCAGGCGCTCGGAAGGCGGTCGCTCGGCCTGCCGAAGAAATTCGGCTTCGCGATCGATTGCGGCGAGAGCCGCGTGCTCGCGCAGGCGCCGGCCGATATCCGCATCGAACGCGGCATCGATGGCGATCTGATCGCACGTGCTGACAGCGCGCCGTTGGGACGCACGCTCGCGCGAGAAGAGGCGATCGACGCCGCCATCGCGCTCGCCGAATGGTTCGTGGCCTTCGGCGGCGTCAGGGACGGGCGAGGGCGCATGGCCGGGCATGTCGCCAGCGGGAAGCTTCCGGAAATTTTCGCGGGCGAAACGCAACCGGTGCCTGCCCTTGCCATTCCATATCCCGGGCTTGTTGCTTCCGGCGCACTGGTCGGCTTTGCGTTCGGTCAGTTGCGGAGCGAGACGCTGAGTATTCTCGCCACGCTTGCACCGGGCCTGCGCCTGACGCCATGGCGCATGATGCTGGTCGAAGGCGTGCGCGAGATGCTGCAATATCCAGGCCTCGTCACGCGCGCCGACGATCCCCTGTTGCGGGTCATCGCCTGTACCGGTGCGCCGGTATGTCCTGAAGCTTTTGCGGAAACCCGCGAGCTGGCGGCTGCGCTCGCGCCGCAGATTCAGGCCGGCAGAACGCTTCACGTCTCCGGCTGCCCGAAGGGTTGCGCGCATCCGGCTCCGTCCGCGCTGACCCTGGTGGGGACGGCGGATGGTTTTGATCTTGTGCGCGATGGTTCGCCGCGCGACGTTCCCACGATGCGCGGATTTGCGCGAGCGGCCATTCTCGCCGATCCCGGCGCCGTGCTGGGAGGCCGATGATGCCTCACGCCTTTGAGACCGATGGCGCGACGATCTACCGGCAGTCCTTTGCGACCATCCGGACCGAAGCCGATCTCGCGCGTTTCTCGCCCGACGAGGAGCCGGTCGTGGTACGCATGATCCATGCGGCCGGCATGGTCGGCCTCGAAGCACATGTCCGTTTCACGCCGGGCATGGCGACGGCTGCGCGTTTCGCGTTACAGAACGGCGCACCGATCCTGTGCGACGCGCGGATGGTGTCAGAGGGGATCACGCGCCCGCGCCTGCCGGCGAACAATCGCGTGATCTGCACGCTTGATGATTCCAAAGTTCCTGCGCTGGCACACTCGATGCAAACGACGCGCTCCGCCGCTGCCCTGGAACTCTGGCGGCCGCATCTCGACGGTGCGATTGTCGCGATCGGAAACGCGCCGACCGCGCTGTTCCATCTGCTCAACATGCTGGAAGAGGAAGATTGTCCACGGCCGGCGGCGATCATCGGCTGTCCTGTCGGCTTTGTCGGTGCCGCCGAATCCAAGGTGGCGCTGATGGCATCGGCACCGGCGCCCGCGTTGACTGTCGTGGGCCGTCTCGGCGGCTCCGCGATCACGGTCGCGGCCGTGAATGCGCTGGCAAGCAGGAGCGAATGACCATGGGGCGGATCATCTGCTGCGGGCTTGGACCCGGCGATCCCGATCTGATGAGCGTGCGCGCCGATC
>Ga0207707_10000203_pt1 | contig 63383 bp, 48 predicted proteins | sample KBSC83BmetaG_FD_184336 | JGI IMG/M metagenome (GOLD analysis project Ga0207707, IMG submission 184336) | Corn rhizosphere microbial communities from Kellogg Biological Station, Michigan, USA - KBS C8-3B metaG (SPAdes) (version 2) | ecosystem: Host-associated > Plants > Roots > Rhizosphere ... | reverse complement strand
CGGCTCGGTCGAGTTGAACGGCAAGCCGCTGGCGCGCGCTTACCTGACGTATGCCGAGCTCGCGAACGGCGGCACGCTGCACTTCACGATGCAGGCGCAGCCGAACAAGACCAGAGCCACGCAAGCCGCCGACCAACCTTATTCGATGACGGCGTATTGATCGCCATTGCGCGACCGCATCATCCGGGCTGCATCCACGACGCCCGGACCGGCAGCGGACCGATATCGGGAAGTTGCGCGAGGCTCGCGCGCAACGCCTCGATCACTTCGCCATCCGGCATCGCCTGCAACGGCATCACGCCGGCCCACGCGTTGCGGCCGTGGCGCTTGGCTGCGTACAGGCACTCGTCGGCCAGGTTCACCACCTGCTCCCAGCTCAGCCGGTCCAGATCGTCATCGCAGATCGGGTAGGTCGCGAAACCGACCGAACAGGTGCGACGGATCGTGCGGCCTTCGCCGACATCGAAGTCGTGCCCCGCGACGGTGGCGCGGACGCGCTCGGCGAATTGCGGGCCGACATCGGGCAGGGCGAAGCGCGCCACGATCAGGAATTCCTCTCCGCCCCAGCGGATCGCAATGTCGGTTTCGCGCGTGACCGACAGCAGGATGCCTCGGATCTGCTGCAGCACGAGATCGCCGGCGGCATGGCCGTACGTGTCGTTGATCTGCTTGAAGTGGTCGATGTCGACCATCAGGAACAGGATGTCCGAATTCAGTGGCAGCTCGCCGCGCCCGCGGCTGCGGTCCTGGCCATGGCGGCGCGACATCGCTACGTCCTGAGCGATGTGGTCATAGAGGTAGCGGCGGTTCTTGAGGCCGGTCAGCGGATCGGTGACGCTCTGCTCGGCCAGCGCCTCGTTGCTGTGCTGCAGCGCCCGATTGGCCTGGGCCAATTCGCCCGTGCGTTGCTCCACCAAGGCTTCGAGTTCATGATTGCGCCGGCGCAACGCGGCCGAGCGCCAGCGCAGGATCAGTGCGATCCCCAGCAGGCCGGAGGCAATCCAGATCGTCCACGCCCACGGGGTGCGATACCACGGCGGCAGCACCCTGAAATCGAACGTCGCTTCCTTGCCTTGCTCGCCGTACACGTTGCGCGCGCGCACCCGGAAGCGGTATTCGCCCTCATGGATATTGGTGTAGTCGCGGAACGCGTTGTCGCTCCACGACGACCAGCCCGCGTCCACCCCCTGCAGCAGCACCTGGAAGCTGTTGGCGCGGAAAAAGTCGAAGCTGGGGGCGGCGAATTCGAAGCGCAGCGCGTTCTGGCCGTACGGAATTTCCGGCACCTTGTCGGGTTGGTCCGTGAACAGCACGCGACCATCGTGCGCGGACACTTCCCGTATCAACGTGCTGAACGGCACGTCATCGGGTGAAGTCTGCGTGGTGTCGTAGCGGAACAGGCCCTTGTCGCCGCCCAGCCACACGACGCCGTCGGGATCGTCATGGAAGAAATAGGTGCCGGTGCCGGAAATCGGTTGCAGCGGCGCGACCGTCCACTTCCACCGGCCGTTCACGCGTTGCGCGCGGCCGGTTTCCTTGATGCCGCTGCGGTTGTCGATCGTATACATCCACAACGTGCCACTGCGATCCTGGTGGACCGCGTTGATCTGTCGCGCACCACCGGGGAACAGATCATCGAATTCGGCGTCCGCAGCGAAGCGCCGCGTCGCCGCATCGAAGTGGTAGATGCCATGGCTGGTGGCGAAGCGTACCTGCCCGTCGATCGTGACGATGGTCTGCTGCCCCGTCGGCAGTCCTGCGCTGGTACCGAAGTGTTCGACCTTCACGGCGCGCGGGTCGCCCGGGCCCTGCCAGTCATCCGGCAAGCTCAGGCGATCGAGTCCCTCGGGATACAGCGCGAGCCAAAGATGGCCGGCGGTGTCCTGGCCGAAGCTGAGCGTCTGTCCCGACGTCCCGGCAACCAATCCTTCGTCGATCCAGCGGCTACCGGACCAGCGCAACGTGCCAACGCCGTCCGGATAACCGACGAACACCCGCGACGGCTGTCGGCGCGAGCGCAGCAAGGGTTGCGCCGCCACCGCGTGTTTCGCGCTGCGGGCATCCAGCAGCGCGTGCGCCGAGCCGTCCGCGCCGACCGAAAACACGCCGTCGTTGTTGGCTGCCAGCAACTGGTCGTCGAACGACAGCAGCGAAAAGTTCCAACCCGGCACGCCCGGCTGCTGCTCGAAATGCGCTTCCCCGCCGACGTCGGTGACCAGGCGGAACAGGCCTTCCGAGGTTCCCGCAAACAGCGTGTCGTCGTGGCGCGTGGTCGCGAGTACCGAACCTTGCAAGCCGCTGCGCTCACCGAAATGCGTCATCGGCAGGTCCACGTCCACGCGCGCGATGCCTTGGTCGGTGGCCAGCCAGAGACCGTGCTGCCGATCCTGCATCAGTCCCAGCACCACATTGGTATCGAGGCCGGTGGCGCGTGTCAGGTGGCGCAACAGGCGCCCGTCCTTGCCCAGCAAAAACAAGCCATCGCGCAACGTGGCCACCGCGAGCCGTCCGTCGGTCAGCCAAATGGTGCCGTAGATCGCGGCGTCCCCGAGCGCCGCATCGGTTTCGATGCGCCATGGTTTCCATCCCGTTCCGTCGAACACGAACCAGCCATTGGAGCGCGTGCCCGCCAGCAACTGGCCCGGTCGCGCACCATTGCCCCGCCATGGCAGCAATGCGTAAATCCGCTTGTCGGCGAAAACCTCGCCTCCCGCCACGGGTTGCAGCTTGTCATCGACGATCCGCATCAGCCCGCGGTCGACTTCGCGGATGTAGACGGTGCCGTCGATCAGGAAACCAAGGTGGAACGAGGTCTGCGGCGTGATGGCGGTGACTTGGCCGTCGTGCAGGTGGAACACCCGGGAGGCGGTGTCGAAGTACACATCCTTCCCGCTGACGTGGATATCCCACACGTCGGAAAAGTTGCGTTCGGCGGGCGGCACCAGCTCCAGCAATGACACGTAGGCGAGCCGGCCCGACATGTCGGGCTTCAGGTAGCCGAAGTCGCCCACCGTGCCGACATACACGCGGCCGTCCGACCCGGTGGCCAGCGAGCGGACCACGACGCGGTTGGGGACCGGCACGCGCTGCCAGCGCGTGCCGTCGAACATCAGCACGCCATCCTCCACGTTGCCCACGTAGATGACACCGTCCAGCCCCTGCGTGACTGCCCAGTTCTGCGGCGCGCCGCCATATTCAGCCGGCTCGAAATTGTGGATGAACGGGAGCCCGGCTTCGGTCGCGGCGACTCGTGCGGGAACTGCAGGCATCGCGGCCATCACTCCGCCCGCCAGCAGCATGGCAAGCGCTGACATGAACGCCACGAGCCATCGTCCAGTTGGACGATGGCTCGTGTGGCGGCGGGGGCACCGTACTTGTATTTCCTGCTTCCTCACTTCGGTCTCGCTTTCCATTCGGGACGTCGCTGCCCGGCCATGGCGAAAGTCGGCGCGCGCATTGTTTCCGTTGACGAAAATCGGCCGTGTAAATACCAACTTGAGTCACGCGCACGCAGCGACACCACGTTTCACAGTTGTGACACAAAGTGGCCGCGCACCAGGCAAAAGGCATTCGGTTTGGCGTGTTCAGCGAGGGCTGCAGGAGCGGTTTGCCATGCGCGCTTGAGGGCCGCGCGCGGGCGCGCTACCGTTGTGGAACTTCCATGCCCGTCGGGGAGCAACGATGAACCTTCGTCTTGTCGCCTGCGCGTTCGCGCTGGCCGTCGCATCGGGAGCCGCCATGGCCGCGCAACATCCCTTCAACGCGCACGATCTCGCGATGATGGATCGCGTCTCCGATCCGCATCTTTCACCCGGCGGCAACGAGGTCGCGTTCACGGTGCGCAGCACCGACTGGGATGCGAACAAGGGCGTCAACAGCGTGTGGTTGCTTGACCTGGGTCAAAAGGGGGCGCAGCCGCGCCGCATCACCGACCCGAAATTGAACGCGAACAGCCCCACGTTCTCGCCGGACGGCAAGACGCTGTACTTCCTCGCCACCAACGACGATTCGACCCAACTGTGGTCGGCGCCCGTTGCGGACGGCGCGCCGGTCCAGGTGACGCACCTGCCGCTCGACGTCGACAACTTCAAGCTGTCGCCGGACGGCAAGTCGTTGCTGTTCTCCGCGCAGATGTTCGAGGACTGCACGACGCTCGAATGCACGCGCGAGAAGCTGGATGCGCGGAAGAAGGTCAAGGCCACCGGGCGCCTGTATCACCGGCTGTTCGTGCGGCATTGGGACACGTGGTCCGATCATCGGCGCGGGCAGTTGTTCGTGATGCCGCTGGACGGCTCGTCCAGGCCGGTGCTGCTGACGAAGGGCATCGACGGCGATGTCCCCTCGAAACCCGACGGCAGCAACGCCGAATACGCGTTCTCGCCGGATGGCAGGACGGTGTATTTCGGCGTGCGCATCGCCGGCAAGACCGAGCCGTGGTCCACCAATTTCGACGTTTACTCCGTACCGGCCGATGGTTCCGCGGCGCCGAAGGACCTCACGGCAGCGAACAAGGCCTGGGACGCATTCCCGCTGCCTTCGCACGACGGCAAGACGCTGTACTACCTCGCGATGAAGGTGCCGGGTTTCGAAGCCGACCGCTTCGGCGTCATGGCGCTCGATCTCGCGACCGGTGCGACGCGCGAACTCGATCCGGGCTGGGATCGTTCGGCCGGGCCGCTGGCGCTGTCCGCCGATGGCAAGACGCTCTACACCACCGTCGCGGATGATGGCAACGTCGCGCTGTACGGGCTCGATGTCGCCACCGGCAAGCCGACGAAATTGCTTGGCGACGGCAGTGTGCTGGGATTCGATGCAGCCGGTGACAGGCTGATCGCTGCGCGCCAGGACTTCACGCACCCGACCGATTTGTACACGCTAGACGCGCAAGGCAAGCGCCTCGCGCAGGTCACCCACTTCAACGCCGCGCGGCTTGCCGACATCGAATTTTCCAAGGCGACGTGGTTTACCTTCAAGGGTTGGAATGGCGACACCGTGCACGGGTACGTAATGCCGCCCGTGGGCGCCAAGCCCGGCCAGAAATATCCGGTCGCGTTCCTGGTGCACGGCGGTCCGCAGGGCGCATGGCCCGATGAATTCCATTACCGTTGGAATCCGCAAACCTATGCGGGGGCGGGCTTTGCCGTGGTCGCGGTCAACTTCCACGGCTCGGTCGGCTACGGCCAGGCTTTCACCGACGCGATCTCGCAGCACTGGGGCGATCGCCCACTGGAAGACCTGCAGAAGGGCTGGGCCGCGGCGCTGAAACAGTTTCCGTATCTGGACGGCAACGATGCCTGCGCGCTCGGCGCGAGCTACGGCGGCTACATGATCTACTGGATGGCCGGTGTGTGGAACCAGCCGTGGAAGTGCATGGTCGACCACGACGGTGTGTTCGACGCGCGCATGATGTATTACGCCACCGAGGAACTGTGGTTCGAGGAACACGAAAACGGCGGCACGCAGTTCGAGCATCCGGAGAACTACGAGAAGTTCAATCCACTGAACCACGTCAAGGATTGGCGCGTGCCGATGCTGGTGGTGCATTCCAACCACGACTACCGCATTCCGGTGACCCAGGGACTCGGCGCGTTCACCGCGCTGCAGCGGCAAGGCATCCCCAGCGAATTCCTGAACTTCCCCGACGAAAACCACCTGGTGCTGAAGCCGCAGAACAGCGTGATGTGGCACGAAACGGTGATCGACTGGCTGAAGCGTTGGACGGGTCCGGGTGCAGGGGCCGCGCAGTCCGATGCAGGCGCCAAGGCGCGCAACGTCGAATGACGTCCGCGTGAGCGGGCGTCGCCTTAAGCGAGACGCATCCCTTCATCCTGTGGAGGGATGCGTCGCAGACGGAATGGCGAAGGTCGCGTGGCGCCTTCGTGGATTGGCTGGGCATTGCGAAGCCCAACAAGCCGAAAACGTTCGACTTCCCGGCAGAGCGGGCCCAGCCCAACCCGCAAATGCAGGCCGCGGCGGCCGCAGGCCACCTCTGCCAAAAACCGAAAGCAGTTCGCCCGCGGAACGAGCGAAACCGCGCATCCGTCAATGTGCGCTCGTCAACGGAATCAGCCGCCACGCCCACGAGTGGTGCTTGGGCCAGCGATTCGGATTGTGCAGGTAGGCGTGATCCGGGTAGTTGAGCTTCAGCACGTCGGTGGTCTGGTCGGCCAGTTTCTGCTGGCCCAACAGGTGGTAGCTCTTGGCCATCACGGCCAGCGCGTCGGCGACCTGCGGCGACTGCTGGTAATGCGACACGATGTATTTCGCGCGGTCGGCCGACGCGATGTAGGCCTTGCGCTGCAGGTAGAACTCGGCCACGTTCAATTCCGCCTGCGCCAATTGGTTGCGCAGGTAGATCATGCGCTGGCGCGCATCGACCGCGTAACGCGTGGTGGGAAAGCGCGCGACCAGCGTGTTGAAATCATCGAATGATTGCAGCGCGTAACCCTGGTCGAAACGCGATGCACTGATGCCGGCCATCCGCTGCAACGCGGTCTGGGTGCGGTCGAAGTTGATCAGTCCGCGCAGGTAGTACGCGTAGGCAATATGCTTGTGGGTCGGGTAGGTCTTGATGAATTCATTGATGGTGGAATAGGCGTCGTCAGGCTTGTCGTCCTTGTATTGCGCGTAGGCCAGTTCGATCTGCGACTGCTCGTTGTAGGTGCCATACGGGAAACGCGCGATCAGCTTCTGGTACACGGTTTCGGCCGTACCCCAGTTGCCGTCCTGCGACAGGTCGTGCGCGCGCTGGTACAACTGTTCCACGGTCATGGTGTTCAGGGTGTCGCGCTTGCCGTGGTGGAACAGCGAACAGGCGCCCAGCGCAAACAGCAGCGGCAGGAACAGGGCGAATTTGAGCAGCGGTGCGGAGCGTCGGAATGGCATCGGGCAAGTCTTTGCGAACGCAGCAAGTCGGATTCGGCATGATAGCGGAATCCCCAGCGACCATCCGGCGAGGGCGTCGGCGTGGCTGAACGGGAATTACGCACGGAGATACCGCCCGATCTGGCCGGGCAACGCTTCGACCAGATCCTGCCCGGGTTGTTCCCCGGGCACTCGCGCTCGCACCTGGCGGGCGAGGTGAAGGCAGGGCGCATCCGGCTGGACGGCCGCGAAGTGCCGCCGCGCACGCGGGTCCTGGGCGGCGAGGTCGTCGATTGGCAACGTTCCGACGCGCCGGTGCTGGGCGATCGGCCCGAGGCCATCGATCTGGCTATCGTGTTCGAAGACGACCATCTGCTGGTGCTCGACAAGCCAGCCGGGCTGGTAGTGCATCCCGGTGCGGGCAATCCGGCCGGCACATTGTTGAACGCGTTGCTGTACCGCGACCCGAAACTCGCGCAGGTTCCGCGCGCCGGCATCGTGCACCGGCTGGACAAGGACACCTCGGGCCTCCTGGTGGTCGCGCGCTCGCTGCCGGCGCAAACCGCGCTGGTGGCGATGCTGGCCGCGCGCGACATCCATCGTCGCTACGTCGCGGTCGTCAACGGCGTGCCGGTCGCGGGCGGCACGGTCGATGCGCCGCTCGATCGCCACCCGACCGATCGCCTGCGGCGCGCGGTGCAGGAGGGCGGGCGTCCGGCGATCACGCATTACCGCGTTCGCGAGAAGTTTCGCGCGCACGCGTCGCTGCAATGCGAACTGGAATCCGGACGCACCCACCAGATCCGCGTGCACATGGCGCACGCGGGTTGGCCGCTGGTCGGCGATCCCCTGTACGGGCGCGGTTTGAAATTGCCGCGCGCTGCGACGCCGCGGCTGGCCGAGGCGTTGCGCGGCTTCAGGCGCCAGGCCCTGCACGCCGAACACCTTGCGTTCGCCCATCCGGTCACGGGCGAAGCGCTGGCTTTCGACGCCGAACCGCCGCAGGACCTGCGCGACCTGCTGGATGCGTTGCGCGAGGATGCTGCGGCCGGAGAAAACCGTGGCTGACGTGCCGGCATCATGGCTGGTTCCCGATTGGCCCGCGCCGCCGGGCGTGCGTGCGATGGTCACGACGCGGGAAGGGTTGCCGTCGTCTCCACCGTCGGCATACGGCTTCAACATCGGCACGCGCTGTGGCGACGATCCTGCGGCGATCGTCGAGAATCGCGAACTGCTTCGCGAGGTGTTGTCATTGCCCTCCGAACCGCGTTGGTTGCGGCAGGTGCACGGCACGCACGTCGCCATCGATCCGGCACCCGGTGAACCAGAAGCCGACGCCGCCGTCACGCGTGCCCGCGGCGTCGTGCTGGCGATCCAGACCGCCGACTGTCTGCCGGTGCTGTTCTGCAACGACGACGGATCCGGAATCGGCGCTGCGCACGCGGGTTGGCGGGGTTTGTCGGCGGGCGTCCTGGAAAACACGCTGGCCCTGATGCAGGACCAGCGCGAAAACATCATCGCCTGGCTCGGGCCGGCGATCGCCGCGCTGTCCTACGAAGTCGGCGCCGAAGTGCGCGAGGCTTTCCTTGCACGCGATGGGGACGCCGCGTCCGCATTCACAGCCACGCGGCCGGGTCACTGGTCGTGCGATCTTTACGAACTTGCACGCCAGCGCCTGCGTGCCGCCGGCGTCACCCGCATTTTCGGCGGCGACCTCGATACGTTCTCCAATCCGCGACTGCACTCCTATCGTCGCGACGGTGCGCGCAGCGGGCGGATGGCGAGCCTGCTTTGGGTATTGCCGCCGACCGATTGAAGGCGTTTCCTGGACCAGCCGTGGCGGGGCGCGGCGGACGCGGAATTTACGCGCCTTTATCGCCGCAGCAATAGCAACGGCGACGTCCGCAATACGCTGCGCGTGCCGGCAAGGCCGAGTGCCGCAACGATGACGGTCGCAACGATTGCAGCGACTATCAGCGGCATCCATGGTGGCGTGAACGCGCGGATGCGGAACACCGACTGGGCGAGCCATAGGCCGCCCAGTGCTGCGGCGAACATCGCGGTGAACCCCGAGATCGCGCCCAGCATGCCGAATTCGCACAAGGCTGCCATCCGCAACTGATCGCGGCGCGCCCCCAGCGTGCGCAGCAATGCCGCTTCGTGGCGGCGTTCCGCGGCGCTCATGGTCAAGGCGGCCGCCAGCACCAGCGCGCCGGCCAGCAGGCTGAAGGCCAGCACCCAGCGCGCGGCGGCGGTCACCTGCGCCACGATCTGGCGCGCGCGATCGAGCAGCGCGTCCACGTCGATCAACGACAGATTGGTGAACGCGCGCGAGAACGTCGCGAGCTCGCGCGCGTGGCCAGGCGGAAGGTGAAAGCTCGCGATCCACGTATGCGGCAGCGCTGCGCCGTGCGTGGGATCGAGCATCACGAAGAAGTTGACGTTGAACCGGCTCCAGTCCACTTCGCGGATGCTGGTCAGCGTTGCGTCGATGCGCGTGTCGCCGATCAGGAAGGCCAGCCGGTCGCCGAGGTGCAGGTCGAACCGCCGCACCCAGGCGACGTCCAGCGACACTTCCGCGCTGCTCGCATCCGGCGTGAACCATCGTCCGGCGATGATGCGGTTGGTTGGGGGCAACGCGGCGCTCCATGAAAACCGGACCTGTCGGTCCGCGTCCTGCTGGGCCTCGCGATCGTGGAAGGACATGCGATCGACGTCCGTACCGTTGATCGCGACCAGCTTGCCGACCGCGACCGGCATGTCGTTGAAACGCGTCGCGCCGAGTTTCACCAACGCGTCGTGCATGGGTGTGCGCTGCGCATCCTGCACGTTCACGACGAACCAGTTCGGCGTATCCGGTGGCAGTTCGCGGCGCCAGTTGTCGAGCAACGCGGGCGCGACCACCGCGAGCAGAAGCAGCGCGGTCAAACCCAGCGTGATCGCGCAGGATTGCACCAGGCTCAGGGCCCGACGGCGCGCCAGCGCACTCGCGCCCAGCCGCAGCGCCGGGTGAAGGCGCGCGACGAAGCGGCGCACCAGCCAGAGCACCGCCAGCGTCAACAGCGACGTGAGTAATGCGGCGCCCGTCAGCGACGCGGCCAACACCCCCGCGAGTTTCCAGCTTCCCGTCTGCAGCGCGATCAGCCCGAGCGCGACGGCGACGGGTACGAGGTAGAGCAGGTCGTAGCGGCGTGGCACGCGCGCGGCGCTCTGGCGAAACACAGCAACCGGTGGCACGGATTTCAGTTTCGCCAGCGGCGGCAGCGCGAAGCCAGCCAGTACCGCAAGGCCGATGCCCGCCGCTGCGAAAGCCGGACCGAGCGGCAGCGGTGCCTGCTGCGCGGAAGACGGCAACAAACCGTGGGCATAGGCGAACGCGATCGCGGCGAGTGCCAGCGCGATGCCCACAGCCGCCAACGCCGCGAGCACCGCGGGCACCGCCAACGTCCACGCGAGGCTGCCGAACGCGAATCGCGACGACGCACCCAGCGCGCGCAGCAGCGCGATCTCGTCGGTCTTGCGGCGTGCATAGCGCTGTGCCGACAACGCCACCGCGATGCCGGCCAGCAGCGCTGCAAGTAGGGCCGCGAGGCGCAGGAAGGTGCCGGCGCGCTCGAACGCCACCGCAAGGCGCTGCTGCACTTCTTCCGGCGTGACCAGGTGCGCATCGGCCGGCAGGCGCGCCTTGGCCCATGCGCGATAAGCGTCGACCGGCGCCACTGCGCCGGCGACCAGCAGGCGGTGCCGGGCGCGGCTGCCGGTGCCGAGCAGGCCCGCGCTTTTCGCGTCGGCCAGCGCCATCACCGCGCGCGGCGCCAGTGCGACCAGATCGCCGCCGCCGGGCTGTTGCTCGATTTGCCCGGCGACCACGAGATGCATGCCGCCGACCTGGACGCGCTGGCCGGGTTCCACATCGAGTGCGACCAGCGCGCGGTGGTCGAGATAGACCTCGCCCGCGGGCGGCGCGTGCATCGTTCGCCCGGCGCCGCCACGGCCGGCGATGACCAGCTTTCCGCGCAGCGGCCACGCCGCGTCGGCTGCTACCACCTGCAGCAATTGGCTGCGGTCGTTCGCGAATGCGACGCTCGGGAATTCGGCAAGCGCGCTGGTGCGCAGGTCGAGCGCGTGTGCATGCCGAACGAATCCGGCGGGGAGTGGCGCAGAAGCATTGATGCCGAGGTCGCCGCCGATCAGTTCCGCCGCGCTCATCAGCACCGCACGTTGGACTCGCGCGGCAAGCGTGGCCACAGCGCCCAGCACCACGACCGACAGCAGCAACGCGCCAATCAGCGTTCGCAGTTCCGGCAGTCGCCATTCGCGTCGAAGCGTGCGCAGCGCATGGCGCGGGCCGCTCATCCGGCCGGTTACCCGGAATGTCATGCCGCGTGCGCCCGGACGCGGCCGTCGACGAGGTCGTGGATGCGCGCACAGCGCCTTGCCAGCGCCGGATCGTGCGTCACGACAATCAGTGTCGTATGGTGTTCGCGGTTCAGCGCGAACAACAGATCGGCGATCGCGTCGCGGCTGGTGTGGTCGAGGTTGCCGGTGGGCTCGTCGGCGAACAGGATGCGCGGCTCGTGCACGAACGCGCGTGCGATCGCCACGCGCTGTTGCTCGCCGCCGGACAATTGCCGCGGATAATGCGCACGCCGTGGCTCCAGGCCCACGGCGGCGAGTGCCCTTTGAGCGCGCGTCGCGGCGTCCGGGGTCGCGTCCAGCTCCAGCGGCAGCATCACGTTTTCTTCCGCCGTCAGTGCGGGCAACAAATGAAAGGACTGGAACACGAAGCCGACCAGTTTCAGCCGCAATCGCGCGCGCGATTCCTCGTCGAGTGTTTCGAGCGCCTGGCCGTCCAGGCGAACGGTGCCGCGGCTGGGCAGGTCCAGTCCCGCCAGCAATCCGAGCAACGTGGTCTTGCCCGAACCCGATGCGCCGGTGATCGCGACGGTTTCCCCGGCATTCACATCCAGGCTGACATCGTCAAGAATATCCAGCCGGCCCGTCGGCCCTTCGACGTGCTTGCCGATTCCCCGTGCGGAAATGAGCGCCATGGTTGCCCGACTGTCGTCCGTCCTGCGGTTGTCCATCGTGTGGTGCCTCGTGCTGTGGTTGGCGTTGCCGGTGGCGCAGGCCGCGCAGCCGCCGCGCACGATTCTGCTCGTGGGCGACTCGTTGTCCGCCGCCCACAACATCGAGGTTGGCACGTCCTGGCCGGCGTTGCTGCAAAAACGTCTTGCCGATATGCGTCCGCCGCGCACGCTCGTCAATGCCAGCATCAGCGGCGAGACCACCGCATCGGGCTTTGCGCGTTTGCCGGCGCTGCTAAAGCGCTACAAACCCGGCATCGTGATCCTGGAACTCGGGGGCAATGATGGCTTGCGCGGTCTGCCGCTGTCCGAAATCCGCACCAATCTTTCGCGGATGGTGCGTGAGGCGCAGGACAGCGGCGCGCACGTGCTGCTGCTCGGCATCGAACTGCCGATCAACTACGGCCCGCAATACCGAGCTGGATTGCGCGCGATCTATGCGGATCTCGCCCGCGAGGCGCATGCGCCGCTGGTGCCGTTCCTGCTCGACGGTATCGCACTCGACCCCAAACTGATGCAGCCTGACGGCCTGCATCCCACTGCGGCGGCGCAACCGCGGGTGCTGGCGAACATCTGGCCTGTGCTCGCGCCCATGCTTGCAGCGGACCAATAAGGGGCGGACGTGCCGCCAGTCATGACAAATTCCAGATCGGCATCGCCGCCACCTGCAGCGCGAATAGGCACAAGAGGCCCCACCAGAAGATCGCCGACGCGAACGCGCTGCCGCCCGTGAGCTGGCGCGCGATCTCGAGGCCGGGCTCCAGCGGTTGTTGTTCCGGCGATTCGACGCGGGACGTACGGATCGAATGCAAGATCGGCCAGCACCAGTGTCTCGACGTTCGCGCCCCCGCACGCGCCTTCGCGATACGCCGCGCACAGCGCCGCGCAAAGGCTGACCTTGCGCGGATGGCCGAGGGTCAGCAATACGTTCATGCACGCCATCCGTTGCGTTCGCGCGGTTGCGCTACGTCGCGCCCGCGGAAAGCGCCGCGAGAAACGCGCGTCGCCATGCCCTGATATCGTGCTTCGACACGTGCTCGAACATCGCGGCCCAGCGTTCGCGGCGTTCCTGCAGCGGCATCGTCAGCGCCCGTTCGATGCCCTCGACTTGTCCTTCGGGATCGTACGGATTCACCAGGATCGCCTGCTCCAGTTCGCCCGCGGCGCCGGCGAATTGCGACAGCACCAGTACACCCGGATCGTCGGCCGGCTGCGCGGCCACGAATTCCTTGGCCACAAGATTCATGCCGTCGCGCAACGGCGTGACCAGCCCGAGTTGCGAAATCCGGTAGAAACCCGCCAGCGTGGACTGCATGAAGCTGCGGTTGACGTAGCGGATCGGCACCCAGTCCGGATCGGCGTAGCGGCCGTTGGTGGCGCCGGCCGAGCGTTCCAGTTGGGAACGCAACTGGCGGTATTCCGGCACCTCTTCGCGCGAGGGCGGCGCGATCTGCAGGAATGAAACGCGCGAGCGCCACTCGTGGTGTTCCGCGAGGAAGCGGCCGAACGCCTCGAAGCGGCGCGGCAGGCCCTTTGAATAATCAAGCCGGTCCACGCCGATCGCGAGCTGGCGATCATTGAGGCTGGCACGCAGCTTGCGCACCGTGGAATTGTTGATCGCGTATCGCGACTGGCGCGCGACCTCGGCGGTATCGATGCTGATGGGGAACGGCGCGATGTGCGTGCGTCGGCCACCGAGTTCCACGACGTCGCGCGATCGGGTCCCGCCGAGCCTGCGTGCAAAGTAGTCGAACAGCGCGCGGGCGTCGTCGCGATTCTGCACGCCCACCAGATCGCACGCGCTCAGGGTGGCGATCAGTTCCCGATGGCAGGGCAGGTTGATCAACAGTTCCGGCGGCGGCAACGGAATGTGCAGGAAGAAACCGATGCGCGCGCCGATGCCGCGTTCGCGCAACTCGGCGGCCAGCGGGATCAGGTGATAATCGTGGATCCAGATGCGGTCGTCGTCGCGCAGCAGCGGCGCGAGTTTTTCCGCGAACAGCTTGTTGACCTCGCGGTAGCCAGCATATTGCGTGCGGCTGTACTGCATCAGCGTGGGCTGGAAGTGCAGCAACGGCCACAGGGTGCGGTTGGCGAAACCGAGATAGTAGGTCTCGTATTCCTCGCGGGTCAGGTCCAGCAGCGCGTAGTCGATGTTGCCGGCAGACTCGCGGTGCAGCGTGCGCTCGTCCGGCGCGACGCGCTTGCCGCTCCAGCCGAACCAGAGGCCGCCGTGTTCCTTCAGTGCCGCGCGCATGGCGGCGGCGAGTCCGCCGGCGCGGGTTTCCCGTGGCAGCGCCACGCGGTTGGACACCACGACCAGCCGATTCGCGGCGGGGCGGCTCATACCACGTCGCTCCATTTGGTCGACAGGCCGCGCGCCGCGTTGATCAGGCCGACCATCGAATACGTTTGCGGGAAATTGCCCCACAGCTCACCGGTCTTCGGGTCGTAGTCTTCCGACAGCAACCCCAGCGGATTGCGGATCGCCAGCAGTTTCTCGAAGAATTTGCGTGCTTCGTCCTTGCGACCGATCGCGATCAGCGCTTCCACGTACCAGAAGTTGCACACCAGGAAGCTGGTCTCGGGCGCACCGAAATCGTCCGGGTGCGCATAGCGCATCAGGAAGCCGTTGCGCATCAGGGTTTTTCCGACCGCATCCACGGTCTTGACGAAGCGCGGGTCGTCGGCGCTGACGAAACGCAGGCCCTCCAGCAGCAAAAGGCTGGCGTCGAGCTGGTCGCTGCCGAACGATTCCACGAAGTAACCGTTCTTGTGCACCGCGTGCCGCAGGATCTTGCGCCGGATGCTGTCGGCGCGCTTGCGCCAGACCCTGACACGATCGTCCAGCCCCAGCCACGTGCCGATATTGGCGAGGCGGTCGCAGGCGACCCAGCACATCACCGCCGAATAGGTGTGGACGGAGGTGCGCCCGCGCAATTCCCACAGTCCGGCATCGGGCCTGTCGTGCAGGCGCCACGCCGCTTCGCCGCAGCGTTCGAGGCGGCGGTATTCGGTTTCGCCGGCGATCCGCACCAGCCGCTGGTCGCAGAACATCTGGGTGGCCGCCAGCACCACGCTGCCGTAGATGTCGTTCTGCTGCTGTTTCCAGGCCTCGTTGCCGACCCGCACCGGGCCCATGCCGCGGTAGCCGGCCAGCGTGGCTTCCTCGCGCTCCGGCAGTTCATCCTGGAAATGGATGCCGTACACCGGTGTCATCTTGCCTTCTTCCTTGAGCGCAAGATTGAAGATGTAGCGCACGTACTCTTCCATCGTGCGCGTGGCGCTCAGGCGGTTCAGCGCGCGCACAGACAGCGCGGCGTCGCGCGGCCAGCAATAGCGGTAATCCCAGGTGCGCACGGTGTCGGGCGCTTCCGGGATCGAGGTGGTCATCGCCGCGGTGATCGCGCCGGTGCCTTCGTACTGGCACAGCTTCAACGTGATCGCGGCGCGGATCACCGCTTCCTGCCACTCGGCGGGAATCGAGAGATAGCGCGACCATTCGTGCCAGTAGTCCAGCGTCAAGTCCAGCGCCTCGTTGTAGAAGCGCGCGGCCGATTCGTGCAGCGTTTCGTCGGTGCCCAGCACGATGTGCACGTCGCGGTCGAGCAGGAAAGGCAGGCCGTCCCGCAGCATCGGCAGTTGCGTGTCGGTGGTGGCGCGCAGCACCAGCGGATCGAGCAGGTAGCGCACGTGGTTGGAGCCGAAAGTCATTTCCGGCTTGCGTGCGCCGTAACCGGTCAGCGGCTTCAGCCGCAGCGCGATCCGCGGCGCGCCCGACAGCGGCCGCACGCGCCTGAGGATCTGCATCGGATGGAAGGTGCGCCCATGTTGCTTGTAGCGCGGCGCGAAATCGGTGATCTCGACCTTGGAGCCGTCCTTCGCGGTCAGCGTGGTCACCAGCACCGCGCTGTTGTCGGCGTAGCGCTGGTGAAAGCCGGCCTCGTTTTCCAGTTGCACGTCGAAAAAACCGGCGTCCGAAAACCGCGGCGACAGCAGCGAGCAGAACACCGGATCGCCGTCGAACGCCGGCACGCAGTGCCACACAATGCAGCCGCGCGCATCGATCAGCGCATTGATGGTGCCGTTGCCGATGATGCCGAGATCGAGGTTGGCGCGCCGGTCGGGATCGGTCGACTTGCGCTTGGGCGTGCGGCTGGCCGGGCCGCGCGGTGGCCGTGCCGGCTGCACCCGCGACGTTTCCGGTTTGGATCTTTTCGCATGGGTGGTTTTGACAGTCAACGGTCGCCTCCTCGTCGTTGGCCTTCGCTTCCTCTCGCCCCGTTTTGGTCCACGAATGCAATTGAAAAAGAGAACCGAACGCGAGGGCGAGGACCGGTTCGATTCGGCCGATTCGTGGAAGCCTGCGGGTTCATGTCGTCCTTGCCAGACCGTGCAGCCACGCGCGCACCGCGGCGGGATCGTCCAGCGCGCAGCGTGCCTCGGTCGGACGGCGTGCGCCGACGATCACGCTGACGCCGCCGTTCGCGTTGACGTGACGAAAGGCGTGCTCGTCGGTCAGGTCATCGCCCAGCATCCACGGCGTGCGGCCGCGAAACGGTGCCTGCTGCATCAGCTCCGCGAGCGCGCGACCCTTGTCCACGCCGGCAGGCTTCAGTTCGATCACGTGATCGCCGTGCTGCAGCACGTGGCTGTCGGCGACATCTTCCAGAAGGGTTTCCGCGATGTGCTCGGCGGCCTCGCGCGCGGCGGGGGCGCGTCGGTAATGCAGCGCCAGCGCAAGTCGCTTGTCTTCCAGCAATACCCCGCGCGCCGCTGCCACGAGTTCGGCGGCGCGCGCCCTTGCCTGCGCGAAGGCGGCGGTATTGCCGGTCGTCGTCTGCACGCGGCCGCTCGGCAAGCGCAGTTGCGCGCCATGCAGCCCGGCCGCGACGTAGTGGTTCCAGTCGAACAGTGCGTCGAGCTGCGACAGCGCGCGTCCGCTCAGCAGCGCCATCGCGCCGTCGAGTCGCCCGCGCAGGCGACCGAGGTCGTCGTGCAGGTTCGGATCCACTTCGACGCTGTCGGGATGGTGTGCGAAATCCAGCAGGGTGCCGTCGACGTCCAGGAACAGCGCCCAGCGATCGTCAGCGCCGGTTTCAGGCGGCGCGGGCAACCTCATGGCAATGTCGGTGCTGGCTGTGGACACCTCGGCTCAGCATTGGCGAAACATCGACGTATTGTGACGGACGCGGCGTGAACGGCCCATTCACATTCGCACGCACCGATGCATCGCCACGACGGCCTCGTGCGCGCGTTGCGCCAGCGCGTGGCGATCACCGATCCGCAATCCGGCGGTTGGAATCGGATCGCCGACGCGCACGATGATCGTGCCCGGCCGTACCCGGAAACCGGATGCCGGCAACACTTCCCCGGAACCATCGATCGCGATCGGCACCACCGGCACGCCCGCCTGCAGCGCGACCTGGAAAGCGCCGCCCTTGAACGGCCGGATCGATCCGTCGCGGCTGCGGGTGCCTTCCGGAAACGCGCACAGACTGTCACCGCCGCGCACCAGCGCCACGATGCCGTGCAGGCGCTCGGCCGCCTCGCGCGCGTGGCCGCGCTTGATGAACACCATGCCCATGCTGCGTGCGTACCAGCCGATGAACGGGACGTGTTCAAGTTCCTGCTTGATCACGAAACGGATCGGTACCGGCAGCGCGCGGAACAACGCGCAGACGTCGATCATGGATTGGTGGTTCGCGACGAATACATGGGGCTTCGAAAAGTCCACGCGTTCGAGACCTTCCACCCGCAGCTTCGCGCCGGCGCCGATCAGCAGGCCCGGCGCCCACAGCCGCGAGGCCATCTTGAGCGGCGCGCGCCGATTGCCACCGGCAAGCGCCAGCACCCCTTGCGCCAGGCAAATGCAGCACGCCGTCCAGACGATGGTGAAAACCAGTTGCAGCGCGTTCCACGACCGCCACGCCAGGTGCGCGAGCCCCGGCCGGCGTGTTTCCAACCTGATCACGTTCACGATGGTGCGACCCGAGCAATCCCCGCGCGGATTCTAGCGACGCGTTTTCGTTGCGCAAACGGACCGTGGTTCGACCGTGTTCGCTGGCGGTTGCGCGTGCTGGAAGGGATGGCCATCCAGCACGGCCGATCGGTCCCGCGGCGCCGCCCATCGGAGCAGTCCCGGCGCAAGTGTGGGCGCACCTGCGAAAACGGCTTGAAGCCTGCGCCGCGCGACCGCATCTTTGGGGCTTCGGATCCACCAGCAAAGGTTCGCCACCATGCGCATGGACAAACTCACTTCCCGCTTCCAGCAGGCGCTTTCCGATGCGCAATCGCTGGCGGTCGGGCGCGACCACAACATGCTGGAACCCGCGCACGTATTGGCCGCGTTGCTGGACCAGCAGGGTGGCTCGACCGCGCCGATGCTGGCGCAGGCTGGCGTCAACGTGCCTCTGCTGCGCCAGCGGGTCGGCGAAATCCTGGACAAGCTGCCGAGCGTCAAGGGCCAGGAAGGCAACATCAACGTCTCGAATGAGTTGAACCGGTTGCTCAACGTCACCGACAAGCTGGCCCAGCAGCGCGGCGACCAGTTCATCGCGTCGGAATTGTTCGTGCTGGCCTGCCTCGAAGACAAGGGCGATGTCGGCCGTGCGCTGAAAGCGGCGGGCGTCGGCAAGCAGAACATCGAAGCCGCGATCGACAAGTTGCGCGGCGGCGAGAAGGTGCAGTCGGAGGGCGCCGAGGACCAGCGTCAGGCGCTGGAGAAATACACCATCGACATGACCGCGCGCGCGGAAAGCGGCAAGCTCGATCCGGTAATCGGCCGTGACGAGGAAATCCGCCGCGTGGTGCAGGTGTTGTCGCGTCGCACCAAGAACAACCCGGTGCTGATCGGGGAGCCTGGCGTCGGCAAGACCGCGATCGTGGAAGGCTTGGCGCAGCGCATCGTCAAGGACGAAGTCCCCGAAGGTTTGAAGAACAAGCGCCTGCTGGCGCTCGACATGGGCGCGCTGATCGCTGGCGCGAAATTCCGCGGCGAGTTCGAAGAACGCCTCAAAGGCGTGTTGAACGATCTTTCCAAGCAGGAAGGCCAGATCATCCTGTTCATCGACGAACTGCACACCATGGTCGGTGCCGGCAAAGCGGAAGGCGCAATGGACGCCGGCAACATGCTGAAACCTGCGCTGGCGCGCGGCGAATTGCACTGCATCGGCGCGACCACGCTGGACGAATACCGCAAGTACATCGAGAAGGACGCCGCGCTCGAGCGGCGCTTCCAGAAGGTGTTCGTGGGCGAGCCGACGGTGGAAGACACCATCGCGATCCTACGCGGTTTGAAGGAACGCTATGCCGTGCACCACGGCGTCGAGATCACCGATCCCGCGATCGTCGCGGCGGCCACGTTGTCGAACCGCTACATCACCGACCGCCAGTTGCCCGACAAGGCCATCGACCTGATGGACGAGGCGGCCTCGCGCATCCGGATGGAAATCGATTCCAAGCCGGAGGAACTCGATCGCCTCGAACGCCGGTTGATCCAGTTGAAGATCCAGCGCGAGATGCTGAAGAAGGAAAAGGATCCGGAGTCGAAGAAGCGTCTTGCCGATCTCGAAGGCGACATCGAAAAACTCGAGCGCGAGTTTTCCGACTTGAACGAGGTGTGGAAATCGGAAAAGGCGACGCTGCAGGGCGACGCCAGCATCAAGGAACAGATCGAGAAGGCGCACCACGAGCTCGAAGCCGCGCAGCGCCGGCAGGACTACGCGCGCATGAGCGAGATCCAGTACGGCCAGTTGCCAGCGCTGGAGAAGCAGCTCGCCGCCGCACAGGCCGCCGACCAGCGCGAGTTCAAGCTGGTCAAGGACAAGGTCACCGCCGAGGAAATCGCGGAAGTGGTGTCGCGCTGGACCGGCATTCCCGTGTCGAAGATGCTCGAAGGCGAGCGCGAAAAACTGCTGCACATGGAAGACGCGCTGCACAAGAACGTGATTGGTCAGGACGAAGCCGTGCGCGCGGTGAGCGACGCGATCCGCCGCGCGCGCGCGGGGTTGTCCGATCCGAATCGCCCGTACGGTTCGTTCCTGTTCCTCGGCCCGACCGGTGTCGGCAAGACCGAGCTGTGCAAGGCGCTCGCCGGGTTCCTGTTCGACACCACCGAGGCGATGATCCGCATCGACATGTCCGAGTTCATGGAGAAGCACTCGGTCGCACGCTTGATCGGCGCGCCTCCGGGTTACGTCGGTTACGAGGAAGGCGGCTACCTCACCGAGGCCGTGCGTCGCCGCCCGTACAGCGTGATCCTGCTGGACGAAGTCGAGAAAGCGCACCCGGACGTGTTCAACATCCTGCTGCAGGTGCTGGACGACGGGCGCCTCACCGACGGCCAGGGTCGCACGGTGGATTTCCGCAACACCGTGATCGTGATGACGTCGAATCTTGGCTCGCAGCAGATCCAGGAAATTGCGTCGTCAGGCATCGACGAGGACAGTCCCGAAGCCTACACGCAGATGAAGGCCGCGGTGATGGGCGTGGTGCAGGCGCACTTCCGTCCCGAGTTCATCAACCGCCTTGACGAGATCGTGGTGTTCCATCCGCTCGACAAGTCGCAGATCCGCGAGATCGCGCGCTTGCAGACGAACTACCTCGCCAAGCGCTTGCAGGAACGGCAGATCGATCTGGAAATCTCAGACGGCGCGCTGATGCTGCTCGGCAACGTCGGCTTCGACCCGGTCTACGGCGCGCGCCCGCTGAAACGCGCGATCCAGACCCAACTCGAAAACCCTCTGGCGCAAAAAATCCTTGCTGGCGAGTTCGTCGGCGGCGACACCATCCGCGTCGATGCCGAGGGCGGCAAACTCACGTTCCACAAGCGTTGACGAAAGGCATCCCTCTTCGCATGTAGCAGGCAAAGGAGCTGTCTCTGGCCGATTTCGCCCAGAGCAACCATCCGACCGAACTCGCGAAATCCCCGAAAGCGTCGGTTGCAGACGAGCGACGGTAAATCTGCCCCGCCGATAGCCGGCCGACGCGCATGGGCGTCCGGACCGCCCCTCCCTCCGTCCGCTGATGATGCTAGTGTAATTGCCGCGTGGGGGCCGTTCGCACGTGAACGGGCTTGCCGAGTCGAAGGAATGACAATGAACAACCATGAAGGTGACCTGCCGAATCGGGACGAGGTTGAACCACTGCGAATTTCCACCGGCAGCGTCGGTCTCGACGAGATCCTCGGCGGCGGCCTCGATCCCGAACGAATGTACCTTTACGAAGGGCGACCCGGAACGGGCAAGACCACCTTGGCCCTGCAATTCCTTCTGGATGGCGTGCGCCTCGGCGAACCCGCGCTTTACATCACCCTTTCCGAAACCGAACGTGAGCTGGAGCTGGTAGCCCATCGCCACGGATGGTCGCTCGATGGAATCACCGTTTTCGAGCTCATCCCTCCCGAAACCACCCTCGATCCCAGCCAGGAGCTGACCATCCTGCAGCCGGCCGAGATGGAACTGGGGGAAACGAGCCGGCTCATCTTCGGGAAGGTCGAAGAGGTCAATCCAGGGCGGGTGGTGATCGACAGTCTGTCCGAACTTCGGCTGCTGGCACAAAACCCCTTGCGGTACCGCCGCCAGGTTCTTGCGTTGAAACACTTCTTTTCGAGTCGCAAGTGCACCGTGATCCTGCTCGATGACCTGACGGCGCACGAAAAGGATCTGCAGCTCCACTCCATTGCGCACGGGGTGGTGCTGCTCGAACAGTTGGCCATCGATTACGGTGCGGAACGCCGGCGCCTTCGGGTGGTGAAGATGCGAGGCATTCCTTTCAAAGGCGGCTTTCACGATTTCACCATCGAACGCGGCGGGTTGCAGATCTACCCCCGGCTGGTTGCGGCAGAGCATCACAAGGACTTCGAGGGCGATTTCGTTCCCAGTGGCAACGCGGAGCTGGACAATCTTCTGGGTGGAGGGTTGGAACGGGGCACCAATGCGCTGCTGATCGGGGCAGCCGGCGTGGGCAAATCATCCATCGCCGTGACTTATGCGATCGCGGCGGCGAATCGCGGTGAACACGCCACCATATTCGCCTTCGATGAAGGTCGCGGCACCATCGGAGCGCGCGCCCGTACGCTCGGTTTGCCGCTCGATGACGCAGTTAAAAAGGGGCTGATCCGGCTCGAACAGATCGATCCCGCGGAGTTGTCGCCAGGAGAATTCGCGCACCGGGTCCGCGAAGCGGTGGAACAGGACAACGCACGAATCATCATCATCGACAGCTTGAACGGTTATCTCAACTCGATGCCTGACGAGCGTTTCCTCATCCTTCAAATGCACGAGTTGCTGAGTTACCTCAGCCAACTGGGCGTGCTTACGATGCTGGTGCTTGCGCAGAACGGGCTGGTCGGTCCCATGGAAACGCCGCTGGACATCAGCTATCTCAGCGACGCCGTGTTGATGCTGCGTTACTTCGAGTATGACGGCTCGGTGCGCCGCGCGCTTTCGGTGGTGAAGAAGCGCAGCGGACGCCACGAACATACGATCCGCGAATTCCGGCTGAGCCACGGCGGGGTGAGCGTCGGGCCGCCGCTGAAAGGTTTCACCGGGATCTTTGCCGGCACGCCTGTCTACACGGGCGACAAGACTCCGCTGCTGCCGGAAAATGGCAGCCGGGCAAGCTGACGTGCCTGAAACCGGCGCCCTCATCCTTGCGCCCGTCGGCCGGGACGCCGCCGCTTGCGCGAAGCTGGTCAAGCAAGCTGGTCTCGATTCGCGTATTTGCAGCGATGTCTCCGAACTCCTCGTGCAACTCGACCGCGGCGCCGATCTCGCCGTGGTTGCCGAGGAGGCACTTTACGGGAAATCGATGGATCGGCTGACCACATGGGTGAATGCCCAGCCACCGTGGTCGGACTTTCCCTTCATCTTCATGACCAACCAGCACGACGGGCCGCAGTTCACGAAGTTTCGGCGGCGGATCGTCGGCAAACTCCGAAACGTCTCCTTTCTCGAACGCCCCATGCAGGCGATCTCGCTGCAGGCAGCGGTGCTGTCGGCCAGACGCGGCCGTGCCCGGCAATACGAGGCCCGCGCGTATCTCGAAGCACAGCACCGCGCGGCCGACGACATGGAGTATCTAATCGCAGAGCGCACCCGGGCGCTGCAAAGGGCCAACGAGCAGCTGCGCGAAGAAATCAGGCGCCGGGAGCGCGCGCAGGCGGCTCTCATGCAGGCGCAGAAGCTGGAGACCATGGGACAACTGGTGGGTGGAGTCGCCCACGATTTCAACAACCTGCTCATGGCGGTCATTGGCAATCTGGAATTGCTGGCCAAAAAAATCGATCATGATCCACGCCAGGCGAGACTGCTGCATGGCGCCATGGAAGGGGCACGGCGCGGCGCCACCTTGACGCAGAGGCTGCTGGCCTTCGCCCGCAAGCAGGAGCTGCAGTCGCGCGCGACCGACGTCCACAGCCTCGTCCGGGACATGCACGACCTGATCGCCCGATCGGTCGGTCCGCTGACCCATATTGAAATTCGTGCCGACGAGCCCTTGCCCAGCGTCAACGTCGATCCCAATCAGCTCGAGATGGCACTCCTGAACCTTGCGGTCAACGCACGGGACGCCATGCTTTCCGGCGGTACCCTGACGATCGCGATGCAACGTTGCGTGGCAAACGGCGAGCCACCGGAGCTGGAACCCGGCGAATACGTGCGGCTTTCGGTACAAGACACCGGCGCGGGGATGGACGCGACAACGCTGACCCGGGCGGTCGAGCCGTTCTTTTCCACCAAGGGCGCCGGCAAGGGCACGGGATTGGGCCTTTCAATGGTACATGGGCTCGCCGAGCAATCCGGTGGCGCGTTCCGCCTGCACAGCAGCCCGGGCAAGGGCACCTGCGCGGACCTGTGGTTGCCGGCGGCCGGAAGCGCCCCGGCGCCCTTGGCGCTAGCCGCACCCATCGAAATCGAAGCAGCACCCGCCACGGTACTGCTGGTGGACGACGACGCGTTGATTGCCAACAGCACGGCTGCCCTGTTGGAAGACCTGGGCCACCGCGTCGCCGAGGCGCACTCGGGCGAGGAAGCGCTCGTCCTGATGCAGGATGGCCTTGCTCCTGACATCGTGGTGACCGACTACGCGATGCCGGGAATGACAGGCATGGATCTCGCTGTCGCCCTTCGCAAGCAGCATCCGAAGCTGCCGATCCTGCTGGCGACCGGTTACGCCGAGCTCCAGGGCGCCCAGCCCTTCGAGCTTCCCCGCATCGCCAAACCTTATACCCAGCAGCAACTGTCGGCCGAGATCACCCGTCTGGTTTCCCAGCGCTCCCAGTGAGCGACTTCACGCAGGTGGTGTAAAGCTGCGCCAACCGGGCCACGCCGCCAGTCGGCATCCTGCATGCAATCGCCTGCTCGGCGGAGATGCATTCGAGAGGCGCCTGCGAATATCCCCTTGATGGCAGCTTTCAGGTGCGACTATTGCCGTGGCTTCCCGGGCCGCCCCGGGATCCTCCGGCGATCGCACGTATCACGGCCGAAAGGGCAACGGGCTTGACGAGGTGATCGTCAAAGCCAGCCGCTCGAGCCCGTTGCTGATCTTCATTCTGCCCATAGCCGGTGAGTGCAATCAGCCGCAGGCCCTTGATTTGCGGCATCTTGCGTATCTGACGAGCCAAGTCGTATCCATTTATGTCGGGCAGGCCGATGTCGAGCAACGCCACCTCTGGATTGAATGACTCCATGCTCGCGAGTGCCTCCTTTGCGCTGTACACCACGTGTGTCTCATGCCCTTCGAACTTCAGGAGCAGTCCGAGCGAGTCTGCTGCATCCGTATTGTCATCGACGATCAACACGCGCCGTGGCTCCGATTTGAACTGCTCTCCGACAGCGGGCGTGGGAGCCGGGCGTGCGACCCGAGGCAGTCGCATCTCGAATGTCGATCCTCGCCCGAGCCCATCGCTGCGTGCGGAGACCTCACCTTTGTGCATTTCGATCAGACGTTTGACCACTGCCAGTCCGACCCCCAAGCCGCCTTGGGCACGATCGAGGGTGCGATCGCTCTGCACAAACAGGTCGAAGATTTGTGGAAGCAGCTCCGGCGGGATGCCGGCGCCCGTGTCGGAAATTTCGATGAAGGCGCTGTCCCTGTCCCCACGGGTACGGATCCAGATCTCCCCACCAGGTTCCGTGTACTTGGTGGCGTTCGCGAGGATGTTGCTTGCGCACTGGACCAGTCGCGCAAAATCGCCCTCCACGTACAACGGCTCGTAGAAGGCCGTAATGGAGACCCTGTGCCGCTTTTCGCGGATTTGTGCCTCAACGGTTTCCAGCGCCTGGGCGATCACGGTGGCGAGATCGATCGTCTTGTATTCGAGCTGGATCCTGCCGGTCGTGACGCGGGAAACATCCAGCAGGTCGTCCACCAGCCGCGACAACTGCACGCCCTGGCGCTTGATCATGCCAAGGGCCACTTGGGCATCGGCATCGTTCGCGAGCATATGGGACAGGAGCTCCGTTGCATTTCGGATTGGAGCGAGCGGATTCCTGAGCTCGTGCGCAAGCATCGCCAGAAACTCATCCTTTTGCCGATTGACCAGGTAGAGCGCCTGCTCCGCCTGCTTGCGCTGGTCGATCTCCCGTTTCAGGGCCTGGTGCGAGCGCGCGCTCTCGACGGCGACCGCCGCCTGGGCCGCCACCGCGGTGACGAGTCGCTCGGCCCGTTCGGTGAATACGTCCGGTTCCGGGTGGCCGAAGAAAAGGGCCCCCAGGACCTCGCCGGAAGCTGCCTTCACGGGTACCGCAAGGTAGCTTCGAACGGGCAGATGTCCCTCGGGCATGCCGTGATAGGGCGGGTTGTGGCCGTAGCGCGGATCGGCCGTGATGTCGCCACTGCGCACGTTGGCCTCACCGCGGAATGCCGGCCCGAACACCGCCGTGTTGCGGGGCTGGGGAAATTTGGAGAACGCCTCGAACGGCGCCCCGGAGATCGTGTACAGCCGATACGATTCGCCGCGTTCATCCTCGACGTTGTAGAAGAATGCGGCGAACGCGGCGCCGGTGATCTCTCTCGCGATGTCGGTGACGCTCTGCACGACGCGCTGCAAGTCGAGTTGGCCGTGGATGACCGCCCGGGCTGCATCCCCCAACAGTTCCCGCACCTGGATCTCTTCCTGCAGGCGCTTCTCCGAGCGTTTGCGGGCGGTGATGTCACGCGCGATTTTCGAGGCGCCTATGATCGCACCGCTCGGGTCCCGGATCGGGGAAATGGTCAGCGAAACGTCGATGCGGGTTCCGTCCTTTGCAAGCCGCACGGTTTCGAAGTGATCCACGCGTTCCCCGCGGCGTAGCTGATCCAGGATGGAATCCTCCTCGGCTTGCCGCTCGGGCGGGATGATGAGCGTGATGGATTTGCCGATGATTTCTTCAGGCTTGTATCCGAAAAGGCGCGTCGCGGCCGGATTCCAGGACGTCACGATGCTGTCGAGCGTCTTGCTCGCGATGGCATCATCCGATCCGTCCACGATGGCCGCGAGCCTGGCCTGCTCACGCTCGGCATGCCTGCGTTCGGTGACGTCGCGAAAGACGACGACGATTCCGACCAGTGCGCCCTCGCGTCGAATGGGAGCTCCGCTGTCGTCGATCGGAATGCGCCGCCCGTCCCGGCTGATGAGCATCGTGTGGTTTGCCAGGCCGACGACTCCACCGGACGCGATCACCTTGGCCACCGGGTGATCGACCGGCGCGTCGGTATATTCGTCAACGATGCGGAAGACTTCCGCAAACGACGCATTTTTCGCTTCGGTCAAAGACCAGCCGGTGAGCTGTTCGGCGACAGGATTCAGGAATGTCACGCGGCCTGCTGCATCCGTGACGATCACGCCATCGCCGATGCTCGCGAGCGTGACCTCGAGGACGTCGCGCTCATGCCGCAGGGAAGCTTCGGTCGGCCCGCCTTGCGTGGCATCCATGTTCCCGGGCGTCGTTGGCTCGCCAAAAACGGGATCCGTCCGGCTCAACAGCAGGAGGACCGCTCGCGGGGCAGGACCCTTCGACAATCTGTGCGCGACCCCACGGGCGCTGTAAACGGCTATCGCCCCTTTGTACCTGAAGGTGAGTCTCGCAGGCGACGTTTGCCCATGCGCGCAAGCCGTCAGATACTCGAGCAGGTTGCGGTCAGTTTCCGCAATCGAAGCCAAATCCACATTACGCAGCGCTTCCGGATTCGCTCCGATGCTGGACGCGAACGCGACATTGCATGCCTGGATCATCCCGTTCGTCGAAACGAGCAATGACGGCTGCGTCAAGAGATCGGCTGGGACAGCAAAGGGATCCATGGGCGTGCGCTTCCGGGCGCTGCAAAAGTCGGTCCTCCGGCAACTATGCCATGTTCGCACCGGCAGGAGGAACGGGGTCAAATGGCTAACGCAATGCGGGGGATGGCGGCACGGTTCAAAGTCTCGAGGGTCGCTGCTGGCGCAGTTCGCGCTGCACCGGGTAATGACCATCAAGAGCCTGCATCGGGATTCTGATCGCTCGGCGTCGCGCTCGCCACCGGCACTCCGGCTGCGGAAATTGGCGCGGCAAACCCGCCTCGGACAAGTATCCGCCTTGCAGGAAGGGCACGGCGGCTTTGCTCTCGGCGACGGCTCCTGCAGGTCGGGAGGGGCCGTCGAAGCGTCAATCTCGCGATGGCATTTCGTGGCGAATCACGACGCCCATCGCCAGCAGGGTCCCCAGTGCGAGCAGATACCACGTGACGGCGTAGCCGAAGCTGTGGTTGTAGAGGTGGATGCTGGTGAGTCCGGGCATGGGCCAATTCGGGGCGGCGGTATTGGCCGTTGATGCTTCGGCGTCGACGAAATACGGCGCGACCTGATCGGCAGGCAAATGAGCGGCGGCTGCGATCGCGGCGACATCGCGCGAATACCACAGATCCTTTTCCGGCTGGTTGTGGCGCAGGAAACCGCCGCGCGGCTCGGTGAGGCGCAGCAGGCCGGTCAGCGTCACCTCGCCCTGGGGTGGCTCGATCTTTGCGGTGGCGGGCATCCCGGAAGGTTCCGGCGCGACGTAACCGCGGTTGACCAACACGATGAAACCGCGATCGGTACGCAGCGGCGCCATCGCCCAGTAGCCGTAGCCCTTCGAGCTCGATCCACGCACCAGCGTCTGGCTGCCGATGAAGCGGCCGTGCAAGGTGACGTGCAGGTATTGAAGGTCGCCGTCGGCGATGCGCGACCATTGTGCCGGGCCGGGCGAATCGACCGGCGGTGCGTGCACGCGCGTGGCGATGTCGTGCGCGATTTTCAATTTGAGGTGATAGCGGCGCACCTGCCAGTTGCCAAGCAGGATCAGGCCGACGAACACGCCCGACAGCACCATCATCCCGACGATAAACTTGATGGGTCCTGTGCGTTGCTTTGGCGGTGGCGTGCGGATATTTGAAGAGACTCGCATCTTGCTCGTCGTTCCGTCGAGTCGGCGGCGTGCGGGATGAGTGGCGATCCGCGTTGGGCTCGCTGCGCTCAGCACCAACCTACATGAGCACTCCGACCTTTGGCGACCTGCATCGCGGGTTCATCCGGTGTGACGATGACCCGGCTTTACCGCGGCTGACTGCCGGTCGGCTGGTGGCTGATCGGCTGCTGCTGCTGGTACTGCGGTGACATCGGCATCATGTTCACGTTTTCGTTGTACATGACCCAGATGGATGCGCCGAGCACGATGATCACCAGCACGGCGGTGAAGATGAACGCCATCATGTTCCAGCCGGCTTCCGAGCGCGTATCGAGGTGCAGGAAGTACACGATGTGCACGAAGATCTGCACGACCGCCAGGACCAGGATGATCAGGATCAGCAACTGCTTGTTGGCGATCACGTTGCCCATCACCAGCCAGAACGGGATCACCGTCAGGATCGCGGCCAGCACGAAGCCGGTCAGGTAGTCGCGCAGGCTGCCCTGGTGTTCATGCATCGGATCGCGGCCGTCGTGCGGCACCGCGTGACCGGGCGAAGGCTGGTTCATCGCACCACTCCCACCAGATAGACGTAGCTGAAAACGCCGACCCACACGAGGTCGAGGAAATGCCAGAACATGCTGAGGCAGCGCATGCGGCGCACATTGTCTTCGTTGAGCCCGAACTTGACCGTCTGCACCATCAGCACGATCAGCCACAGGATGCCCAGCGTGACGTGCAGGCCGTGCGTGGCGACCAGCGTGAAGAACGAGGACAGGAAAGCGCTGCGGCCGGGGCCCGCGCCGTCGGCGATCATTATCAGGAATTCGCGGATCTCGAGCGAGACGAACACCGCGGCCAGCGACCCGGCGAGCGCCAGCCAGCCGAGCATCGCGCCTTTCCTCAGGCGCTGCATCTCCAGCATCGCGAAGCCGAACACCACCGACGACACCAGCAGCAACGCGGTGTTCACCGCGAGGCCGGGCAGGTCGAGCACGTCGGCGCCGGTCGGGCCGCCCGCGTATTCGGTGCCGAGCACCGCGTAGCACGCGAACAGCGATGCGAAGATGAAGCAGTCGCTCATCAGGTAAATCCAGAACCCGAGCAGGGTTCCGTTGCGCGGCGGCGCTTCCGTCAGGCTGTAGTAGTCGGACGGTGCCGGCGGCGCGGTGTCGATGGCGGTGGTGTTCATGCGTTGGTGCCCTGTGCTGCCGCTTGATTGCTGCCGGACTCGAAGCGACCCACTTCTTCGGCAAGAATGTGGTGGTGCTGGTGGTAATCGAAGCTGTGGACGATGCTCACGATGATCACGCCCAGCAGCGACAGCGCCGCCAGCCACCAGATGTACCAGGTCAGCCCGAACGCGCAGGCGAACGACAGCGCGCCGACGATCACGCCCGTGGCGGTGTTCTTCGGCATGTGGATGTCGTTGTAGCCGCCTTGCGGACGCGCGAAGCCGAGGTTCTTCATCGTCGCCCACGCGTCGCGATGGTGCACGACCGGGATGAACGCGTAGTTGTAATCGGGCGGCGGCGAACTGGTGGACCACTCCAGCGTGCGGCCGTCCCACGGGTCGCCGCCCACCGCGTACTCCTTGCGCCGGCGGATGCTCACGTAGATCTGGATGATGAAGGTGAGGATGCCGAGCGCGATCAGGAACGCGCCGAACGCGGCCACGATGAACCATGGTTGCAGGCTGGGATCATCGAAGTGGCTCAGGCGGCGGGTCACGCCCATCAGGCCCAGCACGTACAGCGGGCCGAACGCGACCCAGAAGCCGACCAGCCAGAACCAGAACGTGGCCTTGCCCCAGAATTCGTCCAGCTTGAACCCGAACGCCTTGGGGAACCAGAAGTTCACGGCTGCGAACGCGCCGAACACCACGCCGCCGATGATCACGTTGTGGAAATGCGCGATCAGGAACAGGCTGTTGTGCAGCAGGAAGTCGGCCGGGGTCACCGACAGCATCACGCCGGTCATGCCGCCGATCGTGAAGGTGAACAGGAAGCCCATCGCCCACAGCATCGGCACGGTGTAGCGCACGCGGCCGTGGTACATCGTGAACAGCCAGTTGAAGATTTTCACCCCGGTCGGGATCGCGATCATCATCGTGGTCAACGAGAAGAACGAGTTGACGTCGGCGCCCGAACCCATCGTGAAGAAGTGGTGCAGCCACACCAGGTACGACAGGATCATGATTGCGATGGTGGCGTACACCATCGACGAGTAGGCGAACAGCGGCTTGCCGGAGAACGTCGGCACGATTTCCGAAAACACGCCGAACAGCGGCAGGATCAGGATGTACACCTCGGGGTGGCCCCAGATCCAGATCAGGTTGATGTACATCATCAGGTTGCCGCCGAAGCCGTCGGTGAAGAAATGCGTGCCGACGTAGCGGTCAAGGCCGAGCAGGAACAGCGTCGCGGTGAGTACCGGGAACGTCGCGATGATCAGTCCGCTGGTGGCGAGCGACGTCCAGGTGAACACCGGCATCTTCATCAGCGTCATGCCGGGCGCGCGCATCTTGAGGATGGTCACCACGAAGTTGATGCCGGTGAGCAGGGTGCCCACGCCGGACAGCTGCAAGCCCCAGATGTAGTAGTCAACACCGGGACCGGGCTGCAGTTCGGACACGGGCGGATAGCCCAGCCAGCCTGCCATCGAGAAGTCGCCGATGAACAACGACACCATGAACAGGATCGCGCCGCCGAAGGTGAACCAGAAACTCAGGTTGTTGAGGTACGGAAACGCGACGTCGCGCGAGCCGATCTGCAGCGGCATGATGTAGTTCATCAGGCCCACGATGTAGGTCATGCCGACGAAGAAGATCATGATCGCGCCGTGCGCGGAGAAGATCTGGTCGTAGTGCTCCGGTGGCAGGTAACCCATTTGTGGGCCGAAGGCGTAGGCCTGCTGCGCGCGCATCATGATCGCGTCGGAAAACCCGCGCAGCAGCATCACGGTGCCCAGGATCATGTACATGATGCCGAGCTTCTTGTGGTCCACGCTGGTGAGCCACTCGTGCCACAGGTAGCCCCATTTGCGGTACTTGGTGATGGCGCCGAGGATCGCCGCGCCGATGATCACCACCACGGCGAGCGTGACCAGCAGGATGCGGCCCTCGGCGTTGTTCGCGAGGAACGGGAGCGAGTCGAGGGTCAACCGCCCGAACAGGAAGTTCCAGATGGCGGCGCGGTTGGGCATGGTTTCAAGCATGGCTGAATCTCTTCACGACAATCAGTGCGCGGCGGCGGCGGGCGCGACCGGCTTCGGCGCGTCGACCATGGGCTTCATGGCGTCGCTCGCGTGCATGCCGGGCATGGCTCCGCCGCCGTGTGCATCGGCGGCCATCATCTGGCTCCTGCAGATTTCGCCGGGACGGACGCACATGTTCAGGATGCGGTCGTACAGGTTCGCGTCGTACTTTGCGTAGTACTGCACCGGCGCGGCGCGGCTGGGTTCGCGCAGCTTCTCGTAGGCCGCGAAATCGAGATCGCCGCCCGCCGCGCGCGCCTTGCCGACCCACGCATCGAAATCCGGCGTGCTCAGGCCGTGAAACGTGAAGCGCATGTCGGTGAAACCAGTTCCGCTGTAGTTGGCGGAAAAGCCCTTGTACTCGCCGGGCTCGTTGATGACCCCGTGCAGGATCGTCTGCATGCCGGGCATCGTGTAGACCTGTCCCACCAGCGCCGGGATGAAGAACGAATCCATCATGGTGTCGCCGGTCAGCTTGAACCGGATCGGTCGATCGATGGGCGCGGCCAGTTCGTTCACGGTCGCGATGCCGTACTGCGGGTACAGGAACAGCCATTTCCAGCGCAGCGACACCACTTCCACTTCAAGCGGTTTGACGTCCGCTGGCACCGGCCTGCCCGATCCGATCCGGTCGAGCGCGCGATACGGGTCGGTCTGGTGGGTGCCGATCCAGCTCACCGCACCGACCGCGATGATGACCAGCAGCGGCCCCGCCCATACCCACAGTTCGAGCTGCGGCGAGTGGTCCCAGTGGGGATCGTATTTGGCCTCCTTGTTGGAGGCGCGGTAGCGCCACGCGACGACGGCGATCGCAATCATCACCGGCACGATGATCAGCGCGATGATGACCGTGGTGATGATCATGATGTCGCTCTGCTGGCGCGCGACATCGCCGGACGGAGTCAGCAGCACCAGGTTGCAGCCACCGAGCAGCAAAAGGGGGAGCAGCAACACGCTGCGAAGGCGCTTCATGGTCATGGCGTTCGCAGACCCCGGCTTGGGTCGCATGCAGAAAGTGCCTATGATACCTACTCAATCCTGCCAATAGACCCGGCGGCTTCATTAACAGCCGCGACGCCGTTTTGGTCTAGCATGGGCGTGGTATCCCGAAGGCCGGCCCGTGTCGTTCGCCCCAAGTGCACGCCGCACCGCCTGTCCAACTTTCGCTGCACACAGCCCCGCACGCCATGTCCACCAGCGATACCCTGACCAACCCACCGGCGCCCGGCCATTCGCGCGCGGTCTCTTCACAGGACGAGCACGTCACGCCTGGCGATCTTGCGGTCGGCGTGATCGTCGGACGCATTTCGCAGTCGTTCGACGTGTTCGTGTTCGGCCTGGGTTGCGTGCTGGCGTTTCCGCGCGCGTTCTTCCCGTTCGCCAGCCAGCTCGACGGCATGTTCTATGCGTTCGCGGTGTTCGCGCTGGGTTTCATCGCGCGGCCGTTGGGCTCGATGTTTTTCCTGGTGTTGCAGCGCAACTTCGGTCTCGCGACCAAGTTGACGATCGCGTTGTTCATGCTCGGCATGGCGACCGCCGGCATCGCCTTCATGCCGGGCTACGCGACGCTCGGCTGGTGGGCCATCCTCGCGTTGGCGTTGCTGCGTTTCGGCCAGGGATTTTCGCTGGGCGGAAGCTGGAATGGCCTTGCCTCGCTCGCCGCGTTGATGGCGCCGCGCGAGCGTCGCGGCTGGTTCGCGATGCTCGCCCAGTTGGGCGAACCGATCGGCTTCATTCTCGCGGCGGGCTTGTTCGCCTACATCTGGTCCAGCCTGCCGGCGGATGATTTCTATGCTTGGGGTTGGCGCTATCCGTTCTTCGTTGCGTTCGCGCTGAACGTGGTGGCGTTGTTCGCGCGCCTGCGCATGGTGGTCGCGCCGCGCTACGCCGAGCAAATGACCCACCGCGATCTCGACCCTTCGCCGATACGCGAGACGTTCCGCTCGCAAGGCATCAACATCGCGCTGGGGGCGTTCGCGCCGCTGGCCAGTTACGCCTTGTTCTACCTGGTGACGATCTTCGGGCTGTCGTGGGCGCTGCTGTTCACCCACATGTCGACGACCGAGTTCCTGCTGCTGCAGATCATCGGCGCGCTGGTGGCCATTCCGTGCATGCTGCTGTCGGGCCGCATCGCGGATCGCTTCGGCCGTCGCACCACGCTGGCCGTGTGCGGGGTATTGATCGCGATCTACAGCGGTTGGACCGCCTTGATGCTGTCCGGCGGCACGCTGCAGGCTTACCTGTTCATCCTCGTCGGTTTCGCGCTACTCGGCTTCTCGCACGCGCAGGCCGCGGGTGCGGTCAATTCGGGGTTCCGCAGCGAGTTCCGCTACACCGGCGCCATGATCACGTCCGACCTCGGCTGGTTGATCGGTGCCGGCTTTGCGCCATTGGTGGTGCTGGCGCTGGCGCGGTTCCTCGGCACCGATTACGTGGGGGTGTACCTGCTCTCGGGCGCCGCGGGCACGCTCGGCGCGCTGTGGTTTTCGAGGCGAGGCAGCTTGCCCAACGACTGATCGCTCAGGCTTCGCGCGTGCCGCGCACGGAGCGCAACAGCCGCAATGCGGCGGGTGTCGTGCGCAGCATGGGCTGGAACTTGCGTTCGCGCAACGGCTCGCGGCGGCGCACGTTGTAGCGATACCAGGCGTACGCGGCGAGCGCGCCGTGGGTACCCGCGAACCACGCGAACAGTGACCACGTGCCTGCCGTCGACATCAACACGCCGGCGATCAACGGACCAAACGCCGAGCCGACGCCATACACCAGCAGCACGCTGCTGCTGGCGGCGAGCAGGTGATCCGGGGGCACGTGTTCCACCAAGTGCGCGACCACGATCGGGTACATCGCGAACGCCATCCCGCCGAACAGGAAGATCAGCGCCATCGCCTGCCACGCACGTCCGCCCGTCGCGAGTGCTGCGAGCGCCAGCACGGCCGCAGCCGCGGCCACCCACGCCAGCACGATCCGGCGATCGCGATGATCGGACAGCCGGCCGAGCGGCCATTGCAGCGCGGCGCCGCCGAGGATCGCGACGCTCATGTAGCTGCCGACCTCGCTAGTCGAAAAACCGAGATTGCGCGCGTACACCGGCAGCAGGCCCCAGAACGCGCCCATCGCGAGGCCGGACAGCAACGCACCTGCGCCGGCCGTTGGCGCGACGTCGAACAGCAAGCGGAGTTGCAGTTTCGGCGTCGCCTGCGGCTGCGGTTGCGCCTGGCGCGTCAACAATACCGGCAGCGTCGCGGCGCAGATCGCCAGTGCGATCACCGTGAACAGCACGAATGGTTGCCCGCCGATCCGCAGCAGTTGCTGCGCCAGCGCCAGCGAACACAGGTTCACCACCATGTACGCGGCGAACACGGTGCCGCGCTGCGCGGGCGCCGCTTGCGCGTTGAGCCAGCTTTCGATGATCGCGTACAGCCCGACCAGCACCACGCCCGTGAGCAGCCGCAGCAGCAGCCACGCGACCGGATTGTCGCCCAACGCATGCAGCAGCACCACGCACGCGGTGCACGCGGCGCAAAACGCGAACGCGCGGATGTGGCCGACGCGGCGCACCAGCGGCGGCATCGCGAACGTGCCGATGAAATAACCGGCGTAGTACGCCGACGTGAGTCCGCCCAGCAGCGTGCCGGAATAACCGGCCGCCATGCCGCGCAGCGGAATCAGTGTGTTGAGCAGTCCCGCGCCGATCAACAGGAACGCGGTGCCGGTGAGCAGCGAAGCGACGGGTCGCAGTGTGCGCAGCATGGGTTCGCGTGCAGCGGAAAATACGTTCAAGCATGGCGTGTGCGACGTGGATGCAACGTGACCGCGTGCGCAGGTCGCAACGATCGTCTATGATGCACGCGCCCCAGGTGATCGCTCAGCGCAAGCGGCGATTGAAACGGGAATCCGGTGACGCTGATCCATTCGGCATCTTGCGAATGGACGGCCATTCCGGAGCTGCCCCCGCAACGGTAGGCGAGCAAACGTTCCGCACTTTGCCACTGTGCTCGAAGCACGGGAAGGCGCGGATCGGGAAGGTGATCCACCTTCGCTCGCGAGCCCGGAGACCGGCCTTCGGCAAGAACCGGACAAGCGGCGGGCTTGTGTCTCGGGGTTGCGATCCTCGCATCGCGGCGCCGCACGCCTTCCCCTGTCCATGACGCCATCAGACCGCGCGGGCAGGCGCGGACAGGAGTGCTTCGTGAAATCCCATCGTCGTTTGCTCGGCCGCTGCGTGGCGGCTGCGTTGTGTTGTGTTCCCGTCGCCGCGCTGGCGGACAGCACACCCACCCGACTCGACCAGATCATCGTCACCGCGACGCGCACCGCGCAGACCGAAGACGCGACGCTCGCGCCGGTCACGGTGATCACGCGCAGGCAAATCGAATTACTGCAACCCGCGTCGCTGCAGGATCTGCTGAACGACACGCCGGGCATGTCGATCAGCAACCAGGGCGGGCCCGGCAAGGTCAGCGCGATGTTCCTGCGCGGCACCAACGCGAATCAGGTGCTGGTGCTGGTGGACGGCATTCGCATCGGTTCGGCGACGGCCGGGACCACACCAATCCAGCAGATTCCCGTCGACCAGATCCAGCGCATCGAGATCGTGCGCGGCCCGTTTTCCAGCCTGTATGGATCGGAAGCGATCGGCGGCGTGATCCAGATCTTCCTGCGCCACGCGCCCGGCACGTTCACGCCCAACGCCAGCGTGGGCATCGGCAGCTACCGGCACTGGAATGCATCGAGCGGGTTTTCCGCAGCCGGCGACAAGGGCTGGATCGCATTACAGGCCACGCACGACCAGCTCAAAGGCATCAACGCTTGTCGGGTGGGCGCTGCTGAAGCGTTTGCCGGCTGCTTCGCCGACCAGCCCGATCGTGATGGCGTCCACGACAACGCCCTGACCGTCAACGGTGCGTATCAGTTCAACGATCAGTGGAGCGCCGACGCGCTGGCGATGCGCAGCGAAGGGCTCAACAAGTACGACGGCAGTTTCAGCGACTCCGACGCCTATGCGACGCAGGTTCTGGGCGGGCAGTTGCATTTTCGTCCGAACGACACGTTGAATCTGTCGCTGCGCGCGGGCAGCAGCGCGGATTTCGACGAGGACTTCCTTGAGGGCGTGTATGTCGATCACTTCGACACCCGCCGCACGCTGGGCTCGCTGCAGGCCGACGTCGCGTTGGCCGTGGGGTTGCTCAGCGCCGGCGTGGATTGGCAGCGCGAAACCGTTGCCAGCAACTACGCCTTCACGCAAGACGCGCGTACCGATCGTGGCCTGTTCGCGCAATGGCAGCGCGGCTTCGGCGCGCAATCGCTGCAACTCAACGCGCGGCACGACGACAACAGCCAGTTCGGCGGCAAGACCACCGGCAGCGTGTTGTGGGGCTGGAGCTTCGCGAAGGACCTGCGCGTCACCGCCAGTTACGGGACAGCATTTCGCGCGCCCACGTTCAACGACCTGTACTACCCCGGCTTTTCCAATCCGAACCTGCAGCCGGAAAGCTCGCGCAACGTCGAAATCGGCCTGCGCGGCACGCCCGATTGGGGGCATTGGTCTTTGTCGGTGTACCGCAACGATGTCAGCAACATGATCGCGTGGGACGCCGCGCTCAATCTGCCGAACAACATCGATCGGGCGCGCATCACCGGGATCGAAGGCGTGGTCGGCGGCAAGCTGGTCGGATGGGACGTGCGCGCGACTGCGACCCTGATGAACGCCCGTGACAATGCCACGGCCGGCTTCTACGACGGCAACGATTTGCCGCGGCGTCCGCGCCAGAGCGCGCGCTTCGACGCCGACCGCAGCTTCGGCAGTTTCAGTTTCGGTGCAAGCTGGTATCTTGCGGCGCGCACCTGGGACGACATCGCCAACCAGCATCCGCTGGGCGGTTACGCGCTCACCAATTTGCGCGCGGGCTGGCAATTCGATCGCGACTGGAAGTTGCAGTTGGCGCTCGACAATGTCTTCGACAAGCAATACGAGACGGCCTGGTTCTACAACCAGCCGGGTCGCAATGTCATGCTGATGCTGCGTTGGAGTCCCGGCCATGATTGAAAAGCTGCTGTTGCCGTGAACGATGTACCGACACCCATCCTGCTGTCCTGGAGTGGCGGCAAGGACTGCCTGATGGCACTCGCGGCGCTGCGTGTCGATCCGGCGTGGCGGGTCGTCGCGCTGCTCACGACGATCACCGGCGGGTTCGAACGGGTCTCGATGCATGGCATTCGGCGCGACGTCCTGCACGCCCAGGTCGCAGCGATCGGACTTCCGCTGATCGAATGCAGGATCGATTGGCCATCCAGCAATGCCGCCTACGAAGCCGCGCACGCCAACGCGCTGCGGCAGGCCGGCGAGCGCTGGCCCGGCCTCCGCCATTGCGCGTTCGGGGATCTGTTTCTCGAGGACGTACGCGCGTATCGCGAACGGCAACTCGCGAGCGCTGGCTGGCGCGGGGTGTTTCCGCTTTGGGGCGCGGATACCCGTGAACTATCGCGAAGGTTTTATGCGCAGGGACACCGCGCGGTGCTGACGTGCGTGGATACCGAGCAACTCCACGGCTCGTTCAGCGGTCGCGAGTACGACCCGTCGCTACTCGACGAATTGCCCGCCACGATCGATCCCTGCGGCGAGCGGGGCGAATTCCACACACTCACTTATGCCGGTCCATTGTTCGCCGAGCCTTTGCGTCTCGAGCGCGGCGAATCGACGTTGCGCGACAACCGATTCCAATACACCGACTTCAAATTGCCTGCGTAGATTGGGCTGCTGCCAGCTTCATCGGCGGAAGCCCAACGAGGATCTGTTGCGCACGCGTTGGGTTTCGCCGGATGAAGCCGGCTCAGCGCCAACCTGCGAGCGCCGCGTCACCGCGAATGCGCCGGTTCACTCGCGATGTAACGCCAATGCCACGGCTCGTACTCGTAGCCGTATTTGTTGCCGGGCGGAAACGAGAGATGGAAGCCGAACGCGGCGCCGTGCTGTTGCAGCCAGGTGAACGCCTCGCTCCTGGCGAAGCTGCCGTCCGCCGCCGGTACGCCGGGTGTCGTCAGGTCGACTGCGCAACCGGTCTGGTGTTCGCTGTAGCCCGGCACCGCGTTGATCGACAGCGCCTTCTGGATCGTCATGCCGTTTTTCAATTTCCGGCGGATCAGGCCCGTCTGGTAATTCATGCTGCGGAAGCCGGAGACCGTTTGCAGCTTCACGCCATCGCGCGCGGCGGCGGCGAACATGCGCTTCAGCGCCGCGGCGGCTGGCGCCACCATCTCGACCTTGCGCCCGTACACGTCGCGGGGTGCCTGCACCAGACCCTTGCCTTCGGGCAGCGGCACCAGGTTGTGCTTCGCCGTGTAATCGGGCGGAATACCCAGTCCGCGATTCACCTCCTCGACGTGCGCAACCCAGGCGTCCGGCTGCGACGGCCACGTGGCCGGGCACTGCGGCGCAGGCGCCTTTGCGGCGTGCGCGGCAGGCAGGGCGGCGGCGATCATCACGGCGAAGCTTGCGAAGCGGAGGCGAGGCATCGGGTTTCCTTGGGGCACGAAAGCCCGCATGATAGGCGGCGCGCCCGAATGCGCGCCTAACCGCGCGTCGTACACGGCCGCAGCGGTATCATGGAGGAATCGTCTTCAGGTATTGCACGCGATGCCCATCTACGTTTTTCGCTGTGACGAGTGCGGGGAAAAATTCGAACGCCTGCAGAAGCTGTCCGATCCCGATCCCGACGTCTGCCCGAATTGCGGCAAGTCGCACGCGGTACGCCGGCAGGTGACCGCGCCGGCGTTTCGCCTCGCCGGCAGCGGCTGGTACGAAACCGACTTCAAATCCGACAAGGAAAAGAAGCACAACCTTGCCGGCGACGGGTCCAGGCCGAAAAACGCATCCCGCGACAAGCCGGCTGAATCGGCCAAGAGCGGCTCCGGCGAAGCGGCCAAGTCCGCGTCCACCGGCAAGGCCGCAGGCTCGGGCAGCGACTGAAGCGCGCGCAGCCGACGTTCAGTTTCGGAGATGGAAACTGGCGGCCACACCGACGGGAGGGCCGCGTCATGCGCAAGCTTGCGTTGATCGTTGCGGGTGCAGGGATGGCGTTTGCTGGCGCCGCGATGGCGCAGGTCACCTACAGCAACCGGCCGCCGCCGCCCCCGCCAAACCACTATCCGAACCAGCCGCCGCCGGGGTACGGCCAGCCGCCAGGTTACGGCCAGCAGACGGTTTCCTGCGGCAGTCCGCAATATCACTTGTTGCGCTGCCCGGTGCCGCCCGGCTGGGGTGGCGTGCGCATCGTCCAGCAGACTTCGAAAGCCGCCTGCATCGAAGGCCAGACCTGGGGCTACGATCGTGGCGGCATCTGGGTCGACAAGGGCTGCGGCGGCGTGTTTGCGCCCGGCAATGGCGGCGGCTGGCAACCCGGGCCGGGCTGGGATCGCGAATTCATGGTGCCGTGCGGCAGTCCGCAGTACCGCCGCTACTTTTGCCAAGTCGATGTCGGCGCGCGCGGACAGGTGCGTCTGCAGCGCCAGTATTCCGATGCCGCGTGCATCGAAGGCCAGACGTGGGGCTGGAACCGCGCGGGCATCTGGGTGGACAAGGGCTGTGGCGGGCATTTCATCGTGTCGCGACGCTGGTGATGGCCGCGACAATCGTGGCTGAATCCGTGCACCGGTTGGCGCGGGCGTTTCGCGCCAATCGGCTAAACTTCGCCGATATTTCCGGGTAGACAGAAGCCTTGTCCTGGTTCAAAAGCGCGCGCGGGTTCGTCGCCCGTGTCTGGCCATTCGCACGCTGGCCCGTCCTGATCGGCATCGGGTTCGCGATCGGATTCGTGGTGCCGTACACGCTGGTGCTCGATCACCGCGTCAAGACACGCGTCACCGAAATCGATTTCACCCAGCCGACGCGGGTGTATGGCAGGCCGCAACTGCTGGAAGCCGGCGTGCCGATGAACAAGGCCACGCTGACGCTGGAACTTCAGATGGCCGGCTATACCGAGGCCGCGCACGTGGCGCACGTGCCCGGGACGTACAGCCTCGACGGTGACAAGTTCATCATCGCCTCGCGCGGCTACATGGATCCGGTCGGCGGCGAACTGCCGCGCCGGGTGCGCGTGGCCTTGGGTTCCGGAAACATCCAGTCGGTGTTCGATCTCACCGCGGACAAGCCGCTGCGCAAGACGCATCTCGATCCTGCGCGCATCGCGACGCTGTACGGCAGCGAGCAGGAAGAACGGATCATCGTGCAGTTGTCGGAGCTGCCGCCGCTGCTGGTGCAGGGCGTGCAGGCGGTGGAAGACCGCGACTTCAAAAACAACCACGGCATTGATCTGTCCTCGATCGCGCGCGCGGCCTGGGCGGACCTGCGCGCCGGCCACGTGGTGCAGGGCGGCTCCACCATCACCCAGCAGCTGGTGCGCAACCTGTTCCTCGACCGCAACCAGACGATGGTGCGGAAATTCAACGAGGCGCTGCTGTCGATCCTGCTGGATGCGCATTACACCAAGGGAGAAATCCTGGCCGCGTATTGCAACGAAGTCTTCATGGGCCAGCAGGGCAACCAGGCCGTACATGGTTTCGCGGCGGCGAGCTGGTACTACTTCGGTCGGCCCGTGCAGACCCTGCGTCCGCAGGAAATCGCGTTGCTGGTCGGCATGGTGCGCGGGCCCAGCTACTACGACCCGCGCCGCAATCCCGAGCGCGCATTGGCCCGCCGCAACGTGGCGCTGGATGCGTTTGGCTCCACCGGCCTGTTGAACGATGCGCAATGGAAGGCCGCGCGTGCCACGCCGCTGGATGTGACGCCCAAGCCGCAACTGGTGGTGGACCGCTTCCCGGCGTTCATGGACGTGGTGCGCAACCAGCTGAAGCAGGACTTCAGCGACCAGCAATTGCGCAGCGGCGGACTCGCGGTCTACACCACGCTCGATCCGGCTGCGCAGGTGTATTCCGAGCAGTCGCTGGACGAAACCCTGAAGGGACTCGGCAAGCGCGGCGACAAGCTGGAAGGCGCGGTGGTGGTGGTCGAGCCTTCCACCGGCAACGTGCTTGCGATGGTGGGCGGACGCGGCTCCGACACGCACGGATTCAATCGCGCCTTCGATGCGCGCCGGCCAGTCGGCTCCAGCCTCAAACCGTTCTATTACCTGATGGCGCTGACCAACCCATCGCGCTGGAACGTGGCGTCGCTGCTGGACGATTCGCCGATCTCGATGAAGTTGCCGAACGGCAAGCTGTGGACGCCGCAGAACGACGACCACGTTTCGCACGGCGAGGTGCCGATGGTCGAGGCGCTGGCGAAGTCCTACAACCTTGCCAGCGTGCACCTCGGCATGCAGCTCGGCGTGGATCGCGTGGCGGCATTCCTGCGTTCGTTCGGCCTGACCGACGTGCACGCGAATCCGTCGCTGCTGCTGGGTTCGGTGGACATGTCGCCGTTCCAGTTGGCGCAGTTGTACGAATTCTTCGCCGCCGACGGGCATGCACTGCCGCTGCTCACGCTGCGCGGCGTGCTGGACGCCAAGGGCCACGTGCTGAAGCAGTACGAAACCAGGCAGGGCAAGGGCGAATACCAGCAGCCGGAGCGGCTGGTGCGCTGGATGATGCAGCAGGTCGCCGAATACGGCACAGCGGCGGCGATCGGCAATTCGTCGCTGGCGTCGTTGAACGTGGCGGGCAAGACCGGCACCTCCGACCATCAGCGCGATTCATGGTTCTCGGGCTTCACTGGCGACCGCCTTGCGGTCACGTGGATGGGACGCGACGACAACCAGCCCACGCACTTGTGGGGTGCGACCGGTGCGCTGCGCGTGTGGATGAAGTTGTTCGAAAAAATGCCGAGCGCGCCGCTTGGCACGTCGATCGGCGATGGCCTCCAGTATGCGTGGATCGATCCGGCCACCGGGCAGGGCAGCCTGCCGCAATGCGACGGCGCCCGGCAATATCCCTTCATTGATGGATACGCGCCGACGGTGCAGAATCACTGTTATTTGCAGCGGCTGGAAAACCTGTTCGGTGGCGGAGGCAACGACGCGCAGTCGCCGCCCGCCGCGGCCGTGCATCCCTAGCCGCAGAAACCTTCCGGAGCAACACATGATTCGCAACTTCACTGGCGCCGCGTGCGGCGCTGCGGCCTTCGCCGTGCTGCTGGCCGGCTGCTCGCATCCACCATTGCCGTCGCCCGCGGCCGATCGCGTTTCACCCACCGCGATGGTCGAAGCCATTCGCGCGGCCAACGTATCCGACAAGTCCGTGGTGCAGATTGCACCGCTGCGCGACCCGGCCGTGGACGGTTATCTGGACGGAGCCCGTGCCGATGAAAGTGCCGGCAAGTACCAGGACGCGTTGGACAAGATCGATGCGGCGTTGAAGCTTTCGCCCGAAGCGCCCGACATCCTGCAGTTGCGTGCCGAGGTCGAAGTCCTGCTGCGCAATTACGCGGCGGCCGATGTCGATGCGCGGAAATCGTTCGAACTCGGACCGAAGGTCGGCGGCCTGTGCGCCAGCAATTGGCAAACCGTGCTTGAGATCGCCGAGTCGAAAAACGACGAGGCCGGTGTCGCATTCGCGCGCAACGGCCGCGAGCAGTGCCACAAGGCGGGACCCGTCCGGTTATAAGCGGGTCCGGTTCGCGCCCACGCGATCTCGCGCACTGCGGCGGATCGCCTCATCCGGCACCGCGCAGCGCCGCGCGTGCGTACTGCGGAAACCGCGTCAGGATCGCGTGCCGGATGCCATCCGCGTCGAGTCCGGCTTCGGCCAGCAACTGCTCGCGCGTGGCGTGTTCGAGGAAGCGGTCCGGCAGGCCGAGTTGCAGCAACGGGATTTCGACGCCGTGCGCCGCGAGCCGTTCGCCGACCGCCGAGCCCGCGCCGCCCGCGATCGCGTTGTCTTCCAGGATGACGAATGCATCGTGGCTGCGCGCGAGTTCCAGGACCAGCGCTTCGTCCAGCGGTTTCACGAAACGCATGTTGACGACGGTCGCGTCGAGTGCGGCGCCCACGCTTTCGGCTGGCGCGAGCGTGCTGCCGAAGGCAAGCAGCGCGATACCGTGGCCGCGCCGGCGCAATTCGGCCTTGCCGATCGGCAGGGTGGTCAACGCGGGATCGATCGCAATGCCCGGGCCGCTGCCGCGCGGATAACGGATTGCCGCAGGGCCGTCATGGCGAAAGCCCGTGGTCAGCAATCGCCGGCATTCGTTTTCGTCGGCGGGGACCATAACGACCATGTTCGGGATGCAGCGCAAATACGAAAGATCGAAACTGCCCGCGTGGGTCGGGCCGTCGGGGCCGACCACGCCGGCGCGATCGATCGCGAAGGTGACGTCGAGGTTCTGCAGCGCGACGTCGTGGATCAATTGGTCGTACGCGCGTTGCAGGAAGGTCGAATAGATCGCGACCACCGGCTTCACACCTTCGCAGGCGAGGCCCGCGGCCAGCGTGACCGCGTGCTGCTCGGCGATCGCGACGTCGAAATAGCGATCCGGAAAGGCTTGCGAGAACCGTACCATGCCGGAACCTTCGCGCATCGCCGGCGTGATCGCGACGAGCCGTGCGTCAGCCGCGGCCATGTCGCACAGCCAGTCGCCGAACACGTCGCTGTAGGTGGGCGATTTGCCGGCCGCGTGCGTGACGCCGAGCACGGGATCGAACTTGCCGACCGCGTGGTATTCGATCTGCGCGAGCTCGGCGGGTGCGTAGCCCTTGCCCTTGGTGGTGACCACATGCAGCAGTTGCGGGCCGCGCCTGTCTTTCACCGCGCGCAACGCGGCAAGCAGTTGCGGCAGGTCGTGCCCGTTCACCGGGCCGGAGTAGGCGAAGCCGAGTTCCTCGAACAGGGCTTCGGGGCGCGGGCCTGATTCACCGGCCTCGCCCGCGCGCAGGCGCGCGAGCGTACGATCGAGTCCACCTACGTTTTCGCTGATCGACATGCCGTTGTCATTCAATACGACCAGCATGTCCGGCTGCGCGCCGCCCGCATGGTTCAGCGCCTCGTAGGCCATGCCGCCGGTGATGGCACCGTCGCCGATCACCGCGACGACCTTGCGATCGTCGCCGCGTCGTTGCAGCGCGATGGCCATGCCGAGCGCTGCGGAGATCGACGTGGATGCGTGACCGACACCGAAGGTGTCGTACTCGCTTTCGGCTCGGCGCAGGAACGGCGCGAGGCCACCGTGCGTCTTGATGGTGGTGATGCGATCGCGGCGCCCGGTGAGTATCTTGTGCGGATAGCCCTGGTGCCCGACGTCCCACACGATGCGGTCGCGCGGCGTGTCGTAAACGAAATGCAGCGCGACCGTCAGTTCGACCACGCCGAGTCCGGCGCCGAAGTGGCCGCCGACGCTCGCCACCGATTCGATCAGGTAGGCGCGCAACTCGTCCGCGACGCGCGGCAGATCGGTTTCCGGAATGCGCTTCAAGTCGTCCGGCGAATCGATGCGGGCAAGCAACGGGTAACGTGTGCGGGCGATCATCCGCGCATTGTCGCGCAGCACGGCCTGCCGCGCTTGCGGTCCATTACGACGCCTTGGCTTCGTCCGCAGTACGCGCACGCCCGCCGAAGCGCCGCAGGGTCTGTCGGAAACGGATCTGGCGACTGATGTCGCGCATCTCGTGGATGCGTTTCGCGTTCGCCGCGAGCACGTCGCTGCGGGTCAGCACGCCAACCATGTGGGTCGGGTTGGCGCGCTCGACGACGATCAGGCGCCCGACGTTTTCCGCGACCATCAGGTCGGAGGCTTCGCGCAAGGAGTGATCCTCGAACACCACGATCGGGCCGCGCTTCAGCATGTCGCCGATGCGGGTGAGACCGGGCTTGTCCGGATCGAGCAGGTCGCGGCGCGTGATCACGCCGCGTATGCGGCCGGCGTCGTCCAGCACCGGATAGCCCTGGTGCTGCGCGCGTTCGCGTCCGGACAGCATCCAGCGCCGCACTTCGCCCAACTCGTCGGAGGTCTTCAGCGAACGCACGTCGCGGGTGCAGGCGTGGCCGACCGACACCCGCTCGAGCGCGTCGGCGGCGTATTCGCTCGGCACCTTCACGCCACGACGTTCGATTTTTTCGGTCATGATGGTGCTGCGCATCGTCAGTGCCGAAACCAGGTATGCGGCCGTGCAGCCGCCCAGCAGTGGCAGCAGCGCGGCGGGCTGGCGCGTGGTTTCATAGCAGAAGATGATGGCCGTCAGCAGCGCGCGCGAGGAGCCGGCGAAGATCGCGCCCATGCCGACCAGCGCGGCAATGCGCGGGTCGACCCGGAACCACGGCCACACGTAGCCGACGCCGAGACCGATCAATGCGCCCATCGAACCGCCGATCATGAACAGCGGCGCCAGCGTGCCGCCCGAGGTGCCGCTGCCAAGCGAGATCACCCACGAAATGAATTTCAGCAATCCGAAACCGGCGACGATCAGCAGCGCGACATGGATCGTGCCGTTGTCGCCGACTTGCCCGAGAGCACCGAAGTCGCGGAAGTTCGCGAAGTCGCCGGACACAAGCGCGTCGATGTTGTCGTAGCCGACGCCCAGGGTATGCGGTGAAATCCAGCCGACCACGCCGGCGATCACCGCGCCCAGCGCCGGCCACCACATCCAATGGATCGGCAACTTCGCGAACAGATCTTCCACGCCGTACACTGCGCGGGTCACCCACACGCTGGCGTAGCCGACGAGGAGACCCAGCACCATGTAGGTGCCGAGCGCCCAGCCACCGGGCTCGCTCACGTTGGGCATCGCGAACACCGCGCCCGCGCCGTAGATCATGTAGCGCACCCCGACCGCGATGCCGGACGCCAGCGCCACCGGAATCAGCGAGCGCGGGCGCAACTCGAACAGCAGCAATTCGATTGCCATCACCACCGACGCGATCGGCGCGCCGAACACCGCCGCCATGCCGGCTGCGGCGCCCGCCGCCAGCAGCACTTTGCGTTCCTGCGCGGTCACGCTCAGCAATTGCCCGATCAGCGAGCCCATTGCGCCGCCGGTCGAGATGATCGGGCCTTCGGCGCCGAACGGTCCGCCGGTGCCGATCGCGAACGCGGAGGACAGCGGCTTCAGCCACGTCACGCGCGCAGGGATGTTGGATTCGTGTTCCAGGATGCGTTCCATCGCTTCGGGAATGCCGTGGCCCTGGATCGCGCGCGAACCCCAGCGCGCCATGATCCCGGCGGCGAGACCGCCGATCACCGGCATCAGGATCACCAGCGCGCCGAGATGGTTGCCCGCGGGCGACAACACGAACGAACCGTGCTGCGCGTTCGGGCCGATCACGTCGGAAATGCGCCCGTAGAAAACCAGATCCGTGATCAGGTTGATCATCAGCATCAGGAGTTGCGCGACGACCGCTGCCGCGGCGCCGAGCACGATCGCGAGCGCCGAAATAAGGAGGATGCGGCGATCGACCAGCGTCGACTTCAGTGGCATCTTCGCCTGATCGAGCGACGCGCCCAGCGCTGGCGCGACCGGCATGCCCTCGGTGCTGCCGGCAGTGCGGACGCTTTCGCGGTCGGCTGGCTGGTTTTTTTCGGCGCGCACCGGATCACGATCCGACGCGGAACTCGGGTCTTGTGGGGTCATGGCGGGCACGGAAGCAGAACTGCTGCAGCGCAGCATAGCGCGCACGCCGCGGCGGGCCAAGCGCGAGCAGCGCGACTTTGCGAGACGACCCGGTCATGCGCGCCGGAAAATGCGCGCGAATCGTCACGCGGCCGGGCGCCGTTCCCTCGGCAAATGGTGCACCAGGAATTCCATCTGGTCGGCAAGGATGTTGCGGTTGGAGAGGATCAGGTGTTCCACCCAACTCGGCTTGTACGGCACCGCCAGCAACGGCATGCCGGCCTGCTGCGGCGAGCGTCCGCCTTTTTTCAGGTTGCAGGCCAGACAAGCGGACACGACGTTTTCCCAGGTATCCAGGCCGCCGCGCGACAGCGGCATCACGTGGTCGCGCGTCAACTCGCCGCGCGTGCAACGCCGTCCGCAATAGAGACAAAGGTAACGATCGCGTGCAAACAACGCGGCGTTGCTGAGCGCAGGGCAGGGATCGATCGCGCCGCTGTAGCAGTGCCCGCGGCTCGCGACGATCGGATGCAGGCGCAGGATACTCTGGTTGCCACTCTCGCGACGAAATCCGCCATGCAGCGTGAGGCATGGATCACCCAGCGTCCAGGCGACCGCTTCGCGAACATACAGGCAAGCTGCATCCTGCCAACTGATCCAGTCGAGGATGCGCCCGCCCGCGTCGAGCGACAGCACGCGCGTGGTGTGCAGGTCGGCGATCGTGCAGGCCGAATATTCGATGGAACCGGCTGTGTGCGAGTCCATGGCTCGCGCAGCATAGAACAAATCGCCAAGTAGGCGTTAGCGCCACCCGCTGTGCCGGTGCCGGCAGTGCATCTGCGTCAGAGCCTTGCGATTTGGGCAGACTCGGACCGCGTGGTTGGCCAATGACGTTTCAACGTGCATCGTGCTCCCGGCCGAAGCACGCCCGGACGCATTCACTTCCCCAGCACGTATAGCTGCCACAGATCCTTGGTGGTCATCTGCAGGAACGGCCGCATCGTCACGCGTCCGGCAACGCCGATGCTTTGCTCGAGGTAACGCAGTTCCTCGAATTTTTCGCGGGTCTCACCATCCATTTCGACGTCGAGGCCGTTCTCGCGTGCCAGCAGCAAGCCCTTGGCCCGCAATGCCAGCTCGGTATATACGCGCAGGTAGCAGAGCATGTCCGCCAACAGCGTGCCGTCCAGCTTGTCGCGCAGTCCGCTCAGGAAAATTCCCGCAGGCGTGCGGTCGAAATTGCCCGAATCCAGCATCCGCATCAATTCGGCGTCTTCGTCGAAGTCCACTTCCAGCCAGTCGTGGGTACGGTGTTCGCTGATGCGGAACAACAGGTACAGCAGCGGCGGCAGGGTGAACAGGACGCCGATCGTCGACAGCACGGGCGAGACGAAAAAATGGTTGAAGATGGAATGCACCGCGATGGCCACCAGCAGGCCCGGCACGCAATGCACCGGTCGCACGGCTACGCTGCGTTCGGCCAGGGTCTGCGTCACCACCGCGAAGATCGCCACCACGCCGCCATGCATCACCGCCGTGCCGAAGCCGCGCACGATCCAGAGCGTCAGCGTGGTGTTGTTGTCGAGGTAAAGATAGTAGAAGTTCTCGATCACCGCGAAGCCCGCGCCAACCGCGAAACCCAGGATGATGGAGTCGACCAGGAATCCGACGCGGTGGGTGCCGAACAGCCACAACACCACCGCCGCTTTCAGCGTTTCCTCCACGATCGGCGCCACCCAACGCGAGTAGTGCGTGAGGTTCATGCCGAGGAGGTTCATCAATTCGCCGTTGAGGAAATAGCAGACCATCGCGACCACGCCGCCGGCCGCCAACATCGCGAAGACCAGGCGCATCCGCACCATGCGGTAGGTGTCGAGGTAAATCAGCATCAGCAGGAAGATGATGACGGGCAGCAGGCCTATCGGAACGACGGTGAGTAAAGCCAGCGCGTGGTGAAATCCGTGCATCATCACAATATCTTCAGCGAGAGCATCCATTCACTTCGGCCGTACCCCGCGCCCCCGAATCCCCGGGCGTAACCGGCGGACAGCGTCATCGGCAGGTGGTTCATCACCGAAAAATCGAGGTCGAGTTGCAGGCCCGCGTCGCGCGCGGTACTGCGCAGGACTGCGTGGTTGGGATCGGTCACCAACACGCCCGTGAACAGCGCGGGGCGAATCCACTCGAGGTAGAAACCGGGGCTGCCCACGCTCTCGAAGCGCCATGGCGGCAGGTTGAGTTCCAGTGTCGATTTGGCGAAAGTGTGGCCCGCGAGTTCGTCGATCCTGAAACCGGGGAAACTGTCGAATTCCCGGTAGTGCTTGGGATCCTGGTTGTCCACGTAGTTGTTCTGGAAGCCGCCGAAGTAGAAGTTGGCGAGATTGTTGTCGCGCGATCCACCGGATGCGCCGGCGCTGTTGTACAGCCACAGCGACATGTGCGGCACCGGCAGCATGAAGCCGAAGTCGAACCCGGCGTGCAGTTGCGGGATGGTCCGGCCGTTGGCGACGTAGGTCGTGGTGTCCACGTTCCAGGCGATGCCCTGCTCGCGGTCCACGGCGCCTCCCGATTGCTTGAGGTCGTTGTACTTCAACCCGGCGCGGGCGACGAAGATGTTGTTGACCTGTGCATTGACGTTCTGGAACCCTGGCAGGGTGCTGAGGCCGGTGTAATAGGCCCCGCTGGCGCTGAAGTCGAGCCGACGCGGGGTATCCAGGATCAACGTGCGCTTGTAGCCAACCAGCAGCGAATCGCCCTTCAGGCTGGTTCGGACCGGCCCGAACAGGTCGTAGAAGTCCGCGTGGTTGTGCCAGTAGCGCACTTCCCAGTTCATGGCCTTGTAATCGATGTCGAGATGCAGGCGCTGGCCGTGGTCGGTCGGGCCGCCAACCGACACCGCGGTATCGATTCCCAACGTGTACAGGCTCAGGGTGTCGCCGAGTTCGGTGTGCCAGCCCAGCGCTGCGCCGCCGCGGTAACCTTCGGCGACCGGATAATGCGATTGCAGGCGCATCTCGTGACTGGGCTTGTACATGCCCTGGTGGGTGATCAGCGAATCAAGCTTGATCCTGGAAGGCGAGCCGGCTCCCCAGGTTTTCACGATCGGATGGCGCTCCGCGACCAGCGTGCCGAGGAAATCGATGGAGCTCAGATCGTCGAGCGGCACCGGATCGAATTCGACCGGGAGCGACCCTTGGCCGGTGTATTCCAGCGCCTCCAACTTGCCGTCCGGCAATTGCAGCGGGCGGAACAGGCCGGTGTCGATGTTGCTGAGCGCATCCACCTTGCCGGTGGCGATGTCGTAGCGGTAGATATTGGAAATGCCGGTGTAGTACGAACTGCCATACAACTCGCGATCGTCGTTGCCGAAGGTGAAACCCTCCGGGGCGGCCTGTCCGAAGCTGTACGTTGCGAACGGCGTGACGCTTCCGGCCAGCACTTCAGCGGTCTTGTAGAGGTGCAGGAAGTTGGCGCCACTGGCCTGGGCTACCGACAGCGAGAGCATGCTGCCGTCGTGCGAGACATCGAGGTCGAACGGTTCCTCGCCATACGCGAACGTGTGCACCTGGTGCCATTCGCGGTAGGGATATGGAATCTGCACCAGGGTGACGTAGCCGTTGGCGGTACGCAGGCCCCAGAGCGAACGGTCGGCCGGATCGAACGCAAGGTCGCCGATGCGGGCTTGCCGCAGTAGCCGCCGGCTCTTGCCGGTGCGGGTGTCGACGGCCATCAGGTCGCGGTAGTCGAGGTTGTTCTGCGTGTAGAAGAACGTGCCCGTCGCAGGATCGTAGGCGGCAGACGTGACGATGTATTTCACCGACCCCTTGATATCGACCACATGGCGGATGGTGCCATCCTTCAGCGACAGCACGCCCACGTACGCCAGTTTGCCCGGATACCGGAACGCGCCGATCAGGTTCCCGTGATCGAAGAAGGAGCGCGATACCGAACCCAGAGCCCCGGGTGCGAGCGGCGTCACGGGCGTGATCGGGTACCGGTGCACCTTTTTCAGGTTGGCGTCCTGGAAGGTGTGCTCCCAGGCGATCCAGTTGTTCCACGCCTGGTCCAGAGAAATGTGGAATACCTGCTGGAACTGGTCGGCGTAGTAGGCCTTGCTGTCCTCGCTGCGGATGAACCAATCGAGCAGTTGCTGCGGCGAATAGTGCAGCGACAGGTAGGTCATGAAGCGCGTGCCGTACAGGTAGGCGTTGGTCATGGTTTCGAAGTTGACCGACGTGCCCACCGACACCAGTCCGAGCGGGCTGTAGAAGTGCGCGTGGTCGCGCACCATCGCGCGGAACACCATCTCGTCGTACGGACCCTGGGCGCGGCCGATGCCGCCGCCCATCCAGGTCTCCATGTAGACCGCGATGCCTTCCTGGAACCAGCGCGGCACGCTCATGCGCGGGGTGGTCAGGTAACCGTAGAGGATGGTCTCCGGGTGCGCGTCGATCGGGCGGACCTTGCCGCCGAGCAAGCCGCGCCAGCGCGCATCACGTGCATTCCAGCCATCCATCGTGGCGGCGTGCACCAGCTCGTGGTTGGCCGTCGAGAACAGGCGTTCGCTGCTGGGGGTTGTTCCCATCGCCTTGAGCTCGGGCGCGATATACAGCGTCACCTCGTTGAACGGCGCCACCGAGGTGCCGCCATTGCCGTAGTCGCTGAAGTCGGTAAGCACCACCGTGGTGCGGTCCCAGGGTTTCCAGTGGAAGATCTTTTCCTGGAACCGCAACGAATTCTCGAAGCTGCGCGCGACGTGCGGGACCAGGTAGGCATTGTCCGGCGTGTACAAGACCTGCAGATCTTTCGTTTCGAGGCTCTGCAGTTGGAACGATTGGGCGGACGCGCAAGGTGGAAGCGCGAACGCCGCGGCCAACACGGTCACGGCCAACAAAGGTACTCGCACCGATCGCCCCATGAGCCGCCCCTGTCCAAGTACCTCGACCGCCCCGACCCCGCCTCCCGCGGGACACACAGCGTGTACGCCAAGCATGCCACAACTCCCCCCGCGTTCGCGGGAGGAGTCGTGGCATCAGGTTTGTCGCCGGGACTCATCCTGATCCCGGCGGTTCCGTTCGCCTTATTCGGCCGTGCCGCGTTGCAAGGCGTTGCGGGCGGCGTCGCTGTTCATCAGCGTCTGGCGGAATGCAGCATTGTTCAAAGCAGCGCGGAACGCCTGGTTCTGCATCGCCTGCCGGAACGCCTGGCTCTGCAACGCATTGCGGAATGCATCGTTGTTCGACAACGCGGAACGGAATGCATCGTTGCTGAGCAGTGCATTGCGCAGCAACGCGACGTTCGCGAGTTGGCTACGGAATGCATCGCTGTTCTGCAGCGCATTGCGGAACGCGTCATTGTTCTGCAGCGCATTGCGGAACGCATCGTTGCTCGCGAGCGCGTTGCGGAAGGCGGCGTTGTGTTCCAGCGCGTTGCGGAACGCATCGCTGCTCTGCAACGCGTTGCGGAAGGCAGCGTTGTGTTCCAGCGCCGAGCGGAACGCGTCATTGTTCTGCAGCGCATTGCGGAACGCATCGTTGCTCGCGAGCGCGTTGCGGAAGGCGTCGTTGTGTTCCAGCGCCGAGCGGAATGCGTCACTGTTCTGCAGCGAGTTGCGGAACGCATCGTTGCTTGCGAGCGTGTTGCGGAACGCATCGTTGTGCTGCAGGGCATTGCGGAACGCGGCGTTGTTCTGCAGCGCGTTGCGGAACGCAGCGTTGCTGGCGAGCGCGTTGCGGAACGCGTCGTTGTGTTCCAGCGCGTTACGGAACGCATCGCTGCTCTGCAACGCGTTGCGGAAGGCGGCGTTGTGTTCCAGCGCATTCCGGAACGCATCGTTGTGCTGCAGCGAGTTGCGCAACGCGTCATTGCCGGCAACAGCGTTGCGGAAGGCGTCGTTGTGTTCCAGCGCCGAGCGGAACGTGTCGCTGTTCTGCAGCGTGGTGCGGAACGCGTCGCTGCGCTGGAGCGCCGTGCGCAAGGCGTCGCTGTTGGACAGGGCGGCGCGCATTTCGCTGTTGGCAAGCGCGTTGCGGAATGCGTCGCTGCGCAGCAGCGTCATCATGGCGGGGTCGTTGATGATCTTCTGGTAGGCATCGCTCTGGACGAATTTCGCCGCGTCCTGGTCCCCAAGCTGGAGGTCACTGCCACTCACCTGGCTCGCTTCGTAGCGATGCGCCGGGGCGATCGTCGCTGCAGCCATTTCATTGGCACCGTGCGGGAACATGTCGCCCATGTAGCCGACACCCACCGCCACCGCGACGATCGCGACCGCCACTGCGGTGACCAATGCCTTCTTCTTCGTCATGTTTGCCATTGTGCTGCCCCTTGGTTCGTGTCTGTGGTGGATTCGTGACATGCGCCATCCGATGCGCGCCTCACGCCCTCCAATACGGCGGGCGCCGCGGAAAGTTGGTGGTTGCGTGGAATCCGGTTGCTGTGCCCCCTGACCGCTCGCAGTCGCAGCGATCTCCACCAGCCGAGCATGCAGCGACCGGGGGGCTTCCGGCGCGGGCGACGCCGCCCGCAGGGCCGCGTCCAGTTCCAGAAGCTCCGCACGGGCGGCGCGCAATGCCGGCGAGTGGTCCAGTGCGGCCTGCAGGCGCACCCGCGTGGTGGAATCCAGGGCATGGTCCAGTTCCGCGTGCAGCCATTCCATTTCCGGAGAATCCATCATGCCGCCGCCACTCCGCGTGCGGAGAGTTTCCCGTGCAATTCCTGGCGGGCGCTGTACAGCCGCGATTTCACGGTCTTTTCCGGGATGTGCAGGATCTCGGCCATCTGTGCGTAACTGCATTCGGCAAAGTGCCTCAGGACGATTACGGCGCGATGGTCGTATTGCAATTCCATCAATGCCGTTTGGACCAAGTCATGCATCTGTGCATCTCCGGCTACCTGCTCGGGTCCGCGCTCGGCACTTGCCAGCGGGAAGTCCTCCACGTCGATTGCAACCACCTCCGCGTGGCGCCGGTGCTTCAGCCGGTCGATGGATTCATTCACCGCGATCCGGTAGATCCAACTGAACAAGCGGTATTTCGCGTCGTATGCGGCTATGTTCTCGAACACTTTCAGAAACACGTCCTGGGTGGCATCCGCCGCCTCCGCGACGTTGCCCAGCATCCGGAAGGCGACGTTGAACATCGGACGCTCGTAGTCCTCGATCAAATCGCTGAAAGCACCGGCATCACGCATGCGAAGGCGCGCCACCCATGTCGCGTCGGGTTCGTCGCTCATCCGCCCCATATGCGCCATATACGCCTCAGGCTCCGAAAAGTTGGCAGGGTTCGCCGTGTCCGGCCGGACCACGCGACGCGGGTCAGTCGTGCATCACGTACCGCAGGTCACCGAGAACAGCTTGTCCATTCCGGAGTAACGAAAAACATCGTGGACGTGCGGGTTGACATTGACCAGGCGGATCCCCGAACCCGCCGCGGCCAGGCGCTTGTGGGTCTTCAAGAGCACGCCGAGGCCGGCGCTGGAAATATATTCCAGTCCGCCCGCGTCGATCACGCAAGGTGGCGCCACTTCGTCCAGAAACGCCTGCGCCACGGCCGCCTGGGCCGCATCCAGTCGCCCGATCAGCAGTACGTGGCGGTCTTCCCCGTAACGGATGTCAAGCATGACCCTGCACCATGCTCTTGGTGAACGTGACCTTGCTCTCGCGGTTGCGGTATTCGTAACGGATCGCATCCACCATTTTCGAAACCAGGTAAAGACCCATGCCGCTGGGCCGCCGCGCCGCAAGGGGCGCATCGACATCCAGTTCGGGGGCGCGGGTTGGATCGTAGGGCTCCACGTCGTAGTCCGTCAGGCTGACCTCGACTGCATCGCCAATCCAGTCCAGGCGCAACGTGATGTCGTGGTGCGTGCCCCGGTTGTACTTGACCATGTTCACGAACAACTCCTCGATCGACAGGTCGACCGGCAAGCGCAATGCAGGGCCGATGCACCGTTCGGAAAAAAAAAGATCGGTCGCGGCGACGATGGCCTGCAGTTCGTGGATGGAACGCTTGAACGTCATTTCCACCGGTTCCCCATCCTCCCCGAGTACGCCCGACGGGCTTGGCAACCGTTGGCGGCGCGCTACCGCCGTGAGAGCACACGGCGCAACTATAGCTCCAATTCGCCGGCTCGATCGCAATGCAGTCCATGGCGATCGGTGTTGCCGCAGGGGACTTGGTCAAGCGCATTACCCCGTACCGGCCATGCTGCTTGCATCGCGACATTCGCGGTACGAGACTTGCCGCTGTCTGGGGGCTCGACTGTCACTGGTGGGGATGGGGAGGTGAGCGTGGACAGCATCGAGCAGGCAGGCGAGGACGTCAGCCGCAAGGATTTGCTGGAGGCCTTGCTGGCCACCACCCGTGCACTGGGCGGCCCGGAAACCGGATCGGCTGCAGCAGAGCTGGCCGAGGCCGCGCGTTTGCACATCGGCGCCCGTGTCGCGGCGGTGTGGCGCCGCGACGTGCAGAACGGCGAGCTGACCCTGCTGGTGCCGGTCCGCGATCCGCCACCGCGGCTCGCAGCCGGGGCAGGACTTGCCGGACGCTGCGCGGAGGGCGGTCGCATGCTGCTGGAAGTCGATGCGGGAACGGCCGTGGACGTCATCGCCGTCACCACGCTCGACCCCGACCGCGTCGGACGCACGGGCGCGGTCCTGAGCCTGCCACTCGTGGCAGGCGGCGCCGTGCTCGGAGTCCTGCAGCTCCTGTACGAATCGGGCCGCGGCTTCGATCCGAACACGGTGTTGCTCGCACAGGTGCTCGCCGCGCAAGGCGCCTTGGCGTTGCGCCATCCAGGATCCGGCGCGGCCAACACGTTGCACAGCGAAGTGGAAGTCGCGCGCGCGATCCAGCGCAGCACGCTGCCCACGCAAATGCCCGCGGTGCCGGGCTACGACCTGTACGGGCACTTTCAGCCCGCGACTTACGCCGGCGGCGACATGTTCGACGCGGTGAAACTTCCGATGGGCGTATTCCTGTTGCTGGGCGACGCCACCGGCCATGGCTTTGGCCCCGCGCTGTCGGCGATGGAAATGCAGGGCATGCTGCGCGTGGCGTTTCGACTTGGCGCCAGCCTCGACGATGCCTATCGCCACGTCAACAACCAACTGGCCGAGGACCTGCCCGAAGACCGCTTCATCACCGCCTTCATGGCGTACCTCGACGCCGGGACACACAACGTGCGTTACCACTGCGCGGGACAGGGACCGCTATTGCTCTACCGCGCGGCCGGCGACCGCTGCGAGTGGATCGAACCGACGACGTTCCCGGTCGGCGTGATGGAGTTGCCCGAGGTGCCCCAGGCGGCGACGCTCGAATTGGGCGAAGGCGACATCCTGGCCTTGATTTCCGATGGCCTGTACGAACGCGTCGATGCCGGCAATGCCGAGTTCGGGCCCGAGCGCGTGGCCGAGGTGATCCGTCGCGGGCAGCATCTCCCGATGGCGGAATTGTGCCAACGCTTGCTGGCTGCGGCCGACATGTTCGCCGGCGGGATCGCCGCAGCGGATGATGTCACCTTGATCCTGGTGCGGCGGTTGCCTGCCGACGCCACCGATGCCAGCGGCGCGCCCGCATGATGCGTGAACAAAACCCATGCAGGGATGAAATCCCGGCGGCCGCCGCGCCATGCTTGCACCCGTTGCGTCGAACCATCCTGGGCGAAACCCGATCGTTGGCGCGCGATGCGCTGGCGCGAAAGCCAATACAAAACGTGGAAACCGCGTCCGATTCATGAAGGATTGCGCCAATCCTTCAATGGTTTGGCCATCCTGATCAGGTCGATTGTGAAACCGGCGCGCTCATACAGGTCCCGGGCGCGGCTGTTGGCAGGGAATACGCTCAGCGTCAGGCCTTTGCAACGATTTTCACGCGCCCATGTTTCGGCGCGTGCGAGCAGGCTACGGCCAATGCCGCGACCTTCCCGGCCGTTGGCGACTGCAAGATCGGAGATGTGGCAGACGCGTCCGCCGGTAAAGAAGTCGCGTTGCATCTGCAGGTGCAGGAAACCCATGCGTTCCGTGCCGGCCGCTTCCGCCACGAAGAAGTAATCGTTGGGCGGGGCTTCCCGCAGCACGCGTTCGATGTCGGCGCGGATGCCGGCCAGCGTGTCACGCTTGCGTCGGCCCTTCGGCAGTGGGAATCCCACGAAACGCGGTGCCAATGACAGGATGAAGCCGGCGTCATCCGGCGTGGCGGCGCGAATTTCGAGGGGTGGCCTGGATGGTTTCGGCACAGCGCGCTCCTTTCGTTCGTGATGCCGGTGCCATTGCCGGCTTCATCGGCGATGGAACCGACTGCGTCTGCGGGATGGCAAACGCGAACGCCGCAGGCAGCCCGAACTGCGAGCGCCCAGCATGGCGCGGGTTTATCACCTTTTCGCGTTCGAGGATGTCCAAAAAGCAGATTCCGGATCGTCGGTGCCCGGCATTGGAAATGGCGCCCAAAGAACATTCCATCCGGTGAGCGCCGTCCGCCTATCCGAACGACGCGTCCGGCATTGCGAAGATGCTGTCCGCACCCGCTTGTATCGCGGCAAGGTGGGTGCGGGTGCGCGGCAGGATGCGGTCGAAGTAGAACTGCGCGGTCAGGCGCTTCGCCTGCTTGAAGTCCTCCGATTGCGACGACGCATCCGCGGCCGCCACGCTGCGCGCCCATGCAAACGCCAGTGCAACATAGCCGGCGTAGAACAGGTAATCGACCGCTGCCGCGCCGACTTCGTCCGGGTTCGACGCCGCACGCTTGCCGAGGGCAAGCGTGACTTCGCTCCATTCCCGGGTCAGCGCGGCGAGCTTGGCAACCATGTCCTTCAACGCCGCGTCGTCCGCGTGCTGCGCGCAGAACGCGCCAAGTTGTTCCAGGAACAACTGCAGGCCGTCGCCGCGCTGCTGCATGATCTTGCGACCGAGCAGGTCCAGTGCCTGGATTTGCGTGGTGCCTTCGTAGATCGTGGTGATGCGTGCATCGCGCGCGTACTGCTCCATGCCGTGTTCGGCGATGTAGCCGTGGCCGCCGTAAATCTGCAGCGCGAGGCCGGTGCACTCGTTGGCGTTCTCGGTGAGCAGCGCCTTGACGATCGGAGTGAGGAACGACACCAGCGCTTCGGCGCGTTTCATTTCGGCCGGGTCGGTCGAGCGGTGGTGGACGTCCACCAGCGTCGCCGCATACAGGCCCAATGCCCGCCCGCCCTCGATCAGCGCTTTCTGCGTCAGCAGCATGCGGCGAATGTCGCCATGCACGATCAGCGGATCGGCGGGCTTTTCGGGAAACTTCGCGCCCGACAGCGAGCGCATCTGCAGGCGCTCGCGCGCGTAGGCCAGTGCGTTCTGGTATGCGCGTTCGGCCAGTGCCAAACCTTGCAGTCCCACCGCGAGGCGCGCGGTATTCATCATGGTGAACATCGCGTTCAAGCCCTTGTGCGGTTCACCGATCAGCCAGCCCTGCGCGCCGTCGAAATTCAGCACGCAGGTCGCGGAACCCTTCAGCCCCATCTTGTGCTCGATGGAACCACAGCGCACGCCGTTGCGTTCGCCTTTCGCGCCATCCTTGCCGACCTTGAACTTGGGCACGATGAAAAGCGAAATGCCCTTGACGCCCTTGGGTGCGTCCGGCAAGCGCGCCAGCACCAGGTGCACGATGTTGTCGGTGAAATCGTGCTCGCCCGCGGTGATGAAGATCTTGGTGCCGCTGATCGCGTGGCTGCCGTCGTCGCTGGGCTCGGCGCGCGTCTTCAGAAGGCCGAGGTCGGAACCGCAGTGCGGCTCGGTCAGGCACATCGTGCCGGTCCACTCACCCGAAACGATGCGCTTCAGGAATGCGTCCTTCTGCCAGTCTTCGCCGTGCACGCGCAGCGCCTCGGTGGCGCCGTGCGAGAGCAGGGGATAGGTCCCCCACGCGAGATTGGCCGAGTCGATCATCTCCTTGACGGGCGCGCCGATCGTCTCGGGCAGCCCCTGGCCGCCGAAATCTTCGGGCGCGGTGAGGCCGGCCCAGCCGCCTTCCACGTATTGCCGGTAGGCCTGCCTGAAGCCTTCCGGTGCTTTCACTTCGGCGGTCGACTTGTCGAAGGTGCAACCTTGCTGGTCGCCGATTACGTTGAGCGGCGCCAGCACGGTTTGCGAGAACTTCGCGGCTTCGTCCAGCACCGCATCGATCAGTTCGCGATTGAGCGATTCACAGCCGGGCAATGTGGCGAACAGCTTTTCGACTTCCAGCACGTCGTAAAGATCGAAACGGATGTCGGCGAGCGGGGCGGTGTAATGGGTGGTCATGGCCATCCTTCATGAATGAATGAACCCCTCTCCCACCGGGAGAGGCGGAGCGGAGCGAACGCGCACGTAGCGCGAGGGGTGAGGGTAGTGATTTGCGAAACGTTGCCGCGCATCCGAACCCTCACCTGCCCCTCGAGGCACCTCTCCCGGAGCGAGAAGGAAGGAACCTATCGCCAGATGTTCGACACGCCCGGTACCGGCGAAATGTAGCCCTTGCCATCAAGCTTGAACGGTTGCGTCTTGCCCGTCGTGCCCTTGCCGACCGAAAGCGTGCCCTTCAATTCGTATTGGACCGCATTGCGTTTGGCCGCGGCCAGCGCAGCAGCGCCTGCGGCATCGGGTTTTAAGGTCACGGTGGCGATGTCGGCGTCCATCGCAGGGATATCCAGCGCGGGCGAGAATGTGATGTGGCCGGCGGACTTGTCGTCGAGCGTGAGCTCGGCATCGATCGAATACACGTGCATGCCGGTGTCGTAGCTGTAGTTCTGGAAACGCACGATCGCGGCCCAGGTGCCGTCGGAATTCACCGTGAGTTGCTGGATGCTGGCGGTCGGCGGTTGCAGCTTGGTGCCGATGCCCGTGCAGCCGGCGAGCAGCAGGGCGGCGCATGCGATGACAAAAAGCCGTGCACGCAGCGCGGATCGGGACGAACGGCGGATCATCGTCGGGTTCCTTTTCGGCCAATCACTTCGTCGCTACTTTAACCCGTTGCGCAGGCGTTGGCCGCAACCGGAATACCCGATGCAGCGGTGGACGACCTGAATGCCTCGACGTCCTCGAGTGCGGCCAGCCGTCCGTCTTGGATCAGCGCCACGCTGTCGGCCAGCGCGATCACCTCGTCGGGTTGGTGGCTGACCAGGATCGTGCTGAGCTCGAATCCGCGCTTGAGCCCGCGCAGGTGTTCAAGCACTTCGGCGCGCGCTTCGCGGTGCAGATTGGCCAGCGGTTCGTCCAGCAACAAGGCGTGCGGTTGGCGCAGCAGCGCGCGGCCGATCGCGACGCGCCGGATCTGGCCGCCAGAGAGCTGGCCGGGTCTGCGTTTCAGGAACGCGGACAATTCCAGCAGGTGCACCACGTCGTCGAACGCATGCTTCGCGGCTGCATGCGGCATGCCGTAACGCAGGTTGTCGCGAACGCTCAGGTGCGGAAACAGCCGGGCGTCCTGGAACACCACGCCCAGATTGCGATGCGCGGGCGTCAGGTCGATGTTCGCGTCGCTATCGAACAGCGCACGGCCGTCGATCGCGACGCGACCCCGGCGTGGGTGCAGCAGTCCCGCGATCGCGAGCAGGGTGGATGTCTTGCCGCAGCCGGACGGCCCGAACAGCGCCAGCGCGCGCGCGGATGAGTGCAGCGCAAGCTCCAGCGAGAACTCGCCGCGTTGAAGCGCGAGATCGAGTTCGATCATGCGTCGGCCTCGCGCGTACCGCCCCGCAACAACATCAGCGCCGCGACCAGCGATGCGACCACGGCGACCGCCACCGCGAGCAGCGTGAGGCGCAGCGCGCCGCTTTGCCCGCCCGGCGTCGAGATCAATTCATACAGCGCGATCGGCAGTGTGCGCGTTTGGCCCGGAATCGACGACACGAAGGTGATGGTGGCGCCGAACTCGCCGAACGCGCGCGCGAACGCCAGTGCAAGGCCGGCGACGAGTCCGCGCGCCGACAGTGGCAGGGTGATCCCGAAGAAGATTCGCCACGGCCCGGCGCCCAGCGTCGCCGCCGCATTTTCGAGCTTGCGGTCCACCGATTCGAACGCGTTGCGAAGCGCCACCACCAGCAAGGGAAACGCCATCACTGCGGCGGCCAGCGCGGCGCCGGTCCAGCGAAATGCGATGGAAACGCCCGCGGCATCGAGCCAGCGGCCAATCGCGCCGTGATGGCCGAACACGATCAGCAGGACGTAACCCGTGACCACCGGCGGCAAGATCAAGGGCAGCAACAGCAGCCCTTCGACCACGGGTTTTCCGAAAAAACGCGTGCGCGCCAGCAACCACGCGCAGCCGACCGCCACCGGCAGCGAACACGCGACGCCGACCAGCGATACCTTGAAGCTCAAGGCCAGCGCGACGGTTTCGGCGTGGGTGAGCAGCATCGTCAGTGCGCCAGCACATCGAAACCCCACCGGCGAAACGCGCCGCGCGCCTGCTCGGCTTTCAGCGCGGCGAGCAGCGCACGCGTGGCGGCGTCATCGTGTCCTTTCACGATCGCGACCGGATACACGATGGGCTTGTGGCTAGCGGCGGGAAACGTGGCCAGCACTTTCACGCGTGCTTCGGAGACGGCGTCGGAACGGTACACGATGCCGAGTGGGCATTGCCCGAGCACCACGAGATTCAGCGCCGCGCGCACGTCGCGTGTCATTGCCATCCGCGGTTCGAGCGACTGCCACATGCCGAGCTCCGTCAAGGCTTGTTTCGCATAGATGCCGGCGGGCACCGAATCGGGGAGGGCGATCGCAAGGCGGCCGTCGCGCCCCAATGCTTCCGGCAATGATGCGGCGCCATGTGCAAGATCGAACCTCGCCTTGGACTGCGCGATCAGCACCAGCGCGTTGCCCAAGAGATCGGCGCGCGTGGACGGCACGATCGCGCCATGCCGGGCGACGTCGTCCATCCAGCGCTCGTCGGCGGAAATGAAAAGGTCGGCAGGTGCGCCGTTCTCGATCTGTCGTGCCAGTGCGGACGACGCAGCGTAGACCAGGCGCGGCGCGGGGGTACCCAGCGCGCCCTCGTGCGCCATCTGGTCGAGTGCGGGTTCGAGGCTTGCGGCGGCGAAGATCGTGGGCGGTGCCGCGGCCGCCACCGCGGAGGCCAGCGCACCCGCGCCGGCGACCGCCACGCACGCGACCAGTCGCTGGATTCGTCGCATCCTCATCGCATCCGCACAGGGGTGAACGCGTGATTCTAGCCCGCGGGTGCAGCCACGCGATGCGTTGAATCAATGTCCCCACATGACCGTCAACGTCGCCTTCGCGAGCGTGTGCTTCTCGATGCCTGCGAGTGCATCGTTGCGGCTGAAGTGCGCGCCAAGCCCCAGTTCGGGCACATCGAGCGCGTACACCGTGATCACGTAGTGGTGTGGCTTGCCGGCCGGCGGGCAGGGACCGGAATAACCGTGGTCGCCGAAGTCGTTGGGCAACTGCGCGGCGTCGCCCGGCGCGTTGCCGCTGCGCGGCGCGCCGGCATTGGCGTTGAGCCCGTGGGCGCCGATCGGAATCTCGAAGATGATCCAGTGCCAGAAGCCGCCGGACGCGTCGGGGTCGTACATCGTGACGGCGAAACTTTTCGTGCCCGCGGGCGGATCGTGCCATTGGAGTGCCGGCGAAACGTTGCCGCCGCCGCACTGTGTGTACACGTTCGTGGTCGGCATGCGGGCACCGGCGGACAACGTCGGGCTGTCGAGCGTGAAGCCTTGCACCGCGAACGCCGCGGCGGGCGCGAGCGACAGCCACAGCCAGAACCATGCGCGTCGCATCACGGTCAGGCCGTCGCGCGTTTGCGTGCGCGCGGCGCGTGCTCGCGCAGGTATTCGGCCAGCACGGTCGCATTGCAGTGCTCGGCATCGTGTGCCATGAACAGCAGCGTCGCGTTCGGATGCTTCCCCAACAGATCCCGCAACTCCGCCACTGCATCGGGGTTCGCGTCCAGCTCCGCGCGATAGCGTTTCCGGAATTCTTCCCACTTGTCGGGATCGTGGCCGAACCACTTGCGCAATTCGGTGCTCGGCGCAATGTCTTTCACCCAAGCCGTGAGTTGCAATTTCTCTTTCGACTGGCCGCGCGGCCACAGGCGATCGATGAGGATGCGCGCGCCGTCGGCGGTGCCGGCGGGCTCGTTGGCCCGCTTGATCTTGAATGCCATGGCAACCTCCGTTGTGTGATGGCTGCACATCACGGCATCATACGCGTTTGTCCCGAAGGGTTCACGATGACACGTCGCCTGATCGTCCGCCGCTCGCCCATCCACGGCAACGGCGTG
>Ga0207707_10000202_pt1 | contig 63576 bp, 58 predicted proteins | sample KBSC83BmetaG_FD_184336 | JGI IMG/M metagenome (GOLD analysis project Ga0207707, IMG submission 184336) | Corn rhizosphere microbial communities from Kellogg Biological Station, Michigan, USA - KBS C8-3B metaG (SPAdes) (version 2) | ecosystem: Host-associated > Plants > Roots > Rhizosphere ... | reverse complement strand
CAGGTGGCAGGCTTGCCGCGTCGAGCGCGGTATTATAGGGAAGGTTCCTCAATGCTCAAGCCGAAAGCCAAGAATTGAATCTCCCCCAAGCGTCTGTCGTGGCGCCCTCTGCAACGCCCCGGATCATCCCGAGATCCGATCACACAGTTTCCCGCTCCCACATCTCGCCGAACGCCTTGCGTGTTCTGTACAAGCTGCGGGATGCAGGCTTCATGGCGTTTCTCGTCGGCGGTTGCGTGCGCGACCTGCTGTTGGGAATCGAGCCGAAAGACTTCGACGTGGCCACGGACGCGTTGCCGGAACAGGTGAAAAAGCTGTTCCGCAACTGTCGACTGGTAGGCCGCCGCTTCCGTCTGGCACACGTGTTTTTTGGAAGAGAGACCATCGAGGTCGCGACCTTCCGCGCAGCGAGCGCACCCTCGCAGGGCGAAGAGCCGCTACCGGATGCGGATCCGGAGGACGGTGAGGCGCCAGAGCTCGACGAGCTCGATGTGCTCTCGGCCGAGGCGGACGGTGACGTCGAGGATGACGCCGACGGTGATGATGACGACGCGGACCTCAGCAGCGACGATGACGCTGACGACGGCCGCGCGGCCGCACAAAATGATAGTAGGGACACGGGTCGTAACCTCGCCCGTGCGGCCTCACGCGAACCTTCCCGCTCGGCTGGCATAGCGGCACGCTCCGGCGTGTCCGACCCAGGCGCCTTCGACAGCGAGCGCGTCATGGACGAGACGGGCCGCATCATCCGTGACAACGTGTACGGCACGATCGATGCGGATGTCTGGCGCAGAGATTTCACTTGCAACGCGCTGTACTACAACATTGCCGATTTCTCGCTGTGGGACTACGTGGGTGGGAAGGAAGACGTCGCCGCACGCGTACTCAAGTTGATCGGAGACCCGGAGACTCGCTTCCGGGAAGATCCTGTGCGTATGCTGCGGGCTGCGCGGTTCGAAGCGAAGCTCTCCTTCGAGATCGACGCTGCGACGGCGGAGCCGATCGGTCGTCTGGGAGAGCTGCTGGGCGGTGTGCCGCCGGCGCGCCTGTTCGATGAGACGCTGAAACTGTTCCTGACGGGGCACGGCGCCAAGAGCTTCACCGTGCTGCAGCGCCGCGGGTTGCTGGCGACCTTGCTGCCGTCGGTGGCGGAATACTTCGAGTCGCATCCGGGCAGCCTGGTCGAGAAGCTGCTGCTGCGCGGGCTGGCGAACACGGACTCGCGGGTGCTGGCCGACAAGCCGGTCACGCCGACGTTTCTGTTTGCGCTGCTGCTGTACGGGCCCATCGCCGGGATCATCGAGGCGACGCCTCCTGAGCGGTGGCACGAGCTCGGGACGATCCTCGATGCGTGCGATCGGGCCGCGCGCGAGGCGCAGACTCACGTTGCCATTCCGAAGCGCTTTACCTTGGGGGTCAGGGAGATGTTTGCCCTCCAGCCGCGTCTGGAGCATCCGCGCGGCCGCCGTGCTCTGCGAGTCCTCGAGCATCCGCGTTTTCGGGCTGCCTACGATCTGCTGCTCCTGCGATCGGACTTCGGTCTGGCTTCCCCCGATATGGCGAAGTGGTGGACGCGAATACAGGAGGTTTCGCAGGAGGAGCGTGGACGGATGGCAGACTCGCTCAGCGGGCAGGTGCAGCGCAGCGATGGCCCGCGTCGCGGGGGCAGGCGCCGGCGCCGTCGACGGCACTCTTCCGGCGCTGCCTGACGGGCCAGCCGCCATGCAAGTCTGGCAGCCCGCTTACATCGGGGTGGGCAGCAATCTCGAGCACCCGCAGTCGCGCGTGTTGGCGGCGTTCGCAGCGCTCGCAGGGATTGCTGACACGCGTCTGATACTCACCTCGCCTCTGTATGCGTCGCGCCCCTTCGCACCGCCCGCGCAGCCCGACTACGTCAACGCCGTGGCAGGCGTGCTGACTCGACTCGGATCCGCCGAATTGCTGGCGCAGCTCAAAGACATCGAGAGCCGCTTCGGGCGTCCCGCACGCCACGAGCGCTGGGGGCCGCGAGTGATCGATCTGGACATCCTGGTCTTCGGACGCGAGCGCCGCCAGGAGCCGCAGCTCACCTTGCCGCATCCCGGGATAGTGGAGCGCAATTTCGTTCTGTATCCTTTGGCGGATATCGCCCCGGATCTCGATGTCCCCGGGCTCGGTCGAGTGTCCGAGCTCCAGGGGCGCCTCGCGCCCGAGGGCTTGGAACGTCTGCCGTCAACGAGCGCATGAAGAATCCTCCGGAAGTCCCGCATCAGTTCATCGTCGTCGAAGGACCCATCGGCGTGGGCAAGACGAGTCTCGTGCGTCGCTTGTGCAGCAGCCTGTCTGCGGAGGAGGTGCTGGAGCAGGCGGCGCAGAACCCCTTTCTGGAGCGCTTCTATCGCAACCCGCGCGCCGGTGCGCTGCCCACACAGCTCTACTTCCTTTTCCAGCGCGCTCAGCAGCTCTCCAGCCTCAAACAGCAGGATCTGTTCGCGCGCGTGCGTGTCGCGGACTATCTGCTGGAGAAGGACCGGCTGTTCGCTCGCGTGACGCTGGACGATGCCGAGTACTCGCTCTACGAGCAGGTCTACGCCAAGCTCGATATCCAGACTGCGAAGCCCGATCTGGTCGTCTACCTGCAGGCGCCCGTGGACGTGCTGCTCGAGCGCATCGCCCGGCGTGGCATCGAGTACGAGCAGCACATCGAGCGCGCCTATCTCGAGCGCCTGAACGAGGCATACGCGCGCTTCTTCCACGAGTACGAGGCGGCGCCGCTGCTGATCGTGAACGCCGCGTCCATCGACCCGATCAACAACCAGGCGGACTATGACGAGCTGCTGGCCGCGGTCCGGCGCATGAAGCGCGGCCGGCTCTACTACAACCCCATGCGCAGCCGCGGCATTTGATGGAAACGATCTCGGAAATCGCCGCAGTGCGTGCCCGGGTGCGAGCCTGGCACCGCGAGGGGCTGCGCGTGGCCTTCGTGCCGACGATGGGCAACCTGCACGCCGGGCACGTCAGTCTGATCGAGGCGGCGCGGCAGCACGGCGACCGGTTCGTCGCCAGCATTTTCGTCAACCCCATGCAGTTCGGACCGAACGAGGACTTTGCGCACTATCCGCGTACGCCGCAGCAGGACCAGAGCATGCTCGCGCAGGCAGGCTGCGACCTGATGTTCTCGCCGGCCGTCGCCGAGGTGTACCCCCAGGGGGCGAGCCGTGCCACGCGCGTGGAGGTTCCGGGGCTGTCGCGGGTGCTGGATGGGGAGTTCCGTCCGGGTCACTTCGAGGGAGTCACCACGATCGTTGCGGCGCTGTTCCACATCGTGGAGCCGGACATCGCGGTGTTCGGGGAGAAGGATTTCCAGCAGCTGACCATCATCAGGCGCATGGTCGCGGACCTGTGCATGCCGGTACAGATCCTGGCGGCGCCGACGGTCCGCGATTCCGACGGCCTGGCCATGAGCTCACGCAATCAATACCTGACGCCGTCCGAGCGGCAGACCGCGCCGGTCATCTACCGGACCTTGCGGGCGGCCGTGCAGCGCTTGCTAGCGGGCGAACGGGATTTCGCGGCGATCGAGGCAATGGGCATTCGAGCGCTCGAAGCTGCCGGCCTCCGGCCGGACTACTTCGCGGTCCGACAGTCAGAGGACCTCATTCCGCCTCCGCCGGGAGCGACCCGGCTGGTCGTGCTCACCGCGGCCCGGCTGGGCAGAGCGCGATTGATCGACAACATCCAGGTGAAGATCGGCTAGCGGAGCGCACCTTCGCCATGCGTCCCGCGGGGGCTCCGCCGTCCGGCGCGTGGCTCAACTCGCATGCTGGCGGCCGAGGCCGTCGGGGTCGGCCTGCTGGGCGGTCGCTTGCCGTCGCAGGGCCCATTCCACGTGCTCCCGCACCAGCGGCGAAGCATCTTCGCGACGTGCTTCGAGTGCTGCGACGACGGCGGCAGAGTGCGGCGCGTTGCCCAGCGCAACGGCGATGTTCCGTAGCCATCGCTCATAGCCGATCCGATAGATCGCAGAGCCGCGCATTCTCGCGTCGAACTGCGGCTCGGTCCAGGCAAACAACTCCGTCAGTCGTGCACGGTCCAGGCCATGACGGACCTTGAAGTCAGGATGGGCGGCGGTGTGCGCGAACTTGTTCCAGGGACACACGAGCTGGCAGTCATCGCAGCCGTAGATTCGATTGCCGAGCGCCGGGCGCAACTCCGGTGGAATCGCCCCCGGGTGCTCGATGGTGAGGTAGGAAATGCAGCGTCGTGCATCGAGCCGGTAGGGGGCTACGATCGCCTGCGTCGGGCACGCGGGAATGCACGCCTGACACGTACCGCAGTGCGCGCTCGCCGGCTCATCGACTGGCAGGGGCAGATCGGTGAGGATCTCGCCCAGGAAGAACCACGAGCCCGCATCGCGCGCGATCAGGTTGGTGTGCTTGCCTATCCACCCGAGGCCGGCGTTGCGAGCCAGGGCTTTCTCCAGCACGGGTGCGCTGTCGACGCACACTCGGTAGCCGAAGGTCCCAATCCGGCTGCTCATCTCTTCCGCCAGTCTCGCCAGCGCGGCGCGCATGATCTTGTGGTAGTCGCGGCCCAACGCGTAGCGTGAGACGTAGCCCAACACCCCATCGGCGAGCGTGTCGTCCGCCGCCGCTGCGTCGCCAGGCCAATAATCCATCCGTACGCTGATCACGCGTAGGGTACCGGGAACCAGCTCCTGCGGACGGCTGCGCTTGGTTCCATGCCGCTGCATGTACTGCATCTCGCCGTGAAAGCCGGCTTCGAGCCAGTGCAGCAGATGGCGCTCATCTTCAGGTATCTCGACCGTGGCAACGCCAAGCTCGCCGAACCCGAGGTGCAGGGCACGGGCGTGCAGCTCGCGTTTGACCGCGTCGAGATCCATTGTCACCGCTTCAACCATGAGATCTATCGCTGTCAGTATAATCAGGATCATGCCGCTGCCGACCGCCCTGTATTCCACGACCCAGGTCCGCGCCGTCGATGCCCACGCCATCGAGGTGCTGGGAATTCCGGGCTATACGCTCATGAAGCGCGCGGGCGAGGGGGCGCTGCGTTTTCTGCGGCAACGCTGGCCAACCGCCTACCGGATCGTCATCGTGTGTGGAGCAGGAAACAACGGCGGCGACGGTTATGTGCTGGGGCGCTTTGCGCAGGCTGCGGGCCTGACGGTAGCGGTTCTATCGGCGGTTCCTCCGGAGTCCCTTCGTGGGGATGCGCGGCAGGCGTGTGAGGATTTTCGCGCCAGCGGCGGCTCTCTCCGGCCCTTCAGCCCGGAGCTGCTTGCGGAAGGGGACGTGATCGTGGATGCCTTGTTGGGGACGGGGCTTCATGGGGACGTCAGGCCCGAGCTCGCCGCCGTGATTCGGGCCATCAACGCGTCCGAGCAGCCGGTATTCGCTCTCGACGTGCCCTCAGGCCTCGATAGCGACACAGGTGTGCCGCACGGGGAGACGGTGCGGGCCGACTACACCGTGACTTTCGTAGGTCTGAAGACCGGTCTCTTCACAGGGGACGGGCCGGAGTATTCCGGCACGGTCGCGTTCGACGATCTGGAGCTCGCGCCCCCGGATTCCGCAACGTTCAAGCCGAGGCTGGAACGCATCCTGGATACGGAGATCCAACGGGCCCTGCCAAGGCGCCGCCGGGCCGCCAACAAAGGAGACTTCGGGCGGGTCGTGATCGTGGGCAGCGCAGCGGGGATGCCCGGTGCCACGCGCCTGGCGGGGGAAGCCTGCCTGCGCGTCGGGGCGGGGCTGGTGACCGTGGCTGTCGCTCCCGAGAACGTTCCCGCCATCTCAGCCGGCCGCCCGGAGCTCATCTGCCTGCCTCTGGCTGATCCGGGAGCCCTGTCCGAAGTCGTGGATCGTGCGGACGTGCTTGCCATCGGTCCCGGCCTGGGTCGTACGCCTTGGGCGCGCGCGGCACTCGATATCGTCCTGCGGGCCGAGAAGCCTGTCGTGGTCGACGCTGACGCGCTCAACCTCATCGCGGAGACAAAATGCCGCGCACGGGATAACTGGATTCTCACTCCGCACCCGGGCGAGGCCGGGAGGCTCCTCGGGATCTCGACGCGCGAGATCCAGAGCGATCGCCTGCAGTCGCTGGATCGGTTGGCGCAGAAATACGGCGGAACTGTGGTGCTGAAGGGCGCCGGCACTCTCGTGGGCTCCCTCGGCCGCACTCCGGGACTGTGTGAGAGGGGAAATCCAGGCATGGCGAGCGCTGGAATGGGCGATGTGCTCACCGGAGCGGTTGCGGGGATCCTCGCCCAGTGCCGCGACACATGGCTGGCTGCGCGTGTCGGCGTGCTGGTTCACGCGATGGCCGGCGACGCCGCGGCGCGCGCCGGAGAGCGAGGCCTGCTGGCAGGGGATGTGGCTCGCGAGCTGCACACCTGCGTCAATCTCTGATCGCAAGATGCGCAGGACTGCCGCGACAGCGGAGGAGACAGAGGCGTTTGGCGCGGAGCTGGCCAGAACTCGCCCGCCCCTCGAGCGTTTATTGATCATGGAGCTCAGCGGTGACCTCGGGGCGGGTAAGACCACCCTCGTGAGGGGCTTTCTGCGGGAGTGCGGTGTGAGTGCTCCAGTGCGCAGTCCCACGTACACACTGGTGGAGACCTATCCTGTCGGCGCGATGACTTTTGTCCACCTGGACTTGTATCGCGTGAGCGGCCCTGCGGAGCTGGAAAATCTAGGCCTGCGCGACTGGGCCGGCAGCGGCTACACCTGGCTCATCGAATGGCCCGAGCGCGGCGCCGGGAAGCTGCCTGCGCCGGATCTGTCAGTGCGACTCACCGCTCAGCAGCGCAGCCACCTCATCGAGGCTACTGCGCGATCGCAGATCGGCAGCGCGTGGCTCGCCGCGCTTGGAGGGAGTTGAAATCGTTCCGTCCCGGTCGTAGATTACTTGGCAGGTTACGCGGCGAACTTAATGATAAGAAAAGCGTTTTATTCACTTGCAGCCACGCTCCTGCTGAGCAGCTGGCAGATTGGCTCCGCAGCGACGGCGGAGTTGCGCAAGGTCGAGATCGTTGCCGTACCGCAAGGCGCGCAAGTCACACTCGTTCTGAGCAGCGCGACCACCGAGAAGAGCTTCAGGCTCGATGGCCCCGATCGGGAAGTCATCGACCTCCGCCATGCCCGAGGCGCCCGTGGCCTGCGCCTGCCCTCCGCCGATGGCCCCATCACCGACCTCCACATGGGAGCGCAACCGGGAGGCACCTTGCGCGTGGTCATCGGCATGAAGGGGCCGATGAGCGCGAGCACGTCATGGCTCCCAGGAGAGGACAAGGGCTCGACACGGCTCGTGATCACGCTGGGTCAGTTCGTTGCGAGCGAGTCGAGCACCGGGCCCTCGAGCACCGGGCCGCTGAAGATCGCCCGCGCGGCGCACGCACCCGGGAATTCCGACCGCGATGTCGTCATCGCCGTCGATGCGGGCCACGGTGGTCAGGACCCCGGCGCCATCGGTCATCGCGGTACACGGGAGAAAGACGTCACGTTGGCGATTGCGCGTGCGCTGGCGGAGCGCATCAACGGCGAGCCGGGGATGCGGGCAGTTCTGACGCGCAATAGCGATGTCTTCCTCGAGCTGCGTGAGAGGATCCGCAGGGCACGTGCCGTCAAGGCCGACATGTTCATCTCCATTCACGCGGACTCGATTGCGGATCGCACTATCTCCGGAGCTTCGGTGTATGTGCTGTCGGAGAAGGGCGCTACGAGCGAGGCAGCACGCTGGCTCGCGGATCGCGAGAATGCGGCGGACCTCATGGGTGGCGTGAAGCTCGACGACAAGGACAACACGCTGGCTTCCGTGCTGCTGGACTTGTCACAGTCGGCGAATATCGATGCGAGCATGACGGCGGCCGAGGGGGTCCTGTCCTCCCTGGACGGAGTCGGTCAGGTTCGCAAGTCGCTCGTGCAGCAGGCCGCCTTCGTCGTGCTCAAGAATCCCGACATTCCCTCGATGCTGGTGGAGACGGCCTACATCTCGAATCCGTCTGAAGAAATGAAGCTAAAGACCCCACGGCAGCAGGGCAAACTGGCCGACGCAATCTATGTGGGCGTGCGCAGTTACTTCGAGCGCAACCCACCGGCCGGAACACGCTTCGCGCAGGAGCGTCACAGCACAATTGCCAGCGTGGACTCGGGTCTCGCAGCAACCCCGTAGTCCCTCAGAAGACAGGCGGTCGCCGCGAGCGATACGCACGCGCTAGACTCGCGCATGCGCATCCGGATCCTCCCCAGCGAGCTCGTCGATCAAATCGCCGCCGGTGAGGTCATCGAGCGGCCGGCTTCCGTGGTCAAGGAGCTGGTGGAGAACAGTCTCGACGCCGGCTCGCGGCGCATCGAGGTTGATATCGAGCGCGGCGGTACCGGGCTGATCCGCGTCAGGGACGACGGTTGCGGCATTGCGTGTGAGGAGCTGACGATCGCTCTGTCCCGGCACGCGACGAGCAAAATATCCTCATTGGAGGACCTGGAGTCGGTCGCGACACTGGGATTCCGAGGAGAGGCGCTGCCCTCGATCGGCTCGGTCTCGCGGCTGCGAGTGATCTCCCGACCCAAGGAGTCCGAGCAGGCCGCCGAGGTCAGTGTGGACGGCGGCAGCGTCTCGCAGGTGCGGCCAGCGGCACATCCGTACGGCACGACCATCGAGATCCGTGACTTGTTCTATAACGTGCCTGCGCGCCGCAAGTTCGTGCGCAGCGACTCGACGGAGCTCGGTCACATCGCGCGCCTCATGGAGCGGCTGGTGCTGTCGCGATTCGACGTGACGTTCCGGTTGCGCAATGGCGAGCGCCAGGCTCTCGATGCGCCCGCGATCACGAGCGTGGGAGGCGAGGAGGCTCGCGTCGCTACCATTCTCGGGAAGGACTTTCCGAGCAGGGCGCTCCCGGTGCGGCATGCCGCCGGGCCGGTAGAGATCTCCGGATGGGTCGGGCTTCCGACGGCCTCCCGGGCGCAGCCGGATCAGCAATTCTGGTTCGTGAACGGCCGCAGCGTGCGCGATCGCCTGCTGATGAATGCCGTCCGGCTGGCGTATCGCGACGTCCTGTACGGTGGGCGCCATGCGGCGTACGTCCTGTATCTCACACTCGATCCTAAGCTCGTCGATGTGAACGCACACCCGGCCAAGCTCGAAGTGCGCTTCCGTGACAGCCGGCAGATTCATGAGTTCGTGTTTCGCGCGCTGGGCCGGGTGCTCGCAGGGACGAAGCCCGCTCTTGGCTCCCCCGCGCCGGCCGCGGACGCGGCCCCGGTGCTGCACGGGCGCACGCCCTCAGCCGAGTTCGACTTTGCGCCCTCGAACGCCGTGGCTGCGCGCAGCCCATGGATGCTGGCAGAAACGGTTCGCGAGTTCCCCGTGGCCGCGGGCGCGGCGGTCGAATCGGCGCAGGCCACTTGGGCGGCTGTACGGGAATCGGACTCCTCCGAGAACCCACTGGGCGTGGCGCTTGCCCAGCTTCATGGCATTTATATCGTCGCTCAGAACCGCGACGGGCTCGTTCTCGTGGACATGCACGCCGCCCACGAGCGAGTGCTGTACGAGAAGCTCAAGGCGGACCACGGAGCGCGCACGCCGGCGTCTCAACATCTGCTCGAGCCGATCGTCGTGGAGCTCAAGGCCCATGAGGTCGAGGAAGTTCTCGAGGGACGCGAGGAGTGGGAGCAGGCAGGCTTCGAGATCGACTCCCTCGGACCCACGAGCCTGGTGTTGCGCCGGGTGCCCGCCCTGCTGATCGGGCAGAACATCGCCGGGATCCTCTCCGAGGTCGTGCGCGATCTGGGCATCGAGGCCCGGGGGCATCATCTGGATGGGGCCGCCGACCGCTTTCTGGGCACGCTCGCGTGCCGGACCGCCATTCACGCCCATCGCCGTCTGAGTGTGCCGGAAATGAACTCACTGCTGCGCCAGATGGAAAGCACCGAGCGCGCCAACCAGTGCAACCATGGCCGCCCGACCTGGACGCGGTTGTCGCTTTCCGAGCTGGATCAGCTGTTTCTGCGAGGACGTTGATGCGCCTTCCGGTTCTGCTGCTGGCCGGCCCGACGGGTGCCGGCAAGAGCGCCTGGGCCATTGGTCTGGCCGAAGCAGCCCCGATCGAGATCGTCAGCGTGGACTCGGCGCTCGTCTACCGCGGGCTCGACATCGGCACGGCCAAACCTTCGCCTGCGGAGCGAGCACGGGTGCCGCATCACCTGGTTGACATATGCGACCCGGCAGAGAGCTATTCGGCAGGCCGCTTTCTGGCGGACGCACTGGGTCATATCCGGGCGATCCACGGGCGCGGTCGGGTGCCGCTGCTGGTGGGCGGCACGATGCTGTACTTCCGGGCGCTGCTGCGGGGCTTGGCACAGCTACCGCAGGCTTCGGCAGAGCGGCGGCGGGAGCTCGACACCCGCGCCACGCGCGAGGGCTGGCCGGCGCTGCACGCCGAGCTCGCGCGCCTGGATCCCGAGGCCGCGCTCCGGATCAGCCCCAACGACGCGCAACGGATCCAAAGAGCCCTGGAGGTTTGTTACGCGACCGGGCGACCCCTCTCGGACCTGCAGAGGCAGACCGTCAGTCCGCTCGCCGGTGTCCGGCTGCAGCAGTGGGCGCTGGTGCCCGGAGAGCGCGAGCGCTTGCATGAGCGGCTGGAGCGGCGATTTTACTCAATGCTTGCCCGTGGGTTCCTGGACGAAGTCCGCTCGCTGCACGCACGCGGCGACCTGGACGCAGGCCTGCCTGCCCTGCGCGCCGTCGGATACCGGCAACTGTGGTCGCATCTGGAGGGCGAGCTGAGTCTGGAGGAGGCGACGCGCCGAGGGATCGCCGCCACGCGTCAGCTGGCCAAGCGGCAGCTCACCTGGATCCGCTCGGAACGCTCGCTGCAATGGGTCGACCCGGACCGCGCAGGCGCCGAGGCGTCGTGGAATCGCGACGTTGTGGCGAGCCTCCGAGAGCTTGGGCTTTGATTCCGGCCACATGATAAGATGGGGCGGTGTGTCGCTCCTCGCTCGCTCGAGTGAGGTACGGAGCTTGCTTGCTGGGTCGTATGGATAGGGACGGTCCTCTGCGATCCGTTGTCGAAAAAACTAGAAGCTGTGAGAACAAGGAGAACCCGATGGCCAAAGGCCAGTCGTTGCAAGATCCCTTCTTGAACGCGTTACGCAAGGAGCGGGTGCCCGTTTCAATCTATCTGGTCAACGGCATCAAACTGCAGGGCCAGATCGACTCGTTCGATCAGTTCGTCGTGCTGCTGAAGAACAGTGTCAGCCAGATGGTCTACAAGCACGCGATCTCGACCGTCGTTCCTGCTCGCAATGTGCGGCTGACCGCAGAAGACGGAAGCCCGGCGCCGGAGACCCCCGCTGAGTAGAGCCTGTGTTCGAGCGACCCCGCGCCGGTGAGCGGGCCGTCCTTGTCCGCCTGGGCCTGGGCGCTCAGGTGGAACCCGAGGATCTGCTGGAGTTCACGCAGCTCGCGCAGTCTGCGGGGGCACAACCGGTTGCGACCGTCACTGGGCGGCGCGAGCGGCCGGATCCGCGTTACTTCGTAGGCAGCGGCAAAGCTGACGAGCTGCGCTCGGTAGCCGAGCAGCACTCCGCCGACATCATCCTGGTGGACCACGCGCTCTCCCCCAGCCAGGAGCGCAATCTGGAGAAGCTCACCGGCAGGCGTGTGCTCGATCGCAACACGCTCATCCTGGACATCTTCGCGCAGCGCGCGCGCAGCTTCGAGGGCAAGCTCGAAGTCGAGCTGGCGCAGCTGAAGCACATCGGGAGCCGCCTGGTGAGAGGCTGGACGCACCTGGAGCGCCAGAAGGGCGGCATCGGCATGCGCGGGCCCGGTGAGACGCAGCTCGAGACGGACCGCCGGCTGATTGCGACGCGGGTGCGCGTGCTCACCAAACGCCTGGCGAAGATCAAACAGCAACGCGAGACCGGACGGCAGCTGCGAGCGGAGATTCCCGTGCCGTCGGTCGCCCTGGTGGGATACACGAACGCCGGCAAGTCCACGCTGTTTCGTGCGCTCACCGGTGCCGATGCGTATGTCGCCGACCAACTGTTCGCGACACTCGATCCAACCGTTCGCCGAATCACTCTTCCGGGCGGTACGGCCGTGGTGGCGGCCGACACCGTCGGATTCATCCGCGAGTTGCCGCACGAGCTGGTGGCGGCATTCCAGTCCACACTGACCGAGGCGAGGGAAGCTACCCTGCTGCTGCACGTGGTGGACGCGAGCGATCCACGTCGCGACGATCACATTGCTCAGGTCGATGAGGTGTTGCAGGAGATCGGCGCCGAGGATATCCCGCAGATCATCCTGTATAACAAGATCGATCGTCTGCAGACACAGCCCCGTGTGGATCGCGACGCCGAGGGTCGCATCGAGGCCGTGTGGATTTCCGCGCAACTGCGCCTCGGCATGGACCTCATTGCGGCAGCTGTTGCCGAGCGACTGGCGCGCTTTGCGCGCCGTGCGCGCGTTCTGATGCCGGCGGCGGCCGGGGCCTTGCGCTCGCGTCTGTACGCTGCAAAGGCAGTCCGGGGAGAGCGGACTACGGAGGAGGGTGCCCTCGAGCTGGAAGTGGAGCTTCCGGACGTCGAGCTGCTGAGCCTGGCCAGGACGCCAGGCGTGCAGATACTGGAGGTGCGGGGCGCCCCCCCGCCTTGTGAACCCGAGAGCGCCTACCTACAATCGACGGCTGTCTCGAGTGCCCCGCGGGGGGCCTGAGCGAGCTTCCCTTTCTCACTTTTTTGGCTCATTTGCTTGGCCTCACCTGCGTGGCCCTATGGCATGGAATCAACCTGGCGGTCAGAACAACAGTCCATGGGGCCGGCGTCCCGGTCAGGGGGGCCCTGACCTCGATGAGCGCGTGAAGAGCTGGCAGCGCCGCCTGGACCAGTTGCTGCGGCCCGGCGGCGAGGGCGGCAAGCTCGCCCTGGTCGTCGTGGCCATCGTCGTTGCCCTGTGGTTCGGGAGCGGCATCTTCCAGATCAAGGCCGCCGAGCGTGGCGTGATCCTGCGGTTCGGGAAATTCGTGGCCGTTGAGCCTCCGGGGCTGGGCGTGCGCTGGCCTTGGCCCATCGAGTCGCTCTACAAGGTCAACGTCGCCAGCATCAACAGCAGCGATTTCAAGTCCCGGGTGCTCACTTCCGACATCAACCTGGTGGATGTGCGCTTCAGCGTGCAGTACCAGTTCACCGATCCGCGCAAGGTGCTGTTCAAGCTGCGCGAGCCCGAGACCACCTTGAGCGAGGTGAGCGAGAGCGCGATCCGCGAGATCGTCGGCCGCAGCACGCTCGATGATGTGATCGTGGGTGTGACCCGTCCGCAGATCACCACGCGCACCAAGGATCTCATCCAGAAGACCCTCGATGAGTACAACTCGGGGATCACCGTCACCACCGTCAACCTGACCGACGTGCAGGTGCCCGATTCGGTGATTCCGGCGCAGCGCGATACCAACAAGGCGATCGCGGACAAGGAGAACTCGATCAACGCCGCGCAGGCCTACGCCAACAGCATCCTGCCTGCGGCGCAGGGCGCGGCGGCGCAGATGCAACAGAACGCGCAGGCCTACAAAGCGCGCGTGACGGCGCTCGCCGACGGCCAGACGGCGCGCTTCCTGCAGCTCGAGGAAGCCTACTCCAAGGCGCCCGAGGTGACCCGCCGGCGCCTGTACATGGACACGATCGAGGGCGTGCTGTCGCGCTCGCACAAGGTGCTCATCGATTCGAAGGCGCCAGGCTCCGGCGGCGGCAACATGTTCTACCTGCCGCTCGATAAGCTGTTGGACAAGGCGGCTTCCGGCAGCTCGGACCAGTCCACCGAGTCCACCACGACAACGCTGCCCAAGGAGCAGGATTCGGTGACCGTCGAGGCCCGCGGACGGGGAGAACGCTGATGTCCTCGCGCGCTTTCGTCCCCATCATCGTCGTGTGCGTCGTCATTCTGCTGGGCGCGATGTCCATGTTCACGGTGAGCGAGTCGCAGTTGGCGATCAGAACGGAGTTCTCGGCCATCGTCGGGTCCGACTACGCCCCGGGGCTGCACTACAAGTGGCCGTGGGATCAGGTCATGAAGTTCGATGGCCGCATCCTCTCCCAGTCCTACACCGGCGAGACGTTCCTCACCAACGACAACCGCGGCCTGATCGTCGATTTCTACGTGAAGTGGCGCATCACGAACCCGGCGCGATTCTGGGAAGCCGCCGGCGGCGCCGAGGACAAAGCGGCCGACCGCCTGGCCGCGATCGTCAAGGATGGGCTGAAGGGCGTGGTGGCCGAGCGAACCTTGCCGCAGATCGTGACGGCGGATCGCGCGGCGGTGACGAGCGACATGTTCACGCAGGCCAAGCGCAACATCGAGTCTTTTGGCGTGGAGCTGATCGACGTCCGTGTGCAGCGGATAGACCTTCCCGATGAGGTGAGTACCCGCGTGTACGAGCAGATGAAGCAGAATTTCCAGAAGAGCGCGAACCTGAAGCGCGCGGAAGGCTTGAGCGAGAGCCAGCGAATCCGCTCCACCGCCGAGCGCGAGCAGACGGAGATCGTGGCGAACGCAGAGCGCGATGCGCTGCGTGTGCAGGGCCAAGCGGATGCCGAAGCTGCGCAGACCTATGCCAAGGCCTATTCCAAGGACCCCGAGTTCTACGCCTTCTGGCGCAGTCTCCAGGCCTATGACCGCTCCCTCGGCAAGGCTGGCGACCTGCTCGTGGTGACGCCCGACGGCGAGTTCTTCAAGTATCTGAAGGACCCGGAAAAGAAGAAGTGATGCCGACCGTCCTCGTAGCCACGCTCACGACCGCCTGATCCGCCAAGGACGCTCCCAGTCCCGTGTCGCTCAATCTTTCCGACCTGCTCGCTGCCATTGGCCTGTTCCTCGTGCTCGAGGGCATCGCCCCGTTCATCAATCCCGGCGGCGTCAAGCGCGGCCTCGCGCGACTGCTGCAGGTTCGCGACCGCGAGTTGCGCATTGCCGGCCTCGGCAGCATGCTCGTCGGCGTCATCATTCTTTTCATCGCTCGCTAGAGGCGTGTGTGGGCAAGTTCGTAGTCATCATCGGGATGCAATGGGGAGATGAGGGCAAGGGCAAGGTCGTCGACCTGCTCGCCGAGCGCGTTGCCGCCGTCACCCGTTTCCAGGGAGGGCACAACGCCGGCCATACGCTGGTGCGCGGCGGGAAGAAGACCGTGCTGTCGCTCATCCCTTCCGGGATCATGCGCGAGAACGTCCGCTGCTTCATCGGCAACGGCGTGGTGCTGTGCCTGGATGCGCTGTTCGCGGAGAGCCGTATGCTCATCGACTCCGGTGTGCCGGTGTTCGAGCGCTTGAGCATCTCGCCGAGCTGTCCGCTGATTCTTCCCTCGCATATCGCGCTGGACCGCGCCCGGGAACAGGCGAAAGGGGCCAACGCCATCGGCACCACCGGCCGCGGCATCGGCCCGGCCTACGAGGACAAGGCCGCGCGGCGCGCAGTGCGGGTTGCCGACCTCTTCAAGCGTGAGCGTTTCGCAGCGAAGCTGGGTGAGATACTCGACTTTCACAACTTCGTGCTGCAACAGTACTTCCGCCAGCCCCCGGTGGACTTCCAGAAGACGCTCGATCAGCAACTGGCGTATGCGGAGCAGCTCGCGCCGCTGATCACCGATGTCACGCTGGCGCTGCATTCCCTGCGCAAGGACGGACAGAACGTAATGTTCGAGGGAGCTCAGGCGGCGATGCTGGACATCGACCTGGGCACCTACCCTTACGTGACCTCATCCAACACGACGGCCGGATTCGCAGGGACCGGTACCGGACTCGGACCGCGCGTTTTCGATGAGGTGATCGGCATCGTCAAGGCGTATACCACGCGGGTGGGTGCCGGCCCGTTCCCGACAGAGCTCTTCGATGACACAGGGGAGTATCTGACGAAGGTGGGCCACGAGTTTGGCTCGGTGACCGGCCGCCGGCGCCGGGTTGGTTGGTTCGATACCGTCGCGCTGCGCCGCTCGATCGTGCAGTCGAGCGTCTCGGGACTGTGTATCACCAAGCTGGACGTGCTGGATGGCCTGGACACCATCCGTGTATGCGTCGGATATCGCGTGGACGGACACGTTGTCGCCGAGCCGCCGCTCAGCGTGGACGGGTATGCCGACGTGGACCCGGTCTACGAAGATCTTCCCGGCTGGAGGGAGTCCACCGTAGGAATCACCGAATACGCGAGCCTGCCCGCCAACGCTCGCAAGTATCTCGAGCGCCTGCAGGCGCTCGCCAACGTCCCGATCGACATGATCTCCACCGGCCCTGACCGCGACCAGACGATCGTTCTGCGCAACCCCTTCGATTGAAGTCGCCGCTCGCCCGCCTTCACACCCGCTGCAGTGTTTACGTTTGCGCCCCGCTGGGCGGCACGTTCGCATTCCTGCGAAACAGGTTGGTCGGGTCGTACTTGTCCTTCAGCGCCACCAACCGTCGGTAGTTGGCCCCGTAAGTGGCGCGCACGCGCTGATGCGGGTCATCGGCAGCCATGGTGTTGACATAGAAGCCGTCCGTGAGCGGCTCCAGCGCCTTCCACGCTTCGCGTGCCCTACATCATCGGACCGACGGCATGCAGCGAATGACGCCGCGGCAAGAGCCGAGGCGCAGAACATTCTTCTTTTCACGACCGGTGACCTCAGCGGGGCTGTTGCAGGCGCGTGATGCGGGTCAGTGCCGGAGGATGCGAGTAGTAGAACGCCGAGTACACCGGGTCGGGCGTCAGCGTGGAGGCATTATCGCGGTAGAGCTTCACGAGCGCGGACACGAGCTCGCGAGCATCCGCGGTGCGCGCCGCGAAGGCGTCCGCCTCGAACTCGTGGCGCCGCGACCAGATCGAGGTCAGCGGCGTCAGGAACAAGGCGAACGGAGGTACGGCCAGGAGGAACAGCAGCAGGGCGGCGTGAGTGGAGGGCGTCGACACCCCGAGCGCCGTGTAGAACATCGGCCAGCTGGCGAGCCATCCCAGCAACGCGAGCCCGCAGAACGATAAAGCGATCGACACGAGCAAGCGCTTGCGGACGTGCTTGAGGCTGAAGTGACCGAGCTCGTGCGCCAGAACGGCTTCCACCTCGGGAGGCTCCAGGCGCTCCAGCAGGGTGTCGAAGAACACAATCCGCTTGTTGCGGCCGATACCGGTGAAGTACGCGTTCCCATGGGCGGATCGGCGTGAGCCGTCGACGACGAAAACCCCCTTGGACGCAAACCCACAGCGCCGCAGGAGCGATTCGATCCGCTCGCGCAGTGCCGCATCGCTCAAAGGCGTGAAAGTGTTGAACAGCGGTGCGATGAGCACCGGCCACGCCCAACTCATCAACAGCATGAGAGCGAGCCACAGCACCCATGCCCACAGCCACCAGGTCGGCCCTGCGCGCTCCATGAGGCTCAGCACCACCAGCACCGCGGGAATGCCGATCGCCGCCGCCAGCAACAGGCTCTTCAACCGATCCACTACGAACAGCCGGGGCGTGAGCCGGTTGAATCCGAAGCGCGCCTCCAGCCTGAAGGTGCGCCACAGCGCAAACGGCAACCCGAGGGCGCCGGTGAGACCCAGCAGCGTGAAGATGACGGCCGTGCCCAGCCATGGCTGCGACCAGCCGGTCCTGCGCCACAGCGTATCGATGGCGTCGAGACCGCCGCCGATGGTCAGAGCCAGCAGCACTGCCGCATCGAATACCGTTTCGATACGGCGGAAACGCACGGTCGCGATCGTGTAGTCCGCCGCCTTGGCGTGCTCGGTGGAGGAAATCTGTGCGTCGAACGGCTCAGGCACGCGTGCGCGATGCGATGCGACTGCCGTGACCTGCCGTCCCGACAGCCACAGCTGCAGCGCCGTCCCGCCGATGACGGCGAGGATGAAGATGACGGTCAGCCAGGGCATGCCGGCAGCCCCGTTGTCAGCCTCAGGTCATCGTCTGCGTCGGCAGATCCGTGCCCGGGACCCAGAAGCCATGAATCTGGCCGGTGACGCGATAGGGCATCTTCACCAGCGCCACCGGGCCATCCTCGAGATGATCGATGTCGACCAGCACCAGGTCCGAGCGGCCACCCTGCTTCAGGTATGAAGCGACGCCGATCAGGTAGCCGTCGCCCTCAGGGGCTCCCTTGCGGCGCGGCACGAAGGTCGCTTCGGCCAGCATGACATCCGGTCCCAGCGTGAACTTGCGAACCTTGCCGGTCTGCTGATCGATCACGTACCAGTAGCCGCCGGGTCCCATGGAGTTGAAGTAGCCGTAACGGTAATGCACGGTGTGATAGCGGTCGTCCTGACGCGAGAGTGCGCCGCTGATGTCCGTGTACATCCACTGGTGCGCGTATTCATGGACCTTCTTGCGCGACAGGTCCACTTGCATCCGCATCACATGGCCGACGGCTTTGGCCGGATCGAACTTCTCGTGGAGCTGCGGGAAGAACGGGAACTGGTTGGCCTCACCGCCGTCCATGTCCCAGTAGACCTTCTCGCCGTCGCTCCAGTTGCCCATGGTATGCGTGGCGAAGTAGCTCGGGCCCTTGAACCAGCGAAGGTCTTTGCCGTCGCCGCCGCGGCGCATGATGCCTACGTAGGTCGGGAGCGTGGAATCCCACGCGAAATGCGGGCCGCCGTTCTTGATGAGCTCCATGTTGGTTGCGAGCGGCACGACGTAGAACAGGATGTGCTTCTGGGTGACGCCGAAGTCGTGCATCATGCCGGCGTACGGCACTTTCACCCACGCCGACCAGTTCACCTTGCCGCTCTTGTCGGCGGAGAATACGAACACATCGTTCGTGGCGAGGCCCTTGGCCTCGTAGCCGAAGGCGACCAGCTCGCCGGTCTCGGAATCGATCTTCGGGTGCGCGGTGAAGGTCTGGCCCTGCAGGCCCCCTCCGAAGGTGTAGTAGTCATCGAGCGTATCGAGCGTGTAGGGATTGAGCACCACCGGCGGGCTGTCCTCTTTCATGGCGAGGAGCTTGCCGTGGTGATAGAAAATCTGGGTGTTGGCGGTGCCGCGGCTCACCCCTTTGACGCTCGGGTCATCGGTCGTCGGATTGCGGTACATGCCGAACAGCGAGCGGCGCGCCGCGTGCTGGGCCTTCCAGCGCTGTGTCTGGACATAGCGGCTGCGGAAGTCGACATGGCCGTTCTGGATGTGGAACGCCGAGATGTGGCCTTCGCCGTCGAAGGCGATGTCGTGCATGTATTTCGCCGGCTTCGGATACTGCGGATCCGGGCCGATGCGGAAGAAGATGCCGCTGAGGTCGGCCGGAAGCTTCCCCTCGACCTCGCAGTCGAACAGGTTGTTCTCCGAGCGATGCACGCCACCGCCGACGCTGCCGCCCCCTCCGAAAGCGCCTCCCATGCCACCCATGCCCGCGCCGCCGGCGGGAAACAGGACCTCGGACCGTGCCGGCTCGGCCGCGCCCAGTCCGGCGACACCCATGCCGGCCAGAGCCACCGAGCTCATGAAAGTCCTGCGATCGATGCCTGCGCCGGGCGTGCCCGGCTTACCGCTGCGAGTCTTCATGCCAGCCACCTTTGGGGTAAGCAAACTTCGGAAAGTACAAATGTTAAGGCCAGCCGTGCCGTCCGTGTGGGGAAACCCGCCTGCGCGGCCACCCTTTGGGGTGGAATAGTGCACGGGCCGGAGCCGGGCCGGGGGGTTCGTTGACGGGCGTCCGGGGGCTGCGCACACTCCCGAAGCGCTTTCCCCCCCCTTTTTTGGCGCACGAGGCAATGCTATGACCGACCAGACCCGCAAGGAGCTTGCGGCGCGCGGCGAGTCGATCCGCCGCAAGGTGCTCGGCTCGAAGTACGTGGACGCCGCTCTCAACAACGCCACCGACTTCAGCCGTCCGCTGCAGGAGATGCTCAACGAGTACTGCTGGGGCGCAGGCTGGGGTCGCGAAGGCGGGCTCTCGATGCGCGAACGCAGCATCATCGTGCTGTCCATCCTGACCGCTCTCGGGCGCTCGCACGAAGTGAAAGCGCATACCCGCGGGGCCCTCAACAACGGCATGACCCCAGCGGAGATTGCCAGCGTTTTCCTGCACGCGGCGATCTATGCCGGAGTGCCGGCCGCCGTGGACAGTTTCCGCTCCGCCGCCGAGGTGATCGCCGAACATGGCAAATGACGGGCGCATCGCTCCGCCGGAGCGGATCGGTTTCATCGGGCTCGGCAACATGGGTGCGCCGATGGCGCGCCGTCTGGCCGCAGCCGGCTACCGCCTGGCTGTCGCCGATGCGGCGCCCGCCGCCGTCGAGCGTTTCCGCGCCCAGGTTGCCTGCGACGCTCCGGCAACGCTGAAGGAGATCGGGGCGACGTGCCGCCTCGTCATCACCATGCTTCCTGACGGACACATCGTCCGGAAGGTGCTGATGGGTGAGGCGGGCGTGGTATCGGGACTGACAGCTTCGGGAGGTCCCGGGGCGATCGTCATCGACATGACCTCGGCATCTCCCGTGGGCACGCGTGTGCTGAGCGGCGAGCTCGCCGGTCTCGGGATCGCCCTGCTGGACGCGCCGGTCTCCGGTGGAGTCAGCCGCGCGGTGGAGGGAAAGCTGTCCATCATGGCTGGAGGAGATCCTGCGGTGGTGGCGCGCTGTCGGCCGCTCCTCGAGAACATGGGGCAGGTCTTTCTCACGGGTGCGTCCGGGTCGGGCCATGCGATGAAGGCGCTCAACAACTTCCTGTCGGCCATCAACCTGGCGGCGGCGGGCGAGGCGGTGCTCGCCGGCGAGCGCTTCGGCCTGGATCCGGCCAAGATGATCGAGATCTTCAACGCCTCCACCGGGCGCAATACCGGCACCGACAGCAAATATCCGAGGTTTGTCCTCCCGGGCACCTACGACTCCGGCTTCGCGATCGGCCTGATGGCCAAGGATCTGCGCCTCGCCCTGGAGCTTGCACGCGACACGGGGGCGTCGGCGGATCTGCTGCAGGCCTGCGTGAACCTGTGGTCCCAGGCCGAAGGGCAACTCGGTGGGCGTGCAGACAACACCGAGGTTGTCAGATACCTGCAATCACGCGCGTCGCCGCGAGGCCAAAGCGATGACAATGCCGATGGCTGAACCCGAACCGTTTGAGGTCTACGCAATCCGCTATGCCACGGTGGCGCGTCGCGGGACTGAGAATTTCATCGGTGGGGATCCTCACGAGACGGGGACCATGGACTACTTCGTGTGGCTGGCGCGCAATGCACGCCACACGGTCGTCATTGATACCGGATTCGACGAGCAGGCCGCGAAGCGACGCAAACGCGACTACTTGCGTTCTCCCGCGGAAGGTCTGCGTCTGCTGGGCGTGGATTGCGCCCAGGTCCAGGACGTCATCATCACGCACCTGCACTACGATCACGGCGGCAACCTGAATCTTTTCCCGCGCGCCCGCTTTCACCTGCAGGACCGGGAGATGGCGTATGCGACGGGCCGCTACATGGGCCTGGAGTTCTTCCGGTACGCGTATGAGGAGAACGACGTTGTCGGCGCCGTGCGCCTGGTTTACGGCGGGCGTGTCGTGTTTCACGACGGGGAGGGCGAGGTCGTTCCGGGGATGACCGTGCATCGCATCGGCGGGCACACCCGGGGACTGCAGGCAGTGCGCGTGTGGACGCGTGTCGGTTGGCTCGTACTGGCCTCCGATGCGGCTCATTATTCGGCGAACATGCTGGAGAGCCGGCCTTTCCCGGTCGTGGCCGACGTGACCGAGATGGCCGACGGGTGGCGCAAGCTGCGCACCCTCGCCGACTCGCCCGAGCACATCGTGCCCGGGCATGATCCGATCGTGATGCGCCAATACCGTGCCCCGAGGAGCGAGCTGGAGGGAATCGCCGTTCGTCTGGACGACCGCCCGCAGACAGTTTCGTAAGTTTTTCTCGAGGGGAACGCAGCAGTGGGCACGAGCTATGACATCGTGGCGGTGGGATCCGGGCACAACGGTTTGGTGGCGGCTGCGTATCTGGCCGCCGCCGGCAAGCGTGTCGTGGTGCTGGAGCGCAATGCGTGGTTTGGCGGCGGGGTCGTCACGCGCGAGCTGACGGTGCCGGGTTTCCGGCACGACCAGCATTCGATGGCGCACATCTTCATCCAGGGCAATCCGCTGCTCGCCGAGGATGAGCTCGGGCTGAAATCCAAGTACGGTCTGAAGTACGTCTTTCCCGACATCCCCATGCGCTCGATCTTCGAGGACGGCACGACGCTGGCGATGTACCGCGACCGCGAGCGCACGTGCGCGCAGATCGCCCGCTTCTCCAAGCGCGACGCGGAGGCCTACCGGCGGTTGGCCGCTCAGGCGGCGACCTGGCTGCCCATGATCGCTGCGACGTTGTACACGGCGCCCATGCCGATGGGCGCCTCAGTGGCCATGATGGATCAGAGCCGCGAGGGGCGTGAGCTCTGGCGCATCTCGCAGATGAGCACTCACGAGCTCCTTTGTAACTACTTCGAGCACGACAAGGTGCGCATGCACTTTGCGCGCATCGCAGGCGAGAATCTGGTCTCCCCGGATGAGAAGGCGACCGCGCTCGGGGTGTTCGTATTCACCGGCTTCCTCGAAGCGTACGGCTTCGGCGTTCCGGTGGGCGGCAGCGGCAAGCTCACGGACGCCTTGATCGCCTGCATTCGCGCCAACGGCGGTGAGGTGTTGGCGGAAGTGGATGTGGAGCGCGTGCTCGTGCGCAACGGACGCGCAAGCGGAGTGCGCAGCAAGGATGGCCGCGAGTTTACCGCGAAGGATGCCGTCATCGGTGCGATCCATCCGCACCTGCTGGGCGCGCTGGTGGAGGGAATCGATCCGCAGGTGGCTCGCGAGGCGGCCGCGACGGAGATCTCCTCCAACGCATGCATTACTGTGCACGCTGCACTCAAGTCGCCGCTGCGCACCCTGGCCGGCGAGCCGGTCGATGCGGTGATGACCGAGCTGCTTCCCAACGAGTATGAGCGGCTGCGGCGCTCGTTCGATGACCTGCGATACGGGCAGTTCTCCAGCTACCCGCTGGTCGGATTCGGCTCGCTGACGCAGTTCGATCCCTCACGCGTGCCCGCCGGAAGCGCGACGCTGCATGCCTGGGATTACGTCCCCTACGACCGCGCCGACCGGCGCAGCTGGGACGACTCCAAAGGCGAGTACGCCGAGCGGATGTTGACCCACATGGGCCGCTTCCTCAAAGGAGTGGCGGCGGACAACATCATCGCCTACCACTGCGACAGTCCACTGGACATGGAGCGCACCTCCCCCAGCTTCATGCGAGGGGATCTGCACGGGATCTCGACCTCCAGCTACCAGCAGGGCGCGCATCGCCCGACGCCGGAGCTGGGGCAGTACACGGTCCCGGGCACCGAACGGCTCTATCTGGTCGGCCCGTTCCAACATCCCGGCGGCGGCGTGTTCGGCGCAGGCCGAGCCACGGCGCAGAAGATGTGTGAGGATCTGGGCGTGGCCTTCGACAAGATCGGGCGGGGCGGCCGATGAGCGATTTCGCCGGCAGGACGGCCCTGGTGATCGGTGCGACTTCGGGTATCGGCCGCGCGGCAGCGCTGGAGTTTGCGGCTTGGGGAGCCAACGTCGTCATCGTCGGCCTCGGTGCTGCAGAAGGGCGTCAGGTCGAGACCGACGTTCGTGCGCTTGGCAAAGGGGAAGCGCTCTTCATCGAGGCGGACGTCAGCAGAATGGCCTCGGTGCAGACTGCCGTGCAGCGTGCGGTGGAGCGCTTCGGCCGCTTTCACGTCGCAGTCAACAACGCCGGCATCGAGGGCCCCTTCGGCCCCGTGCAGGATGCGACTGCGGATGACTTCGACCGCATCATCGGCGTGAACCTCAAAGGCATCTGGCACGGCCTGAAGTTCGAGATCCCCCACATGCTGGCCCACGGTGGCGGGGCCATCGTGAACACGTCCTCGAGCGCGGGGGTTACGGGCATCGCCAACGTCGCACTTTATACGGCAAGCAAGCACGCCGTCGTCGGGCTGACGAAGGCTACGGCGCTCGAGCTTGCGAAATCCAACATCAGAGTCAACGCGGTCGCGCCCGGGCCGGTGAACACCGGGCTCCTGCACCGCATGATTGCCGGCAAGATGGACGTCGCCACCATCGCAGGGCACGTCCCCATGGGGCGGGTCTCGGAGCCCGTGGAGGCAGCGCGCGCCATTCTCTGGCTGTGCTCTGATGCGGCTTCGTTCGTCACCGGGCATACGTTGGTCGTCGACGGCGGTCTCACGGTGGGTTGACGGCATGCGGGTCACCGTCAACAAGACCAAACTGCGGCCTCCGTCCCGCCGGGGTCAACTGGTCGAGCGGCCCGCGCTGCTGCAACGCCTGAGCGCGCAGCCTCGGCCGCGCCTGTCGCTGCTGCAGGCGCCGGCTGGATTCGGCAAGTCCAGCCTGCTCAGTCAGTTCTACCACTGTGTGCGTGCCGCCGGGGAAACGGCGGTGTGGTTGAGCATCGATGCGGGTGACAACAACTGCGATCGCTTCCTGCAGCACCTGGTCGCCGCGCTCGAGCTCTTGGGCATTCCCTTCGACGCCAATGTCAAAGAGGCACTGTCCTCGGGAGCGCGGTTGCCGCCGACGACCGCCTGCGATCTGCTGAGCAACGCTCTTGCAGAGGCGGACGAGGACGTCGTCATCTGCATCGATGACGCGCATGTCCTCACCGACCGGTCGGTCACTCAATTGCTGGCGAGCCTCATGCAGAGCCCGAGCTCGCGAATCTCGTGGGTACTGGCGACACGGGTGGTACCCGCGGATCTGCCGTTGAGTCGCCTGCGGCTGCTGGGAGAGCTGTGCGAGATCGGAGCACGGGAGCTCAAGTTCAGCGACCGTGAGTCGCAGGAGTTCTTTGCCACTACCGCAGGAGTACCCCTCGAGCACTCACTCGCCGCCCGGCTGAACGAGCGAACCGAGGGCTGGGTCGCCGGCTTGCAGCTCGCTAGCGTCGGAATCAAAGGCGGCGAGGCAGCGGCCACGGTCATCGAGCGGTTCTCCGGGATGAATCGCACCGTCGCCGGGTTTCTCGACGCGGAGGTTCTGGCGCGCCTGGATGAGTCGACGGTGCGGTTTCTGCTGGACACTTCGATCCTCACCCGTATGTGCACGGACCTGTGCAATCACGTGACCGAGCGGAGCGATGCGCGGGCGCGGCTCGATGCCCTGGAGGCGGCGAATCTCTTTCTCTTCTCGCTCGATGACGAGCGCACTTGGTATCGCTTCCATCATTTGTTTGCCGCCTTCCTGGAGCAGAGGCTGCGCGAGTTCTATCCGGAGCGCGCGCGCATGCTGCACGAGCGTGCCTCCTCGTGGCTGCAGGATAACGGCTACGCAATCGAAGCGATCGAGCATGCTCTCCGGGCCCGCTCGTTCGTCCGTGCGGCCTCTCTGCTGGATCGCCTGAACCTGTACGAGAACGGCCAGATCGCCCTGCAGGAGCGCCTCGCGCTGCAGATCCCCTTGCCGGTGCTGGAGCAGTTCCCCAACCTGCAGCTCGAGCGGATCTGGGGTTGGGAAGCGGACTGGGATTTCGCCAAGTCCCGGACCGCCTTGCAGCGCATGCGCCGTGTGTTGCAGGACTGGCGGACCGGCAAGCGTCCGATCCCCGAGGATGTCGACGTCGACTACATCGCGGCGAAGCACGAGCATCGCGAGATGATGGTCTGTCTCGTCAGCGACGACATGGCCGCCACTCGCAAGCTGTGCGAGCGCTGGCTGGCGGCCGGTCACCCCACGGACTGCCACATGGAGGTGTCGACGTCCGGAGCTCTGATGGCCGCGCGACGTGAGCACTACAGTTGCGACGGCGCAGCGGCGACCGCCGCTGCCCTGCACGATGCCTACCAGAGGGCGCAGTTCGATTTCGGCCGGATCTTCCAGGATTGCATCAGCGGACTGACATTCCTGATGCGAGCTGAGACGCACGCAGCCAGTGAGGTCTACGCGAGGGCTTTGAGCGGCGCGATCGCCATGCACGGCCGTCGTTCACCGCTCGCTTCCATGCCGGCGCTGCTGCTCGCGGAGATTCATTACGAGCGCAATGAGCTGCGTGAAGCGCGCCCGTTGATCGACGACCATCTGGATGTTGCCTATGGACTGGGCTATGTGGACAAGCTGATCGCCGGATACCTGACCAAGTCGCGCATCGAGGTGTTGGACGGCCAGTACGAGGCCGCGCAGCGAACCCTGGACGACGCCGAGCGCCAGGCCTCGGCTGCCGGCTTCGAGCGCCTGCAGGCCCATGTGGTGGCCGAGCGCCTGCGCCAGTGCTCGTTGCTGGGGAAAAAAGAGGAGGCGGTGGAGCTTGCACGAAGCCACGGCCTGCTCGGCAGCAGCACGCGTTTCCAGCCACATGAGTCGGTGACGACGCGCGACGAGATCCTCGCCATCGCGTGGGCGCGTGCCGCCATGGCACAGGGTGAGCTCGACGGCCCGATTCGCCTGCTGAAGAACTGGTACCGGTTCGCGCTCGAGCGGGGTTGTTACCGCTCTTCGGTGCGACTGGCGGTGGAGCTCGCTGCGGCACTGTATGAGCGCAACGATCTCAGCGCCGCCTGCCGCCACATCGGCGAAGCGCTGCGCCAGGGCATTCGTGGCCGGCTCATGCGCACGTTCATGGACGGCGGCCCCGGTATCCAGGAGGTGCTCTCGGCCGCCCTCAGTGGCGCGGGCACTCTGCGTGAGGCCGAACAGCAGTATGCGGCCGAGCTGCTGCGCGCGTTCGAGTCGGAACGCCGCTGGATCGCCCCGCCGTTGAGCCCTCCGGAGGCAGTGGCGCCCTCGGCGCAGCTCAACCGGCGGGAGCTGGATATCCTGGAGCTGGCCGCGGGGGACGTGCCCAACAGGGAGATTGCCCGGCGGCTGGCGCTGTCGGAGAACACCGTGAAATGGTACTGGAAACGCATATTCGGCAAGCTTTGTGTGCGCCGCCGGCTGCAGGCCGTCAACAGCGCGCGAGCGGCCGGGGTTATCTTTTAGCTTCCACCCCTGGGGGTGGTTCGCGATGGAAGGAGAGGGGCAGATGATTCAGGCAGACACCGCCAACGAGCGGCTGGTCGTGGACTTCTTTGCGAAGCTCAGCACCGGCGATCTCGAGAAGGTCCGCGACCTGTTCCACGAGGAGGCGACGTGGGAGGCCATGGTGAAGGACATTCCCGGCGTCGGCGTCCATCGGGGCAGGAAGGGCATCGTGGATGATTTCCTGAAGCCGATCCGCGGCATGTTTGCCCCCGGCGACCCGAAGGTGGCGCTCACCTCCATCGCCTCCAAGGGGCCGCTCGTGATCGCCGAGAGTCGCGGCTTCGGGCACGTCGCCGACGGCCGGCCGTACGACAACCTGTACTGCTGGGCGATCGAGATCAAGGACGGCAGGATCTACCGCCTGCGGGAATACATGGACAGCCTGTACATCAGCAAGCTGTTTGGATAGGCGAAAATTGCCTGCGGCAATTTTCGCGGAGGTTGGGCCCCCGGCAAGCCCAGGCGGCCGGCAAAAAGCGTGGTTTTTGCCTGGCCCATTTCGGGCGGCGTGCCGAGCCTCCGCAGGCGAATTTCGCTACATCGAAAAGAGGATGCCAACGTGACGACTGAGAATGGTCTGGTCCAGCAACGCCTGGACCATCTGAAGAAAGTGATCGAGGCGGACGTGGCGCGCCAGCTCTATTACGGCGCAGTGATCATCATTGCGCGCCACGGCCAGGTCGGCATCCACGCGACGGTCGGCGCCGAGGATTCCAAGGGCGCGCGGCCGCTGCGCCCGGATTCGGTGTTCAGCATCTTCTCCGTCACCAAGGCGTTCACCAACATCCTGGCGTTGCGTGCCATCGAGCTCGGCCAGTTCGCGCTCACCACGCGAGTGTCGGAGGTCATACCGGAGTTTGGCGGGGGTCTGCGCAGCCAGATCACGGTGTACCATCTCCTGACACACACCTCCGGCCTGCCGATGGTGTGGTCGCCCAAGCCGGGGATGAACATCGACATCCTCAGGGACATCATTGCGGCCATCTGCGAGAACGTGCACTCCACCGAGCCGCCGGGGGAGCACGTGGCCTATTCGCCGCTGTGCAACCAGGCGCTGCTGGGCGAGATGGTGCGCCGGACCGACAGACAAGGCCGGTCCTATCGGGACATCGCGCGGCAGGACTTGTTCGAGCCTCTGGGGATGCGTGACACCTCCATCGGGCGGCGCGCAGATCTGAAGGCGCGGCATGTCATTCCCGACATGCGCGGCAACGTCGGTACGACTCACCCGAGCAGCGGCAACCTCGGCCCCAACGGTGCGTTCGAGGAGGAATTTGCCGAAATGCCGTGGGTGGGCGCGGTGTGTACGGTGCCGGATCTGTTCAGGTTCGCCGAGATGCTGCGTCGCGGGGGCACCCTGGAGGGCACGCGGATTCTCTCGCCGCGGACAGTGGCGCTGGCACGCCAGAACTGGACAGGCGACAAGCCCAACGAGCTGTACAAGATGCTCGCCCACAAGCGCGGCTGGGAGCCGTCCCCCGCCTACATCGGCCTCGGCTTCTCCTTGCGCGGCACGGCCATCTGCCATCACCAGTTCGGGACCCTGGCCTCACCGAGTACCTTCGGTAACTACGGCGCGGGAAGCGCTCTTTACTGGGTCGACCCGGAGCTGGACCTGACGTTCGTCTGCCTGACCGCCGGGGTCATGGAGAGCAACGACAACATCGAGCGCTTCCAACGCCTCGGCGACATCGCGGTTTCGGCTGCGGTCTGAAGGCTCAGCCGGCGTGGCAGCGCGCTCGTTCGACTATGTGATCGTCGGTGCCGGCACGGCGGGTTGCGTGCTGGCGAACCGCCTGTCCGCAGATCCTGCGGTGCGTGTGGCACTCATCGAAGCGGGGCCCTCGGACGAGCACATCAAGATCCGCGTTCCCGCCGCAGTGGCGGCCGCCATCGGCGACCCGCGCTTCGGGTGGGGCTACAAGAGCGTCCCGCAACGCAATCTCAACGGCCGGCAGATCGCGCTGCCCCGTGGGAGAGTGCTCGGTGGCTGCAGCTCGATCAACGGCATGGCCTATTTCCGCGGGCATCCTCGCGATTTCGACGACTGGGCGGCAGACGGTGCGACCGGTTGGTCGTACGAGGATGTGCTGCCGTACTTCCGCAAGTCCGAGAACAACGAGACCTGGACCTCATCGCGCTATCACGGGAGCGGCGGTCCGATGAATGTCATCGACATTCCGCGCCCCAATCCCTTGATCCGCCGCCTGCTGGAAGCGACTTCCTCCCTGGGATACAAACGCTGCACTGATTTCAATGCGGCGGACCCGGAAGGATTCGGTGCGCGGCAGGCAACGATTCGCGGGGGCCGCCGCGAGTCGATGGTTACTGCTTTCCTCACGCCGGTGCGCGCACGAGGCAACCTCGAAGTCGTCACTGACTCGCTGGTGACCCAGATTCGCATCGGCGGGGGGCGCGCGCAGGCAGTGAAGGTCGAGCGCGCGGGCACCTCCGAAGAGTTGCTGGCGCAGAGGGAAGTGATCGTGGCCGCGGGAGCGTATGCGTCGCCGCAGCTCCTGATGCTCTCCGGGGTGGGAGACGGGGCCGCGCTGCAGGCGCAGGGCATAGCGATGCAGCATGAGCTGCCGGGCGTGGGCGTCGGTCTGCACGACCATCCGGCGAGCGTCATTCAGATGAAAACCAGCGACCCGACCTCCTACGGGCTGTCGCTTCGTGCTCTGCCGCGCGACCTGTGGAATCTGCTCGAGTACGGGCTGTGGCGGGGAGGGCCGCTGGCGAGCAACGTGCTCGAGGGAACTGGGTTCGTGCGCTCGCGTCCCGAGAAGGAGCGCCCGGATCTGCAATACGCGTTCATGCCCTTGCTCCGCAATCCCTCCGGATCGCCGCTTCCCGTCGGCCATGGGTATGGCCTCATTCCCATCCTCGTGCGCCCGCAGAGCCGCGGCCGCGTGTCGCTGGCATCGCCGGATCCGCGGGCTGCCCCTCTGATCGACCCCAACTATCTGGATCACCCGGAGGATCTGCGCACGCTCGTGGACGGGATGCAGATCGGGAGGCGGATCCTGGGGGCGGCTGCCTTCGAGTCGTTGCGCGGCACGGAGCTCGTCCCGGGACCGAGAGTCGGGGATGAGCTGAGTTGGATCGAGTATGTACGTAACACCGTGGTGAGCGTACATCACCCCTGCAGCACCTGCCGGATGGGGACGGATGCGCTCGCAGTCGTGGATCCGCAGTTGCGTGTGCGCGGTCTCGAGGGTCTGCGTGTGATCGATGCATCGGTATTTCCGCGAGTCGTCGCGGGCAATACCAACGCGGCCGTCGTCATGGTCGCGGAAAAGGGCGCTGACCTGATACGCGCGAGCCGCTGAATCAGCCCCGGCGGAACGGCAGGGTCAGGACGAACAGGAACAGCCGCCAGTTGAGCAGGCCGAAGGCCTTGCGCGCTTCCGCCGGACGCAATTTGGCGGTGAGCGGCATGGTGCCGAAGAGCTTCCCCTTGATCACCAGCGTCGAGCCTTCGCGCTCGAGCGCTGTCACGACCATCATTTCTTTGCCGTCGGCACCGTAGATTTTCATGCTGCGGCATCTTCGCTGCGGTGCGGCTATGTGTCCAGCTCGGGGTAGTGGCGGAAGATGCCGTCCTCGTTGAAGGCGACGCGCCGACTGGAGGCGAGGTAGGCTGCGATGTGCGGCCGCTCGGCAACCCTCGCGTGCAGCGCGGTCACCCGTCGATGCCGGCGCTCCGCCTTGGCGGTCGCGCGCGGAAACGCATAGCGCAGGCCTGAGAGCACCTGAAACAACGACAGGTCGACGTAGGTCAGTCTGCCGCCGACCAGGAAGCGAGCCCCGCGGGGGTTCAGAGTCAGTACGCGTTCGAAGTACCCGAGGAATTTGGGTACGCGGTTGCGAAGGAAGTCCGCGGCGCGGCGCCGTGCTTCACTCTTCTGGTCGTGGTAGTAGAGACTCGAGGCGATGGGATGATGCGTATCGTGGGCCTCGCCGACGAAATCGGCGATGGTGAGCTGCAGCTGATGCGTCCACAGCCGACCGTCCTCGGCCGACGGCGCCAGTGCGTGGCGCCCGCCGAGGAACAGCAGGATGTTGGCCGTCTGCCCGATCAGCCGGCGCCCGGCCTGCAGGAAAGGCGGCGCGAAGGGCAGATGCCCGCGGTGCGCGCGCGGACCCGCGCGCTTGCCGTTGAGGATGCGCAGCATCGCGGCCATGCCGCCGGGAGTGCGGGCGACATCGATATACGGGGCCGCCGCCTCCTCCAGGGCAAGTCGGACGAACTCGCCCCGTCCAGGGATGCCAGGCCAGTAGTACAGCTGGTAGCTCATATCCGTCTCCCGTTCGCACCGGGTGTATGCAATGGGTGTGCCGGGCGCACCCGGAACCCTCCGGGGCCGGCCCGCGTTTTATAATGCTCGCCAATGGCCAAGAAGAAGTCAGCAGGGGTGATTTGAACGGGTCTCCCGCGCATTCCGGGCCCGAGAGAGTGGCCTGTCCCGACTGCGGTCTGATGCAGTTCATGCCGCCGGCGCGGCTCCCCTGCGTGATCGAGTGCAGCCGCTGCGGGCGCGTGCTGGCCGGGCCGGCCACGGGCCGGGTGGACAGGCCATTGGCCTTGAGCCTCGCGGCCCTGCTGTTGCTCCTGCCTGCCTGGACAGTCCCGCTGATGCGGATATCGACCTATGGCGCAATGCGCACCAGTTGGGTGCCCTCGGCGGCCACCGGCATGTGGCAGGATGGGTTTGCCTCGCTCGCGGTCCTGGTCGCGGCGTTCGGCATGGCGCTCCCGGCCGTGTTTCTGGGTCTGCTGATCTGGGTTCTGATGCGCCTGCACTGCGGCTATCCTCGCGGCCTGGGACCTGTGTTCCGCTGGGTCAAGCACCTGCGCGCGTGGGTGATGGTCGAGGTTTACCTGGTCGGCTGCTTCGTCGCCTACAGCCGCCTGAAGATCGTTGCCGCCGTCGATGTGGGTCCGGGTGGCTGGCTGCTCATCGCGGCGACTCTGGCGCTGTTACTGGCCCTGACGCAGCTCGATGAGCGCACCGTGTGGCAGGCACTCGAGCCACATGATGGCGCCGGCATACCGGCGCGCACCGGGATTGCGTGCTCGGTCTGCGACCTGATCAGCGCGCGCGCGCCGTCTGGCAGGCAACGGTGCAGGCGCTGCTCGGCGGTGTTGCATGTCCGCAAACCGGACTCGCTGCGCCGGACCGCCGCCCTCGTGGCCGCCGGCTTCATCCTGTACGTGCCGGCGAACCTGCTTCCGGTGCTGTCGATCGTCCGATTCGGGCGCGTAGACGACAACACCATTCTCAGCGGCGTGGTGGAGCTCATTGAGAACGATCTGTGGCCCCTGGCGGTCATCGTCTTTGCCGCCAGCATCGTGCTGCCGCTGCTGAAGCTGTGCGGGCTCACGTGGATGCTCATCGCCACGCGCGCGCGCTCGGCTGCGTGGCTGGTCCCACGGACACGCTTCTATAGAATGATCGATGTCGTGGGCCGCTGGTCCAACATCGATGTGTTCATGGTTTCCATCCTGGTCGCCATCCTGCAGTTTGGAGCGCTGACCTCGGTGCACGCGGGGGACGGTTTGATCGCCTTCGCGGCCGTCGTGCTCGTCACCATGATCGCCACGGAGTCCTTCGACAGCCGCCTGATGTGGGATGCGACCCAGGGGAGCTTGCATGGCTGAGCCGCCGGGGCCGCCGTCGCACGTGCACGAGCCGCCCGGACAGGAGCCGGCGGCGCAGGAACCGGTCCGACAGGAGCCGCAGGCGCGCCAGCGCCCACGTCGTTGGTTCGCCTGGGTCTGGGTCGTCCCGATCGTGGCGGCGGGCATCGTGTTGTGGTTGGCGTGGCGGGCCCTCATGGAGAGCGGCCCGGACATCACCATCTCGTTCAAGGTCGCCGACGGACTGCAGCCCGGTCAGACGCGCATCCAGCACCGCAATGTAGAGCTGGGTACTGTCGAGTCGCTGGAGCTGACCAAGGACATGTCGCGAGTCATCGTGCACGCGCGCATGCGTCGCGAAGCAAAGGACTACCTCACCGATCGCACGCGCTTCGCCGTAATCGCCCCGCGCGTGGGGTTTGGCGGCATCTCCGGTCTGTCGACCCTGGTCTCAGGGTCGTACATCGAGATGTACCCGGACCCAGGGGGCACGCCGCAGCGCAAGTTCGTCGGACTGGACGAGCCGCCGGCGCTGCCGCCGGATACGCCCGGGCGCTTCTTCGTGCTGGAGGCCTCCGACCTGGGATCCCTCACTCGCGGGTCGCCGATTTCCTATCGCGGCCTGAGCGTGGGTGAGGTGGAGGAGTACGCGCTCACCGCCGACAGCCAGAGCGTGAGAGTAAGCGCGTTCGTGCGCGCACCCTATGACCGCCTGGTCCATCCGGAAACGCGTTTCTGGAACGCCGGCGGAGTCGACCTGACCATCGGCACGCAGGGCATTCGCTTTCGCGCCGACTCGTGGCAGCAGCTGCTCGCCGGCGGCATCGCTTTCGACACTCCCGAGTCGGTGTTGAAAAACTCGCCGAGCACCGCCAATGCGTCCTTCCACCTTTACGACAACCGGCGGGCGGCGGTGCGGGCGCCGCTGGGCGATGAGCTCTACTACCTGGCGGAGTTTCCGGGCAACCAGCGCGGCATCGGAACGGGCACCCCGGTGGAGCTCGAAGGCAACGAGGTGGGCGAGGTCGAGGAGGCGCAGCTGCGTTACGACGAGCGGGCTCAGACGCTCGTGACACGGGTGATCTTCTCCATCGATCCGAAGCGGGTCGAGATTCTCGACCTGCCGCGCCCCAAGGGAGCCGATCAGCAGGAGATCGTGCGCAACTGGATCGAGACACTGGTCGGGCATGGGCTGCAGGCGGACGTGACATCCGTGAGCTTTCTCACTGGATTGAAGATCGTGGGGCTCGAGATGAGCAAGAGCGGGGGCTCGCACGTCGCTCTGGAGCACGTTGGAGATTACGTGCGGATCCCCGCCGGCCCCTCGGGGGACTTCACCGAGGTGCTGCAGGATCTGCACGACGTGTTGCGCAACATCGACCGCGCAACGGCAGGGCCCGAGCTCGGGCATGCGCTGAAGTCCCTCGACGACACCCTCACACGGTTGGACAAAGTGACTCAGGAAGCGGCTCCGGATATCCAATCGCTGCTGAAGAGCCTGCGTGACACGGCGGACTCGGCCCAGAGCACGCTGAACACGGTGCAGAGCCTGATCGGCAGCACCGCGCCGGCAGGCACCGACCTGCCTCGATTGGTGCGTGAGCTGACCGAAGCTGCACGCTCGGTTCGTGGTCTTGCAGACTACCTGGACCGACATCCCGAGGCGCTGCTGCGCGGGCGCAAAGGAGGTAATCCATGAGGCGGCTTGCGGGCCGGTGCAGACACTTCGGCGTCGCCTTGGTTGGGGCGGCCCTCGTGGGTGCGTGCGCCACCAGTCCTCCGATGCGCTTCTACACGCTCACATCGATCGCGCCGGAAACTCGCCCGGATGCGTCACCCGGCGCAACGCCTTTGCAGCTGGCGCGGGTGACGGTCCCCGGAGAGCTGGACCGCGCGCAACTCGTGCGGCGCATCGACTCCACACGGCTGCAGATCGACGATCAGGACCGCTGGGCCGCTCCTCTGGATGAGATGACTCGCCGCGTACTCTCGGCAGATCTCGCGGCGCGGTTGCCACCCAACAGTGTCCTGGACGCCAACGAGTCTGCAGCGGGTGAGCGGCTGCGCTCTCTCGCTGTCGATATCCACGAGTTCTACGCCGATCAGAGTTGTGCGGTCACGTTGCAGGCCACCTGGGTGCTGACCCCTGCACAGGCTCGTCCGGCTGGAGAACCTGCACCGGTGGAGCAACCGCGCCAAGCCACGGAACAGACTCAAGTCCCCTCCACCGGGGCGTGCTCCGGCGCCGACACCGTACCGGAGGCAATGAGTCGCGCACTGGCGCTGTTGAGCGATCGCATCGTGGCGGCTCTGGGCGCTTCCCCCGCAGCGCCACCGTAGCGCCCCACGGTGGCACCCAGGGGTAGCACCCCCGAGCGTCAGAACATCTGCGTCAGCCCCACGAAGAATCCACGCCGCGCTCCAAACTGCGGCGCACCGACGCCAACCCCGGTCCCATTGCGGATCTCGTAGACCTTGTCGGTGAGATTGATCACGTCGAAGCGTGCAGTGAGCCCGCGCAGGCCCTGGCGATCGAAGTCATGGCTCATGCCGGCATTGATCTGATAATAGTAGGGCAGGTGATCGCCGTTGGGGATGGACTGGGGCGCGCCAGCCGTTCCATCGGGCAGCGTCAGATCCGCGCGCAGCCCCGAGCCGAGCAGCAAGTCGGCGCTGATCCGCGTTCCACGCCACTCATACGCGGCACCGCCGGATGCGGTGAGCTGCTGCTCGTGATCCAGGTGGATGTAGTGATCGGCGATATAAGCGAGATCGTCCGCGGCGAAGTTGAATTGTCCGGTGACGATGTCTTTGCCGATCGCGCGCTGCACGGCGACATTGGCGTATGACTGGAAGTGTCCGACGTCATAGCTTGCCGTGAGCTCCACTCCGTAGACCTGGCCGTACCTGTAGTTGAACGGCGTGAGAATGATCGGCGCACCGAACTGCCCCTCGTCGATCAAGTCCGAGGCCTGCTTGTAGTAGCTGTCGAGGCCGACGGTGATCTCGTGCGTGATCACCTGCTCGATCCCCAGATCGTAATAGTTGGAGCGCTCGGCCTGTACGACCGCTCCGCTGCCGACCTCGGGTGCGGCCGTCGTGTTCAGGAACTTGTCCAGCGACTGATTGCCGACCAGCTCGAAGGGCGGCGGTGAGAAGAAGCGCGAGTAGCCGGCATGCACCGTGGTCCCCGGCGTGGCCTGCCATACGAGGTTGGCCCGCGGGCTCACGTGGCTGCCGCTGCTGAAAGCGGAGTAGTGGTCGAATCGCAGGCCGTAATTGAGAGTGAGCAGCGAGTCGAGGCGCCACTTGTCCTGCACGTAGGCGCTCTCCATCCACTGGGTCTGGCGGGTGTCGTCCAGGATCGCGCTGGGAATGTCGCTCGTCTGCGTTCCCGAGCTGTCGGTGGCGAGCACCTCGGAAGTCGTGTTGCTCGTCAGGCGGTCGGTCTGGAAGTAGACCCCACCGCGCAGCGTGTGGGCGTCGCCCAGGCGATAAGCCGCGTCGCTCTGCAGGCCGTAGGCGACATCGCGCTTGTAGGCCTGCTGCGAGATGCCGTTGAAGAGCAGGTCGCCGAGGTTCGGGTCGGGCGAGAAATGCAGGCTCGAGTAACGCGCGATGAACGAAGTCTGCCAGGTGAGAGGACCTGAGGAGTGCTGCAGGCTCAAGGTGGCGAAATGCGTGATCTCGCGCTGGTTCTCATCGAGAGCGTCGCTGAGGAAATCGCTCTGCCCGTTGACCGTGAGCCCCGGTCCGATCTGGGCGGCGCTCGCGCCGTGGCGATTGGGTATCTGGAAGTTGTCGTCCGAGCTGCCCAGGATCCCCGCGAGGCGATCGCTGTCGTCCAGGATCTGCTCGAAATAGCCGAAGAGGTGGTGCTGGCGCGTGTGGTCGTGCAGCGGATCGGAGCTGCCGTCCGGTGACTCGATGCCCAGAGCGTTGCGCAGCAAGTCCCCGCTCACGAAGTAGGTCGTCGATCCGGAGGAACCGCCGTAATTGATGCTGGGCTCGATCGAGCCGTGGCTGCCCCCGTACAGGCTCACCTCGCCGCCTGGCTCCAGTGCGCCGCTCTTGGTGCTCAGATCGATGATGCCCGCGCTCCGCAAGCCGTACTCCGCCGGCAGGCTCCCGGTGATCAGCTTCATCGAGGCGATCATCCGCGGCGGCAGGGTTTGACCGAAGAAGCTGATCCCATCCGGCAGGATCACGCCGTTCAGGCGGAATTGCAGTCCGTTGTGATCGCCACGGATGTGCAGCTGGCCGAAGGAGTCCTGCGCGGCATCCGGGACCTGCAGCATCACCTGATTGAGCTGCACGTTGTCGCCTCCGGGCTGCGATTGGATGGCGTTGGAATCGAACGAGTAGGTCGAGGCGCCGGTGGAGGTGTCGATTCGCGAGCGCTCCTCGTTGAGATGCCGGGCAGTGACGATGACCGTAGGGATGGCCTCACTCGCCCGATCGGCCACCTGGGCCTGCAAGCAGGGACTGAGAAAAGCGAACGGCAGGGACGCCGCCGGTGCAATGACGGCGGCACGCACGGAAACTCTGAACATGTCGATGCTCCGCAAAAACGCTGCTGAGGAGCGCGGGCGCACGTGGCAGCCCGATCTCCCCGATGGATCGGCTCGAGGACTTCAGCGTTTCAGGCGGGCGGGCCGCGGCTGCGCGGCGTGGGCAGATCGACGGGAGCGGCGGCAAAGAGGCGTTCCGTCCCGATCAGGGAGGGAACACGCTCGACTAGAACGAGGGGTACCGAGTGCGCCACCGAGTTGGCGAGCTGCGAGTAACCCAGGCACAGCTCGCAGGTCTTGTCGGCCGCGCTCTGCGCCTGCACGGTGACCTGCGCAGTGGCCGCGCTGCAGACGTGCGACAGCTCGTGAAGTACGGCCCCATGCTGCCCGAGCAGGAGCAGCAGCCATAAGCCGAAGGGGACGAAGACCTTGCGCATTCGTGTTTCTGCGGTCCGCAGTAACACCTTGAGAGGGGGCGCAATATAGCAAAGTTCCCCCTGAATACAGGTGCACGCCCTCACAACTAATGAAAATCGCTAGCACGCCGAACCGCTGTCCGCGCTCAGGACAGCCGCGTGGTTGCCTCGCGGGCAACTTGTCAGGCCGGCGCGAGGACGGCAGAGTGACAGCAAAAGCAGGAGATCCCCATGTCCGTGCGAACGGTTCTGTTACCCGAAGACGTTTACCAGTACCTGCATGCTTGCTCGGTGCGCGAGGCCGAGGTGCTGCGCCGCCTGCGTGAGGCGACGGCGCCCAGGCCCGAGTCGGAGATGCAGATCAGTGCCGAGCAGGGGCAATTCATGGCTCTGCTCGTACGTCTGATCGGGGCCGTGCGCTGCATCGAGGTAGGCACGTACACCGGATACTCGGCCCTCGCCGTGGCGCTGGCACTGCCCCCCAACGGTAAGGTGGTGGCGTGTGACGTGAGCGATGAGTTTACATCCGTCGGCCGGCGTTTCTGGCGTGAGGCCGGAGTCGAGTCGCGGATCGACCTGCGCATCCAGCCGGCGCTGAAAACCCTCGATGAGTTGATCGCCGCGGGCGAGCAGGGGAGCTTCGACTTCGCGTTCATCGACGCGGACAAGGGCAATTACTACGCCTACTTCGAGCGGCTGCTGCAGCTGGTGCGCACCGGCGGGCTGATCGGCGTGGACAACACCCTGGCGGTCTCCGGTACGACCGTCAATCGCAAGGACGGCCCGATATTCCAGGCGCTGCGTGCATTCAACGAGCGCGTGCACCACGATGAGCGCGTGGATCTGTCGATGGTGCCGATCGGAGAAGGTCTGACTCTGCTCAGGAAGCGCTGAGAGCCGCTCGCCCCCACTGCGCCATCAGGGCGGCACGCTCCGCCGGGCGCCGGGAGAGTGTCCGGGGAGCGCGTGCTGCCGCTCGTGCTCCGTCTCCTCGTACTCCATGCAACAGATGTCGAACCTGGCTGCCGGGAACAACTGCAGCCGCGCCAGGTCCATCGGCTTGCCGCACCGCAAGCAAAACCCGTACGTTCCCGCCTGGATGCGCTCGAGCGCGGCATCGACTTCGCCCAGCTCGTGCCGGTCGCGTTCCAGCTGCGCCGTATTGGCGCCCGGCTCGGCGTGGGTGGAGTGGTGCAGGTACGTCTTGCGCTCCAGCAACTCGTGCTGCAGAACCTCGAAATCCCCAGGCGTGAGATTGGACTGCATGGCTTCCCCGCGGGGCGACGCTCTCGGGAGCTGCAAGCATAAATCGCTCCGTCTGAAGGGGGCTGCAACATCGTGAGGAGGACGAAGCGTCGGTCTCAGGCGCCCAGCCTTGTGAGAGAATTCGCGCATCGAGCTTGAACGGAGTCTGCAGTGAAAGATCTTTCCACCATGTGCCGCGCCCTCGGCGCGGTGCTGCTAACGGGTCTTGCCGCCTCCATGACGGTTGCGGTGGCGGCCGCGCCGGGGGCGCTAGCCTATCCTCCAGCGCCACGGGGCGATCACGTGGATGTCTATCACGGCGTGAAAGTCGCCGACCCCTATCGCTGGATGGAAGACATCGACTCCCCGCAGACACGCAGATGGCTCGAGGCCGAGAGCGAGTTGAGCTCGCGCTACCTGGCGGGGATTCCGGACCGGGACGCCATAGCGCACCGGCTGCAGCAGATCTGGAACTTCGAGCGCTGGAGTCCGCCGGAGAAACACGGCAGGTATTGGTTCTACTCCCACAACGACGGCCTGCAGAATCAGTCTGTCATTTTCGTCACGACCGATCCTGCGGCCCCCGCTCGCGTGCTGCTCGACCCCAACACGCTGTCGAAGGACGGTACCGTGGCATTGCGGGAGAGGGCGATCAGCGATGACGGCCGCTACTTTGCCTACGCGCTGTCGGATGCCGGGTCGGACTGGCAGGTCTGGCATGTACGGGATGTGGCCACCGGCAAAGATCTGCCGGATGAGATTCACTGGTCCAAGGCCGGTGGCGGCGCCTGGCGCAAGGACGACAGTGGCCTCTACTACACCGCTTACGATCCGCCCAAGGAGTCCGAGGCTCTCAAGGCTTCCAACCAGTACGAGAAGCTGTATTTCCATCGTCTCGGCACCCGGCAGGCCCAGGACACCCTGGTCTATACGCGCACCGATGACCCTGACTGGTTCGTCAGCGCCGCCGTCACCGATGACGGACACTACCTGGTCATCCAGGCCAACCACGGCGATGAAGTCCAGAACACGGTGCTGGTGCAGGACCTCAGGGTCGCGGGAGCGCCGATCGTGCCGGTGATTCCGAAGCCGACTGCGCTCTACAACGTCATCGGCAACATCGGCCCGCGGCTGTATGTGCAGACCGATGACGGCGCGCCGCGCTATCGCATCGTTGCCATCGACCTGGCGAAACCGGCTCCTGCGGACTGGCACACCATCGTGCCCGAGCAACGCGATACGCTGGATGCCGTCACTCTGGTCGGCGGGCAGCTGATCGCCTCGTACCTCCAGGACGCCCACAGCGCAGTGCGCCGTTTCTCGCCGGCAGGCAAGGCTCTCGGGGAGCTGCAGCTCGAGGGTCTGGGCACGGCGGCCGGCTTCCAGGGGCGGCTGCAGGATTCTGCCACCTACTACAGGTATGACACCTTCACGACTCCTCCCAGCGTGTATCGCCTGGACCTGCACAGCGGCGCCAGCACGCTGTGGCGCCGGCCGCAGCTGCAGGGCTTTACGGCTTCCGCCTACCAGACGCAGCAGGTGTTCTACAAGAGCAAGGACGGAACGCGGGTGCCGATGTTCATCGTGTCGCGCAAGGGCACGAAGCTCGACGGCTCCAATCCCACGATTCTCTACGGCTACGGCGGCTTCAACATCTCCGAGGAGCCGGCTTTCTCCCCTTCGGTGGCCGGCTGGCTGGAGATGGACGGCGTGTTCGCGCTCGCCAACATTCGTGGCGGCGGCGAGTACGGCCGCGCCTGGCACGAAGCGGGCATGAAGACGCACAAGCAGAATGTGTTCGACGACTTCGCGGCCGCTGCGGAGTATCTGATCGCCCGGAAGTGGACCAGTCCGCACCGCCTGGCCATCCGCGGCGGCTCCAATGGAGGATTGCTGGTCGGTGCGACCGTCGAGCAGCACCCGGAGCTGTTTGCCGCAGCGGTGCCTCAGGTGGGTGTCATGGACATGTTGCGCTTTCGCGACTTCACGGTGGGCAAGGGATGGGAGTCGGACTACGGCTCCGTCGACAACCCGGGAGAGTTTGCGGCAATGCTGCGCTACTCACCGGTGCAGAACGTGAAACCCCATGTCGATTACCCGCCGATCCTGGTGACCACCGCGGATCACGATGACCGGGTATTTCCGGCTCACAGCTTCAAGTTCACGGCGGCCATGCAGCACGCCGACCCGCATGGCCATCCGATCCTGTTGCGAGTCGAGACGCGTGCCGGACATGGCTCGGGAAAACCCACTGCGAAGCAGATCGACGAGATGGCTGACATCTACGCCTTCATCCGCAACGCGATGGGCCTGGGTTCCTGAAGGGTCAGGCCCGCTTTCGCGCGGGCCGCCTGATCCGTGGCGGCGGCCGCGGCCGGCGGCGCGCTTGCGCTCTAAACCGCCGACCCTCCGGCGGACGACGCCCAGTTCAGATAGGTCGGAACCCGTCTCTGGCACTCCGAGGCGACCGGGTCGGACAGCTTCCAGGGGCGTGGGAGCGCATATTTGCGTGCAATTCTTACAAGCCGCTCGCTCCCCGGCCCCATCAGGTCGTCGGAAAGCGTCCATTGCCGCAGGAATTCAGCGCGTGCCGCCAGCTCCGAGCGCAGCGAGGCGGAGTAGGGCACGGAGGCTTCCGTGGCCCCTCCTGTGGGCTGCGCGTTCGATTCGGCATCCATGACGAGCTCCCGCAGACAGGCTTCGATCAGTGGAGTCCTGACGCCGCGCGTCTCCAGCTCCTCCTTCAGCCAGCGAGTTGCGATTCCCAACGCCGGAATGGCATACCGGATCGTGCTGTCGACAAGATTCATTACAAGTCTCCCGCTCACTTGTATTGTGGGTGCGGTGTGCGCCCGGAGCGCGACCTTTCAGACTTATGTCACCCGATGCGCAGGCGCAACAGCTACCGCACGGAACCTGGTGCACGGGGCGTGCCAGGAAGTCCGACGATTCCGGTGAGCAGGGCGACGAGCGTGTGCGCGGATGGCGGCTCAGTCCCCAACGCGCGCCACGCGACGAAGCCGTCGGGGCGCACCAGGACGCAGCCGGCAGGCCCGATGCCATAGGCGCCGGGAAGCTCGCCCGCAGGATCGCGCAGCCCGTCGCTTCCCGGAGTGAAGCAGGTGAGTGGAATGGAGGTGGTGGCGGAAGCGGCGCGGCCACAACGGCACCACTCCTGCGCGTCGCGGCCGCCTAACAGCGTGAATCCGGTTCCAAACAGATCGAGGGTGGAGAGGCGGGTTCCATTGCGCTCGAGCCACACATGCGGAGCGCGGGTTCCGGGCCGGCCGCGCGATTCGCGCGGACTCAGGTGCAAGGCGCCATCGTCGGACTCGCTCGCGTCGATAGCCGAAGATCGGTACACGTAGCCGAGCTCGATGTTCAGATCCTGCACATAGGGTGCCGTGCCGGTAGGCTTCAAATGCGGGTCGGTGCGCACGACGTAGCGTGTGTAGGCTTGCTCGACCGTCAGTGCTGCGGGCGGCTCACGCTCCGCAGCGTAAGTGTCCAGGAGCGCCGGATGGGCTCTTCCGGACAGGACGAGCGCCAGCTTCCAGGCGAGATTGTGCGCATCCTGAACGCCGGTGTTCCCTCCAAACCCGCCGTTGGGAGGCATGACGTGGGCGGCGTCGCCGGCGATGAACACGCGGCCCATCCTGAACGTCGTTGCCACATCCGCACAGGCGTTCCAATGCATCACGTTTTCAACGGTAACGGGAATCGTCGCGCCCAGAGCAATATGGACAAAGTGCCTGGCACGATCCTCCGACAGCCCAGCCGACAGATTCGTGTCCGGCGCATCGGGGTCGCCGGCGGTATTGACCACGAGGAAGGCGCTCTCGAAGGGCTTCTCGAACCGGAAGAAGCCCCGCAGCTGCGCGTTGTTGACGTAGACGACCGCCCACTGCTTGTCTGCCAGGAAAGGCTGCAGGTTGGCGCGAAAGTAGATCGTGATGCTCTTGGAGAATGTGCCCCGACCACGCACGCCGATGCCCAGCTGCTCGCGAATGCGGCTGTGAGCGCCATCTGCGGCGATCACATATTGAGCCCGTACAGTGGTGACCTCACCGCTGTCGCGGTGTCGAAGTTGCGCAGTCACTCCGTCCGCCTCCGACTGCACCGAGAGGACTTCGGTCGCGAAGCGAAACTCGGCTCCGAGCTCCACGGCGCGCTGCTTCAGTAGCGGCTCGAGCGCGTTCTGCGAAAGGAATACGCGCTCACACGGGCTGACATCGCGAATGCCCGCGTTGAGATCGGCGATGAACTCCGTCGTCAGACCTCCCGCGAGGGTCTCGACGGCCACGACACCGCCGTTCGGTACGAATTGCTCGGCGGAGCGGTCGCAGATGATGCGCTCCAGGCCCACGGCCCGGAAGATTTCCATGGTGCGCTGGGTTGCCTGCGCAGCGCGCGGATGAATCGCCGTGCCGCGGTGATACTCGACGGCGAGGCTGCGAACGCCGTGCTGTGCCAGGAACAGCGCCGCGGACATCCCGACCAGACTCCCGCCGACGATGAGTACGGGGACCTCGATGTCGCTCATTCAGGCCTCGTCCGGTTTGCGCAAGGACTCGATCAGGCCGGGGCTCAGTTTATCCGGCATCGCTGCCAGCATCGCCTCGTGCCGGGCGACCATCGCCGAGCGCCATTCGCCGTGGGTGATGACGTACAGCTGATCTTCGCGGATGGCGTTCAGGATCAGGGCGCCGACTTCGGCCGGGTCCATCCACAGCTGCGAGGGCACACGCTGGGCGAGCCTCTCGGCCGCCGCCTGGAACGCGGCGTGCTGAGTGAAGCGCGCCGGCCGATTCTTCACCAGCTCGTGGATGTTGGATCTGACCGGCCCGGGACACAACACCGTGACGCCGATGTTTTCCTCCGCGAGCTCGCCGCGGATTGCCTCGGTGAGCGCGAGCACCGCAGCCTTGGACGCTACGTACATGACCATGTAGGCCGGCATCGTGACCAGCGCGGCGAGGGACGCGGTGTTGACTACGTGTCCGCCTTTGCCGAGCGCGCGCATTCGCGGCAAAAACGTCTGCAGGCCGTTGATGACACCCCCCAGGTTCACCCCGAGGCCGAAGTCCCAGTCGGCGTAGGTGGCCTCCTTGAACGGTCCTTCGATGCCCACTCCCGCGTTGTTGACGAGAATCTGAACTTTGCCGAGCACGCGCTCCGTCTCGTCGGCCGCGGCCGCGAAGGCGGTGCGGTCGGTCACGTCCAGATGGAGCGTGTGCACACTCGCGGCCTGGCCGCGGCTTGCGAAGGCGTCCCGGGCGGTGCTGAGATGATCGGGGCGCAGGTCGGCGAGAGCGACCTTGGCGCCCGCCTCGACCAGCGCGCGCGCGATACCCAGGCCGATGCCGCTGCCGCCGCCGGTGATGAATGCAACTTTGCCGCGGACGTCCTTCATTCGCCAACCTCTGTTGTCGCCGTCACCGCAAGTTTCCGCTCGCCGCGCAGGGTTGGCAACTTCGTCCATCTCGCCGAGGGTGTCGCGCACCGTCGCGCCGAAGAAGCCCCGGGGAAGTGTCGCGATGCGAGGCGGCTTCCGTGGCTCTCCCCCGTGGCTCTCCCCTTTGAAGGGCTGACGAGCGCCGCCACGAATGGCACACTGAGGGGATGCAAAGCCTTCGTCCGAGCCTTCCGGCACTGCTGTGCGTCGTCGGCGTCATTGCGATTGCGGCGTGCGCCGCCGCGGTCGCCGAGTCACGCTACGATCCTCTGCAGACTTTCGCCCCGCTGAGGTTCCCGCAGGCGGTGAATCAGTACCGTTCGGCGAGCGGCGCCCCGGGTCCGCAGTACTGGCAGAACCGCGCGGACTACGAGATCCATGCGCAGATCGACACGATCGCCCGGCAGCTGAGCGCCACCGAGGTGATCACCTACACCAATCACAGCCCCGACGCCCTGGCCAGCCTGTGGTTGCAGCTGGATCAGAACACGTATCGCCGCGATGCCCGCTCAGTGCCGGCCGATCTGGAGCGTCACACGCACTTCACGCAAGGCATGGTCCTCGATGAGCTCGATATCGAGTCTCGCGGCCGCACTCGCAAAGTGGACTACCTGGTGTCCGATACCAGGATGCAGATCCGCCTGCCGGAGCCGCTCGAGCCGCACGGAGGCAAGATCCGGGTGCACATCCGCTATCACTACGTCATTCCGGGCACGTTTGGCGGCCGAACCTCCTGGGTCAGCACCTCTCACGGGGATATCTACGACATCGCGCAGTGGTATCCGCGAATGGCCGTGTACGATGACGTGCGCGGCTGGGACACTCTTCCGTATCTCATCCAGGAGTTCTATCTGGAGTACGGAGATTTCGATTACTCCATCACCGTGCCGGCCGACATGGTCGTTGCCGGGAGCGGCGAGCTGCAGAATCCCCGCGAGGTATTGACTGCGGACGAGCAACAACGCCTGCAGAGGGCGCGCAGCAGCGATGCGACGGTGATGATCCGCTCTCCCGCAGAGGTCGAAGTGGCGACGCAGGGGTCCCACCGGGCCGGCACGTTGACGTGGCACTTCCGCATGCAGAACACGCGCGATGTGGCTTTCAGCGCTTCGCCCGCGTTCATCTGGGATGCCGCCCGCATTCAACTTCCGGGCGGCACGCACTCGCTCGCCATGTCCTTCTATCCTCCCGAGAGTGCAGGGGCCGCGGCGTGGGGCCGCTCGACGGAGTATCTCAAGCACGCCGTGGAGGAATTCTCGCGGCGCTGGTATCCCTATCCCTATCCCGCAGCCATCAACGTGGCCGGCGGCAGCTCCGGGATGGAGTATCCGGGGCTGTTGTTCGATGGCATCCCGGACCAGGGCAAGGCGCTCTTCTGGATCACCGCGCACGAGATCGGCCACACCTGGTTTCCCATGATCGTGGGGTTCGATGAGCGGCGCGCGGCGTGGATGGACGAGGGATTCAACACTTTCATCGACGTCTACGAGTCCGATGCGTTCGGCGATGGGGTCTACGGCCCCAAGCGCGACTCGGAGTTCGCTCCCGGCGGCGGTCATCCGGCGGATGAGATCGTGCCCATACTGCAGGACCCGGATGCCCCGCCGATCATGACGCGGGCGGATGCGATTCCGGAGAAGTATCGGCATTCGGTGACCTACTTCAAATCGGCGTTCGGGCTGATCCTGCTGCGCGAGCAGATCCTCGGGCCGGAGCGCTTCGACTGGGCGTTCCGCCATTTCATCAGCGAGTGGGCCTACAAGCACCCGCAGCCGGCGGACTTCTTCCGTGCCATGGAGAGCGAGGGCGGCGAGGATCTGAGCTGGTTCTGGCGGGGGTGGTACCTCAACAACTGGTCGCTGGACCTGGCCGTCCAGGGGGTCGCCTACACCGACGGCGACCCCGCCAAGGGCGCGCAGGTGAAGATTGCGAATCTCGACCGGCTGGTGTTGCCGGCGATCGTGCAGGTGGAGTTCAAGGATGGCAGCCGCACCCGGATTCGGCTTCCGGTTGAGACCTGGCTCCTGAAGAAGCAGACCACGGTGTATCTGGACAGCACGCAACCCATCGCCCGGGTGATCGTGGACCCGGACCATCTGATCCCGGACAAGGATCGCAGCAACAACGTCCTGTCGCCTTAGACCGCCCCGGTGCGCCCGGCCGAGAGGATTCCGCGTTCGCGGTAACGCTCGGCCACGAATTCGATGAACGAGCGCACCTTCTTGGGCGGCGGGCCGTGGGTCGGGAAGATGGCATAGACGGGAGTCCGCGGGGCTTCGAATTCCGTCAGGACTCTGCGCAGGCTGCCCGCCTCGAGTTGCCCCTGGATCAACCATGTCGGCAGCACCGCCAGCCCTGCGCCCGCGAGCGCGGCGTCGAGCAACGCTTCCTGGTTGTTGGCTCGCAGGCGGCCGCGCACCCTGATCGAGACCGTCTGTGCGCGGTCGCTGAAATTCCATTCGTCGGAGCGCAGATAGTGGGTGAAGTGCATGCAGTTGTGGCGGGTGAGATCGCGCGGATGCCGGGGTATGGGGTACTTCTCGAAGTAGGCCTTCGACCCCACGACGGCACGCTGGATGTATCCGAGTCGCCGCACCGTGACGCCCTGAACGCGCAGCGGGGCAACCCGGATCGCCACATCGAGCCGCTGGTCGCCCAGCGATTCGCAGCGGTCGGTCAATGACAGGTAGAACGATAGGCGCGGGAAGCGCTCCAGGAAGTCCGCCACCGAGGGGGCGACGTGATAGCGTCCGAAGGTCACCGGTGCCGTGACGCGCAGCTCGCCCGCCGGTGCTTGTGCGTGGCTCTGTACAGCGGCATCCGCATCACGCAGGTCTGACAATATCCTCTGGCATCGCCGGTAGTAGAGCCGTCCGCCGTCGGTTTCCGCCAGTCCACGCGTCGTACGCGAGATCAGGCGTACACCCAGCTCTTTTTCGAGCGACCCGAGGACTCGGCTGACCGTCGGGAGGGACAGGGCGAGGTTTGCGGCGGCGGCAGACAGGCTGCGGCGGTCGACTACTGCGACGAACACACGCATGGCTTGCAGACGATCCACCTTGAATGAATGAAGCTGCCGGCCGCAGGTTCCCGCGCGCCGTGCCCGCAAGGCTTTCTTCCAAAAAATGAAAGAGTGAGCGGCCGCACCAAACGGCGGCCGGCCATTGCGGTCATAGCATTGGCGGCATCTTCGGTTTTTCTCGACTTACGCATGAGCCTGAACACCCTGCAGCGAGCGATCGGCACCTCCCTCATCGTCTGGATCGCATGCGTTGCGTGCGGTGCCGCTGTCGCAGGCGCTCCCACCCCGAATGCCACGTTGGTACCGGCCCCCGCCATGGCCCCTGCCGTCGAGCCCGCGGTCTGGGTCCCCCGCGAGGTGCTGATTCAGCTCCACCACTTGCCCAAGCGCTACTCCTGCGCAGCTCTGCAGCGCAAATTCGAGGATCTGCTCAGGGTGCTCGGCGCGCAGCACGACGTGCGCGTTCTGGCCTACGGATGCGGAGCCGGCACGGGCGCCCGCGGCTATTCCCCCTCCGTGCATCTGCACTTCGCGGTTCCCCATGTGGTGGAGGGCGCGCAGATCCAGTGGGCCCATTTCGATGCCAACCGAACCAACGTGCTGCCGGAGACCGTCCAGTTACGGCCCGGCAGTCCGGTTTCGTTCGACGGCGATGACTGTGCACTGTTGCGCCAGATGAAAGCGGCGCTGTTTCCGGCTTTATCCGTTCACGTGGTCAACTACCGCCTCGCGTGTCAGGCGCCGCCGTCGGCGCAGTCGCGCTACGATCTGTCGATCGCAGCACTGATACCTACCTCCGCCGGCGCGGCGCGTGTTGCCTCGCGGAGGTAGATATCATGAGATTCTCATACAGACAGGCTTGGGTGGCGCTTGCCGCCCTGACCATTCCGCTGGCGGCGAGCGCCGATCCGGACCTGGACCAGAAGATGGCCAATCCGGCCAACTGGGCCGCCCAGGCCGGCAACGATGCCAATCAGCGCTACAGCGAGCTGAAGCAGATCGACGCCGGCAACGTCGGCAAGCTGCAGGTCGCATGGACGCTCTCCACCGGCACCCTGCGCGGCCACGAAGGATCGCCGCTGGTGATCGGCGACACCATGTACATCCAGACGCCTTTTCCCAACAACGTGTACGCGGTGAGCCTCAAGGATCAGACCTTCCGGTGGAAGTACGAGCCGAAGCAGGACGCGGACGTGGTGCCGGTGATGTGCTGCGACACCGTCAATCGCGGGCTGGCCTACGGCGACGGCAAGATCTTCCTGCAACAGGCGGATACGACCCTGGTGGCCCTGGATGCCAGGACCGGCAAGGTCGTGTGGAGCGTCAAGAACGGCAACCCGAAGATCGGCGAGACCAACACCAACGCGCCGCATGTCTTCAAGGACAAGGTGATCACCGGTATCTCCGGCGGTGAATTCGGGGTGCGCGGGCGCCTCATCGCGTACGACATCAAGACCGGCAAGCGCGACTGGATCGCCTGGAGCACCGGGCCGGACCAGGATCTGCTGGTGGATCCGCAGAAGACCATGACCTGGACCGACGGCAAGATGGCGCCGATCGGCAAGGATTCCTCGCTGAAGAGCTGGCAGGGCGATCAGTGGAAGCTCGGCGGCGGCACCACCTGGGGCTGGTACTCCTATGATCCGAAGCTGAACCTGCTCTACTACGGCACCGGCAATCCCGGCACCTGGAATCCCGCGCAACGCCCCGGCGACAACAAATGGTCGATGAGCATCTTCGCCCGCGACCTCGACACCGGGATGGCGAAGTGGGTGTTCCAGATGACCCCGCACGATCAGTGGGACTACGACGGCATCAACGAGATGCCGCTGGTGGACCTCACGATCAAGGGCAAGAAGGTGCCGGCGCTGGTGCATTTCGACCGCAACGGGTTCGCCTACACGCTCAACCGCGAGACCGGCGAGCTGCTGGTCGCGCAGAAGTTCGATCCGACCATCAACTGGGCGACGAGCGTCGACATGAAGACCGGCCGCCCGGTGGTCAACAAGCAGTACGCGCCGGGCTATACCGGTCCGGATGTCAACGTGAAGAACATCTGTCCCGCCGCGCTCGGTGCCAAGGACGAGCAGCCCTCGAGCTGGGATCCGAAGCTGCACTGGTTCATGGTGCCCACCAACCATGTGTGCATGAACTACGAGCCCTTCCAGATCGAATACACCGCGGGGCAACCGTATGTCGGCGCAACGCTCACGATGTTTCCGACACCCAACAGCCACGGCGGCATGGGCAACTTCATCGCGTGGGATCCGGTGCAGGGCAAGATCATGTGGTCCGACCCCGAGCGCTTCTCCGTGTGGTCGGGCGCGCTCACGACCGCGGGCGATGTCGTGTTCTACGGGACGCTGGAAGGCTACCTGAAGGCCGTCGACCCGAAGACCGGCAAGGAATTGTGGAAATTCAAGATGCCCTCCGGAATCATCGGCAACGTCTTCACTTACGAGTACGACGGCAAGCAGTACGTCGGTGTGTACTCGGGCATCGGCGGGTGGGCCGGCATCGGCATGGCGGCGGGCCTGCAGGAGGCGACCGCCGGACTCGGCGCGGTGGGCGGCTACAAGGATCTCGCCAAGTACACGACCCTCGGCGGCAGCCTGTTTGTATTCACGCTGCCTGAAGGCCAGCACGAGCACAAGGTCGCCCTGCGACACTGAAGCACTTGAACCCCAACGGGGGGCTGCTCACGAGGCGAGCCACCGGCAAGCGGTTGCGCTTCGTGAGCAATTTTTATCGAGGCCGGTTACGGTGCGGCTGCGAGGCGCGGCCACTCCTGGATCGCGACCCGGGCGACCAGCTGCGCGCCGCCGTGACCGTCGGGCTGGAAAATCAGCGCTGCGCCGTCTTGCAGGCCCGCCGCGTCTGCGGGAAAGGCTTCTTTGATGTTGGGCAGATGCGTGACCAGCACTGTATCGGTTCCAGGGGCGGGGGCCATGGCGACCTGCAGGCGCAGCCACTTGCCGCGCTCGCCCGTGGTATCGGCCTGCATGCTGTGACCGGAATCTCCAAGCTGCTCCCGGGTTTGCGGCTTGCCCAGCTGCGCCAGGCGTACGGTTTCCAGTGCCCGATAGGTCGGACTGCAGAGCACCGCTGCGACCGGAATGCGTAGCCGGCGCAGGGCCACCCCCATCGCGTGGGCCGCCGAACGTCCCGCCTCATCCAGCTGCCGCTCGTGCCGCAGGTTGTCGGGGTTGGCCTGGGCTGCCGCAGGAGGGGCCTGCGGCGAGCTGGCGTGCCGCATCAGGATGACGTAACCGCCGCGCTGCAGGGCGGACACCAGCGCTGCTCCCTGCAGCGTCTGTGCCGGCGCCGGTTGCCAGATGAGCGCCGCCGCCAGCAGCAATCCCAGGGTATGTAAGCTTGCCCGCATGTCCCCCTCCATTACTCGGCCCATTCATGGGCCTCGCCCCTGCGGGGCCGCCGTCGCGGACGACGGCGTTCAAATCGGCATCCTGCCGATTGATTGAAAAACTAAACTGAACTGTCTAGTATAGATTGAAGCAGGGAACCGCTCCCGCCCACGATCACGAGAACCGCATGATCCGCGCCGAGAACCTGACTCGCAAGTTCGGGGATTTCATCGCCGTCGATGCCGTGTGCTTCGAGGTCGGAGCGGGGGAGATCTTCGCCTTCCTCGGCCCCAACGGCGCGGGCAAGACGACCACCATCAAGATGTTGACCACCCTCCTGGCGGTGACGAGCGGCAAGCTCGAGATCGACGGCCTGGATCCGACGCGCCACAAGAACGAGGTGCGGCGCCGCTTCGGCATCGTATTTCAGGATCCCAGCCTCGACCAGGAGCTCACCGCCTGGGAGAACATGGAGCTGCACGGTGCGCTCTACCACGTGCCCCGCAAGCTGCGTCGCGAGCGCTCCGAGGCGCTGCTCACAACGTTCGGCCTGTGGGATCGCAAGGACGGCCGAGTGAGGGAGTTCTCCGGCGGCATGCGGCGGCGCCTGGAGATCGCGCGCGGCCTGCTGCATACCCCCCGGATCCTGTTCCTGGACGAGCCCACGCTCGGCCTGGATCCGCAGAGCCGCAACCAGCTCTGGACGCACGTCAAGGAGTTGAACCGGAAGGAGGGGGTGACGGTCTTTCTCACCACTCACTACATGGACGAAGCGGACCGCGCGGCCTCGCGCATCGCCATCATCGATCACGGCAAGATCGTGGCGCTGGGGACTTCGCAGGAGCTGAAGGACAAGACGCGCACCGCGACCCTGGAGGACGCCTTTCTGGCGCTGACCGGCACGGCGTTGCGCGATGAGTCCGCGAGCCCGGTAGACAGGATGCGCAACGTCGCGCGGATGTGGAGGCGCTGATATGTCGGCTATCTATATCCTCTGGCTGCGCGAGTTGCGACGCTACACGCGCTCGCGGGTGCAGATCATCGCTTCGCTGGGGCAGCCGGTGCTCTATCTGGTGGCCCTGGGCTTTGGCATGGGCGCGGTGTATCGCCAGGCAGGCCGCGGGAGCTACCTGCAGTTCGTGGCGCCGGGCGTCATTGCCATGACAGTGCTGTTCTCGGCGACGTTCTCCGGCATCGCCTTGCTGTGGGACCGCCAGTTCGGCTTCCTGAAGGAAACCCTCGTGGCGCCCGTGCCGCGGGTCTTCATCATGTTGGGGCGCACGTGCGGCGCTGCGACGGTTGCGTTGTTGCAGGGTGCCCTGGTGGCGGTTGTGTGCGTGATTGCCGGCTTCCGTCCGTCGAATCTCGCGCTGTTGCCGGAAGGACTCGCGTTTCTCGCGTTGATTGCGCTGGTCTTTGCCGGGTTGGGCACCACCGTTGGCTCCTCGCTGAAGGACATGCAAGGCTTCCAGATGGTCATGAACTTTCTGGTGATGCCGCTGTTCTTTCTCTCGGGAGCGTTGTATCCGCTGGACCATCTGCCGAGCGTCCTTGCCGCAGTGACACGCATGGACCCACTCTCGTACGGCGTCGACGGTCTGCGGTCGGCGCTCATCGGGCAAACGCACTTCGGGCCCGCGCTCGATGCCACCGTGCTCATCATTCTCGCCGCGGCGTTCGTCTGCCTGGGCGCCTGGCGCTTCTCCAGGATCGAGGTATAGCAGCGTGCCGCGCGGCCTGAGCCAACGGGCCCATCAGAAAGTCCTGGCAGCCGCGACGGAGCTGTTCGCGAGCCGGGGTATCGCAGCGACCAGCATGGATGCGATCGCGGCCGCCGCGGCGGTGAGCAAGGCAACCGTCTACAAGCACTGGGCGGACAAGGATGCGCTGTGCCTCGAGGTACTGCTGCATGTGCACCGCGTCGACGAAGACCCGAGCGAGCAGGACTCGGGGGATCTGCGGGCGGACATGAAGTCCTTCCTCGCCTACGAGCCCCCGGCGGCGCGAGCGGAGATTCAGCGGCGCCTTGCGCCTCACCTCATCGCTTATTCGGCCTGCAATCCGGAGTTTGGTCGAGCGTGGAGGGCGCGCGTCTCCGAGCGCTCTCGTCTCGGATTGCGAAAGCTCCTGCAGCGTGGGATGGGTGCGGGGACCTTTCCGGTGGTGCTGGATGAGGAGCTCAGCGTTGCGCTGCTGATCGGTCCGATGATGTATCGACACATCTTCGGTCCTGCTGTAGACCGGCGCTGGCTGGCCGAAGGCGTCGTGGACTCCTTCTGGAAGGCGCACGCCCGTCACGGTGGCACGGCACCCCTGCGGACCGACCGTGCCACGCGCAAGCCAAGGGCCGGGCGCAACCAAAACCCAAGTCGGGCACTGACAAGGCGTAGCCGCAGACGCCGTCCGCATCGAGAGGTATGATCGCCTCCGCGGCTGGAGGCGGCAGGGGGCAGAGCGATGATTTCACGCCATGTTGGCAAGAGACGCGTTCTCGGGTGGCGGCTCCTGGCACCGCTGGTGCTGGCGGCCGGCGCCGGTCTGGGCGGTGCGGCGGACGCGTCCGACTCGCATCCCGATCTGACGGGCATCTGGACCCTGTACGTCGAGGCAGGCAAGTCTGCTTTCACCTTCAATGGCGTACTCCCCCCTCTGCCATTCACCGCCGAAGGCAAGCGCCGGGTGGACGAATACCGCTCCCTGGTGGGGCCGGACGACAATCCGGGGGCGCACTGCCTGGGCTCGGGGATGCCCGAGTCGCTGACCTTCTCCGGCGCCTATCCGATGGAGATCATCGAGCGGCCCGAGCAGATCACGGTGATCTACGAGGCGCACAACGAGGTGCGCCGGCTCTACTTCGGAGCGAAAGTCATTCCCGAGGCCGACCGAGTGCCCGACCGCAACGGCTATTCGACGGCTCGCTGGGAGGGTGACACGCTGGTGGTCGAGACGGGGTCCCTCAAGGAGCAGGAGGACCAGAGCTATCCCCACAGCGATCAGGCCCATATCACCGAGCGGTATACCCAGACCACCGACGCCAGGGGACACCGCGTGCTGGTCGCGCAGATGACCTTGACCGATCCGGTGTTCTACACCAAGCCGGTGGTCGTGCAGAAGAAGTGGCGCTTCGATCCGAAGGGGATCCTGTTGCCCTACGAATGCAACGAAGAGGCGTGGCTCAACAGGCTCGATGAGCTGCGTAAGAAGAAGGCCGCGAGGACCGCGGCGACGCACTGAGGCAGCGGGTCGACGGCGACGCATTGAGGCAGCGGATTGAGAGGCGACGGCGCGGTTCGCAAGCAGGAACGAAAGAGGCGTACATGAAAGCGTTCAAAGTGGCACTCGCGGCGTGTTTGCTCGCGGCCGGCCTGGCGCCCGCACTGGCGCACCATTCGGCCTCGCAATTCGATTTCCGGCAGCTGCACGAGCTGACCGGCCAGGTGAAGGCGATCCGGGTCATCAATCCTCACATGAGCATGACCCTCGCGGTGACCGACCAGAAGGGCACGCGCGATGTGGACTTCGAAGGCCACAGCATCAACAACTTCTATCGTGCCGGCTGGCGCCCCAACATGATCAGGATCGGCGATCAGATCAAAGTCAGATTCGCTCCCCGCAAGGACCGCACGGATGGCGGTTTCGTGAGCGGCTTCGTCACCGCGCAGGGCAAGGACATCCAGTTCAAGATCCCGACGGAGGCGGATGACGCACCGGCCTCGGGCCAGCCCGGTTCCGGACGGTAATAACCCGCCGACGCGACGGCGGCCAATCAGTTGCGCGAGGTGCTTCTTCTTGTCGCGGACCGCGATCATCCCGACGGGGCGCTGAGTCGGACGCAGGCTGCGCAGGGCGGCTTTCTGCAGTTTGGACACGGAGGGCGCCTCCGGTGCCGGCCAGTGTAGCTCGAACGGCCCCCGGCGGCTGGTGGGCTCACCACCAGCTGTCGTGGACGAACGGGCGGCTCCATAGGGTGATCTGAATCAACACTGACTTGGCCCAGGCGGCCTGCATCGCAGCCGCGTCCTGCGGAGCGGTCCCTGCCGCTTGCAGGTAGGAGCGCACTCCCGCAATGACGGGCCATGCGAACGCGAGCACGTATCGCAGCGGCACCATCGAGGGGGCGTGAGCCCCGTCGGTGGTGTTCTTCTTCTGCGGCGTGTGCCGCAGGCCGATCTCATGCGCGTAGTCGAGCCAAGCCTGGTCCTGGCGCCGCGTGCAGGTGTCGATGACCCATTGCACGAAGCGCTTCCTGACCGCGGCGCGATACTTGTCCGCCGCTTCCCCGGGTACGCCGAACCACTGGGACAGGAACGGCATGCGGCCGATCCGGGCGCGCCAGTCGTTGACGAGATCCTCCGCGTGGCGCGTGAGGATGGGAGCCGCCTTGGAGAGCCAGGTGGCGTCCTCGGGCGTCCAGCCGAGCGTGTGCTGCAATTGCTCCAGCTCGGCAAGAGTCACGGGGGAGCGACCGACTCGATCCGAGCCGAAGTCATAACCTGCGATGTCGTGCTGCATGGGTGTGTTTCCTTCTTGCCTTCCAGAAATCCCGCCACCGCTGCGTATAGGTGCGTGCGGGGGCGCTCGAGATGCATGACGTGTGTGCCGCGATCGAGGAGTGTCAACTGCCGCTCCGGAGCATGTGTAAGAGCACGATAGAGTAGCAGCGCATCCTCTGTGGTCGTCGTGACATCCCATTCGCCATATACGATGAGCGTGGGGACGCGGATCTGTGCCGGATCAAACAAATTGACGCCGTTCCACACGCGACCGATGTCGGCAGTCGGGCCATACGGAACGCGAGCGCTCGGTGGCACGCGCAAGGCGCTCGTCGGGTCCGAGGCTACGTAGGACTGGAGCCAGGGCTCCAGATCGGCCGGATCGATGAGCGGGTGCACACCGGCGGGGACCAGTCCCGCGAAGCGGCGCCGCTGATAGTCGGCGCTGACATCCCAGAAACGCTGCTCCGGTGAGCGCTCGTGTGGGCCCGCACGGGTAACCACCGGAGCGAACATTACGAAGCGCTCCACCATCTGCGGGTTGGCAGCCACGAAGCATGCGGCGGGTATGCACCCCCACGAGTGCGCGATAACACAGGTTCGCGGCGCATGCGTGATGCGCTCGATCAAGGCGACGGCGCTGGAAATCTGTACGGCGGCATCCTTCGAGTCTCCCAGCGGTGCGCCCGTGGCATCGGCGGCTACCATTTCCGGGTAGCGGTCGGACTTGCCGTAGCCGAGAAAGTCCAGGGCCCAGCTGTCGTGACCGCGGCACGCGAGCCGCTCCATCCACGAGCGGCCGCCGAACGGAAAGTCGGCCGCGAGCGCCGACGGAAACGTTGCGCCGTGAACGAAGAGAATGGGCGCCGACCCATCGCGGGCACGCAGCGGCGGGCGGCGGCGCAGGGCGATCGACAAGCCCCGTACGCCGCTGGCGGTGCGAAACTCGGCTACATCTGTGCGCGCCTCGACTGGAGTGCTGGCTGACACGTGGCAATTTCCCGCTGCTCCGACAGATGTGCTAAAGATAATGACGCGAGCGGGGATATGTTTCATGCGAGAGCGAACTATGGATGTGCACGAAGAGCTGGCCGCGGCGGCTGCTTGCATTGCAGTGCCGGCGCGCGCGGCGATGTTGCTGCGCCTGATGGATGGCCGTGCATACACCGCTGGGGAGCTGGCAATGAGCGCGGACGTGTCCGCGCAGACCGCGAGCAACCACCTCGCTCACCTGTTGAAGCGCAACCTGTTGCGCGTCTACAAGCAGGGGCGCCATCGGTATTTCTCATTCGCCGACGAACGCGGCGCACGCGCCGTCGAGACGCTCCTTGCTTTGCAACCTGCGGGCAGCGCAGTGGGGCAGGGATCAGTCAACGGCGCACGCCCTCATGCGGATGCAATCGTCGATTGGCGCACCGCGCGAACGTGCTATGACCACCTCGCCGGACGCATTGCAGTCGCCGTTGCGCGCGCGCTCGAGCAGCGCCAGCTGCTGAGTCCGGCAGGGGAGAGCTACACGCTCACCTCGCCGGGACGCTCATGGTTTCTGCGGGAGCTGGGGATCGCGACGGACGCACTGGCGCTCGGGCGACGCGCTCTGGCGCGCCAATGTATCGACTGGACCGAACGGCGTCCGCACATCGGTGGCGCCCTCGGGGCCGCGCTACTGAACGTGTTGTTGGAGCGCGGGTGGGTGCGCCGGACACGCACGGCGAGAATACTGCAGGTCACACCGTTGGGCGCACGGGAGCTCGTGCGCCGCTTTGGAGCGGATGTGAGAGGACCTCAAGAGCCGGATTGAACCGGAGCTGACTCCGTGCGGCGCCGGCTTGCGCCCTTGGCCGTCGCACTTCGCGTCGGCTTGGCGGGGTGCTCGAGCGCGTGGGCGCAGGATGCCAGCGCAGCGGGGAGCATTTTCTTCTCCAGCGCGGTCAGACCGCTCAACATCGCCTGTTCGAGCCGATGCACGGCGGCGTCGCAGCCGTGCATCACATCCAGGCCCTGCTGCGTCAACAGCAATTGCACGATCCGTCCGTGCGAGGCAGAGGCCTGGCGCGCGACCAGCTTGCGGGCTTCCAGGCCCTGGATCACTTCGTTCATGGCCTGCGGGGAAATGAACGCGCGCTTGGCCAACTCGGCGTTGGACAGATTGCCGCGCGCATGCAGCACCGACAGCGTGGTGTATTGGGGAACGGAGAGCTTGAACGGCGTCAGGGCCTCCCCGAGACGGCGGCGCAGCACCCGGTTGAGGCGGCCGACCAGGTAGGTCACCCGCGGCCGGGCGGGGTCAGCGGGGGCGGGGCGGCGGGCGCTGGGCATCTTGATTCCGCTCGGTATATCAGGTAGCTTGATATTATCTCAAGGCGCCTGAGACTACCAATGAGTGATTCCAGAGACATGGTCGCATACCGGGTGGACAACCGGATCGCATGGGTGAGCTTCAACCGTCCGGAGAAGCGCAATGCGATGAATCCGCCCCTCAATCGCCGCATGCTGCAGGTGCTCGAGGAGCTCGAGTTCCGTGAGGATGTCGGCGTGCTGGTGCTGACCGGAGCGGGCAGCTCCTGGTCGGCGGGCATGGATTTGAAGGAGTATTTCCGCGAGACCGAAGCGCTGGGCCTGAAAGGCACGCGCAAGGCGCAATCCGAAGCCTATGCATGGTGGCGGAAGCTGCGCTGGTACCAGAAGCCCACCATCGCGATGGTGAACGGCTGGTGCTTCGGCGGCGGCTACGGTCCGCTGTTTGCCTGCGATCTGGCCATCGCCGCCGAGGAGGCCATGTTCGGCCTCTCGGAGATCAACTGGGGCATCCTGCCCGGCGGTGGCGCCACCAAGGTGGCGATCGAGCTTATGAGCTTCCGCGATGCGATGTACCACGCCCTGACGGGCGAGGCGATCAACGGCACGAAGGCAGCGCAGTGGAAGCTGGTGAACGAGGCCGTTCCGCTGGCTAAGTTGCAGAGCCGGGTAATCGAGCTTGCCGGCGTGCTGCTGAAGAAGAATCCCGTGACGTTGAAGGCCGCCAAGGATGCGGTACGCCGCGTGAAGGAGATGACTTACGAGAACGCGGAGGACTACCTGATCCGCGCCCAGGAAGCCGCGAACTTCTTCGACAACGACGGCCGCAAGGAAGGCATCCGGCAGTTCATCGACGAGAAGAGCTACAAGCCCGGACTCGCGACCTACGACGTCGGCCGCAAGGGTTAGCGCTGGGTGAGGGGCGTCACTGACGCCCCTCCTTCAGGATCCCCAGGCGCAGCAGGCGGCGCAGCAGCGCCTCGACTTCCGGCTCGGCGCCATCGCCCTCCGACCCGATGCCGCCGCAAGCCGGCCCGGCGCTATCGCACTCCGCCCCCGCGCCCGCGCCCTCCAGATAGCGGCTCACGCTAGCCGCCTCGGCAAGCGTGAGCCGTACGCCGTTGCCCAGTATCTCGCTTGGCAACACGCATGGCGTCTGGCGCGCGCTGCTGTATGCGAGCACGCGCTCGATGACGCCGTTCGCAGGTTTGCAGCCGCGCGCCGCCACCGCTTCGGCCGTCTCGACCTGCTCAGGCTGACGGGCAAAGGGCACGAGGGCGCCCGCCGCGACCAGATAGAGCAGGTTCCTGCGGATCTCGTCCGCTGCGGCGCGGGTGCAGCGGCCGCCGAGCTCGGCCACCGCAGCGCCGATGGTCATGGGGCCCCGCAGCAGCAGACTCCGCAGCCGCAGCATGAAAGCGGGCTGAAAGTGCGCCACGCCACGGGGAACTCTGATCTGTGCCGGCAACCGATGCGGGTCATCGATGCTACCGACGAGGCTGCAATCGACCCCGCCTGCATCGCCGCGGCGCGTGGGTTGCCAGAACACATCCCGGCGAAACTGCTGGTTGGTGGCGAAGTCGAGCGCCAGGCGGCGCTGGCGCTCATGGGGCAGTTGCATGATACGGTGCAGCGTCGTCTCGTCGATCAGCAACGCGGGGTAGTTGTCCGTCAGAGTGGCGCTTCCGACATACTCGACTCCGGCCCCCCGTAATTGCTCGGCGACGTCGACGCCGTAGAACGGTTCCCAGGTCGCGTTGAGGAATTCGTGCGCCACGTAAGGAATTGGCGCCCGCGAATAAGCGGCGACCGCCGCGGCACACGCGGGGCTGGCGTCAAGGAACTTCAGCCGTCCGCTGCCGATGTGCTGCAGGGAGCGCAACGCACGCCCAGCACGCGCTGCCGTGTCTCCAGCTTCGCCGGCGGCCAGTTCCACGAGCAGCTTCCGCAGCGGCATTTCGTTTGCCCAGCCGGGCAGGCTGTTATAGCTGAGGTAGAGCAGGCCGCCGGGCTCGAGGTGCTCGCGCACGAGCTCGCAGATAATCCGGCGTTCACGCGCTGCGACCCAACTGTACACGCCGTGAGCGACGATGAAATCGAACGTCGGCAACGCCTCTCGCTGCAGCTCATCGAATGCGCACTGGTGGAGCTCGATATTGCGAATGCCGAACGCGGTAACGCGTTCTCTCGCCTGCTCGATGTGCGCAGGATTCACGTCGCATGCGTGGAATTGGCCGCCCGGGAAGGCGGCTGCGTGGGTGATGACGGAGCTTCCCAGTCCGCAACCGAGCTCCAGGTAATTGAACGACCGGTCGAGCGCGCGCGGCGGAACGTCTCCGAGTGCCGCAACGTAGTTGAGCCAGACAGGGGAGAGCTCGCGAAAGAACGTCTCGGGGTAAGCAACGTCCGTGACGTAACCGGCGGCGCTGTACGCGTCAGAGGAATCTTTCTGCATGTGTGTCCAGTCAGGGTGACGGGGAACACAGAAAAAGATCGACGCGGCGACCAGCAGGCGCAAAAAAGCCCGCACGAGGGCGGGCTTGAACTGGCGTCAATGTAGCGCCTCAGCGGCCAGGATGCAAGGCGTGCGAGTGGCGAAAGCGGCGGCGCGCCCCACGAGCGAATAAACTGTTCGGGTGATCGCGCGCGGATTCATTCTTCAGGCCAGCTATCGCGTCGAGTCGCAGCCCTCCCGGGGGCGGCGACCGGTGGTCCATGTCTATGGCCGGCTCGCCGACGGCGGCACTTTTCTGGTGCGCGATGACCGCCAGCGTCCGCATTTCTACATTCGGGCGACAGACGCCGAGCGCGCGCAGCGCCTGGGTGCGCTCGAGGCGCGGGTCGTGGATAGACGCACGTTTGACGGTGCGGCCGTCCTGTTGGTCACGACGGAGACCCCCGGGGATGTGCCCGCGGTGCGCGACCGGCTGCACAGCGCCGGCCTGGAGACGTTCGAAGCGGATGTGCGTTTCGCGGTGCGCTACCTCATAGAGCGCGGCATCAAGGGCGGCTGTGAGATCGAAGGCGATGCCGTCGCCGGCGATCCTGCCGTCGGCCAGCACCTGAGCTGGGTGTTCGACAATCCCCTCATTCGTCCCGCCCAGGTGGATGTCGAGCCGCGAGTGCTCTCATTCGACATCGAGACCGACCCGAAAGGCGAGCGCCTGCTGGCGATCTCGCTGTACGCACCGGGCCTGGACGAAGTGCTGATCGTCGACGGCACGGCTCGAGCGATGCCGGAGAAGGCAACGCGCTGCGCCGACGAGCGGTCGGCTCTGCAGGCTTTCTGTGATCGCGTGATCGCGCTCGACCCGGATGTGCTGACAGGGTGGAACACCATCGACTTCGACTTCGCAGTGCTGGAGCGAGTTGCCGCCCGCACTCGTCACCCGCTCAATCTCGGGCGCGACGCCGGCGCCATCCGCCTCCGCAAGCCCGAGGGCTATTTCGGGAGCGGGCAGGCGAGCATTCCCGGTCGCGTCGTGCTCGATGGCATCGACCTGCTGCGTGGCGCCTTCGTACGGATGGAGGACTATTCGCTCGATGCGGTGGCGCGCAGCGTTCTCGGTGAGGGCAAGGCTGTAAAGGGCGATGCGCGCGATCGAATTCAAGAGATCCAGCACAACTATCGGCACGACCTGCCGGCCTTTGCCCTGTACGCACGCACTGACGCGCGTCTCGCCTACGACATCGTGCAGAAGCTGGATCTCGTGCGGCTGGCGTTTGCCCGCAGTCAACTCGCTGGAATGACTCCCGACCGCGTGGCGGCGAGCATTGCCTCGTTCGATTTCGTCTACTTGAGCGAGCTGGAGAAGCGCGGCATCGTCGCTCCCACCGTGCGCTCCAGCGACTCGGCCGTGCACGCCGCGCAGCAGGGCGGGCACGTGCTGGAGTCGGCATCGGGGCTGCATCGCAACGTGTGGGTATTCGACTTCAAGAGCCTGTATCCGAGCCTCATCCGCACGTTCAACATCGATCCGCTGTCGTACGTGCCCGACCCCGCCGCGAGCGATGACCTGATTCGCACCCCCGGCGGGGCGTTCCGCCGCGCAGCGGCGATTCTCCCCGGCCTGCTCGATGAGCTGTTTCCGCGCCGCGAGGCCGCGCAGAAGGCCGGCGACCAGGTCGCCTCCAACGCCATCAAGATCCTGATGAACTCCTTCTATGGGGTTCTCGGGACCCCCGCGTGCCGCTTCTACAACCCGGCACTCGCCAACTCCATCACCGGCCTGGGAAAGGAGATCCTGCTGTGGGCGAAACAGTGGTTCGAAGCCCGGGGTTTCCGGGTGTTGTACGGAGACACCGATAGCCTGTTCGTGGCCTCCGCGATCCTCGAAGAGGGTGCGGCCGGCGAGCGCGGGGCTGAGCTCGCCGCCGCGCTCAACGGTGAGCTGGGCCGGTACATCCAGGATCGATGGCAGCTCGTCAGCCGTCTGTCGTTGAAGTTCGAGAAGTTGTATCTGCGCCTGCTGCTGCCGAGGGCCCGCAACAGCGAGCGCGGTGCGAGCAAGCGTTACGCGGGCTTGCGACAGGGCAGGGCCGGCGCGAACACGGTCGAATTCGTCGGCATGGAGGCCGTGCGCAGCGACTGGACCGCGCTCGCGAAGCAGGTGCAGCGAGAGCTGTATCAGAGGCTGTTCACCGATCAGCCCGTCGATGCCTACCTGATCGACATCGTTCAGCGCGTCCGCGGCGGGGCGCTCGATGAAGCTCTCGTCTACCGCAAGAACCTGCGCAAGCGCGCGCAGGAGTACACCGCTACGACGCCGCCGCACGTCGCCGCCGCCCGCAAGTCTGCGCAGCCCGCGGGTCGCTCTATCAGCTACGTCATGACAGTGGCCGGTCCCGAGCCGACCGACAGCATCCAGCATCCGCTCGACCTCGAGCACTACGTCGCCAAGCAGGTCAAGCCGGTCGCCGAGCCGGTGCTGGCGGCGCTCGGCCTCGACTTCGACGTGCTGATCGGCGACGGCCGCCAGCTGCAGATGTTCTAGGCCGACTCCCGGCCGCGTGGCGGCCGCCAGCTTGCGCGAACCTTTCAGCGTCCCGCCACGTTGTCTTGGTTTCGATACAGCGGCAGCGCGGCCCGGGCGGCGATTCGCCGTTCATTCCGCCTGCGCGTTCCGCGGGAACGCTGCGGCGTTTCGCCGCAGAACATTCAGTTACACGTTGCCTCGTGACAACGTCAGGTCGGACGCTGACACTAACGCCGCGTCGACACGTTGCTGTGGACGCGCCACAAGCCACGTTCGTTCTCTCGGGAGGGGGCCCAGATGACATCGAGACGCACGGCTATTGCCGCCGCGCTGCGCGTGGCGACTCGCTCAACCGTTCGCAACTCCAGCTTGCCCTGCAGCGTGGCGGCGGCGTTGTGTTTTGCCAGCGCGGCACACGCGCAGACGCAGGCTGCACCGGCCGCAGCATCCGCTAACGCTCCCGCCCTGGAAGAAGTCACGGTCACCGGCTCGCGCATCAAGCGCACCAACGATTTCAACACGCCGACGCCGACCACGGTCATCGACCCGGACCTCATGAACAGCCTGGGTATCGTCAACGTCGGCCAGGCGTTGACCATGACCCCGGCCAACGTCTCGACCTTCACCCCCGCCAACACGGGTAATTCCAACTTCTTCAGCGGCGCCTACATCGCCGACCTGCGCGGCCTGAACCCGTTCTTCGGCAGCCGCACGCTGGTGCTGGTGAACACGCGGCGGGTGGTGCAGACCAACCAGGGCGACAGCGTCGACCTGAACTTCATCCCGCAGATCCTGGTCGACCGGGTGGATACCGTGACGGGCGGCGCTTCGGCGGCGTACGGTTCCGGCGCAATCGCCGGTGTCGTGAACGTCATCCTCAACAACAAGCTGGAGGGCGGCAAGATCGACGGCGACTTCTCCGAGAGCAGCCACAGCGATGCGCGCGACCGGCACGTCGGGGCGGCGTACGGGCATGGGCTGTTCGAGGATCGTGTCCATTTCGTGATCGGCGGCGAATACGAGAAGCAGGACGCTCTGGGCTGCGATACCGTTCGTACGTGGTGCGCGCAGGAAGGGGGCCTCTATTCCCTGAATCCAACCACGCCGGCGGCGGCGCCGGGCGTGACCGTGTACGGTCAGTCCAACAACCTGCGCAACAACC